>Ga0247825_10002120_pt1 | contig 13115 bp, 9 predicted proteins | sample 13C_Vanillin_Day_FD_194413 | JGI IMG/M metagenome (GOLD analysis project Ga0247825, IMG submission 194413) | Soil microbial communities from agricultural site in Penn Yan, New York, United States - 13C_Vanillin_Day48 | ecosystem: Environmental > Terrestrial > Soil > Agricultural land | place...
TTCTGTTACCGATGTGGCCGGACATTGAGAATAGTGGTGGGTGTAGAAGGACTCGAACCTTCGACCCGCTGATTAAGAGTCAGCTGCTCTACCAACTGAGCTATACACCCACATCTCGCTTCGCGCCCGAATGGCGGGCACCGCAAGAGCATCGGGGCCCGCCCGGAAAGCGGGAGGACCCCGATGTCGGCGCTCATGTAACATCAGGGCTCCCCACTGTCCAGGCGCCCCGTTCGCGGGGAAGACGGCGGACCGGCCACTGCCGCCCCTCAGGGCCCGATCAGCAGATGCTGGCGCTCGTTGAGTTCGGCCAGCACCGCCGCCGTGCCCTTGATGACGCAGTGCATGGGGCTCTCGGGCAGCACGAACTTGGCGCCGACCCGCTCTTTGAGCGCCACGTCGAGCCGGTCGAGCAGCGCCCCGCCGCCCGTCAGCACGATCCCGCGCCGCGTCACGCTGTCGGCGATCTCGGGGGTGAGGTCCTCCAGCGCCCGCTGGACGAACTCGGCGATCTCGCCCACGGGCCCGGACAGCGCCTCGGCCATGTCGCGCTGGCCCAGCACGACCGTCTTGAAGCGGCCCTCGCGCAGGTCGCGGCCCTTGATGTGGATCTCGACGTGGCGCCCGTTGGATTGCGCCAGCGCCGTGCCCGCCTCGATCTTGATGCGCTCGGCGCTGCTCTCGCCGATGACGAGGCCGTGCTGGCGCCGCACGTGGCGCATGATCGCCTCGTCCATGGCGTTGCCGGCCACCCGCAGCGAGCGCGCCTGCACGACATGGCCCTTCCACAGCACGGCGATGTCGGCGGTGCCGCCGCCGATGTCGACCACCATGAACGCCGCCGGCCCGTCGATCGGCAGCCCGGCGCCTAGGGAGGCCGCCACCGGCTCCTCGATCAGGTAGACCTTGCGCGCACCCGCCGATACCGCGGTCTCGTAGACGGCGCGCCGTTCCACCGGCGTGGCGCCGGCCGGCACGCAAATGAGGATGCGCGGGCGGCGGAAGCCGAGCAGGCGCTTGGCGCGCGAGATGAACTGGCGCAGCATCTCCTCCGTGGCGATGAAGTCGGCGATGACGCCGTCGCGCATGGGCCGGACCAGCTCGATGGGCTCGGGCGTCTTGCCCTGCATGGCCTTGGCCTTGAGGCCGACCGCGAGCATCACCCGCTTGCCGCCGCGCACCTGCACGGCCACCACCGAGGGTTCGTCGATGATGATGCCGCGCCCCACCACGTGCACGAGCGTGTTCGCCGTGCCGAGATCGATGGCGATATCGTCGGAGAATGCGCGTGAAACGCCCGAGATCATGGTCGTCACTGCGTCAATGCCCGCAACCCCGCCCGAGCCAGCCTCGCGCCGAGGTCCCCTTCCAAGCCCATCCCCGCCGCTGGTGTCCGCGGATTTCGGATTGAGCGCCAACAACATAGACGACTCGGAGCCCCCCGCCAAGGAAGCCCCGCCCGCACAGTTATCGCCCCCTTGCATAACCGCCAAGGCCACCCTGCCCACTCTCTCCGTCATGCCCGCCCAGCGCAGCGCCGAGCGGGCATCCACCCCCAAACTCCACGCCAGGAGCCCGCCGCTGGGTTCCCGCTGACGCGCTGCGCGCTCGCGGGAATGACACGCATGCCGCCGGCCATCCGCCCGCGCAACGCCAGTTCGCCTGGCACCTGCTCTGAGCAGATGTCAGCAAGAAGAGAGGGGCTGCGGGGCGATCAGGCGCCGCATTCCTGTTGCAACTCAAGAGCGGTGCCTGACCGCCCCGCGCAGGATTTTTTACCGTTACGTCCAGCCATCGCGGCCTTCTACGCGTACGTGGCGGGCCACCGGGCTATTCACCTCGGCGCTGGGGCCGGCCTCGGCCCGCGCGGTTGCGTGACCGCTCGAGCCGACCTGCAGCCCGCCCTCGCCACAGGTGCGCCTCCGGAGACGACCCCTCAGTGGAGCGGGATGACCGATTATTGTCTCAGATCGAAGCCGCGGGGATAAGTTTTTTTGCACCTCGGGCCTGTCCCGGGAGGCAGAGAAAATATCCAGGACCCACCGGGTCATGGGTCCACCCACCCGCACTTGCCCGCGGCCCGATTTCATCGGAGCATCGCGCGGACACCAATCAGCGGAGCATTGCAATGTCAGTCAAGCCGACCCGCGGACCGGCGTTCCGCACCTCACCCACCAACGCCGGCATCGGCGAGATCCACACCGAGCCCGAGCGCGTCGCGGACATGCCCTATGCGCCGGCCATCCGCGTCGAGGCGCCGGGCGACCTGCTGTTCATCTCGGGCGCCACGCCCTCGCCGCTCTACCACAAGCACCCTCACGAATTGCACGAGCACAATCACCCCGTGCGCATCGAGGACCAGACCCGGCGCGCCATGGAGACGATCAAGACCATCCTCGCCCACCAGGGCCTGACCTGGACCGACGTCGTCAAGGTCACGAAATACCTCACGGACATGCGCGACATGGACGGCATGGTGGCCGTCATGAAGGAGTATTTCGGCCCCTGGTCCCCCGCCAGCACCACGGTGTGCGTCAACCAGCTCTCGACCCCGGGCGCGCGGGTGGAGCTGGAGATGCTGGCGGTGTATCCAAGGAGCAAGTAGCGCCGAAGTGTCAGTTTCAGCTCGCGCCGGCGCCTTCTGAAGGCTGGATGGTCGGGACAAGCCCGACCATGACAACCAACACCGTGCGCCTACTTGACCGCCACCGCCGGATGGCTGGCGCCTGCCATCGCAAAGCCTCCGTCAGGTCTCGAGCGCGATCACGATGCAGCCCGCGCGGTCGAGCTCGGCAAGCGCGCCCGGCGGGACCACGCAGGTGGCATCGTACTCCTCGACGATGAGCGGGCCGGAGCGCTTGCGGGCGAGGTCGGAACGGCGCAGCACCGGCGTCTCGATCCAGCCGCGCTCGCCGAAGTAGACGCGGCGCGGCGGCCCCGGCACGGGCTCGGGCCGGCTCGAGACCATGCGCTCCGGCACACTCGGCCCCTCGCGCAGCCCCTGGCCCACGACCTGGATCGCCACCAGCTCCACTGGCTCCTCGATGCCGGCGCGATGGCCGTAGGTTCGCTCGTGCTCGGCGCCGAAGGCCTCCTCCAGGGTTGCGACCATCCTCTCATCGATCGGGCCGTCGGGCACCGGCACGACGAGGTCGAAGCTCTGGCCCTTGTAGTGCAGGGCCGCCGAGCGGATGAGCCGGGCACGCGCGCCCGTGAAGCCTTCGATGGCGAGCTGACGCGAGGCCTGCTCGGCAAGCTCACCCCACGCCCTCTCGATCTCGGCGAGGTCGGCCCGGCGCAGCAGGCGTCGGAAGGAGCGGGCGTAGTGGTGCTCGATGTCGGCGTAGAGCAGGCCGAAGGAGGAGAAGAGGCCCGGCGCCGGCGGCACGATCACGCGGCCGATGCCAAGCGCCGCCGCCATGCCGCAGGCGAACAGGGGGCCGTTGCCGCCGAAGGCGAACAGCGCGAACTCGCGCGGGTCGCGGCCGCGCTCGGTCGAGACCGACTTGATGGCGCGGATCATGTTGGAGGCGGCGATCTGGTGCGCGCCATAGGCTGCGGCTTCCAGGCTCATGCCCAGGGGTTCGGCTATGGACGCGGCAAACACCGAGCGCGCCTTGTCGGCATTTAATCTGAGGGCGCCGCCGACGAGGTGGCCGGGGTTCAGGTAGCCCAGGATGACGTTGGCGTCGGTGACGGTCGCGATCCTCCCGCCGGCATCGTAGCAAACGGGCCCCGGCGCGGCGCCGGCGCTCTCGGGCCCCACCTGCAGCGCGCCGCCGGCATCGATCCACACGTGCGAGCCGCCGCCCGCGCCCACCTCGGCCAGATCGATGGCGGGAACTTTGAGCGTGTAGCCGGCGCCCGTCAGCAGGCGCGAGCCGATCATGATACCGGCGCCCACCGCGTACTCCTGCGTGCGCATCACCTTGCCGTCCTCGACCATGGAGGCCTTGGCGGTCGTGCCGCCCATGTCGAAGGTGATGATGCGGTCGAGCCCGCCCGTGAGCGCCAGCGCCTGGGCGCCGATTACGCCGCCGGCGGGACCCGACTCGATGATGTGCATGGGCCGCTCGACCGCAGCCTTGTCGGTGGTGAGCCCGCCGTTCGACTGCATGAGCAGGAGCCGCGCCGCAATGCCCGCGTCGTCGAGGCGCTGGCGCATGGCCTCCAGATACGTCGCCACGATCGGCATCACGTAGGCGTTGATGACGGTCGTGGAGGTGCGCTCGTACTCCTTGATCTCGGGCAGCACCTCGAAGGAGACGGAGAGCGGCAGGCCGGGCGCCCGCCGCCGCACGATATCGCGCAGCATCAGCTCGTGGCTCGGATTGACGAACGAGTTGAGGAGGCAAACGGCGATGGCCTCGACCTTCTCGGCGAGCAATGCCGCCACCGCCCGCTCGGCGTCGGCCGGATCGAGGGCGCGTTCGACCTGCCCGCGATGGTCGATCCGCTCGTCGACCACCTGGCGCAAATAGCGCTCGACCAGCGGCGCCGGCTTGGTCCAGCCGATGTCGTAGAGGCGCGGCATGCGCAGCGTGCGGATCTCCAGCACGTCGCGGAAGCCCTTGGTGGTGATCAGCCCGACGCGCGCGCCCTTCTGCTCGAGGATGGCGTTGGAGGCGACGGTCGTGCCGTGGCGGATCTCCTCGATGGCGCTGCCGGCGATGCCGGCCTCGCTGAAGACCTCGGCGAGGCCCTCGACGATGGCGCGCGCATAGTCCTCGACGCTGGAGGCAATCTTCTTGGTCAGCACCGCCCCGTTGGAGCCGATCAGCACGATGTCGGTGAAGGTGCCGCCGATGTCGACGCCCACGCGATAGGTCGTTTCCCCACGCATCCCCGTCTACTCCGCGGCCGCCTTGACGGGCAGCGGATCGTGCCGCTGCACCGTCGGTGGCTCGCGCCAGCCGCGGCGCTCGGCGATCTCGGCGCGCGCCCGCCGGGTCGCCGCCTCGTCCACGACCCACCGTGCGGTATCGACGATCACGCCGTAGTCGGCCGCGGCCTTGGGCGGGCTCAACAGCTCGTTGCGGACGTCGCGCAGGACGGCTTGCGGATCGCGCTGGAGCGGATCGCCCCAGCCGGCGCCGCCTGCCAAAACATGGCGGAACACGTCACCCTTCCTGATCGTCATGGTCAGCTTGCCCGGCAGCACACGGTGCTCGCCTTCGGGGTCGAGGTAGTTCTCGGAAGCGCCGCCGGGACTGCCCCCATACAACCCGAAGGGGCGGTGGTCGCGCCGGTCGGAGCGCACCTGCAGCGTGCCCTCGGTCTCGTTGAAGCGGTAGTCGCGCATGAAGGGCACCCCGCCGCGGTACTTGCCGGCGCCGGCCTTGTCGGGGACGAATTCGTAGGCGAGCAGCGAGATCGGGTGCTCGGCCTCCGTCACCTCCACCGAGTGCGAGGCCATGTTGGCGAACATGTGCGAGTTGCCGTCGAGCCCATCGGCCCACGGCCGCGCCCCCCACGCGCCGCAGGTAAAGTCGACGTAGACGAACGGCTTGCGGGCCGCATCCCAGCCGCCGATGGAGACGCCGGTGTTGCCGCCGTCGCCCGCCGCCATCACCTTGTCGGGCAGCATCATGGCGAGCGCGCCGAACATGCAGTCGACCATGCGAAAGCCGGTGAGCCCGCGCGCGGCGCAGGCCGCCGGCAGCACGCCGTTGCCGACCGTGCCCGGCGGGCAGATCACCTCGATGGCGCGGAACACGCCTTCGTTGTTGGGGATGTTGGGCGGCAGCACCGAGCGCACGCCGGTGTAGGCGGCGGCCTTGGTGTAGGAGAGCGTGTTGTTGATGGCGCCCTTGACCTGCGGGCTGGTGCCGGTCCAGTCGACGACCATGTGCCCGCCCGTCTTGCGCAGGGTCACAAACAGCCGGATCGGCTTGCCGTACTCGATGCCGTCATCGTCGATCCAGTCTTCGAAGCTCCACTCGCCGTCGGGGAGCTTCTCGAGCGCGGCGCGCGTGAGGCGCTCGGCATAGTCGATCGTCTCCTGCATGAGCGCCTTGGTGCGCTCGGGGCCGTAGCGCGCTACCAACTCGGCGAACTGCTTGTCGGCGATGTGGCAGGCCGCGAGCTGCGCGCGCAGGTCGCCGAACAGCTGCACCGGCAGGCGCACGTTCTTCTCGATGATGGTCATGAGGGTCTGGTTGATCTTGCCGGCGTCGTAGAGCTTCATGGGCGCGATGCGCAGCCCCTCGGCGTAGATCTCGGTGGAATCGGAGGCGTTCGAGCCGGCCACCCGGCCGCCGACGTCGCAGTGGTGGCAGACGGTGCAGGCGAACGCCAGCCGCTCGCCCGCGTGGAACAGCGGCTTCATGACGAAGATGTCGGGCAGGTGCATGCCGCCGTCGAAGGGATCGTTCATGATGAAGACGTCGCCCGGCGCGATGTCGTCCTTGAAGCGGCGCATGATCGCAGCCATCGCCGTGGGTACGGACCCCAGATGCCCCGGCAGGGTGAGGCCTTGGGCGGCGAGCTTGCCGTCGGCGTCGGCAAAGCCGGTCGAGTAGTCCATGTTGTCCTTCAGCACGCCCGAGTAGGTGGTCCTGAAGACCGTGAGCGCCATTTCGTCGGCGATCGAGAAGATCGCGTTCTTGAAGAGCTCGAGGGTGATGGGATCTGCTTGGGCGGCCATCTTCGTCTCTCTGCACGCATGCGTTTCCGGCCGTGCTCGCAACTGGGCGCAACGGCCGACAACCATGCGCTAGAGCCCGGAGCCGTGGCAAGACGTGCACGCGAGGGGCCGGGGCGCAAAACAACAAAGGCGAGGCCGAAGCCTCGCCTCACGTCTCGAAACAAATCTGAGCCGGATGGGATGAGCCTCAGGCCGAGGCGGGCTTCCATTCGCCGCCCGTGGTCTGGCAGAGGATCGACGTGTTGGACGTCTTGTTGGCGGCGCTGTTCTCTCCGCCGGCCAGCTGCTGCTTGTCGCCCTTCTTGCCCTTGACCTCGAGCTGGGTCGTGACCTTGCGGCACTGCGTGTCAGGGGGCAGCTGATCCACCTTCAGGAACTCGCTCTCGATTTTGGCCCCGGAGCCGGCTTCCTTGCTCTTGGCCTTCTTGTTCTTGGGGGTGTCCTTCTCGCTCTCGGCGCTCGCCTGCTTGGCGGTATCGGCGGTCTGCTTGAGGACCGGATCGTCCTTGATGTCGGAGACCCGCTGCACCGGTGCCGCGGTGATCGTGACCTGATTGCCGCCGTCCTTGGTCTGGTAGGTCTCGACCACCTCGCGGTCGCGGTCGCGGTCGACGACAGTTCTGGTTCGGCGGGTGACCTCGACGCCGTCTTGGCGACTCATGCGGCCCAGGATGACACCGCCGACCACGACCGCGCCGAGGATGCCGAAGGTGCGGTGGACGCGGCCGAACGGCATGATCGGGAAGATGCCGACACGGCCCATGCCCCGGCCGGGAACGGGCAGCGGCAGGGGCATGCGGCCGATGCCGGGCATGCGCACGCCGGGGAAGCCGAACTGGGCGGCGGCCGGTATCGGGTTGGCCGCTACGATGAGTGAGGTGGCAAGCAGCAGTCTAGTGGAGGTCCCGCGCATCTGGATGTCCCTTCGAGCCTAGAAACCCTCGGAAATCAGCATACCAACTCGCCCCCCTCTCGGGTAGCGGGTTGCTGGACAGAATAGAGCCGATAGGCGTTGCGGCACTGTTACCATGGTAACAGAGGCGGGGCAGGCACAGGTGGCAAGACTCCTTCCAACTGCTATGACTAACCGCGTCCGAGTGGAGCTCGGCGCGCCGGCCGGCCGTGGATCCCTGGGGGTCTGAAATGCTGCAACTGCTTGGATCTGGTCTGGTGGGGCGCGTCCTCGCCTGCCTCGGTCTGGCATCCCTACTGCTGTTGACGATCCCGGCATCGGCCCAAGCAAACGACTTCGACCTGCAGAAGGTGGAGGCGAGCGTCTACAAGATCTTCGCCACCCCCAAGGGCTCCACCGGGACGGGCTTCCTGGTCAGCGGGCAGCGCACCGTCGTCACCAACTTCCACGTCATCGAGAAGAACACCGAGTTCATGGTGATCTATCGCGACGGGCGGGAAGTGCAGGTGGCCGCCGCCCGGGTCATCGGCTTCAAGCCCGGCCTCGATCTGGCGATCCTTCGGGTCGACAAGGACCTGCCCGGCAAGCCGCTTGCGATCGGCGACTACGAGCCCGAGAAGCTCTCCAATGTCGTGACCGTGGGTTTTCCGGCAGCCGCCGACGATGCGGTCAAGGGCAGGCCGCTGACGGTGCCCGAGGTGCTGCGGCGGCTGAAGGACCCGGCCGCCCTCGATCCCACCGTCACCTCGGGCGTGGTCTCTCGCATGACCTCGGCCGAGAGCCCGACGCTCAACGCCCGCACCGTCCAGCACAACGCCGCCATCAATCCCGGCAACAGCGGCGGGCCGCTGTTCGACAAGTGCGGCAACGTCATGGGGGTCAACACGCTGGTGGCCCTCAACTCGCAGGGCCTGTTCTTTTCGATCCACGCCAGCGAGGTGGTCCGGATTCTTCGCGAATACGGTATCGACTACGCCTGGGTGCAACGTCCCTGCGTGGCCACCAGTGCCACCGGAGGTGCAATGATGATGATTCCCCTTGTGATCGGCATGAGTGCCGCGCTGGCCCTGGCCGCGCTGGTGTTCGCGTTGAAAAGCGGCGCCAACCTCGGCGGCCTCAGCCAGTACGTGAGCAGATTGAGCGGACGCGCACCCTCGCCGCGAAGACACGACGATCGCGACCGGGAACCGCCGGCGACGCCGAGATCGGCACGCCAGCAGGTCGACTGGGCCAAGAGCGGAGCCAATTTCGCCCTGCAATCGACGACAGGGGGGAACAGCTTCGCGATCGAGGGCGGCCGGGTTCTCGTGGTCGGCCGGGGGCACAAGGCCCAGATCGTCATCGATGACGACACGGTGTCGTCCATGCACGCACGCCTGCAGCTGAGCTCGGCGGGCGATCGTCTCACCATCAGCGATCTCGGCTCCTCCAACGGCACCTATGTCAACGCCAGCCGCATCACCACGGCGCAGGCGCAACTGGGGGATGTGATCCGGTTCGGCACGGCGGAGTTCAAGCTGATGTCGGGCGGCTCCGGCTCGTCGGCCGACGCCGGCCCGCGCCGCTCGGGCGTCCCCGACAACGGCTGGATGCTGTCGGGCTTCGACCCGGCCGGCCGCGCGGTGCAGTTCGAGTTGCGACCCATGGTCGAGAACGGGAGTGCCGGCGAGGCAACGACCAGCTGGGTGTTCGGCCGCGACCGCAACCGGGCGCAGTTCGTCATCGACGACAGCAGCGTGTCCGGCGCCCATGCCGAGATCACCTACGTGCCGAACCAGGGGCTCACCTTGCGCGACCTCGGCTCCACCAACGGCACGCGCGTCGACGGCGAGGTGCTCGGCAACCGCACGGTCTCTCTCAACGAGATGGGCCAGGAGATCACTTTTGGCGCAGCCAAGCTGCGGCTTTCGCGCCTGGTGTGAAAATCGGCTGCGCGGAAGGGCATTCCGCGCGGGCCGCCCGCTCGGCAAAGCGGCATTCGCCTGTGGCCGGGCTGTCAGAATCGGCTGCGCGTCGTCACGCGCAAGCACAAAAAATCATCGATTGCCTTGATCTAGGTCGCATCCCGGGTGCGGCACCGTTTGATGTTGAAAGCGGTGCGGGGAGCGATTAATTGCGTGCTGCCGGCCGTGCCGCCAAGGCGCTTAACGGCAACGCGACAAGTCGATACCAAGCAAAGGGGCATGGCATCGCGCGCGCAGAACGCGAGATGACCTGGCCGAGGGATCATGAGCGCCTACACGACCGAGACCGTGCTGTCCGTGCGCCATTGGACGGACAGCCTCTTCAGTTTTACGACCACGCGCAGCCCCTCGTTCCGCTTCACCAGCGGGCAGTTCACGATGATGGGTCTCGAGACGGCGGACCGTCCCCTTGTCAGGGCTTACAGCCTGGTGAGTCCGCCGTACGAGGAAACCCTCGAGTTCCTCTCCATCAAGGTGCCGGACGGGCCGCTCACCTCGCGGCTGCAGCACATCAGGGAATCGGACCGCATCCTGGTGAGCCGCAAGCCCACGGGCACACTCGTCATCCACAACCTGCTGCCCGGCCGCACGCTCTATCTCCTAGCCACAGGCACCGGGCTTGCACCCTTCATGAGCATCATCCGCGATCCCGAGACCTACGAGCGCTTCGAGAAGATCGTGCTGGTGCACGGCTGCCGGCAGGTGGCGGAGCTGGCCTACGGCGAGCGCATCGTCGACCTGCGGGAGGACGAGCTTATCGGCGAATATGCAGCACGCCGGCTCGTCTACTACCCGACGGTGACGCGCGAGCCCTTCCAGAACCGCGGGCGCGTCACCGACCTCATCACCTCGGGGCAAATCTTCCGCGACCTGGAGCTGCCCGGGCTCGACGCCGAGCTCGATCGCGCCATGCTGTGCGGCAGCCCGCAGATGCTCGCCGACATGCGCCCGATCCTGGAGGGTCTCCATTTCCACGAAGGCTCGAGCAGCGAGCCCGGCCAGTTCGTCATCGAGAAGGCGTTCGTGGAGAAGTGATGGCGTCCGCAGAGCCGGAGTGTCAGCTTCAATACCGGTTGGCCACCAGCAGCGTCTCGACCTCGTAGAGCTCGAGTGAGAGCTTCTGGGCGAGCATGATGTCGCCCGCCACCAGGCTGCCCTGCGGGAAGAAGCACCAGCCGCACACCCGCCTGCCGTTCTTGTCGAGCTGGTCGATATTCATCTGCCGGCCGTGGCGGATGCGGTAGCGCTTGCCGGTGTTGCCGCCCAGCACGTCGAAATAGCCGTACTTCTCGTACTGCTGGCGCTGGAGCGGTGTCAGATTCTCCCGCAGCAGCTTGAGGCCGCGCTCCTGGGCGCGCTTGCTGCCGACGTCGCCGGCCACGCGCAGGAAGGAGAACGAGCCGACCAGCTGCTCGCGTCGCTGCGCCCACCATTGCAGCAGCCTGCGTCCGGTCTCGGACCTTGTCTCCGATCCGCCCTCGGCGCGCGGCTCGACGGCCCTTGCCGCGCCGAAGGGAAACTCGCCGGGCGCGCGCTGCCAGATCAGGTCCTCGTCAAATCCGTCCGTCTGCCGCCGCAGCCGCTCGAGCAGGCTGGTGTCGACGCCACCAGGCGCGATGCTGTCCTCGCGTCGCTGACGCTGGCTGCGCCGGAAGACGGCGTGGTCCTCCCGCATCTCCAGGTACATGTGCTGACCCTCGCACAACAACGCTGCGCGCAGGCTCGCCAGGTCCCAGGTGCCGTGGCTCTCGCAGAAGGCGTAGCAGTCAGCGGGGCTCAGCGGGGCCCACGCGCGATAGCCGTTCGAGAGCTGCACGCCGAGCTGAGGGGGCAGATGACTCTGTGCTCTCTCGATCAGGACGTCCGCGAGTGCCGGCGCCTGGGGCCCATGTTCGCTGAGGGCCCTCCCCAACAGGGCCCTCAGGATCTCGGCCACTCGCTCCATCAGCCGCCTTGCAGCTGCGGGATGAAGAGAGTCTGCTCGACCTCGCGATCGAACTTGCGCAGCAGCCGGCCGGAGCCGCCGTCGCGACCGAGCGCCACCGCGCGGAAACCTTTTCCTGTCAGCTGGCGGAAGCGCTCCTCAGCGAGCCCAAGAGCTTTCTGGTCAGTGCTGTCGAACTCGTGCCGGGTGTCGCCGGTGCGATCCATAACAATTTGGACAGCCATGGTTTTACGCTCCTTACTTACTTCACTGAAGCGCCAGCCTACACCAGCCCGCCGCATCAGCCAACGCCGTCGCAAGCGCCAATGTGCTCAAGTTGATGTCAAAATGGCGTGTCGTGCGCAGGCCCGTGCTGCCGACGCAATGCGCACATTACGAGGCCGTTCGGTGCGGTGTGAGCAGGCGATCCACGCTCAACGGCTGCGATTGACGTAGGCGTTGATGGCCGCAAACGTGGTGTCGCGGAAGTTACCGTCGACGCGTCCGTTGTAAACGCCGACATCGCGCAGCTTGCGCTGCAGGGCCATGCGGAAACTCCGGCTCCAGTTGTTGGAGTTGCGCGTCATCTGCTCGTAGGAGAACTGGTTGCGCAGCTCGAGCGAGCGCAGCATGAGATCGGCGGCCTGCTCGGGGTCCTTGTGGTCGAGGCCCCTGCCGCTGTCGTACATCGCCGCCAGATTGTGGATGCCGGCCGGATTGCCTTCGTTGGCCGCGCGCCGGTAGAGGTTGACCGCGGCCACCTCGTCCTTCTCGACGCCTTTGCCCTGCTGGTAGAGGAAGCCGAGATTGACCATGCCGTAGGTGTTGCCCAGGTCGGCGGCGCGCTTGTACCACATGGCCGCCTTGGTATGGTCGGCCTGCACGCCTTGGCCGTTGTTGAACATCAGGCCCAGGTCCACCATGGCCGGCGAGTGGCCCGCCTCGGCCGCCTTGGTGAAGAGGCGCACGGCCTCCAGCGCGTCCTTCTCCACGGCCACGCCGCGTGCGAGCAGCCCGCCCATGCGGTAGACGGCCTCGACGTTGCCCTTGTCGCCGGCCGCCTTGAGAAGACGGACAGCCTCCTGCGGGTCCTTGCCCGTTCCCTGTCCGTCGAGGAGAGCAACCGCAAGCGCCGTCATGGCCTGCAGGTTGCCGGCATTGGCGCTTTTGCGCAGCCAGCGCACGCCCTCGGTGTCGTCCCGGGCGACGCCGTTGCCCGTCGCATACATGCGGCCCAGGCGATACATGACGTAGGCGTTGCCGCCGTCGCCCAGCCGGCGCAGCGTGTGCAGGAAGTCGCCGTCATCGGTGGTGATCCGCCACACGTCCATCATCACGAGCGTGTTGGGGCTCGTCGCCGAAACCTGCTGGCGCAGATCCTCCATGCTGGGGACGGTCCTGCCGTTGTAGCTGATGATGATGTCGCCCAAACGCAGTCCCGCCTGGCCCGCGGGGCCGCCCGCCGTCGCCTCGATGATGAGCGCGCCGTCGGCGTTGAGACGCCCGAGCGAGAGCGCGAGCGGGAGATCGACGCTCTCCATCTTCACGCCGAGCCAACCCTTCTGGCCGTCGGTCGACAGGCTGCCGATCTGCACCGGGACCTTGATAGTCTTGCCGAGCGGCTGCGCCGGCTGGACCGGCGCCGGGGCCGCCGGCGTCGGTTGCGGC
>Ga0247825_10002121_pt1 | contig 13114 bp, 9 predicted proteins | sample 13C_Vanillin_Day_FD_194413 | JGI IMG/M metagenome (GOLD analysis project Ga0247825, IMG submission 194413) | Soil microbial communities from agricultural site in Penn Yan, New York, United States - 13C_Vanillin_Day48 | ecosystem: Environmental > Terrestrial > Soil > Agricultural land | place...
TCCCGTACCTGCTCTTCGCGCTCGCGGTGGTGGTGCCAGCGCGCTTCCTCTACATGGCGTTCACGGGGCAGGCGGAGTGGACGAACGTCATCATGCCCGTGGCCTTCGGGGCCATTGGCGCGTGGATGGGCTTCACGCTGCTCACCGTGAAGGGCGCTGCCCGTGACAAGAGCACCGTCGTCTTCGTGCTCTTCACCTTCTCGGTCCTCTTCTGGATGGCCTACGAGCAGGCGGGCAACGCGCTCAACGTCTGGGCCGAGTACAACACCCGGAAGGGTGTCCTGGGCATCGAGCTGTCCGCCGAGTACTTCCAGGCCGCGCCCGCGATCTTCATCGTCATCTTCGCGCCGCTGTTCGCAATGATGTGGACGGTGCTCGCCCGCCGCGGGCGTGAAGTGCCCTCGGCGGCGAAGATGCTGCTGGCCATCGTGTTCATCGCCGCCTCGGATGTGGTGATGGTGGCGGCCGCGACGTCCGAGGACCGCACCGTCACCCGTGTGCCGCTGGCGGGCGTGCCGCAGGAGATCAAGCTCGAGGAGCTGAACGCGGGGCGCTTCAGCTACGATCCCGCCACCCAGGAGCTGTCCGTGCGCGGCGTGCTGCCGCCCTTCGCCGTCATCAACGCGCTCAAGCCCACGGTGGACCCGGCCTACCTCAAGCAGGTGGAGGCGCTGGAGGCCGCCACGGAGAAGGCCGCGCCAGAGCACCCCGTCACCTTCACCTTCGAGAGCCTGCCGCCGGGCTACGTCTTCCCGCTGACGGACGCGCAGGGCGCCAGCGCTGTCCGCTGGGACGAGGAGAAGCGAGAGGTGACGCTGGCGTCCGCGCTGAGCGCCGTGGCCAAGTCACGGCTCGTGGGCGCTGGCGCCCAGCCCGAGTGGCGGCAGGCCATCACCACGCTCGCGGAGAAGAGCCAGGCGGCCCGAGTCAGTGGCATGTGGCTGCTGCTCAGCTATCTGCTGGCCGTCTTCGGAGAGCTGTGCATCTCCCCGGTGGGGCTCTCCATGGTGACCAAGCTGGCCCCGGTCCGCTTCGCCTCGCTCTTCATGGGCGTGTTCATGTTGAGCAACGCCGTCGCCCAGTACGTGGGGGGTAGCCTCGGCGAGATGTGGGGCCGCATCGTCCCCACCAGCTACTTCGCCATCTTCGTCTACACGTCCGCGGTGGGCGCGGTGGTGTTGCTCTTCCTACAGCGGCCGCTGCGGCGGCTCATGCACGACGTGAAGTAGCCGCTGACTCAGGCCAGCTTGCGCACCTGCAAGCCCTCGCCGCCCTGGAGCGGCAAGCGCACCTCGCTCCGGGTGCCCTTGCCGTACTCGCTCTTGAGTTGGATCGTCCCGCCGTGGCGCAGGATGATCTTCCGGCAGAGCGCCAGGCCCAGCCCCGTGCCCTCCCCGGCCGCCCGCGTGGAGAAGAAGGGCTGGAAGAGCCTGTCCATGTCCTCAGGCTTGATGCCCACGCCCGTGTCGGTGACGGCCACTACTGCCATGTCTCCGTCCCGCGCGGTGGAGATCGTCACCCGCCCGCTGTTGCCCACCGCACGCAGCGCGTTGTCCAGCAGGTTCACCCACACCTGGTTGAGCGAGCCTGGATCGCCCATCACCGGCACGTCGCACTGGTAGTCGCGCTCCACCACCACATCCTTGGGCACCTTCCACCCCAGCACGTTGAGCGTGGAGTCGATCGAGGCGTCCAGCTTCACTGGCACGGGCTTGTCATTGGTGCGCACGAAGGACAGCAGCGACTCGGCCAGGTGGCGGATGCGCGTGCCGCACTCCTCGATGATCTCGATCATGGCGCGCGCCGTCGGCTCGTCCGGCTGGGCGCCCAGCACGGCGTCGCGCAGTGGCAGCAGCGCGTTCATCAGCCCGTTGAGCGGGTTGCGCACCTCGTGGGCGAAGCCGGAGGTGAGCAGGCCCGTGGCCGCCAGCCGCTCGTTCTCCGCGGCGCGCACGGCCGCGTCCCGCAGCCGCAGCTGCGCCTCGATGCGGGCCAGCAGCTCGCGCGGCGAGAACGGCTTGCCCAGGTAGTCGCTCGCGCCGATCCCCAGGCCCTCCACCTTCTCGGACACCTCCTGCCGGGCCGTGAGGAGGATGACGGGGATGTCCGCCGTCTCCGGGATCCCCCGCAGCTGGGTCAGCAGCTGCAGGCCGGACATCACCGGCATCATCACGTCCGAGACGATCAGATCCGGCCGCTCCTTGATGGCGAGCCGGCACCCCTCCTCGCCATTCACGGCCTCCAGTACCCGGAACTCCGTGCGCAGCACGCCGGTGACGAAGGCGCGGATCTCCGTGTCGTCCTCCACGACCAGGATCCGCGGCGCGTTGGGCGGAGCCGTCTCCTCGTGGCCTGGCGCAGCCTGCTCCGGCGGGGCATTGGGGCGGACCGCGGCCAGGCCCGTATAGGAGCGGCGATCGCGGCGCACCGGCAGCTCCACCACGCGGCGATCCCGCAGATCCTCGCGGATGTGGGCCGTGCCCTTGGGGAGCTGGACGTGGAAGGTGGAGCCCTTGCCCACCTCGCTGCGCACGCCGATCTTGCCCGAGTGCAGATCCACCGTCTCCTTCACCAGCGCCAGCCCGATGCCCGTGCCGCCGAAGCGGCGCGTCCCGGTGGAGTCCGCCTGCGCGAAGCGGTCGAAGATGACGGGGATGTCCTGAGACGCGATGCCGGGGCCGGTGTCCACCACCTCCACGTGCACCAGGGCGTCGTCCTCTCGGATGCGCACGGTAACCGTGCCCTCCTGGGTGAACTTGAGCGCGTTGGAGATCAGGTTCTGGAAGACGATCTCGATGCGCTCCACGTCCGCGTGGATGGCCGTCACTTTGTCGCCCTCGAGCGCCAGCCGGATCCCCTTCTTCTCCGCCATGACCTTGAAGGGCGACAGCAGCGAGTTCAGCAGCCCGAACAGCTCCACCGGCTGGTAGCGCAGCTTCGTCTTCCCGGCCTCCATCTGCGCCAGATCCAGCAGGTTGTTGATGAGCTTGAGCAGACGCTGAGCGCTGCGATCCATCGTCGCCAGGTGCTGGCGCACGGGCGATGGGATGGTGACCGGATCGCGCTGCAGCAGCGACTCGAGCGACAGCAGGATGAGCGTCAGCGGCGTGCGCAGCTCATGGCTCACGTTGTCGAAGAACTCGCTCTTCAGCCGCGTCAGCTCCTTCTGCATGGCCAGCGCCTGCTCCAGCTTGGCGTTGGCCTGCGTCAACTCCTGGGTGCGCGCGGCGACGCGATCCTCCAGCGCCACGTTGCTCTGGTAGATCTCTCCGTAGCGCCGCTCCAGATCAGCCAGCGACTGGATGAGCCCCTCGTTCTGCGTCGCCAGGTACTCGTCCTTGCGCCGCACCTCCTGGCGTGCGTCCAGCCACGCGCCGAAGGAGGCGACCCCCAGCGCGATGGAGGGCACCAGCACCGGCAACGGCCCCAGGTTCAGCAGGCCCATCATCGTCCCCACCGCCGCGCCGGCCAGCAGCCCCGCCCCCATGCGCCAGCCGCGCACGGACTCGTGCCACGCCAGCTCATAGCGGCAGCTCTCCGCGCCTCGCACCTGGCACTGCAGCTCGAGCACGTGCGCGGGGGGCAGATCCCAGATGGTGGGGATGGCGGCGAACTGGGACATCCGCCCCTCGCACAGGTGCCGGTTCGGCTCTGGGTACCGGCTCTGGTACACGAGCACCATGTGGTTGCTCGACAACGACTCGATGGAGAGGTCGGCCACCCGGTTCAGCGTGGGGTACAGCTCCACCGTCTTCACGTAGACGGCCTTCGCGGTGCCAAAGGTGCGGACGGCGTGGAAGAGGAAGCCAATGGCCTCGGGCGTCGCGGCGAGCCGGCCCGCCTTGCGGGTGAAGTCCGGATCCCCTGACTCGGCGACGAGCGCGTCGACCAGCCGCAGCAGGAACCGGAACGAGATGAAGTTCGTCAGCGTGGCGAGGTACTCGAGCGACAGCCCCAGTTCATACTTCTTCCACAGCTGTCGCAGGCGCTCCTTGCCGTACTCCTTGCGAAAATAGACCAGGAGCACGGATACCGCACGGACGCTCAGTTCAGGAGCATCATCCGGTACGTGTTCCTGAGACTGCTGTGGGGGGGACTGCACTACCTCCGTCAACGTTTCTGTCCTTCCGTTATCAGGAGGACAGCGTACTTCAATGCGTCGGGATCGGACAGCAGGCCCAGATATTGCTCACAGAAGTCCCAATACCCCTGGGCTCCGCCAAAGGCCGGCGAAACGATGGGCTCCAGGGTCTCGAAGCGCTGCTTCCAGTCACTCATGAGCCGCGCGTCCGCCGCCCCCGCGACGACCCACAGAGGAGCCAGGTGTACCCGTACCTGCTCCAACCCAGCACGGCGGAACAGGTGGAACATCTTCCGGCCTGCATGGAGATCAACTCCCACAGCGGCCAGGGCTGCGACGAACTTCCGGCACCCCTCCTCCAACTGCGGAGAGATGGGCCAGTTGTGGAGCCCCAGGGCGTCCACGTCGGAGACCACGACCCGGCCGCCGGGGCGCGTCACGCGGATCAGCTCGTCCACGGCCCCAGAGGGTTGGCTCAGGTACTCAATGACGAACTGACACCACACGTAGTCGAAGGTGTCATCCGGCAGCTCCAGCTTCCGGATGTCGCCCTGCCGAAAGGAGCACTGTGGGAGGGAGGCGCAGTAGGCGCGAGCCTCCTCGAGCCGCTGCGGATGGAGATCCAGGCCCAGCACGCTCCCCTGGCGGCCGACCACTTCCCCGATGACGGCGGTGATGACGCCGGGACCGCACCCCACATCCAGCGCCTTCATTCCAGGGGACAGGCCTGTGGCGAGAAGGTGGCCGTGCACGGACAAGGCTCTGGCCTGCTCGGCGAGCCGGCGGGCCTCCTGCTCGGACTCCATGACGTAGCCACCGCCACCACTCACGCGGCGCGCTCCTCGTTCTGCAGCTGACTCACGGAGCGGCTCTGGAGGCGCTCGAAGACAGCGGCCATCAGCACGTGCCAGGTCCGCGCGGTGCAGCGATGAAAGGTCCACTCGGCGATGCGGCAGTGCCAGCGGAACCCCAGCGACACCAGCCCCTCCACCTCGTTGTCCTGGACCAGGGCCAGCGCCGAGAGCTTGCCCTGCTCCCGGTAGTGCTCGACGCAGCGGGCCGCGAGCGCCTCGCGCGCCTCGGAGACCCGTGGGTGCTGTGGATCGGGAACGATGAAGGAGAAGGCCGTCGTCATCTCGGGCCAGCTCAGGCCTGGCGTGGCCTCCTCTGCCAGCGCCATCGCCAGCGGCCCATCGTCCCCATCCACCACGAAGATGGAGCGCCCGCGCCGGAGCCCACAGGCAGCGTAGCGCTCGGAGAGCCCGCTCAAGCGGGCCTCCTGGGCCTGCAGATCATCCGCCTGCAGCCGGACGACCTCTCCGCGCGCACGCAGGTGCCCCTCCAGCCACCGCAGGTCCTGCTGCGTCGCGGACCGCACCTGGGGCAGCCCCCGGCGCGCCCGCAGAGGCTGGGTGAAGGCCAGCCGTGTGTAGTTCATGTTCCGCAGGTTGGTGAGCCCGTCGATGTGCATGGAGCGGGCGATCCACCCGAAGACGCGATCCGGCCACTTGTTCTGGATGCGCCAGTAGATGCGCAGGTAGTGCACATCCTCATGTGCCTCCGCATAGTCCACGCAGAGGACGGACAGATCCCGGGAGATGCTCTCTCCCCGGCGCACCGCGGGCTGCACCATGAGGTGCTGGAACATCCACGTATGCGAGTGCGTCCGCACACCGGACACGTGGCCCAGCAGCGTCGGCCCGTCGCAGTAGAGGAACGTGCGGGACAGCCCCTCGCCCGCATTGGTGAGCTTGCGATGCGTGTCCTCCAGCATCTCCAGGTGCGACCCCTCCTCGAAGGGGTAGTCCGGATGGAACAGGTGCGCCGTCTGGGCCAGATCCCAGATCCGGCGGAAGTGCTCGGTGCGCCCGTCGCGCACTTGAGGGCAGCGGGCCTGCACGAAGGCGTTGACGACGGCCTGCCGCTCCTTGGGCTGCACATTGAGCAGGCGCATCCCACAGCGGAAGGGCTGGGCCATGCCACCCGCCATCTGATCCAGCAGCGCGCCGTTGTAGCGCACCTCCGCGCTGCACAGCGCCCTCGTGCCATCCGGCAGCACCAGCGTGAGCTCGTCAATCAGCAGCCCCACGGGCAACACCTCATGGGCCGCGTCGTAGACGAAGGACAGGCCCATCGGCTGCAGGTCCATGACCGGGTGCTCGATACGATCGCCGTTGATCGGCGAGACGAACGAGACGGCGAAGCGCTGATCCTCCCCCGCGCGGAAGCGCGTGCTGCTGCGCCGGTGGTACATGGCCAGGCTGCGTGGCACCGAGAGCAGGAAGCCCTCTGGCTCGGTGCGCACCACGGCGGCGAAGCCCCGGTAGCTCTTGCCGCCCAGATCGAAGACCACCTCCACCACGTCTCCGGTGGCGGCTTTCCAGTGCTGCGGCCGCGAACACCGCAACAGCGGGCAGCCCGCCTCCCCGCTCTCGAGGAGCGAGGCGGCCAGCTCCTCGCGTCGCCGCACGCCCTGCACCAGCGTGCACTGCAGCGTGCCGCGCCGGAGCGCGCGCCTCAATACGGCGAGCACTCGCACCTGATCATCGAGAGTGGCCAGCTCCACATTGCCGATGCTGGCGCCCGGCCGCTCGATCTGGATGCCCAGCCGGAAGAAGGCCTCCCCGTGCGCGCGCTCCAGCCCGATGTGCCGTACGAAGCCGCCCCCGGCGCGCAGCATCACCTGGCCCGCTCGCTCGACTCGCAAGTCGTACAGGCGAGTGCTGGGCGGGAGCCGCTCGATCGGCGCATCCACGGGGAGCCTGAGCAGAAACCCCTCATTGCCCACGTTCAGACATTGGGCATTCAGCAGCTGGCCGTCCACGTGGAACGAGGCCTCCAGCCCCACCGTGCGCACGCGCAGCGAGGAGCGCTGGCGCATCAGGTGGCCCAGGCTGCGTGTCATCTCCTCAACAGACAGGGTGGGATCCACCGTGTGGAACTCGTGCCCCTCGGCCGCCACATCCACCAGCTCGCGCAGGGCGTCTGCCTGGGACTTGGGGCACAGGAACACCCGCATGGCGCGGGGGGCCAGCCGATCCAGATCCCGGATGAAGCGCCGCGCCTCCATCGCATCCGCGAGCACCACGTCCGGCACGCGCTCCGCCAGCGTGCGTGCCGCATCATCTCGAGTGGGCACCGCGATGATCCGCCGCGGGGCCAGCGCGGCCACCAGCCCTGCGCGCACCGCGGGATCGGGGTGAACGATCAGAACCGATTGATCGTGCGCGAGCATCAATACCTCCTGCAACGCGCGTGTTGAGGACACTGCGGGGCCTGTCTCATCACAGCCTCTCCATGCGCGCCAGGGAGCGCTCCACCAGCCGCCAGGGGCGCAGGCCAGAGTGCGAAGTCAGCGAAAAAACAAGGTAACCGCTTTCCTCCGTGAAGAAAAGTTGCCCCACTGGGTTCTGCTCATGAGGCTCAATCAACGGAACTCAATACATCCCGCGAGCAAGACACACCTTCCAGATTCGCCATGAACTGAAGCTTGATCAGGGTGGACATTTCTTGCGGATGTTGGCCCCGCCTGAGAGGTCTGGTTAATACATAGAGACGAGGAGGGCTGAGGGGCGCCGCCATGGACTACGAGACGAAGATCCAGGAGCTGAAGCAGTCACTCAACGCTGTCATCCTGGCGCACTATTACCAGGAGAGTGAAATACAGGATGTGGCGGACTTCGTCGGAGACAGCCTGGCGCTGGCGCAGGCCGCGGCGAAGACGAAGGCGGATGTCATCGTCTTCTGCGGTGTCCACTTCATGGCAGAGACAGCGAAGATCCTGAACCCGATGAAGCAGGTGCTGCTGCCGGATCTCAAGGCGGGGTGCTCGCTGTCGGATCGGTGCCCGCCCGCGGCCTTCAAGGCCTTCAAGGAGAAACACCCGGACGCCTTCGTGGTGAGCTACGTGAACAGCTCGGCGGCGGTGAAGGCGATGAGCGACGTCATCTGCACGTCCTCCAACGCGGTGAAGATTGTCAATCGCGCGCCCAAGGATCGGCAGATCCTCTTCGCCCCGGATCAGCACCTGGGCCGGCATGTGATGAAGCAGACGGGCCGGGACATGGTGCTGTGGCCGGGCAGCTGCATCGTCCACGAGATCTTCAGCGAGAAGAAGCTGGTCCAGCTGAAGGTGGAGCATCCAGACGCGGAGGTGGTCGCTCATCCGGAGTGCGAGCAGGCTGTCTTGCGGCACGCGGACTTCATTGGCTCCACCAAGGGCATCCTCGACTACGTGGTGGCCAGCCCGAAGCAGAAGTTCATCGTGGTGACGGAGGCAGGCATCATCCACCAGATGCAGCTCAAGGCGCCGGGCAAGACCTATATCCCTGCCCCGCCCGACAATGGGTGTGCCTGCAACGAGTGCCCGTACATGCGGCTCAACACGATGGAGAAGCTGTACCGGTGCATGCGTGACCGGACACCCGAGCTCATCCTCCCTGCGGATCTGCAGGCTGCTGCACGTGCGCCGCTCGAACGCATGTTGGAGTGGTCCTGACGCGCGGCGTCGACACGCGCTGGAGTGTCTTCCAGCACAGCAAACCCCAACTCGCAGCTTGCACCGGGAGAGCCGGGGTGCGATGGAGCACGTGTGGGCTTTCGATTCCTTGCCGTCCCCGGCCACCGCGTCGTTGATCACCCACGAGCGCTGCCGGCTGAAGATCGTCTCGAGCCGGAGCTTCCTCCCATCCCCGAGGCCGTGGAGCGCGCTCTGGCCGGTGCCGAGTTCCGCGACGTGCGCGCCCGGGACAAGCTGCGCTCGCTGCTCCAGAGCGACCGGCCCCCGAAGCTGGGCTCGCCGGGCGCGGGATATGGCCCCTCGGCTGTCTTCGCCCAGCCACCGGGAGATCTGCCGGCGCTGCTGCGGCTGGCGGATGAGCTGGACGCGCTCGCCCGCCGCGAGGCCGGTGAGCGCGCGCTGGTGTGGAAGTGCGGAGAGTGCGGCGCCCGCTACGCCGTGCCTGTGTCGCTGGTGAGGCCGGTGTCCATCCGTTGCGAGCGGTGCGGCAACCCGGTGGAGCTCAGCCCCACGCGCAGCCTGGGCGAGGAGGCGCTGGTCGATCCCTTCCTGGGCTCGGTGAACGAGTGCCGCCACCAGCTGGCCACCTTCTTCCGCGAGGCCATGGCCCGCGGCTGGCCCGTGCTGGTGTCCATGGGAGAGCGCCCCTCCATGCCCGGTGGTGAGCGGGTACGGGAGTAGGCTCCCTCAGAGAGGGTGACTCAGATGAAGACGCCAGCGGTCGCGTCGTAGCGCGCGTCCTCCAGCTTCAGCGCTGGCGTCTGCTTGCGCAGGGCGTCCATCACCTGACGATGATGGCCCTTGCACTTGGAGCACTCGCACTGGCCCTTCTTGCAGGTGCAGTCCGCCTTGCTGTCGCACTGACACTTGGCCGTGAGCAGCTCGTCCACTTCCTTCAGCGGGCTCTGCGCCGGACGCGCCTGAGCCGCTCCATCCATCTTCGCCTCGGGAAGGACCGCCTGCGGAGGGGTCGCGTTCTCATGCTTCTCACAGGCCTGCGCCACGCCCGGGACCAGCAGCACGCCGCCCGCGATCCACAAGGCAGCCATCATCATGCCGATGCGCTTCATCTGCTTTCTCCTCCGGGCAATACCCTGCAACAGCCCTCTACATCCTCAACACCCGAGTCGCGAGCGCCTATACCGCAACATTCTGCCCCTGCCAAGCTGGTTGTCACACTTCCTCCTACCTTCTAGCCTTCCTCTGTGTCCGATCGAACCGACCGCCTCCTGTACGCCGTGGCCCTGCTGCTGGGAGTAGCGCCGCTCTGGGTGGCGAGCGCCCTGCCCATGGTGGATCTGCCGCAGCACCTGCACCTGATCTCCGTGCTGCACCGGCTGGACGATCCGACCACGCTCTATCCGGAGTACCTCGCCGCGCGGAACGCGCTCACGCCGTACCTGGGCTACTACTACCTGGTCAGCGCGTTGAACTGGCTGCTGCCGCTGGAGGTGGCCAACCGCTTCTTCCTCAGCGCCTACGTGGCGGGCTTGTCCCTTTCGCTGGCCTTCTTGCTGCGCTCGCTCGGCCGGCCCACGTGGCCCTCGCTGCTCGCGCTGCCGTTCGCCTATGGCGACAGCTTCGCCTGGGGCTTCGTCAACTACTGCGCCTCACTGCCGCTCGCCTTCCTGTGCTGCGGCCTCTTCGTGCGGACCCTCACCGATGCACCCCGGCGCCGCCTCTGGTCCGCGGGGCTCGCCGTGTGCCTGGTGGCAGTGCTCCTCTTCCACGTGCAGGCCTTCTTCTTCCTCGGGTTGGGGCTGCCGTGGCTCCTGTTCACCACGCGCGTGCCGGAGGATGGGAGCGCCCAGGGTCTGCGGGCGCGGTGGAAGCCACGGCTCCCCGCGCTCGCGGGCGTGGCTCCGGGAGTCGTGCTCTTCCTCGGGTGGGTGGCGCTGCGGCTCGGCCAGCCCGCGGAGATCGCCCCCGGTCAGCCGTGGAAGGCCTGGGGCCCCCTGCTCTCGCCACAGAACCTCTCCTACAAGCCGTTCGCGCAGAACCGGGACGAGCTCCTCCAGGTGCTCGCCAACCTCTTCCATGACGGCTCGGATCGGTGGCCGCTCTATGCCGTGGGCACCGTGGCTGCCGTGGGGCTGGTGCTGGGATTGACGGTGGGCGGCCCTCGCCTCGAAGGGGCTGTGGCCCGCTTCCGTCTTCTGGGACTTGGATTGATCGCGCTCGCCCTGTTCTTCCTGCTGCCCTTCGACATCCGCGGGTACATCTACTACTTGAACACGCGCTATGCGCACCTGGCCGCCGCGCTCCTCATCACCTGCGTGCCCGCGACGCGCCCCCACCTCCAGCGCCCGCTGCTCTGGGCGGGTGTCGCGTGCGCGCTGCTGCTCTGTGGAGTGATGGGCCGGGGCTTCCGCGCCTTCTCACGCGAGGCCTCCGAGTGGAATGCGCTGGTGGCGGCCACCGCTCCCAAACCCAAGGTGATGGGCCTCATCTTCGACACGGGCTCCAACGTCGTGCGCTTCCCCGTCTTCCTCCACAGCGCCGCGGTGCTCGCCCGGGAGCGAGGCGGCATCACCAACTTCAGCTTCGCCCTCACGCCCCACTCGCCGCTGCGCTACTCGCGCATCGTGCCCCCCACCTTCCCCTCCGAGTGGCGGCCGAACGAGTTCAACTACGCCACCATGGGCGGCTTCTACGATCACTTCCTCGTGCGTGGCGTCCACCCCGCCCGCATCTTCGGCGAGCGGCTCCAGACGGAGCTGGCCGTGGCGGCGCACGCGGGCAACAGCTGGCTCGTGTGGCGCCGCTGAAGCCCGCTCCCTGCTGGAGGGCTGCGCGGGCTTGGCGGTGAGCAACCCCGCGATCTTCTGCGGCTCTATCATGGAATCCATGCAATCGAAGAATCGCGCCCTTGCTCTCTGGTTGCCGATCATCCTCGCGGGCCTGATGGGAAGCTGTTCCACGGGGGCCCACCTCACTACGACTCGTGCTCTCGCGCCGCTCCCCGTGGCTGACCCGAACTTGCTCCCCACGACCGCCCCGAACCCTCCTACCTCCGTGGCCCAGGCTGCTGGGAGCTGCTGGAACACCATCAGTTGCTGTGTCCAGAAATACCCCCTCACCTTCGTTCAGAACTGCGGCGCTGACCCCCTCGAAGCGGCGAAGATCCTCGAAGCCCTCGGGCAAGTTGAAGCCGCCGCGCGGGCCTTGGAAGCGGCGGGGCGTCTTCCGAAGTGGAAGAAGGAGTGCGTCGACAAGTACGTCAAGTGCCAGAATCAGGGGTGGGTCGGCAACTGTTACGACTGCCTTCGGCGCTGTGAGGGCCAGCACAAATGGCCGGAGGACATGTGCTACGACCCGCGCGAACAGAACTAGATTTACGCTCATGACTAGCAGGGTTGATGGGGACCTTATCCGGGCACTGGCGCAGCAGGTGTTGGAGCGGGGCAAGCCGCTCGAACTCTCGGACGACGTGCGAACCCTGTTGCGGCGTTCTGCTCGGGAAGTGGCCATCCCAACCGAGGACGTAAAGCAGGCCTTCCGCAGTCCACGCACGGCCACGGCCTTGCTACGGAAGATCCGCCAACGCCTCAACGCCGGTTCTCGCAGGTTAGGGAGCGCCCGGAGCCGCGCCTACCGCTTGGAAGATGCCGGGGACCTGGACGGAGCACGGAAGGTGATGGAAGCCGTGATCGCGGTCGAGGTCGTGCCGCTCTACCGCAAGCGGGCTAAGAACGTGCTGGCCAGCATCGCCCGGCTCCAGAAGGTTGCGAAGACGGGGCGAGTGGATCCGAAACTGTCCGAGCACTCTCAGCTCTTGATCCTTCTGCACCGCCTCGATCAGGGCAAGCCCCTGAACCTCACCATGGGGATGCGTGCCTTCCTACGCCATGCCGCCTTGGAAGTGGCCATCAGCCAAGCCGAGACGAAAGAGGCTCTGGCGAGTCCCAAGAGTGCAGGGGCTTTGCTCCGGAAGATCGTGGAGCGCAGGCAAAAAGGAACGAAACGGCTGACGCGTGCTCTCGTGCGGATGATGGCCCTCCGAGATGCGGGCGACCTCGAAGGAGCCCGCCAACAGATGCGCGACCTGCTGGCAGTGGAAGTCGTACCGGTGTACCGCCGCGCCGCCGAGGAGAACCTAGCGGGCCTGGACGAACCGCCCCCGGCACCGTAGCCATTGAGCGTATTCACACCTTCTCCATCTCCCCTACGGGGTGCAGTATGAAGAGCCGCCCATGCCCAACCCTCACGAGCCCCGTCCCCTGCTCGACGCGCTCCGCTCCGGCGCGCCGCTCCCCGCTTTCGCCCCGGAGGCCGTGGAGCAGGCCCGCTCCCTGGCGATGGATGCGGCTGCCGCCCCGCCTGCGTCTGTCGAGGCCCTGCCCGCTCCGCTCGCCGAGGCGATCCTCGAGGGCGCTGTCCTCGCCGGCAGCGCCACGCTCCCCGAGGCCCTGTCCCGCTCGAGCGTGAAGCCGCTGGCCAAGGCGGCGAAGAAGGCGCTCTACCGCCTGCGCTCCAAGGGAATCGCCGTCCCCGAGGCCGCACCGCCCCCCGCC
>Ga0247825_10002122_pt1 | contig 13114 bp, 11 predicted proteins | sample 13C_Vanillin_Day_FD_194413 | JGI IMG/M metagenome (GOLD analysis project Ga0247825, IMG submission 194413) | Soil microbial communities from agricultural site in Penn Yan, New York, United States - 13C_Vanillin_Day48 | ecosystem: Environmental > Terrestrial > Soil > Agricultural land | place...
TCTCCGGGCGAATACGCCGGCGCAGAGCTTCACTCTGTTCGCCACCGACACGACACTTGGCGGATCGCTGACTGGCGAGGCGCGCGTCGGCATGTGGCTCACCCGGCGGATCGGGGTGGAAGGCCGCCTGGGCTATGGTCGGCCGCACGTCGAGACGTCAATACGCGCGGATGCGGAGGGCGCAGCGCCGATTACGGTCGTCGAGCGGATCGACCAGTTCGTGATCGACGCGGGGATCCTCGTCCGCCTCGATGAAATGCGCATCGGCCGGCTGGTGCCGTACGCCGCCGGCGGGGCGGGCTATCTGCGACAACTGCACGAAGGCTTCGCGCTGATCGAACAGGGGCATGTCTACCATCTGGGCGGCGGCATGACTCGGGATCTGTTTACCCGCGCCACCGGCGTCATCAGGGCCGCCGGCCTGCGAGCCGATGCACGCGTCTACTTTCTCTCCGGCGGAGTCAGCCTCGACGATCGCGGGACTTCACACGGGTCGTTCTCAGCCGGCCTCTTCGTCAGGTTCTAACCGGAGATCCGGACATCCGGGGATCCAGACGTCCGGCTCTCGACTTGTCAGAGTTTCGTCTTCAGCGACGAGTCCTTCGACGGCAGCGTCGGCTCGTCGTCATCACGTGTTTCCGCGTTGTTGCGAAGCGGCCCTTCGCGCTCTACCCTCTCGGGCTGGACGTGGCCAAGGCTTCCGCCCCCGCTGGTACGGCCGACGTCGCGGACGCCTCCTTGTTCCTTGCGCTCCGCATTGAGACGGTATCGTTCTTCCTCGCTCACCGGCGGATCGATCGGGTGCGGCTGCTCAGGTGCCTGGTCGTCGGTGCGATCGTTGTTGGCCATCTCAACGCTCCGGCTGTGATTGACCGCGCTCCGGCAGGCGTTCCTGCTCGCAGTTCTCGCGATCGAGCGGACGGTTGGTGATCCCGCCACTGTTGCTCCGGCGCGCCGATTCGCTGTCCAGCCGGTTGCGTTCGGTGTCCGAGCCCCGTCCGCGCTCGCTGCTGTCGCGCGACCTGTCCGCCTGTTCCATCTCCGACGCTCTGTTAGGCATGTCCTGGTCGCGCTTACGGTCCTGGTTCATTGGGATCCTCCTGCCTGAGAGTTGGCAAAGCGGATGCCGCGTGCTGTAGAGTCGGGCCGGTGATTGAGTTCGACAACGTGTCGTGCGCTCGTGGGTCGACGCTCGTGCTGCGCGACTTCACGCTTGGCGTGACGGAAGGGCAGGTGGTGGCGCTCGTCGGGCGCAGCGGGGCAGGCAAGAGCACCGCGTTGAAGCTGATCAACCGGATGCTCGAGCCCGACCGTGGCCGCGTGGTTGTGGATGGTCGCGATACACGTGAGTGGGACGCCACTGCACTTCGCCGGCGGACGGGCTACATGCTGCAGGAAGTGGGACTCTTTCCGCACATGACCGTCTCGCGGAACGTCGCGGTGGTCCCGTCGCTGCTGGGGTGGGACGGACTACGCATCGCCGCGCGCACACGAGACCTGCTCGAGCTCGTCGGGTTGCCCGCCACGCGGTTTGCCGGGCGATTTCCGCACGAGTTGTCAGGGGGGCAGCGTCAGCGCGTCGGCGTCGCTCGCGCGCTCGCGGCTGATCCGCCAGTCGTGCTGATGGACGAACCGTTCGGCGCGCTCGATCCCGTCACGCGCAGTGAGCTGCACGGCGTGGTCCGGCGGATCCAGGCCGCGGTTCGCAAGACAATGGTGCTGGTGACACACGACATGCGTGAAGCCTTCGCGCTTGCCGATCGGATTGGGGTGCTGCAGGATGGGCAGCTCGTGGCGTGCGAAACGCCAGCCGGCCTGGAACGCAGTGAGCATGCGGAAGTGCGGGCGCTGCTCGATGCGTCGGCGCGATGAAAGTTTTCCAGTTCTGGCAGACGCACGGCGCTGAAACGGCGCGCCTGTTGTCGCAGCACGTCGGGCTCGTGATGATTTCGACGCTGGTCGCGATCGCCATCGGTGTGCCGGTCGGCGTCGCGGCGGCACGGCGGCCCCGCATCGGCGGTCCTCTGGCGGCAGCCGCCAATGTGATCCAGACAGTCCCCAGCCTCGCCCTGTTTGGCTTTCTCCTCCCGATGCCACTGCTCGGCGGCGTCGGCGCGCGAACCGCGCTCGTCGCGCTGGTGCTCTACGCGTTGCTGCCGTTGATTCGGACCACCGCCGCCGGACTGCGCAGTATCGACCCCGCGATCCTCGAAGCCGCCGATGCGATGGGGATGACGGGTCGCGAGCGCCTCTTCCAGGTCGAGTTGCCGCTGGCGCTGCCGTCGATCATCGCGGGCATCCGCGTGGCGACGGTGTTCGGCGTCGGCACCGTGACGATTGCCGCGGCCATCGGTGCGGGCGGCCTCGGCGAGTACATCTATCGCGGGCTGTCGATGGTGGACTCGACGGTCATCCTGGCCGGCGCCATTCCCGTTGCGCTGCTCGCGCTGCTCGCGGACGGCGCGCTGCTGATCGTCGAGCGCGTGCTCAGGCGTCCAGCGTCGGCTCGGCCGCTGGCGGTGATCGTCGCCGTGGCTGCGGCGGCCCTGCTCATCGCCGTCGGGGCGGCAGCCGCCTGGCCGCGCGGGCCGCGAATCGTGATCGGCTCGAAGAATTTCACTGAGCAGGTACTGCTGGGCGAGCTGATGGCGCAGACGATCGAACGATTCGCCGGCCTGCCGGTCGATCGCCGCCTGAATCTCGGCGGCACGTTCATCTGCGATCGTGCGCTCCGCGGCGGCGACGTCGATCTCTATGTCGAATACAGCGGGACGGCGCTCACCGCCATCTTCAAGCAGCCGGTGGAACGAGACTCGGCGGCGGTCCTCGGCAGCATTCGGACGGCCTACGCCGACACCGGCATCACCATGCTGGACCCGCTCGGCTTCAACAACACCTTCGCGATCCTCGTACGCGGCGACGTGGCGCGCGCGCGGCAGCTGACGAAGCTGTCGCAGTTGCCGGCGCACGCGCCCGGGTGGCGTGCGGGCTTCGGCTACGAGTTCATCGAGCGGGAGGACGGCTTCCGCGGCCTCGCGGCGACCTACGGGTTGACGTTCCTGGAGCCGCCTCGCGTCATGGACCTGACGCTGATCTATCGGGCGCTCGCGGATGGGCAGGTGGACGTCATCGCAGGTGATGCGACCGCCGGCCTCATCGACGCAATGCACCTGGTGGCGCTGGACGACGACCGGCACTATTTCCCGCCCTATGACGCCGTGCCGCTGGTGCGTACCGCCACTCTGCTGCGCCATCCGGAAATCGGGCAGGCGCTGAAGCGGCTCGCGGGCCGGGTCGATGCCGCCGCCATGCGGCGGATGAACTTCGCCGTCGACGGCAATCATCGCGACCCGGGGGTCGTCGTCCGTGAATTCCTGGACGGCATCCAGAAGTGACGACCTCCTTCCTTTCAACGTTCCACTTTGAACTTTTGACTTTCGAGGAAGGTACAATTGAGGTTTGCCGGCGCCAGTCGCCCCCAACCAGAGCCTTTCATGACGACTTTGAATAGTTTCAATACCCGCACCGAGCTCCGTGTCGGCGACCAGGCCGTCCAGATCTACAGCCTGCCGGCGCTCGAGCGTGCCGGATTTGCCGGCGTTTCGCGGCTGCCGTACTCGATGAAGATCCTGCTCGAGAACCTGCTGCGCCGCGAGGACAACGCTTTCGTCAAGGCCGACGACATCCGCGCCGTCGCCGGCTGGGACGCGACCGCGGCGGTGGAGAAGGAAATCTCCTTCATGCCGGCGCGCGTGCTGCTCCAGGACTTCACCGGCGTCCCCTGCGTCGTGGACCTGGCGGCGATGCGCGACGCGATGGTGGCGCTCGGCGGCAACCCGGCGCGCGTCAATCCGCTGCAGCCGGTTGAACTGGTCATCGACCATTCCGTGCAGGTCGACTATTTCGGGCGCCCGGATGCGTTCTCGCTGAACGCGGAACTCGAGTTCTCGCGGAATCGCGAGCGCTATGCCTTCCTGCGGTGGGGACAGCGGGCCTTCAACAACTTCCAGGTGGTCCCGCCCGACACGGGCATTGTCCACCAGGTCAACATCGAGTACCTCGCGCGCGTGGTCTTCTCGCAGACGGTGGACGGCGTCACCGAGGCGTATCCGGACACGCTGGTCGGAACCGATTCGCACACCACGATGGTCAATGGCCTTGGCGTCGTCGGGTGGGGCGTCGGCGGCATCGAGGCAGAGGCCGCGATGCTCGGCCAGCCGATCTCCATGCTCATCCCGAAGGTGCTCGGCGTCCGCCTGACCGGCGCGATGCCGCAGGGCGCGACGGCCACCGACCTGGTGTTGACGATCACCGAGCTGCTGCGGAAGCACGGCGTGGTCGGGAAGTTCGTCGAGTTCTTCGGCGCGGGGCTGAGCGCCCTGACGATTGCCGACCGCGCAACGCTCGGCAACATGTGTCCCGAATACGGCGCCACCGTCGCGATCTTCCCGATCGATGAGATGACGCTCGACTATCTCCGGCTGACCGGCCGCGACGAGTCGCGCGTGACGCTCGTAGAGGCGTACGCGAAGGCGCAGGGACTGTATCGCACCGCCGACGCACCGGATGCCGTCTACTCGGAAACCATCGAACTCGATCTCGAGACGATCGAACCGAGCCTGGCGGGTCCGAAGCGTCCCCAGGATCGCGTCACGCTGAAGAAGGCGAAGGCTGCGTTCCAGACTGCGCTGCCCGCGATGCAGGTGCCGTCGAAGCCGCTGAAGGGCGCCAGCGGGGCGGAAGGCGGTGCGCGGCAGGGTGCCGCCGCGCAGACAGGTGGCGTCGCGCAGGCTGGCGTTGCCGTCGCTGACCCGGCGCTCGACGAGATCGATCACGGCGCCGTGGTGATCGCGGCGATCACCAGCTGCACGAACACGTCGAACCCGAGCGTGATGATCGGCGCCGGCCTCGTCGCGAAGAAGGCGGTAGAGCGCGGCCTCATGCGGAAGCCGTGGGTGAAGAGCAGCCTCGCGCCGGGGTCGAAAGTGGTGACCGAGTATCTCGCAGCGGCAGGACTCACGCCCTACCTGGATCAGCTCGGTTTCAACCTCGTGGGCTACGGGTGCACCACGTGCATCGGCAACAGCGGTCCGCTGCCCGACGAAATCTCGTCGGTGATCCGCGAGAAGAACCTGGTGGTCTGCTCGGTGCTGAGCGGCAACCGCAATTTCGAAGGCCGGATCCAGCAGGAGGTTCGCGCCAATTACCTGGCCTCGCCGCCGCTGGTGGTCGCCTATGCGCTGGCGGGCTGGATCACGAAAGACCTGACGACCGAACCGCTGGGCGAGGACGCGGCCGGGAACCCGGTGTACCTGCAGGACATCTGGCCGACGGAGCAGGAACTGCAGGAAACGATGCTGCGCGCGGTGACGTCGGAAATGTTCCGTCGCAGCTATGCGGACGTCTTCACCGGTGACGAACGCTGGCAGGACCTGGACGTGCCAGTGGGCAATCGCTTCGAGTGGGACACGGATTCGACCTACATCCGCAAGCCGACGTTCCTCGAGGGGATGACGATGACCGCGCCGCCAGCGCGGGAGATCAGCGGTGCGCGCGTGCTGGCGCTGCTGGGCGATAGCGTCACGACGGACCACATCTCGCCGGCCGGTTCGATCAAGGCGGACAGCCCGGCAGGGAAGTACCTGATCGAGAAGGGCGTGAAGCCGGCCGACTTCAACTCGTACGGTGCCCGCCGGGGCAACCACGAGGTGATGATGCGTGGGACCTTCGCCAACATCCGGCTCCGCAACCAGATGGCGCCCGGCACGGAAGGCGGCTGGACGCTCTTCCAGCCTGGCGGCGAGTTGCTCACCATTTACGACGCCTCCGTAAAATACCAGGCCGCCGGCACGCCTCTGCTGGTCATCGCCGGCAAGGAGTACGGGTCAGGGTCGTCGCGCGACTGGGCAGCCAAGGGCACGCTCCTGCTCGGCGTCAAGGCCGTGATCGCGGAATCGTTCGAGCGCATCCATCGCAGCAACCTCGTGAACATGGGGGTGCTGCCACTGCAGTTCAAGGCGGGTGACACCGCCGCATCGTTGAAACTGACCGGCACGGAGGAGTACACGCTACTCGGCAGCGGCGAAGGACTCAAGCATCGCGGCGAAGTGACCGTGGTGGCGAAGGCCGCCGACGGTACAACCACGCAGTTCGCCGCCGTCGTTCGAATCGACACGCCGGAAGAGGTCGTCGCGTTCCGTCATGGCGGCATCCTCCCGTACGTGGTTCGCCAACTCGTCTCCAGGGCGTAGCGCCATTCACGGCGCTGCGACACGCTGAGGCACCGAGACACCGAGGCTTCAAGTTCTTCTCAGAGCCTCAGGGCCCCGGTGTGTCGTGATCAGTGACCAGCGAACGCATCAAGGCCAAGGCACGCGAGCTCGGGTTTGATCTCTGCGGGATTGCTCCCGCCGAGAGCTTTCCCGAGCTTTCGTTTTTGCGAGAGTGGCTGGATCGTGGCTACGCGGCGGATATGGATTGGATGTCGCAGACCGCGGACCGGCGGGCGGATGTCCGCAATGTCCTGCCGGGCGCGCGCAGCGTGATCGTCACCGGCACGCTCTACAACACCGATCGCCCCTATTCGAACGCCGTGCCGCCGGCAACGGCCGGGATCGCCCGCTATGCCTGGGGCGACGACTACCACGAGGTCCTGGAGCGCCGGCTCGACGCGCTGCTGGCGTGGATGCGGTCGGCATCGGACGAGCCGTTCGATGCACGTGCGTACGTCGACACCGGGCCGGTGCAGGAGCGCGTCTACGCGCAATACGCAGGGCTTGGCTGGATCGGCAAGAACACGTGCCTGATCAACCCGGAGATCGGCTCGTGGTTGTTTCTCGCGGAGATTGTGTGCACGCTGCCTCTCGAGCCGGACGCGCAGGCGCTGGAGCAGTGCGGCAGCTGCACGAAGTGCCTGGATGCGTGTCCGACGGGAGCGCTCGTGGAGCCGGGAGTGCTCGACTCGAACCGGTGCATTTCATACCTGACGATCGAAGCGCGCAGCCCGCTGCCGGTGGAATACCTGGAGTCGATGGGGACCCACGTTTACGGCTGTGATGTCTGCCAGGAGGTGTGCCCGTACAATCGACCGGCGCCGACCAGCCGCGATCAGCACTGGCAACCGCGTGCCGGTCTCGACCTGCCACGGCTTGTCGACCTCGCGGAGCGGTCGGACGAGGAACTGCTCAAGCTGCTGCGCCGGTCGGCGATGAAGCGCCAGAAGATCGAGATGCTGCGGCGCAATCTCACCATCGCTCTCGCCAACGCTGATTCCTGATTCCTGACCCCTGAATCCTGATACCTACTATGATCGTCCCCATGGGGACTGCCCCGATCCTGCTGCTTTCGATGCCCCAGATGACCGATCCGAACTTTGCGCGATCGGTCGTGCTGCTGTGCGACTACACCGACCAGGGAGCCTTCGGCCTCGTCGTCAATCGTCCGATGAACGAACCGGCATGGACCCTCGTGAAGACCGATCCGGCGGTTATCGTGCACCCGGATCTCCGCCTGTGGGTCGGGGGACCGGTCGATCCGCAACGGACGTGGGTGCTGATGTCCGAGGCCCAGGGGCCGGACGATGAGCAGCGCGAGATTCTGCCGGGCGTGCTCTTGTCGGTGTCGCACGAGCTGACGCTGGAGATGCTGAAGGCGCCGCCGTCGAGCAAGACGCGCGTGATCGTCGGCTACTCAGCCTGGGGACCGGGACAACTCGACAACGAACTTGCCGAGTCGTCGTGGCTGATGATGGACGTCGATCCGGCATTGATTTTCACGGTCCCTCCCGAACAGATGTGGGAGACCGCGATCCGCAGGCTCGGTGCGGATCCCGCGGCGCTTCAGCAGAGTTCCGGAGTCCACTGAAACATCATGCTCACGCTTCCCCGTTCTCCCTTCCCGGTTCGGCCGGGTTTGGTTGCCACGCTCGTCGTGTTCGCCGCGCTCGAAATTGCGTGCGGCAATCAGCAGAGCACTCAGCCTGCACAATCATCTGTGGAACATAACGCGACGCCGCAGGACGCCCAGGCCACGAACACCGCGGCTGCCCGTGACATGGAAGCCAAAACAGCCAGATTTGCGCCGGTCAATCTCACCGCGGATATTTCGAAGCTGCCCGACAACGAGAAGCAGGCGCTGAAGCGGCTGGTGCAGGCGTCGAAGATCATCGACACGCTGTTCCTCAGGCAGGTGTGGGCCGGCAACGAGACGATGCTGCTCGACCTGCTGCGCGACGAGACGCCGCTGGGAAAGGCGCGGCTGCACGCGTTTCTGCTCAACAAGGGCCCGTGGTCACGGCTCGACGAGAACGCGGCGTTCATTCCCGGCGCGCCGTCGAAGCCGCCGCAGGCGAATTTCTACCCGGTGGGCGTGACGAAGGCCGAGGTCGAGGCGTGGATCAAGACGTTGCCCGACGGGCAGCGTCGCGCGGCAACGGGATTCTTCACGACCATTCGCCGCGGCCAGGACGGCAGGCTCACGGCGGTGCCGTACAGCGTCGAGTACCAGGGTGAGATTGCCGAGATCGCACGGCTGGTGGGCGAGGCGGCGTCGTTGACGACCCAGCCGACGCTCAAGGCGTTCCTCGAGAAGCGGGCGGCGGCATTCGTCAGCAACGACTACTACGACAGCGACGTCGCTTGGATGGAACTGGACGCCAGCATCGAGCCGACGATCGGGCCGTACGAGGTCTACGAGGACGAGTGGTTCAACTACAAGGCGGCGTTCGAGTCGTTCATCACCATTCGCGACGACGTGGAAACCGCGAAGCTGGCGCGATTCGGGTCCGAACTCCAGGAGATCGAAAACAACCTCCCGATCGACCCGAAGTTCCGTAATCCGAAACTCGGGGCCCTCGCGCCCATTCGCGTCGTCAACACGATCTTTTCAGCCGGCGATGCCAATCGCGGCGTGCAGACGGCCGCCTTCAACCTGCCGAACGACGAGCGCGTGGTCCGCGAAAAGGGCTCGAAGCGCGTCATGCTGAAGAACAACCAGGAGGCCAAGTTCCACATGGTCCTCGAGCCGATCGCCAAGGTGGCACTGGCGACCGGCGACCAGGCCCGCGTCTCCTTCGATGCGTTCTTCACGCACGTGCTGATGCACGAACTGATGCACGGCCTCGGGCCGCACAACATCACCGTCGGCAGCCGCGCGACCACCGTCCGCCAGGAGTTCAAGGAGCTGTACAGCACGATCGAGGAAGCGAAGGCCGACATCTCAGGTCTCTTCGCGATGCAGTACCTCGTCGATCACGGAAAGCTGGACCAGCAGTACGCGCAGTCGATGTACGTCACGTACCTCGCGTCGATGTTCCGGTCGATCCGCTTCGGCTTGACGGAAGCGCACGGTCGCGGTGTCGCCATCCAGTTGAACTACTTTCTCGACAACGGCGGTGTCATCGTCGCGGCAGACGGCACGTTCGGCGTGGATGCTGCGAAATTCAGGCAGAACGTCACCGACCTCACCAGGGACCTGATGACGATGCAGGCGGTGGGCGATTACGCGGCCGCGAAACAGCTGCTGGACAAATACGCGAACATCCGGCCGCCCTCACAGGCGGTGTTCGACAAGTTGAAGACCGTGCCCGTGGACATCGAACCACGGTTCGTCACGGCCGACGAACTCCTGCGATAAAGCCCAAGGCCCAAGGCCCAGAACCTTACGGCCGCCCGTTCGTCTTCACGACCGCCGTATAGACGTGGTCGCCGAGCGGCGACGCATCGCCGTTGGCGGCGTTCGCCGCGACGTGAAACACGACCGGCCCTCCGGACGCGGGCGCTTTCCATTCGACGGTCCAGCGTCCCGTGCTTCCCGTCAACACCTTCGCGCCCTCGTCGGTCTGGCTGACGTAGTTGACCCCTTTTTCCTCCGCCACGCGGGTCAGCGCGTCCATCGCGCGGAGGGCGCCTGCGGCTGAGCCGGCGTTCGCTGGACCGTCCGCCCGCGCGGACAATTCGAACCCGGCCCGCTTCGTCTCCGGGTGAGAGACGCTCACCGTAATCAGGTAGGCTGCGCCCGGCGTATACGACTCGGGGACACCTGTCAGCACCAGTGTGCCGGGTGGCTCGTTGGCCGGATTCTCCCAGTGGCATTCGTGACATGTCATCTCGCCAAATCCTCCCGTCCTGGCAGGAGGAGGGCCGCTCGAGGAGGCGGTGGCGGCGGGGAACAGCAGCGGGGATGCGGCGAGCGAGAGCAGGACCGTGGCGACCGGTGCGGACCTCCACATGAACGGCAGTATACGAGGAGGAGCCATGAACGGATTGCGAGGGATTATCGCCGCGGCCATCGGAGTCGTGAGTGCGGCCTCGATTGCGGTCTCAGGACAAGGGGCCGGAAAGGTGGACGTGCAGTTCACCGATTACAACGTGGTTGCCGCCAACGGCCACCCGCATGACCCGGCGGTCGGACCGGACGGGACGCTGTGGTACACGGGACAGAACTCGCACAAGATCGGTCACGTCGACGCGGCGGGGAAGGTCAAGGAGTTCGACCTGCCCGGTGCGCACGGGCCGCACGGGCTGGTGTCCGATCGCGACGGGAACATCTGGTACACCGGGAACGCGGCAGGGTTGATCGGCAAGCTCGATCCGAAGACCGGCAAGGTCACCGAGTACAAGATGCCCGACCCGGCGGCGCGCGATCCGCACACGCCGATCTTCGATGCGCAGGGTACGCTCTGGTTCACCGTCCAGGGCGGCAACTTCGTCGGCAAACTCGATCCCGCGAGCGGCCAGGTGACGCTGAAGGCGGCGACCCGCGGGTCGCGCCCGTACGGGATCGTGATCATGTCGAACGGGACGCCGGTGTTCGACCTGTTCGGGACGAACAAGATCGGCACGATCGATCCCAGGACGCTGGAGATCACCGAATACACGTTGCCGGAGGGTGCGCGTCCGCGCCGCATCGCGGTCGACCGCAGCGACATCGTCTGGTACACGGATTACGCGCGCGGCTATCTTGGCCGGCTCGACGTGAAGACGAAGGCGGTCAAGGAATTTCAATCGCCATCCGGAGCGGCCTCCCAACCCTACGGCATCTCTGTCGGTACGGACGGCGCGATCTGGTACAGCGAGTCGGGCGTGCAGCCGAACACGCTGGTGCGATTCGATCCCGCGTCCAGTGCGTTCGAGAAGTGGCCGATTCCGAGTGGCGGCGGCGTCGTGCGACACATGGTGACTGCACCGAACGGCGACCTGCTGATGGCATACAGCGGCGTCCACAAGGTGGGCCGCGTCAAGGTCACCAGAAAGTAGAACCCGTGGGCGGTATCACGTCAAAGAACGGGCAAAATTCTTTGAAAACGCGTGATCCTGACGAATAATTCAGGTACTCTTCAGGACCGTTTTCGAGCGCGTCGTTTACGATTCCTCGAAGAGTTCAGGTTCTGCAGGAGGAACCCATGAAGCGTTTCCTGGCTGTTCTGCTCGTTGCGACGGCGGCCCTTGCGGCTGGCGCCAATCGGGCGTCTGCCCATCACTCCTTCGCCGCGACGTACCTGGAAGATCAGTCGGTGACCATCGAGGGCGAGCTGGTTCAGTTCCTGTTCCGCAATCCCCACTCTTTCGTGCACGTCAACGTGAAGCAGAAGGATGGCTCGGTGGTCCGGTACGCCGTGGAATGGGGTGGCGCCGGTCAGCTCGGCGGACAGGGTGTGACCAGAGAGACGCTGAAGCCCGGCGATCACGTCCAGATCACCGGTGCCCCGGGCCGCAACCCGGCGGATCACCGCGTCCGGATGGTGTCGCTCTTCCGTCCGAAGACCGCGTCCGCCCCCGAGTTGTCGTGGGGCCGCCGTCCGGGCGAAGTGGTCGATTGATGCGGCGAGGCTGAAGCCTTCGCCCGACGATGCGTAGCGCGGACCTTCAGGTCCGCGTCCTTCTGAGAGGAGCGATTAGCGTAGCGACGCGATCGCTCCTTTGATCTGTACGGGAGCGCCGTGTTCGGCGTGCTCACCGCCGGCGGCGCTCTCCGCCCAGACGAAGAGCAGATCGTTTCCCTGGCGAACCATCCGCGGAAATCCGCCAACGCGTCCGCCGTCAGCGCCTTGAATGGCGATCGGTGCTGATGCTGAACCGGTCGCGCTGATCCGCCGCGCTCGCAGCTGCGCCTGCTGATTCGCAAACTCCACCCACGTCGCCACGGCGCCGCCGTCGTCCAGCATCTCGACGTCGACGCGGCCCGTAGACACCTGCTCGTCGAGGCGGACGGCCTCGCCCCACGAACGCCCGGCATCCGGAGACAGCGACACGTACGAATGACCCTGGCCCGAGGCTGCCGTGAACCAGGCCGTCGCCATGGTCCGCCCACGGGCGCTGATCGCCGGGCCGTTCACCGGGCACGAGTCGATCTCCCAGTTGTCCTGGTGGACCGGCTGCGGATCCGTCCACTTACCGTTTTCCAACCGCGTGACGTGAATATCGCGGATCTCCTTGTCGGTGCGGTCGCGAAATGCCACGACGACGCCATCCGGCGTGTTCGCGACGCTGGTCTGGCAGCAGTCGCACACGCGCAGGTTGACGACCTGATCGGAGGTCTGTTTCCAGGAGGGATCGAATGACGCCGAGCGCATCATGACTGAGCCGCCGTCCGGCGCGTCCTGGTTCAGTTCCCATTCGCGCGCGTCGAGCCAGACGAGCCCGAGCCCGCCGCCGGGCTGATCGAACATCGACACAAAGCCGTGCTGCGTCTTGGTCTTGTCCTTGTACGGCTTGAAGGGCGCTGACCACGTCCTGCCTTCGTCCTTCGAATACGCCAGCCAGGTGTCGTAGGCCTCGAGCTGCACGTTCGTGGACTGGTACCACGCCGCGACGAGTGTCCCGTCGGCGAGCCGCTGCACGACCGGCACGTCGGCGTCGCTGAGGAACCAGTCCTTGCCTGTCGCCACGGTGCGCGGCTCGGACCAGGTGGTGCCGCTGCGTTCTGCGAACTTGAGGGTCGCGGCCGGCCCGCTCGACTCGACCCAGCTCAGGATGGTGCCGCGTGACGATGAGGTGAGCTGCGGCTCGGAGGAACCGCCAGGCACCGGGATCGGTAGAGGCGTCATGGTCAGGGCTGCCGGCGCGGCTGCTGGTGCGGTCGTGCCCGAACCTGCAGGTTCGGTGCGCTGCCCGCT
>Ga0247825_10002123_pt1 | contig 13108 bp, 11 predicted proteins | sample 13C_Vanillin_Day_FD_194413 | JGI IMG/M metagenome (GOLD analysis project Ga0247825, IMG submission 194413) | Soil microbial communities from agricultural site in Penn Yan, New York, United States - 13C_Vanillin_Day48 | ecosystem: Environmental > Terrestrial > Soil > Agricultural land | place...
GCCCAAGGGTCTGACGGCCGGCGCTGCGACCGGCGATGCCGACGCGGCCGGCTCGACGCCCGGGCTGACGCCCGAGCTCGGCCACCTGCGCAGCATCGTCGGGCTGGTGTGGCGTTCGGTGGTGCTGTGGCTGCTGCTGCTGGCGCTGCTGACGCTGGCCAACCTGGTCGGCTGAACCCTCAGCCGCCGAGCCGCGCGCGGTGGCGCGCGACCTGGGCGCGCACCTGCGCCGGCGCGGTGCCGCCAAGCACCTGGCGCGCGTTCATCGAGCCCTGCAGGCTCAGCACCGCATAGACGTCCTCGGCGATCGCCGGATGGAAGGCCTGCAGCGCTGTCAGCGGCAGCGCCGCGAGGTCGAGACCCTGGCCGATCGCCGACTTGACCGCGTGCGCGACGACCTCGTGCGCGTCGCGGAAGGGCAGGCCCTTCTTGACCAGGTAGTCGGCCAGGTCGGTCGCGGTCGCGTAGCCCTTGAGCGCGGCGCGCTCCATCGCCTCGGGCTTGACCACGATGCCGGCCACCAGCTCGGCGAAGATGCGCAGCGTGTCCTTGAGCGTGTCGACGGTGTCGAAGAGGGGTTCCTTGTCTTCCTGGTTGTCCTTGTTGTAGGCCAGCGGCTGGCCCTTCATCAAGGTCACCAGACCCACCAGGTGACCGACCACGCGGCCGGTCTTGCCGCGCGCGAGTTCGGGCACATCGGGGTTCTTCTTCTGCGGCATGATCGACGAGCCGGTGCAGAAGCGATCGGGCAGGTCGATGAAGCCGAAGCTCTGGCTCATCCACAGGATCAGCTCCTCGCTGAGCCGGCTCACGTGCACCATGCACAGCGCGGCGGCGGCAGCGAACTCGATCGCGAAGTCGCGGTCGCTCACGGCATCGAGCGAGTTCTGGCACACGCCGTCGAAGCCCAGCGTGCGCGCGACCCGCTCGCGGTCCAGCGGGTAGCTGGTACCGGCCAGCGCGGCGGCGCCGAGCGGCAGGCGGTTGACGCGCTTGCGCACGTCGGCCATGCGCTCGGCGTCGCGCGCGAACATCTCTACGTAGGCCAGCAGGTGGTGACCGAAGCTCACGGGTTGGGCCACCTGCAGGTGGGTGAAGCCGGGCAGGATCACATCGGCGTTCGGCTCGGCCACCTCGACCAGCGCGCGCTGCAGGGCGACCAGCAGCGCGGCGATCGCGTCGATCTCGCTGCGCAGCCACAGCCGCACGTCGGTGGCGACCTGGTCGTTGCGCGAGCGGCCGGTGTGCAGACGCTTGCCGGCGTCGCCGACCAGCTGGGTCAGCCGGGCCTCGATGTTCAGGTGCACGTCCTCGAGCTCGAGCTTCCACTCGAAGCGGCCGGACTCGATCTCCTCGACGATCTGCGCCATGCCGCGCTCGATCGCCGCATGGTCGGCGGCGCTCAGGATGCCCTGTGCGGCCAGCATCTCGGCATGCGCGAGCGAGCCGGCGATGTCGGCGCGCCAGAGGCGCTGGTCGAAGAACACGCTGGCGGTGTAGCGTTGCACCAGCTCGCTCATCGGCTCGGAGAACAGCGCCGACCACGCTTGGGACTTGTTGGCTAGGGGATTGGAAGAGGTCATCGGGCAGGACGCGCGAGCCGTGGCGATCGGCGGCGCGGTTGTGGACAATCGATTGTAGGAGCCGCCTCCCTGTGACTACCCCCCACCCCGATTCCCTGCCCGCCGACGCCGCCCGCGCCGCGGCGGCCACGGGGACGGGTTTCGGCAGCACCGGGCTCGACAGCCTCACGACGCTGGGGTCGCCCGCCGCGCTGAAGGTGCCGCCCGACGTCTGCCAGCCCGGCGTGATGCTGCGCGCCGTGTTGTTCGTGCACGGCGTGCTGGCGCTCGGCGTGGGGTTCGTCGTCGCCCCGGGCGAGCCGTGGTGGGCGGCGTTCGCGGGCGCGTCGGCGGTGGCCCTGCCGGCGCTGCTGCTGTGGCTCGCGACGATGTGCCTCGCGCACCGCGGTCTCGAGCGTTTGCCGCCCGCGGCCCAGGTGCTAGCGGCGGGCGCCTGGGGGTGCGCCTGCGCACTGCTGCCGTGGTGGGGGTGGGAGCAGTTGCAGCCGCAGCCTGCGGCGGCGCTGCGCTGGGTCAGCGTCGGCGCGGCTGGCGCGGCCTTCGGCGCTGTGTTCTGGCTGTGGCTGCGCCAGCGCGCGCGGCTGCGGCTGCCCGCGACGACGACGGCGCGGCTCGCCGAGCTGCAGTCGCGGATCCGGCCGCACTTCCTGTTCAACACGCTGAACACCGCGATCGCGCTGGTACGCGTCGACCCGGCGCGCGCCGAAACGGTGCTGGAGGATCTCGCCGAACTGTTCCGCGTCGCGCTGGCCGATGCCGGCAGCCAGTCCGCGGTGACGGTGCACGACGAGGTCGAGCTGGCGCGCCGCTACCTCGCGATCGAGCAGCTGCGCTTCGGCGAGCGGCTGCAGGTGCGCTGGGATCTGGATGCCGCCGCGGACCGCGCCAAGCTGCCGCCGCTGATCCTGCAGCCGCTGGTGGAAAACGCGGTGCGCCACGGCGTCGAACCCTCGGCCGCCGGCGGCACGGTGCGCGTGCGCACGCGGGTGCGGCGCGGGCAGGTCGAGATCGCCGTCGTCAACACCGTGCCCGAGCAGGCTTCGGCGCCCGGCCATGGCATCGCGCTGCGCAACGTGCGCGAGCGGCTGCGGCTGATGCACGATGTGGCGGCCGATTTTCGCGCCGGGCGTGACGGCGCGCTGTACCGCGTCGAGATCGTGGTGCCGCTGTGAGGGCCCGGCGATGCTGCGGGCGCTGATCGTCGACGACGAGCCCCTGGCGCGGCTGCGCCTCGGGCAACTACTCGGCGAGCTGTCCGGGCGCGATGGCGCGCCGCTGGTGCGCGCGAGCGGCGAGGCCGGCGACGCAGCCGCGGCGCTCGACTGGCTGCGCCAGCACGAGGCCGAGCTGGTGTTCCTCGACGTGCAGATGCCGGGCCTCGATGGGGTCGGCCTCGCCGCGCGGCTGCAGGCGCTGCCGCGGCCACCGGCGGTCGTCTTCGTCACCGCTCATGCCGAACACGCGCTACGGGCCTTCGAGCTCGAGGCGGTGGATTACCTGACCAAGCCGGTCAAGCGCGAGCGTCTGCGCAGCACGCTGGAGCGCGTCGCGCGACGGCTCGGGCCCGGCAACGGCACGGCGCCCGCCGCCGCCGAACCGGTGATCGTCGTCAGCGAGCGAGGCCGCCTGCTGCGTGTGCCGCTCGCCGAGGTGCTCTACCTGAAGGCCGAGCTGAAGTACGTGACGCTGCGCACGGCGGCGCACAGCTATGTGCTCGACGACGCGCTGTCGGACCTCGAGCAGCGCCTCGGCGAACGCTTCCTGCGCGTGCACCGCAACGCCATCGTCGCGCGCTCGGCGGTGCAGGCGCTGGAGCGCCGCGCCAGTGAGGAGGAGGGTGCCGAGGGCTGGGCGGTGTGCGTGCGGCCGACCGGCGAGTGGCTCGCGGTATCGCGCCGTCAGGCCAGCGCGGTGCGTGAGGCGCTGGCGGCTGGCGGTCTGTGAGGGACGGCCGCCGATAATCCGGCCGATGCATCCTGCTGCCCTGCTCGAACTCGGCACCGAACTGCTGCGCTCCGTGCTGAAGCTCGACGCACCGGCCGACGGTGTCGTCTCCACCTTCTTCCGCAAGCACCGCGCGCTCGGCCACCGCGAGCGCCATGCGCTCGCCGAAACCACCTACGCGGTGTTGCGCCGCCGGCTGCTGTTCCAGCACCTTGCGCAATCCGGCGCCGGGCCGCTGGAGCGGCGACTCGCGCTGCTCGGCTGGCAGGGGGGCGAGTCGTTGCTCAAGGCCGCGGCCACGCCCGCCGAGCAGGACTGGCTGGCGCGCGCCCGCGCGATCGACGTCGCGACACTGCCAGAGAAGCTGCGCCACAACCTGCCTGACTGGGTCGCTGGGCCGCTGAAGCAGGCCTTGGGCGAAGACGGCTTCTGGGCGCTCGTCGCCAGCCTCGAGCAGGCCGCGCCGCTGGACCTGCGCGTCAACACGCTGCGCGCGAAGCGCGACGAGGTGCGCGCTGGTCTGGCGGCCGAGGGGATCGAGGCCGAGCCGACGCCGTACTCGCCCTGGGGCCTGCGCATCGCCGGCAAGCCCGCGCTGCAGCGACTCGAACTTTTTACCCGCGGCGACGTCGAGGTGCAGGACGAAGGCAGCCAGCTACTCGCGCTGCTCACCGGCGCGCGGCGCGGCGAGATGGTGGTCGATTTCTGCGCCGGCGCCGGCGGCAAGACACTCGCGCTCGGCGCGATGATGCGCAACACGGGGCGCTTGTACGCCTTCGACGTCTCGGGCCACCGGCTCGAGGCGCTGAAGCCACGGCTGGCGCGCAGCGGCCTGTCCAACGTCTACCCGGCGCAGATCGCCCATGAGCGCGACGAGCGCATCAAGCGGCTGGCCGGCAAGATCGACCGGGTGCTGGTCGACGCGCCCTGCTCGGGCCTCGGCACGCTGCGCCGCAACCCCGACCTGAAGTGGCGGCAGTCGCCGGCGGCGATCGAGGAGCTGCGTGTCAAGCAGGGTGCGATCCTCGCCAGCGCCGCACGCCTGCTGAAGCCGGGCGGCCGGCTGGTCTATGCGACCTGCAGCCTGCTGGCCACCGAGAACGAGGCCGTCGCCGCTGCGTTCACGGCCGAGCAGCCGGCCTTCGCGCCGCTGCCGGCGGCGCAAGTGCTGCAGCAGGCCGGCGTGGAGGGCGCCGACACGCTGTGCAGCGGCGATGCGCTACGCCTGTGGCCACATCGGCACGCGACCGACGGCTTCTTCGCGGCTGTCTGGGAGCGGCGCTGATGGTTGCCGACGGGGAACCGTCGTTGCCATTGATTTGGCGCAAGTTGACCGCAGTTACGTGGTGTTGTTGCGCGAATTCTGCGTTGATCCGTTGACCGGATCGATGCGATGATTCGATCTGGATCAGGAAACCACGTAGTTTCCCGGACGGTTTCACGGGTCTGACACCTACAATCCGACCACGCTTTCCCAAGGATATTGATGGATACGATCTCGACGCTGTGGATGAGCCTGGTGGACGGCCTCGCCTACGGTTGGCTGCAAGCCAGCTGGTGGCAGGTGCTGCTGACCGCGCTGGTGTTCACCCACATCACCATTGCGGCAGTGACGATCTTCCTGCACCGCTCGCAGGCCCACCGTGCACTCGATCTGCACCCTGCCGTCAGCCATTTCTTCCGGTTCTGGCTGTGGTTGACCACCGGCATGGTGACCAAGGAGTGGGTCGCGATCCACCGCAAGCACCACGCCAAGTGCGAGACCGAGGAAGACCCGCACAGCCCGCAGACCCGCGGCATCAAGAAGGTGCTGCTCGAGGGCAGCGAGCTCTATCGCAGCGAGGCGAAGAACGCCGAGACGCTGGCCAAGTACAGCCATGGCGTCCCGGACGACTGGATCGAGCGCAACCTGTACAGCCGCTACAGCTGGCAGGGCGTCGGCCTGATGCTGCTGGTCAACCTGTTCCTGTTCGGCGCGATCGGCGCGGCCGTCTGGGCCCTCCAGATGGCCTGGATCCCGATCACTGCGGCCGGCATCATCAATGGCCTGGCCCACTGGTGGGGCTACCGCAATTTCGAAGCGCCGGATGCGTCGACCAACATCTCGCCCTGGGGGATCATCATCGGTGGCGAGGAACTGCACAACAACCACCACACGTACCCGACCTCGGCCAAGCTGTCGGTCAAGCCCTACGAGTTCGACATCGGCTGGGCCTACATCCGCGCGCTGGAGATGCTGGGGCTGGCCAAGGTCCGCAAGACGCCGCCCAGGCTGGCGCTCGGCACCATCAAACCGGTGGCCGACAACCAGACGCTGGAGGCCATCATCGCCCACCGCTACGAGCTGATGGCCGGCTACGGCCGCGAGCTCAAGACTGCCTGCGCCGCCGAACTGTCGCGCCTGAAGGCCGCCGGCCAGCAGGGCAGCGCCAAGTGGGCCGACCTGCGGCTGGCGCAGCGCTGGCTGCACCGCGACGACGACCGCATCCCGCAGGCCGTGCGGCCGCAGCTCGCGTCGGCGCGGGCCGAGCACCCGGTGCTCGACAAGCTGGTGACGATGCGCGAGGAACTGCGCCAGCTCTGGACGCGCACCAACGTGTCGGCCGAGCAGCTGGTCGCCGACCTGCAGGCCTGGTGCCGCAAGGCCGAGGACAGCGGCATCGCCAGCCTGCAGCAATTCGCGCTGACGCTGCGCGCGGCGCATCTCGCCCCGGCGATGGCGCGCGCCTGACCGGGAGTGCTGTGCCGCTTTGAGCGGCGCAGCAAAAGCAAAGGGCCCGCACTGCGGGCCCTTTTTGCTGCCTGACGCGCTAGCGCGACACTTCAGCTTCACTTCCTTGTAGGCGACATGCTTGCGCGCCTTGGGATCGAACTTCATCAGCTCCATCTTCTCGGGGTGCAGCTTCTTGTTCTTGTCGGTCGTGTAGAAGTGACCGGTGCCGGCGGTCGATTCCAGCTTGATCTTCTCGCGTCCACCCTTGCTTGCCATGTCGGTCTCCTAGATCAGAGTTCGCCCTTGGCACGCAGGTCGGCGACGACCTGATCGATGCCCACCTTGTCGATCAGGCGCAGCGCGGCGTTCGTGACGCGCAGGCGCACCCAGCGGTTCTCGGTCTCGAGCCAGAAGCGTCGGTACTGCAGGTTCGGCAGGAAGCGACGCTTGGTCTTGTTGTTGGCGTGGGAAACATGGTTTCCCACCATCGGGCCCTTGCCCGTGACTTGACAGACGCGTGCCATGACGCTTCTCCGTTCGTATGTTTCGACGCGACGATCCGAGGCGCTATGCCCCGATTCGCAAAGACCGCGATTATAGCCACAACACGGCGGCCGGCCGCAGGGGGTCAGCCGGCAGCCTGCTCCAGGTAGCGCTGGGCGTCCAGCGCCGCCATGCAGCCGGTGCCGGCGCTGGTGATCGCCTGGCGGTAGACGTGGTCCTGCACGTCGCCGGCGGCGAACACGCCGGGCACGCTGGTCATCGTCGCGAAGCCATCCAGGCCGGTGCGGGTGACGATGTAGCCGTTCTTCATCTCCAACTGGCCGGCGAAGATCTCGGTGTTGGGCCGGTGCCCGATGGCGATGAAGCAGCCCTTCAGCACGATGTCTTCGGTGGCGCCGTCGCGGGTGTTCTTGATGCGGATGCCGGTCACGCCGCTGGCGTCGCCGAGCACCTCGTCGAGCACGTAGAAGAGCTTGAGCTCGATCTTGCCGGCGGCGACCTTCTCCATCAGCTTGTCCACCAGGATCGCCTCGGCCTTGAACTTGTCGCGCCGGTGCACCAGCGTGACCTTGCGGGCGATGTTCGACAAGTACAGCGCCTCCTCGACCGCGGTGTTGCCGCCGCCGACGACGCAGACGTCCTGGTCGCGGTAGAAGAAACCGTCGCAGGTCGCGCAGGCGCTGACGCCGCGGCCCATGAAGGCCTCCTCCGACGGCAGGCCGAGGTACTGCGCCGAGGCGCCGGTGGCGAGGATCAGCGTGTCGCAGGTGTAGCGGCCCGAGTCGCCGGTCAGCTCGAACGGGCGCTTGCTCAGGTCGACCGCGTTGATGTGGTCGTAGACGATCTGCGTCTTGAAGCGCTCGGCATGCTCGAGGAAGCGCTGCATCAGGTCGGGTCCCTGGACGCCGTGCACGTCGGCCGGCCAGTTGTCGACCTCGGTGGTGGTCATCAGCTGGCCGCCCTGGGCCATGCCGGTGATCAGCACCGGGTCGAGGTTGGCGCGGGCGGCGTAGACCGCGGCGGTGTAGCCGGCGGGGCCGGAGCCGAGGATCAGGACTTTGGCGTGCTGGGGGCTGCTCATGGGGTGCGGTTGATGCGTGGGGGCGACGCCTCTGTCGGCGGGCCCCACCCTTGGGTTAGAGTCGGCGGCGGCAAGAAGTCACGCGCCGCAGGCCGTCCGGAATGTCGTTGGATTGTAGGTAGGGGCCGCGCGCGGGTGCCGCAAGAGGGGGCATCGCTTCGATAGCCGAACATCACGGAGGAAGCCCGATGGCGATGCTGTCCAATCTCGACCTGATCCGGCGCGTGCCGCTGTTCTCGCTGCTGACCGGCGATCAGGCCCAGTCCATCGCCGACAGCATCGTCAAGCGCCGCTATCGGCGCGGTGAAGTGATCGTCGAGCAGGGCACCAAGTCCAACGCGCTGTACATCCTGCTGACCGGGCGCGCTCGGGTGGTCACCGCCGACGCGCGCGGCCGCGAGGTCATCTTGGCCGTGTTCCAGTCGGGCGATTACCTCGGCGAGATGAGCCTGATCGACAACGAGCCGCATTCGGCCACCGTGCGCGCCGAGGTGCAATGTGACGTGCTGGTGCTCGGGCGTGCCGAGTTTGCCCGCTGCCTGCCGGAGAACTCCAGCCTGTCCTACGCCATCATGCGCGGCCTGGTCGCGCGCTTGCGTGCGGCCGATCGGCAGATCGAATCGCTCGCGCTGCTCGACGTCTACGGACGCGTCGCGCGCGCGCTGCTCGACATGGCCGAGGACGGTGCCGAGTACAAGCTGATCCGCAACAAGGTCTCGCGCCAGGACCTGGCCAAGGTCGTCGGCGCCTCGCGCGAGATGGTCAGTCGCGTGATGAAGGACCTGGAGGAGCGCGGATTCATCCAGACCCAGGAGAACGGCGCGGTCCACATCATGGAGCGCCTCGCGCACCGTTGACGCGCCGACGCGCGCGTTGCCGCCGGACACGGCGGGCGGCAGGCCTTCGGCCACAATCGCGCCCATGAGTTTTCCCCTTGGTTCGCTGGGCGCGCAGGGCGCGTCCCTCGCGCACGGCGCTGCGGCGCCGGGTTCACGCTGGCGGCTGCAGCTCGGCGTGCTTTTCGGCGGGGTGGCGTGGCTGTTGGCCCTGCTCGCGCTGGTGACGCACAGTGCCGCCGACCCGGCGTGGTCGACGTCGGGTCTCGGCCCCGATGTTGCCAACCGGGTGGGCATCCTGGGCGCCTGGTTCTCCGATCTGGTCCTTTTCCTCTTCGGCCATTCGGCCTGGTGGGGTCTGCTGATCGGGGCGCGCATATGGCTCGGCGCGCTGGCGCAACTGCTGCGCGGCCCGTCGGCGCCCGCATCGGCCATCGCGCCGGCGCGGCCGGCCTGGTGGTTCTGGGCCGGCGTCGCGCTGCTGTTCGCGGCCAGCTGCTCGCTGGAGTGGACGCGCCTGTACCGTTGGGAGGCCGGGCTGCCAGGCGGCCATGCCGGCGGTGTGCTCGGCCACGCGCTCGGCGGCTTCAGCATGCGCATGCTCGGCTTCACCGGCTCGGGCGTGCTGTGGATTGCCGCGCTGCTGGTCGGCATGTCGCTCGCGCTGCGCTTCTCGTGGACCACGGTCGCCGAGCGGCTCGGCGCGCTGCTCGAGGGGCTGCGCGAGCGCCGCCAGGCGAAGATCGAGCGCGCCGAGGACATCCGCCTCGGCGAGGTGGCATTGCGCGAGCGCGAACAGGGGGTCGAGACCGAGCGTGTCCACCTCGACGAGCATGCGCCGCTGGTGATCGAAGCACCGGTGGTCGAGCTGCCGAAGAGCGAGCGCGTCGCGAAGGAGAAGCAGAAACCGCTGTTCGTCGAGCTCGCCGACACCAAACTGCCGCAGGTCGACCTGCTCGATGCCGTGCCCGGCCGCATGGAGACGGTGACGCCAGAGTCGCTGGAGATGACCTCGCGGCTGATCGAGAAGAAGCTCAAGGACTTCGGCGTCGAGGTGCGCGTCGTCGCCGCCTCGCCGGGCCCGGTGATCACGCGCTACGAGATCGAACCGGCCACCGGCGTGAAGGGCTCGCAGGTCGTCGGCCTGGCGAAGGACCTGGCGCGCAGCCTGAGCCTGGTCAGCATCCGCGTGGTCGAGACCATCCCCGGCAAGAACTACATGGCGCTGGAGCTGCCGAACGCCAAGCGCCAGACCATCCGGCTCGCCGAGATCCTCGGCTCGCAGGCCTACAACGACGCCGCGTCGATGCTGACGATGGGCCTGGGCAAGGACATCGTCGGTGGCCCGGTGGTTGCCGACCTCGCGAAGATGCCGCACTGTCTGGTCGCCGGCACCACCGGCTCGGGCAAGTCGGTCGGCATCAACGCGATGATCCTCAGCCTGCTCTACAAGGCCGAGGCGCGCGACGTGCGCCTGATCCTGATCGACCCGAAGATGCTCGAGATGAGCGTCTACGAGGGCATCCCGCACCTGCTGTGCCCGGTGGTCACCGACATGAAGCAGGCTGCCAACGCGCTGAACTGGGGCGTCGGCGAGATGGAGCGGCGCTACAAGCTGATGAGCAAGCTCGGCGTGCGCAACCTCGCCGGCTACAACAAGAAGCTCGACGAGGCCGCGGCCAAGGGCGAGAAGCTGCCCAACCCCTTCAGCCTGACGCCCGAGGCGCCGGAGCCGCTCGAGCGCCTGCCGCACGTGGTGATCGTGATCGACGAGCTGGCCGACCTGATGATGGTGGTCGGCAAGAAGATCGAGGAGCTGATCGCGCGGCTGGCGCAGAAGGCGCGCGCCGCCGGCATCCACCTGATCCTGGCGACGCAGCGGCCCAGCGTCGATGTGATCACCGGCCTGATCAAGGCCAACATCCCGACGCGCATCGCGTTCCAGGTCAGCAGCAAGATCGACAGCCGCACCATCCTCGACCAGATGGGCGCCGAGGCGCTGCTGGGCATGGGCGACATGCTCTACATGGCCAGCGGCACCGGGCTGCCGATCCGCGTGCACGGCGCCTTCGTCAGCGACGAGGAGGTGCACCGCGTCGCCGACTACCTGCGCAGCCAGGGCGAGCCGAACTACATCGAGGGCATCCTCGAGGGCGGCACGCTGGACGAGGAGGGCGGCGCGGCGGGCGAGGGCGGCAGCGCGAGCGATGGCGAGGCCGATCCAATGTACGACCAGGCCGTGCAGGTCGTGCTGCAGCACAAGCGCGCGTCGATCTCGCTCGTTCAAAGACATTTACGCATCGGCTACAACCGTGCGGCACGGCTGCTGGAACAAATGGAGAAGTCCGGGCTCGTATCCAGCATGGCCACCAACGGCAACCGCGACCTGCTGGTCCCGAAGCGCGACGAATGAAGCGACTCCTGCTGAGTGCGGCTCTGCTGCTGGCCGCCGTCGCGGCGCAGGCCGATGCGCTGGACACGCTGCGCGGCTTCGTCGCCGACGTCAAGACCGGCCGGGCGGCGTTCACGCAGACCGTGACCTCGCCCGACGGCGCGAAGAAGAAGAGCTCGACCGGCAGCTTCGAATTCTCGCGGCCCAATCGCTTCCGCTTCGACTACACCAAGCCCTATGCGCAGCAGATCGTCTCCGACGGCGACAAGGTCTGGCTGCACGACGTCGACCTGAACCAGGTGACGGTGCGCTCGGCCGCCGCGGCGATCGGCGCGACGCCGGCGGCGCTGCTGGCCGGCTCGGCGATCGACAAGGACTTCGAGCTCAAGGCCCTGCCCGACGAGGGCGGGCTGCAATGGGCCCAAGCCCTCCCGCGGGGCACCGAGGGCTCGTTCAAGTCCTTGAAGATCGGCTTCAGGGCCGGCACGCTGGCGGCGGTCGAGATCGTTGACGCCTTCGGCCAGCGTTCACGGCTGGACTTCGGCACCTTCGAGGCCAACCCGGCCCTCGCAGCCGAACGCTTTCGCTTCACGCCGCCCGCCGGCGCCGACGTGATCGCCCAATAGGCCCCCGGCGGCGGTGACAATCACCGCATGCCCCCCTCGCTGTTCGACGACGCCCCGACCGCCGCCGACGCGCCGCTGGCCGAGCGCCTGCGGCCGCGCACGCTCGACGAGGTGATCGGCCAGCCCCAGCTGCTCGGCGAGGGCAAGCCGTTGCGCACCGCCTTCGCGTCGGGCCGGCCGCACTCGATGATCCTGTGGGGCCCGCCCGGGACCGGCAAGACCACGCTGGCGCGGCTGATGGCCAACGCCTTCGACGCGCAGTTCCTCGCGATCTCGGCGGTGCTCGGCGGCGTCAAGGACATCCGCGAGGCGGTCGAGCAGGCTCAGGTCGCGCAGGCGCAAGGGCGCCGCACCATCGTGTTCGTCGACGAGGTGCACCGCTTCAACAAGGCGCAGCAGGATGCCTTCCTCCCGCATGTCGAGAGCGGTCTGTTCACCTTCATCGGCGCGACCACCGAGAACCCGTCCTTCGAGGTCAACTCGGCGCTGCTGTCGCGCGCCACGGTGCACGTGCTGCGCTCGCTCGACGAGACCGACCTCGAGGCGCTGCTCGAGCGCGGCCGCGCGCTGCTCGGCGCGGCGCCGCTCGACGCCTCCGCGCGCAAGCGGCTGATCGGCTATGCCGACGGCGACGCTCGGCGGCTGCTGAACACCTACGAGAACGTCGCCGCGATGGCCGGCGGGCGCGAGCTCATCGACGAAGCCTTCCTCGAACAGGCCCTCGGCGAGCAGCTGCGCCGCTACGACAAGGGCGGCGACCAGTTCTACGACAGCATCTCGGCGCTCCACAAGAGCGTGCGCGGCTCGGACCCGGACGCCGCGCTGTACTGGTTCGTGCGCATGCTCGACGGCGGCGTCGACCCGCGCTACGTGACGCGCCGGCTGGTGCGCATGGCGGCCGAGGACATCGGCCTGGCCGATCCGCGCGCGCTGCGCCTGGCGCTCGACGCCGCCGAGACCTACGAGCGCCTCGGCTCGCCCGAGGGCGAGCTGGCGCTGGCCGAGGCGGTGGTCTACCTCGCCGTCGCGCCGAAGAGCAACGCGGTCTACGTCGCCTACAAGGCGGCGCGCGCCTTCGTCAAGCAGGACGGCAGCCGTCCGGTGCCGCTGCACCTGCGCAACGCGCCGACCACGCTGATGAAGCAGCTCGACCACGGCAAGGGCTACCGCTACGCGCACGACGAGGCCGGCGGCTTCGCGGCCGGCGAACGCTATCTGCCCGACGGTGTCGATGCGCGTTTCTACGAGCCGGTGCCCCGCGGCCTGGAGATCAAGATTGGCGAGAAACTTGCTCAGTTGCGTGAACTGAACACCAAGGCCTCTTAAGAAAGCACCCGCCGATGGAGACCTTCATCCAGCAGATCATCAACGGCCTCGTGCTCGGCAGCATGTACGCGCTGGTGGCACTGGGCTACACGATGGTCTACGG
>Ga0247825_10002125_pt1 | contig 13107 bp, 13 predicted proteins | sample 13C_Vanillin_Day_FD_194413 | JGI IMG/M metagenome (GOLD analysis project Ga0247825, IMG submission 194413) | Soil microbial communities from agricultural site in Penn Yan, New York, United States - 13C_Vanillin_Day48 | ecosystem: Environmental > Terrestrial > Soil > Agricultural land | place...
TTCCAGAACGGCTCGATCGTCCGCAACTCCCCGATGGTCGGCGCGGTCAAGGGACAGGGCAGTGCGCAGTGGGCCGTGTTCTTCGGAGACGGGCACGCCAACGTCTTTGCCCTCGACGCGCAGACGGGTCGGCAGCTGTGGAAGGTGCGCGTCGACGATCACGTGGTCGCCCGCATCACGGGCAGCGTCCGGTATCACGACGGGGTCGTCTACGTGCCGATCTCGGGCTCCGAGGAGTTCACAGCCGGCCATCCAGACTACCCGTGCTGCACGGCGCGGGGCGGCGTCGCGGCCCTCGACGCGAATACCGGCAAGCAGATCTGGAAGACCTACACTGCCGACGAGCCGAAGCCGTGGAAGAAGAACCCGAACGGCGTGCAGTTGTACGGGCCCGCGGTCGGGGGCGTCTGGAATGCGCCAACGATCGATCCGGTTCGCGGTGCGCTCTACGTGGGTACCGGTGATGCGGTCACCCCTCCGGAATCGCGTCTGTCCGACGCGGTCATGGCGCTCGACCTGAAGACCGGCAAAGTGCTGTGGTCGCGTCGCGCGACGGAAGACGACCTCTTCATGGGCGGCTGCGCCGGACCGAACAAGGGCGAACAGTGCCCGAGCACGATGGGGCCGGACTACGACATCGGCAACTCTCCGATTCTCACCACGCTGCCCAACGGCAAGCGCGCCCTCTTCGTCGGCACCAAGGGGGCCGACGTGCTCGCGCTCGACCCGGACGCCAGCGGCGCCGTCCTCTTCCGGGTGAATCCCTCCGGCCAGCCGGTCGGCTTCACCGGACGCGGCCGCGGCGGGATCGTGTGGGGCGGTGCCGCGGACGGCCGGCAGGTCTACTACGGCATGGGGGCCGCGGGCCTCGGGGCGGTGGCGAACACGGACGGCAAGACGGGCTGGGTCTTCACCGCGCCGCGCGCATCGCTTGGCGCGGCGCCGACGGCGGTGCCAGGCGTCGTGTTCGAGGGAACCGGCGACGGGCGCCTCTTCGCCGTGTCGGCGGGCGACGGCAAACAGTTGTGGGAGTTCAACACCGTGCAGCCGTTCGAGACCGTCAACAAAGTCGCCGCGCGTGGTGGCCAGATCGCCGTTTCTGGTGCCGTCATCGTCGACGGCATGGTCTACATCGGCACGGGCTACGCGATCAGCGCCGGCGCCTCGGGCGGCAACGTGCTGCTGGCGTTCGGCGTGGAGTAGGGCCGCCTAAAGGCGGCCCCCACGGCCGCGTTCGGAGTGGAGTAAGGCCGCCTGAGGGCGGCCCCCACGACCGCGCTAGCCGTGGCGTAGGGGCCGCCTTGTAGGGGGCCGCCTTTAGGCGGCCCTCCCTTGGGCGCCCTCCCTCAGGTCCTCGACGTGTCTCTCGCTCGCAAGCTGCTGCTGGCGGCGTCCACCAATGCGTGGCTTCGGGACCACGCGACGAGAACTACGTTCGTGCGCCGCTCTGTGTCGGCGTTCATGCCGGGGGAGCGGCTCGAGGATGCGCTGACAGCCGCGCGCGCCCAGGAACTGCTCGGCATCGGAACCATCTTCACGCATCTCGGAGAGAACGTCACCCGCGTCGAGGACGCCCGAACCGTGGCCGCGCACTACGTGACGGTGATGGACGCGGTGCACGCCGCTGGCCTGAACGCGCAGGTCGCCGTCAAACCGACGCACCTGGGGCTCGACATCGACGCCGATCTCGCCGGTCAGCAACTGCAGCAACTGGTGCGCCACGCCGAGACCACGAGCAGCTTCGTCTGGCTCGACATGGAGAGTTCGCCCTACGTCGATCGCACCATCGATCTGTTTCGTCAGCTGCGCCAGCGGTCGCCGCGCGTGGGCGTCGCACTGCAGGCGTATCTCTACCGAACCGCGGAGGACATCGAGCGCCTGCTGCCGCTCGGCGCCGCGATCCGACTCGTGAAGGGAGCGTATCGCGAGACGCCGACGGTTGCTTTCCCGGGCAAGCGGGATGTGGACCAGAACTTCTTCACGCTCGCGTGCCGGCTGCTCGACGCCGAGGCCGTGTCCGCCGGCGGCCTGCTCCACATCGCGACGCACGATGGGGCGCTCGTCGATCGCCTGCAGGCGTTCATCGCCGCGCACGCCGTACCGCAGTCGACCTACGAGTTCGCGATGTTGTACGGCATTCAACGGCCGCTGCAAACGCGCCTGGTCCAGGCTGAGGCGCCGCTGCGCGTGCTGATCGCCTACGGTCCGCACTGGTTCCCCTGGTACATGCGCCGGCTCGCCGAACGGCCCGCGAACCTCGCCTTCGTGCTCAAGAATCTCGTCGCGCGCTGACTTTTCGAATATCCATCATCACGCTGGCTTCTTGGCTCGCCGGGCCCTAGAATCGGCCGCGGCTCATCAGCGGAGGCCCTGTGAAACAGCCCGTGCTCGGCCTGATCGCGTCGGCGATCGGCATCGTGTTGGCCCTGGCGTTCATCTCGCTCTTCGATCTCCCGACCTTTCTCGGGCCGGTCGCGTTCTACATGCTGTGCATCGTGCCTTTTCAGGTGATGGCCGTCGTCATCTGGGGCGCGAACCCGTCGTTCGTCGCGAAGCTCTCCCAGCCCCCTAGAGGCCTGGTGCTGCTGGTCGTCACGCTCGTGGCGGGCGCGGTGATCGCGCCGATCGTGCTGCGGGTGGTGGGCGAGGGGATGAGCCCCCCGGGGCCGATTCCGTCGCACTTCGCGGTGATCGTCGTGCCGACCACCTTCTGGCTCGCCATCGTGTGGGGCGGGTGGCCGTTCAACCTGTTCGGCCGGGAGCCGCTGGTCGCGGGGATCACGCTCCTGGCCGCGGCCTACGTGATCACCTGGGTCATCTTCCGCGTGTTCTTCAACTACGACTTCCTGCAGGGCGCTCCGGTGTATCTCGCGTCGGCGCCGCAGGGGCAGTTCAACGGGGTGAGCGCGCTCGTCTTCTACGTCACGGCGCTGGCGGTGATGTTCCTGGTGCTCTGCTTCGACCTGTGGCCGTTCACGAAGGTGCCGTCTCTCATGCAGCAGCCGACGTTGGGCCTGGTGTGGACGCTGGTCTGCGTGGCGGGCGCGTGGGTCGCCATCCGCCTTGGCGGCAACGCCGATCCGATGGTCTTCCTGACCAGGGTCACCGTGCCGTTCATCTTCGGCAGCATCATCGTCCTGAACATGTTTCAGAACTCGCTGTTCGCAACGCTCGCGCAACCGGTGAAGGGCGTGCTCAACGCCGTCGCCGCCGCCACCATCGGCTACTCGCTCTACGTCTTCTACAGCTTTGCGGCGATGGTCGTGACCGGATCGATGGGAAGTGGCCCGCCGTCCTACGATTACGAGATCTGGGTGGCGAACGCGCTGCTCAGCGTCACGTTCCCGTTCCTGATCTTCCTGGCGGCCTATTTCGCCTTCTGGCCGTTGGCAAAACGTACGTAGGGGCCGCCTTCAGGCGGCCCAACTTGGGCCGGCTGAAGCCGGCCCCCACGACGGCAACACTACTTCGCTTGAATGTGGATCCCGCACTCGAGCTTCTGGCCGGCCCACCGTCCGGAGCGCGGGTTCTCGGGGTCGAACGGCACGGTGGTGCACGGCTCGCAGCCGATGCTGGAGTAGCCCAGCTCGTACAGCGGCAGCAGCGGGATGTCGTGGTCCTTGGCGTACTTCCAGACGTCTTTCGCGGTCCAGGCCGCAATCGGCGCCACGCGCTGGATGGTCTTGCCGGGCAGATTGAACGGTTCCACCTGTTGCAGGTTGGCGCGCGACGCCGACTGGTCCCGGCGTAGTGCGGTGAGCCACGTGTCGTAGCCCGCGAGCGCGGAAAAGAGCGGCTCCACCTTGTGGCGCTGGCAGCACGCCGTGGTGCTCTCGGCCTCCCACAGCCCGATCCTCGGCTCCTTGGCCTGCAAGACCACCAGGTTCAGCCCATAGCGCTTCGTCATCATGTCGCGGTACTCGAGCGTCTGCGGGAAGTGATGGAACGTATCGAGGAAGAGCACCGGGATGTCGGGCCGCACCTGGCGCACGATGTCGGTGAGGACGACGCACTCGGCCTGGAAGCTCGACGTGATGCAGGGGACGGCGGCGTCGGCGAGCACGCGCGCCACGAGTTCACGGGGATCCACGTCTACCAGGGCCGTCATGACAGCATCTCCTCCAGGGCTTTGCGGACGGCGTCGGCCGCCTCTTCGTCGGACGCCGCGCGCCGCGCCAGATGGGCGAGCCGCTCGGCAAAACTGAGCGGTGCGGCGTGCGCCGTGGCGCCGGCCTCGCGCACCGCGTTGGTAATCATGCCGGCGCCGCAGGTGAACTGCGTGCCCGGGTCGATCAGGATGAAGCTGCCGGTGGCGCGGTTGTCGGCGTAGCGGTCGAACACCAGCGGCCGCGCCGTGGACACCTGCACCGTGCCGATCTGGTTGAGCAGCAGCGGGTGGTTCACCTCGGCGGTCACGGTGCGCGTCCCCTGCTTGAGCAGGTAGACGCGGCCAGGGTCGAGCGGCCGCTCGTCCATCCACACCAGTTCGGCCTCGAAGCGCTGGCTCACCAGCGCGGGTTCGAGCGTGAGCACGTCGCCGCGGCTGATGTCGATCTCGTCGTCGAGCGTCAGCGTCACCGACATCGGCGCGAACGCCAGGTCCAGGTCGCCGTCGAAGGTGACGATGCGGCTGACCCGTGCCGAGCGGCCCGAGGGCCAGGCCGTGACGCGATCGCCCGTCTTGATCGTGCCCGCCATGATCTGGCCGGCGTAGCCGCGGAAGACGTCGTCGGGCCGCACCACGATCTGCACCGGGAACCGGAATGGCGCCGACGCGGCGTTGCGCTGCACCGCGACCGTCTCGAGGTACTCGAGCAGCGGCGGCCCGTCGAAGTAGGGCGTGCGGTCGCTCTTGGTGATGACGTTGTCGCCGAGCAGCGCGCTCATCGGAATCGCGTGCACCGAGGCGCCCGCCAGCAGATCGTCGAAGTCGTCGACGATGGTCTCGAAGACGTCCCGATCGAACTCCATCAGGTCCATCTTGTTGACGGCCAGCACGAAGTTGGTGATGCCGAGGAGGCGCGCGATACGGGCGTGACGCCGCGACTGGACGCGGACGCCGTTGCGCGCGTCCACCAGCAGAATCGCCACGTCAGCCGTCGAGGCCCCGGTGGCCATGTTGCGCGTGTACTGCTCGTGGCCCGGCGTGTCGGCGAGGATGAACTTGCGCCGCGCGGTGGCGAAATACCGGTAGGCGACGTCGATGGTGATGCCCTGCTCGCGCTCGGCGCGCAAGCCGTCGGTGAAGAGCGAAAAGTCGATCGGCCCGGCGTTGCGGTTCTTCGACGCCTTCTCGATCGAGCTCACCTGGTCTTCGTAGACCGACTGCGAATCGTAGAGCAGGCGGCCGATGAGCGTGCTCTTGCCGTCGTCGACGCTGCCGGCGGTGCAGATGCGCAGCAGCCCGCCGGTCGCACCTGCCCCCTGGGCAATCGCCATCAGAAGTAGCCTTCCCGCTTCTTCAGCTCCATCGATCCGTCCTGGTCGTGATCGATGATCCGAAGCTGCCGCTCCGACTGGCGCGTGGCAATCAGCTCCTCGATGATCTTCGGCACCGTGTCGGCGTCGGAGAGGATCGCGCCGGTGCAGGGCGAGCAGCCGAGCGACCGCATCCGGCACTTCACGGTCTGCAGCTTCTCACCCGGCATGGTGACGACGAAGGGCTGCTCCTGGACCACGAGTGAGGCGCCGCGCACGATGACCTCGCGCTCCTTGGCGAAGTAGAGCGGCACGATCGGAATGTTCTCGACGTGGATGTACTGCCACACGTCGATCTCGGTCCAGTTCGAGAGCGGAAACACGCGGATGCTCTCGCCCGGCTTGAGCCGCGCGTTCAGCAGGTGCCACAGCTCGGGCCGCTGCCGCTTGGGGTCCCACTGCCCGTTGGCGTCGCGCACCGAGAACACGCGCTCCTTGGCGCGCGACCGCTCCTCGTCGCGGCGTGCGCCGCCGATCGCGGCGTCGAAGTTGCCGGCCGTGAGCGCGTCGAGGAGCGACTTCGTCTTGAGCAGGCCGCAGCAGCGCTGCGTCCCCACCTTGAACGGCTGCGTGCCGTCGGCGATGGCTTCCTGGTTGGTGTGGACGATCAGCCGCGCCCCGACTTCCTTGGCTATCCAGTCGCGGAACTCGATCATCTCGCGGAACTTGTAGGTGGTGTCGACGTGCAGCAGCGGGAACGGAATCGGGCCGGGGTAGAACGCCTTCTGGGCCAGGCGCAGCAGCACCGACGAGTCCTTCCCGATCGAATAGAGCATGACCGGCCGCTCGAACTCCGCGACCACCTCGCGCATGATCTGGATGCTCTCGGCTTCCAGGGCGCGCAGATGGTCGAGCTGGAGGCTGGTGGACGGCGGCGGAGACGTGGCAAGTGTGGACATAAAGAAAAGGTCGAGGCGGGGCGGTTCACCCCCCAAAAACAAAAGGCCCGGAGGACGTCGTCCCCGGGCCTTGAACTGCCTGGCTGCTCAGTGGTTTCTGGGTCTTACCCAAACAGCCGGACCGTTGCCGCGGGGACCTCGGAGGTCCTGATACAACAACACGAGCAACGACAGGTCAGGGCTGCAACCACGATGCGTCGATTTTACCCCTCTGGCGAAGAGATTGCCAAGGATGGGCTCAGCCGCCGGCCGGGGTGGCCCGAGGAAAGTCAACGTTCTTTGGCGCCCGGGCAGGAGCGCCGCTACGCTGCCGGGGTCATGAATTCGTACGGCGCGCCCCACTGTTGTTGCCGGGCCTATCAGGCTTCCGGCACCCCTCGCGCGGTGGAGGCGCACGTTCTGCGGCAGTAATGCCCTGAACCGTTCGCCGTTCTCGACCCGAAGGCCCGGAAGCACTTGTCCGGGCCTTTTTCTTTTTCTGCGCGCTGTCGCGCGCCCTTGACTCCCGACCATCGAGGTAACCATGGTGACCCCATCGATCCCGCCCGCGCTCTCGCACCGCCGCACGTTTGCCGCCGCCGTCCTCGCGGTGGGCGCCGCCTTGGGCTCCGCCGGACCAACCGCGGCCCATCACGCTTTTTCCGCCGAGTTCGACGCCCAGAAGCCCATCGAGTTGAAAGGCGTCGTCACCAAGATCCAGTGGACCAACCCCCACAGCTGGATCTTCGTCGAGGTCACGGGGGCCGATGGCCGGGTGACGCCGTGGGCGGTCGAGTTCGGTGCTCCGTACAGCCTGATGCAGAAGGGGCTCCGCCGTACCGACTTCCCGATTGGCGTCGCCGTCACTGTCAGGGGCTTCCGCGCCAAGAGCGGCAAGGCGGTGGCCAATGCCTCCAGCGTGCTGCTGCCCGACGGCCGCGACTTCTACACGGCCGCCTCGGACAGCCCCGAGCGCGTGTCGTCCGCGAGGTAGGCCATGACTCGTGCCGTCTTTCTCGCGACCGCGATGATGCTCGCGGTGATCCTCGCCAGTCCCTCCGACCAACGGCTCGCCGCCGCCGACACGGCGGTCGACATCCCGCGCACGTCCGACGGGAAGCCGGACCTGTCCGGCATCTGGCAGACGCTCGGTGCGCTCGACTACGACCTCGAGCCGCACGGCACGCGCCGGGATGCGCCGCCCGGACTCGGCATCGTGGACGGTGGCGAAATTCCCTACCAGCCGTGGGCGCTCGAAGAGCGCGGCAAGCGGTTCGAGGCGCGGGCCACCGCCGATCCGCGGAGCCGGTGCTTTACGCTCGGCACACCGCGTGGCATCTACGGGGGAGAGCCGTTCCAGATCTTTCAGCGCGCCCGCGACCTGACCCTCGTCTACCAGTTCGGCCATCCGGTGCGCACGATCCACACCAACGGCACGCAGCACCCGGAGGGTCCGCTCGATTTCTGGCTGGGCGATTCCCGGGCCCGCTGGGACAGCGACACGCTCGTGGTGGACGTCACCCAGTTCAACGGCGAGACCTGGCTCGATCGATCGGGCAACTTCCACAGCGAGGCGCTGCACGTCGTGGAGCGGTGGACCTTCGTGGACGCCAACACCCTCAGCTACGTCGCCACCCTCGAGGACCCGAAGGTCTACACGCGGCCGTGGACGCTGCGCGCGCTCCTGTACCGGCATCGCGAACCGGGCTTTCAACTGATCGAGAACTACTGCCAGACGCTCGACTACGACGAGTTCTATCCCGTGCCGGCCTCGTCACGCACCGCGGACACGCCGGCCCCCACTCGGTGACAACCATGACCTACGCTGTTCAACGATCCATGGTGGCCGGCGCGATTGTCGCCGCCGCCCTCACCCTCGCGCCGTTGCCGCTCGCGGCGCAGGGTGCCGCGTCGTTCCGCGAGCGCACCGTGCCCGTGATCCGGTCGGGAGACTGGGCCGGTCCGCGCCTCGCCGACGGCCAGCCCGACGTGCAGGGGCACTGGTCCAACACCATCGGCAACCACAACAACTTCACCGATCCCCAGGGCGGCGGACCGGATGAGGAACGCCGCGCGCCGCTGGGGCCACGCCCGGGGCGAGCCCCGAGCCGCGTGAGCGATCCGCCAAGCGGCGAGGTGCCGTTCCAGCCGTGGGCGCGCACCAAGGCCGCCGAGTTCGCGGCGCATCTCTCGGACCCGGTGCGCCCCGAGTACGTCGAACCGCTCGCGCGCTGTGCGCCGGGCGGCCCGACCAAGAGCTTCATGTGGCACGGCTATGAAGTCCGGCAATACCCGGGCTACGCCGTCTTCCTGTTCGACTCGGGCACGCGCGTGATTCACCTCGGCGACTCGCCGCACCTGCCCGCCGCGATCAAGCTGTGGAACGGCGACTCGCGCGGACATTGGGAGGGCAACACGCTGGTGGTGGACGTGGCGAACAACAACTCGAAAGCCCGCCTGGCGCGCACGGGCGAGTTCGCCAGCGAGCACGTCCGCATTCAGGAACGGTACATTTTCGACCCCGGCGGGGAACGGTTCACCTACGAGGCGGTCTACACTGACCCGACGGTATTCACGCGGCCCTTCACCGTCACGATCCCGAACCGGCGGATCACCGCCGCCACACCGCAGGACGGGTGGAACAACATGACGTTCCGTGCCAATCATCCCGGCCCCGAGCCGATCATCGAGGCCTGGGAGCGGGTGTGCGCCGAGAACAACGGTCCGCACGGCGACATCGCCACCGCGCCATGATGAAGTCAACTTCACTTGACGAGCCATGGCCCCTGCGGGTTAAGGTGATACTCATGAGTCCCCGCCCCGTCGCCCGCTGTTGTCGCACCGTGTCCAGATCCGGTGTCGGCAGCGCAGTGCGTGCGGGAGGTTCGTCTTCCTGACGCGTCGTTAGAATTCGATTCGCTGTTCGAAGGCCCGGATGATCCCACTCCGGGCCTTTTGTGTTTCTGGATCCTGGAGTGCGATCACCCGGCCGCGGCAGCGACAGGGACTCGCTCCATGGATACTCCGCCATCACACACATTGGGCCCGGCCGCAGCCGACATCCGGTCGGTCGGGCTGTTCGAAGATCGCTACGGCGTCGGTGCGCACGCGCGTCTCGTGGCACTCCTGCAGCAGCCCTGCGTCACGTTCGCGGAGATTGCCGACCGCTACGGCGTCACCCGCGAGTGCGTGCGCCAGTGGCATCAGCGCCTGCTGCCCGGCGCCCCGACCGGGCACGAACGGCAGCGGCTGTGCCGTCAGTACCACCGCAAGCGCGCGCTGATGAAGGACCAGCTGTTCGGCGGGTTCTACCGCCGCTTCCGCACCCAGGTGCCGACGCGTCGCCTCGGGTTGATTCCGGCGCGGGATGGCTTCCGCCGCCGCGCGGTACGTCTCGACCGGCACGTGGTCGCGCTGCGGCGGGCGCGTGCGATCGGCGCGCCGGACGCCGCGGCGTCCTACCGCCTGGTGAACGGCGTCGCCAACGCCGACTTCGTCTACTACGAGCTGAACGGCACCGACTATCTCTTCGTGCCCCGGCTCATCCTTCCGGAGGGCTCGGCGACGTTCGTCGATGCGCCGGGCTCCACCCTCCATCCGTTCAAGAACACCTTCGGGGCGCTGTGGCACTGGCCGGGGGCCTGAGGATCATGTAGGCTCCTGCCACTTGTCGTGAGGAGCCTGCCCATGCCCACTCGTGTCGCACTTGCCGTGGTGCTGCTGTGCGCGGCCGCTGGCGGCCGCGCCGCCGCCCATCATTCCTTCGCCGCCGAATTCGACGCGAGCAAGGCCATTCGGGTCACCGGCACCCTGGCGAAGGTCGAGTGGACCAACCCGCATATCTACTTCTATGTGGACGTGACCGACGAGAAGGGCACGGTAGTGCGCTGGGCCTGCGAATCGGGGGCGCCGGGCGCCCTCTCGAGGCGGGGATTCAAGCGCAGCGTGCTCAAGCTCGGCGACACGCTGATCGTGGACGGCTACCGCGCGAAGAACGGCGCCAACCTCATGGACGCCCGCCGGGTCACCTTGCCCGATGGTCAGATTCTGTCCGGCGCGTCGGCCGGCGACGGAGGCCCGCAGTGAACGGCAGGCGTCTCGCAGCGACGATGTGCGGCATGCTCACGGTGGCCGGGGTGCTGGTCGCGCAGGAGCGCCCGATGCAGCTCGACGACACCAAAGTGCCGAAGGGCCGGCCCGCGCCGCGCATGGCCAACGGCAAGCCGGATTTCAGCGGCTACTGGAAGGGCACGACGCAGACCAGGCCAGGGGGCAACATCGGCAAGGATCTGCCCGGCTGGAAGCTGCCGCTCACGCCCGCCGGTGAAGCCGCTCTGAAGCACAACCTCACCGCGACGGTCGATCCCGAGGCGGTGTGCATCATCGGCGGCATCCCGCGCCACAACGCCAGCGGCCTGCCGTTCGAGGTGCTCCAGGGAAACAACAAGATCACCTTCATGTACTGGTACAGCTATTTCCGTCTGATCCCGTTCACCCCCGGGCTGAAGCACTCGGACGACCCCGACCCGTCGTTCTTCGGCGAGGAAATCGGGCGCTGGGAAGGCGATACGCTGGTCATCGACTCGATCGGCTTCAAGGACGAGAAGGTGTGGATCGACGAGAACGCCAACCCGCACAGCGATGCGCTGCACGTGGTCGAGCGGTGGACGCGGCCGGACTATAACCACATCCACGTTGAAACGCTCATCGAGGATCCGAAGTTCTACACGCGGTCGTTCACCTACTCGCGCACCTGGGCGCTCGGCGAGCCGGACGAGCAGATCCAGGAGTATTCCTGCAGCGAGAACAACGTGGACGCGGCGCATCTCGGGTTTGGCCCCGGCCCGATCCGTCCCGACGGCACGCGCGGCTACGTGGATCCCGCCCCGCTGCCGCCGCCAGTGCCGCGGAAGCCGTAGGACGCAGGGCGGGGCTGCAGCCCCGCCCTGCGATCGTCGCAGGGGCACATCTTCAGGCGCGCTCGCGCCCGTCAGTGTGTCCAGAACCAGACAAGCCCAAGAATCGCGACGCCGGCGAGGGGGCCCAGCCACCGGTCGCGCAGCCGGGCTCGGGCCTCGCGCTCGTCGCGCTTGCGGTGTCCCAGCATACGCCGCAGCTCGATCGCCGCGAGGTCGTCGAGGTCCCATTGCTCATCGTGGCCGCAGTCAAGATCGAACCGCGCCGGGAAGCGTGACACGGACGGGGCGGCGGGTGACATGGACGACTCCTCCTTGGGTGAACGGGAAACCACGGTTCTCCCGTGATCGACTAACGCGTTTCGGCGCGCCCTGCGGCCGGTGACGGCGGCGCGACCTTCACCAACGAGCCGCCTTCGGCCTCGTAGTCCTGCGCGCCGATCGCGCCGGCGACGGTGAAGCCGTTCTTGGTCAGCAGATCCGCGGCACGGCCGGCGCGTGCGGCGTGGTTGGACACGGTGACGATCGTGCGGTCCTTCGGAATCCAGGCCAGGCTCTTCTCGAGCTCCGCGGCCTGGATGCTCAAGTAGGCGGGAAACCCGCCAATAGAGGTGAGCTCGTCGGGGCGGCGCACGTCGAGGACCAGCAGGCCCGCCGGATTGGCGCGCAGCGTGTCGAACTCCACCCGCGTGAGCTTCTTGGCCGCGAAAGCGGGCGCTCCGGCAGTGCGGCCTGACTGAGCCCCGGGCGGTACCGGCGCCTGTGCCGCAACGGCGGCAGAAGCGAGGCTGGCGACGATCAGCAACGATGCAATTTTCTTCATGGTGTCTCCTTGAGGGGCCGCCTACGAGCCGGCCCTACGAGCCGGCCCTACGAGCCGGCCCCCACGTCTGTCTAGAACGAGAGCTTCACCGCCACCTGATTACTGCGGGCGGCGCCGGCCGTCGAGATTCGGCCGAAGTTGACGTTGCCGACCTGCGTGTTCGGGTTACCGAGCGCCGGCGTGTTGGTCGCGTTGAACGACTCGAATCGGAGGTCGGCGCCGACGCGGTCGGAGATCCGGAACGACTTGCGCAGCACGACATCGAGGTTGACGCTGCCGGGACCGCGCATCAGATTCCGTGGCGCGTTACCGAATGTGTAGCGGTCGTTGGCCACGAACGCGCCGGTGTTGAACCACCGCTCGGGCGTTGTCTGATCGAGTTCCCACTCGCCGACCACGTTGGGCCGGTCGTTCTGCCCGGTGTTGGCGGGGTTGCCGTTCACCGTCAGGTTCAGCGGCGCGCCCGACGCCAGGGTCACGATCGGGCTCAGGCTCCAGCCGCCGAGGGCGGCGTCGGCAACACCACTCCAGGTGCGGCCGATCGCCCGGTCGCGGCCGAAGGGCAGTTCCCACACGCCGCTGCCGACGAAGTAGTGCGTCCGATCCGTGTCGGCCACGGCGATCTCGGCGTCGAGGTTGTTGGCGTCCTGGAAGAAGTTGCCGAACGCCAGCGTGCGCGACCAGGCGTACGAGGCGAGTAGCGACACCCCCTTCGAGTAGCGCTTCTCGACCTTGGTCTGCAGCGCGCGGTAGCGGCTCCAGCCGTCCTTCTGGATCCGCGCCACGTTCGAGAGCGAAATGACGTCATCGGTGCCGGGGACGACCGCCGACGTGAACTCGCGTCGCGCGTTGATGTCGCCCGGCCCAGGGGGCGCCGGGTTCCCGTCGATCTGCCGCCAGTCGTTGACGAAGCGGTTGGAGTTGTAGCCGATCTCCACCACGACCTGCCCAGGCAGCTCGCGCTGCACGTTCAGGTTCCATTGATACGCGGTGGGGGTCTTGTCGCTGCGGT
>Ga0247825_10002127_pt1 | contig 13104 bp, 10 predicted proteins | sample 13C_Vanillin_Day_FD_194413 | JGI IMG/M metagenome (GOLD analysis project Ga0247825, IMG submission 194413) | Soil microbial communities from agricultural site in Penn Yan, New York, United States - 13C_Vanillin_Day48 | ecosystem: Environmental > Terrestrial > Soil > Agricultural land | place...
GCCGGGCCGGTCGCGACCGGCTTCTGGCGTGTCGCCCTCGCGCTCCCCGTCCTGTGGGCCTGGTCGATGGTCGGACAGAAAGAGCGTCACGCGTCGAGCTTTGCCGCGGACCGGCGCCTGATGATCGCGGCGGGGCTCCTTTTTGCCGGCGACCTCGCGGTGTGGCACTGGTCCATCGTGCTGACCTCGGTGGCCAACGCCACGCTGCTCGCGAACCTCGCGCCGATCTTCGTCACGCTCGCGGTGTGGCTCTACTACCGGCGGCGGCCCGGTGGGATGTTTCTCACCGGGCTCGCGGTCGCGCTCGCGGGAACCGCGACTCTGCTGGGCGGTGATTTCAAGGTTTCGGGCAAGGAACTCGCGGGCGATTGTCTCGGCGTCGTGACCGCGATGTTCTACGCCGGCTATCAGCTGGTCGTGACGCGGCTGCGCGGCCGCGCCGCCACCTCGACCATCATGGCGTGGAGTGGGCTCGTCACCGCGGCGGCGCTGCTGCCGATCGCCATCGTGTCCGGCGAGCAGATCCTGCCGGCGACGGCGCTGGGATGGTGGAAGCTGATCGGCCTGGCGCTGATCTCGCAGGCTGCGGGGCAAAGTCTCATCGCCTACGCCATGGCGCACCTGCCCAACACCTTCTCCTCCGTCGGCCTGCTGCTTCAACCGGTGATGGCAGGCCTCTTCGCGTGGGTGCTGCTCGGCGAAACCCTCGGCGCCATCGAGATCGTGGGCGGTATCGCCGTTCTCGCGGGCATCGCCATTGCTCACCGGGCGGAAATTTCGAGGGGCGTGACATGATACTGCGTGACATGGTAAATCGTGACATGATGGAGCGTGACGTGATACGGCGTTGCAAATAACGAAGCTGTTCCCGCACTACCATGTCCCGATTCATCACGTCCCGCATCACCATGTCCCGAATTTAGAGGCAAGAATGCCGTACGCCGTATCAAACGGAGCGAGGCTCTACTACGAAGAAGCTGGCTCGGGCGTTCCGATCGTGTTCGTGCACGAATTTTCCGGCGACCTGCGCAGCTGGGAGGCGCAGATGCGCTACTTCAGCCGCCGCTACCGCTGCATCGCCTTCAACGCGCGCGGCTATCCGCCGTCCGAGGTTCCGACGTCGGCGTCCGAGTACTCCTGGACCGGCGCCGTGGACGATGTCGCCGCCGTCATGCGGCACGCGGGCGTGGCGAAAGCACACATCGTCGGCTGCTCGATGGGCGCCTATTCCACGCTGCAGTTCGGCCTGCGCCGCCCGCGCCTCGCGCGTTCGCTGACAGTGGTCAGCGCCGGCGCGGGATCGGAACCCTCGCAGCGCGCGCAGTTCCTGAAGAACACGATCGCGACCGCGGAGCGCTTCGAGCGCCACGGCCTCGTGCCCGCGATGAAGCCCTACCGCAATGCGGCCAACCGCATCCAGCTCGAGAACAAGGACCCGCGCAGCTTCGCGGAATTCTTCGCGCGCTTCAATGGACACTCCGCGCTGGGCCACGCCAACACGCTGCGCGGGGTGCAGATGAGCCGCCCGTCGATCTTCAGCCTCGAGCGCGCGCTCGCCCGCCTGCGCGTGCCGCTGCACGTGGTCGTCGGCGACGAGGACGACGGCTCGATCGGGCCGGCGGTGTTCATGAAGCGCAGCTGTCCCGCCGCGCGGCTCTCGATCGTCCCGGGGACGGGCCACGTCGTGAACGTGGAGGAGCCGGCGTACTTCAACCGCATCACCAACGTTTTTCTGGCCATGGTGGATTCCGGTCGTTGGCGACCGCGCGATCCGAGATCGCTGAACAAGTCCACCATGGCCAGGAAAGCGTGATGTGATGCTGCGTGACATGATGGAGCGTGACATGAAAAATCGTGACACGATAAGGCGTTTCTAGACTCACAGACGAGTCTTTGCATGCGCTCCATCACGCCACGCTTCACCATGTCACGAATTATCATGTCACGCCGTACCATGTCACGGGTCAGGAGATAGCAATGCCATTCGCAAACTCTAAAGGCGTTCAGCTCTATTACGAAGAAGCCGGCAAGGGCTTCCCCATCGTGTTCGTGCACGAGTTCGCCGGAGACATCCGGAGCTGGGAGCCGCAGCTGCGCTACTTCAGCCGGCGCTACCGCTGCATCGCTTTCAACGCGCGCGGCTATCCACCTTCGGACGTGCCGCAATCGGTATCGCAGTACTCGCAGGCGATCGCGACCGACGATATCGCCAACGTGATGAAGAGCCTGGGCCTCAGGAAGGCGCACATCATCGGCTGCTCGATGGGCGGCTACGCGACGCTGCACTTTGGCCTGCGCTACGCCTCGCTCGCCCGCTCTCTTACCGTGATCGGCGCAGGCTATGGCTCCGACCCGGACAAGCACGCGCAGTTCCTGCGCGATACGGAGACGATGGCGCGGCGCTTCGACGACCTCGGCACGCCGGAGGCGATCACGACCTACCAGATCGGGCCGGCGCGCGTGCAGTACCAGAACAAGGATCCGCGCGGCTTCCACGCCTTCTGCGAGGAGTTCGCCGACCACTCGGCGCTGGGCTCGGCCAACACGCTGCGCGGCGTGCAGGCGAAGCGCCCGACGATCTACAGCCTGGGCAAGGGCCTCGCACGCATGAAGGTGCCGACCCACATCCTCTCCGGCGACGAGGATAACCAGTGCCTCGATCCGGGCGTGTTTATCAAGCGCGTCTGTCCCGCGGCGCGGCTCACGGTGGTGGCGGCGACCGGACACGCGGTGAACGTCGAGGAACCCGATCTCTTCAACAGCATCACCGACGATTTCCTCACGCTGGTCGATTCCGGCCGCTGGCGCCCGCGCGATCCGCGCGCTCTCAACAAGTCCACGATGGCCAGGAAGCCGTGAATCGTGATTCGTGATTCGTGATTCGACTGAAGCCAAGGAGCTAACGCCATGCCCCGAGTCCCCGCTATCACCGGTAAAGGCGACGTCCCCGCCGAGCACCAGGCCGTACTGGACGGCGTCATGAAGACCTTCGGCCGCGTGCGCGGCCCGTTCAGCATGCTGCTGCACTCGCCCGCGATGGCGCAGCACTTCCTCGGCATCGTGAACTTCATGCGCGATGGCAGCGTTGTCGAGCAGAAGCACCGCTCGCTCGCCGCGCTGACCGCTGCCAGCGAAGGCGGCGGCTTCTACGTGTGGTCGGCTCAGATCGAGTCCGCACGCAAGGCGGGCGTGCGCGAGGAAGCCATCGCGCTGATTCGCGCGAAAGGCGATCCCGCCAAGCTGCCGGAGGAGGAGCGCGAAATCGTGTCCTTCACCCAGCAGCTCATGAGGAAGCGCGATGTGGACCGCGCGACCTTCGATGCGCTGCAGAAGCGCTACGGCACCAAGTGGCTGGTCGAGCTGACCGCCTCGGCCGGCTATTTCGGCTTGCTGTGCGGCCTCGTCACTACGTTCGAGGTGCCGGTGCCGGAAGGCGGCGACAAGCTGCGCTAGCTGGCCAAAGAAGCCAGCCCGTTATCAACCCCGAGGAGAAAAACGTGAAAACACGAGCCGCAATCCTGATTTGCATCGCAACACTGGCGGGCGCTGCACCCGCCCTGGCCCAGAATTACCCAGGCAAGCCGATACGCATCGTCGTGCCGCAAGCGCCGGGTTCCCAGTCCGAGCTCTTCGCGCGCATGCTCGGTCAGAAGATGAGCGAGAGCCTGGGCCAGCCGGTGGTCAACGACGCGCGCCCGGGCGCGGGCGGCGCGATCGGCGCGGAAGTCGCGGCCCGCGCCGCGCCGGACGGCTACACGCTGCTGATGGGGACCAACTCCAGCCACGCCGCCAACCCGGCGATCTACTCCAAGCTGCCGTACGACGCGGTCCGGGATTTCGCGCCGATCGCGCTGATGGTCGGCATGCCCTACGTGCTCTCGGTGCACCCGTCGCTGCCGGTCACGAACGTGAAGCAGCTCATCGCGTTCGCGAAAGCGCGGCCCGGGCAGCTCAACTACGCTTCAGCAGGCAACGGCAGCACGCACCAATTGTGCGGCGAGCTGTTCAAGTCGATGGCGGGCATCAAAGTCGTCCACGTACCGTACAAGGGCGGTCCGCCAGCCACCACGGCGACCACCAGCGGCGAAGTGTCCATGCTCTTCAACACCGTCGGATCGGTGCATACCTTCGTCACGAGCGGCAAGCTGAGAGCCGTCGGCATCACGACGAACAAGCGCTCGGGCAAACTGCCTCAAACCCCGACGTTGGCGGAATCCGGCCTCCCGGGCTTCGACATCATGTCGTGGTTCGGCCTGCTCGCCCCTGCCGGCACGCCGCAGCCGATCATCACGCGGCTCAACGCGGAGACGATCAAGGCGCTGAATACGCCCGAGATAAAGAAAGCCGTTGCAGCCACCGGGCTCGAGCTGATTGCCGGCTCGCCGGAGCAGTTCGCGGAGCACATCAAGTCGCAGATCGCGAAATTCAGCGCGATCGCGAAGACCGCCGGGATCAAGCTGGACTGAGAACGTCCGGCGTTCGGGCTAACCCAGTTTTTTCCTGAGCTTCTCGAAGTACTTGTCGAGGTCGATCACGAAGCGGTCGTGATCGGCCTCGCCAACCTGCTCGACATCGTCGTAGACCTTCACCTTGAACGAGAGCCGGCGCCGGTCGATGGCAACGAGCTCGGCCTCCGCGCGCACCTTCTTGCCCATCGGCGTCGGCCCCATGTGGCGGACCGTCACCACGACGCCGACCTGACCCTGCCCGCTCTTCATATGCGGCGCGGCGAGCTGGTTCGCGGTGGATTCCACCAACTGCGTCATCGACGGCGTCGAGAACACGCGGTAGTCGCCGCGCTTGGTCGTGTACTTCTCCTCCACCGTCCATTCCTGGACGTGCTTCATCCCGATTTTCAGCGTATCCATTGCATTCCGTTTCCTCGATTCCCGATTCCCGTCTTCCCCCGCGTCCTCTGCGTCCCCCGCGGTGAGAGTTTCACCAAGCGGCGTCGAGAATTTCCGCGAGCAGCTCGCGCTCCTTCACGAAGTCGCGCTTGGGGTCGGCGTTGAAATTCTTCAAGGAGTGCTCGAGCACCAGCGGCAGCTTGCCGCGCTCGATGTTCAATCCGGAGAGCCGCGTCGGCATGCCGAGCGACCGGAAAACTTCTTCCATCTTGCGGGCGATGCGCTCCGGGATTTCCGCGGACGGTGCGTCGCCCACGTCGAGGCCCGCGGCGATGCGCGCCATCGCTTCCGGGTCGCGGCTGCCGAGGCGGCGCAGCATCGTGCCGGTTAGCGCAGCATAGGCCTCGCCCTGCCCCACGTGTGGGAAGATGCTGATGATCGCGGTCGAGAAGGCGTACGACACGCGCATCGCCCAATGGCGCGCGAACTGCGTGCCGCCGTCGTCGGCCTCGCGGTTCTGCAGCAGGGTCGCCGCGCACAGGTCGAAGCGCGGCCCCGCATCCGCCGGGTTGCCAATGCGTGACAGCGCGCCGGCGGCAAGGCGGTAGGACTGCTGGCGATTGCCCTCGACCATCGGGTTCTCGCCGATGCCGCCGAGATTCATCACCGAGCGGCACCAGATGGTTCCCGCGCCGGTGCGGATCAGCGAGAGCGGCGCGGTCAGCAGCGCCTCCTTGTCCCAGAAAATCGCGGCCGGCCGCGTCTTGGGGTCGAAGAACTCCATGCCGCGCGCGGTGGCATCGTCCTTCATGCGCGAGCCGGCGCGATTCTGCGCGGTGGTCGGCGCGGTCAGCACGTTGATGATGGGGAGCTTCGGCGCAAGGAGCCTGGGGCTGATCGCCGGCCCGTGCTCGGGGTACTGCGTTACCAGCTCCTCGATCGGTTTTTTCTCGGCAAGCAGGATGGTGACGATGCGCGTGCCCTGGATCACGCTGCCCGCGCCCACGCCGATCACCAGGTCGGCCTGCGCGGCGCGGGCCGCCTCCGCCGCGTGCACGACGGAGGAGCGCGAAGTGTCCTTGTCGATCTCGTCGAACAGACCAGCGAAGCGCTCGCCGAGGATCTGCTTCATGCGCGCGATCAGCGGCGTCTTGCGCGACACCGTGCGCCCGCAGACGATGAAGGCCCGGCCCGCCTTGTGCCGCGCGATCTCTTCCGGCAGCCGTTCGAGCGCGTCCGTTCCGCTATAGAGCCGGAACGGGTAGCCGGTGGCGCGGAAGTTATATCCGTACATCGTGGCTTGTGGCTGGTGGCTGGTGGCTGGTGGCTAGGACACAGTGTACCGAGAGTCGATCCGCGATCCGCGAGTCACGAGTCACGGCTGCGCGAGTGCACGAAGCGTTCGTGCGCGGCGAGCGCAGCCAAGGCGCTGCCCGCGTTCGACATCTCATCATAGACCGGCACGCCAAGGGCGACGGCATTCGCGCGGAATTCCCGCTTGCGTTCTTCCAGCGCGGGCTCGCCGTCGGAGCGCAGCACCAGCACGAAATGCGACTGGCCCGGGTAGCGTTCCTGCACGCGCAGCGCCGCCTTCACCAGATTGTCGAGCACTTCCGGCTTGGTGCGGCCGACGAAGGCGGAGAGATTGAGGTGCACCACCAGCGCGTCGGGCTTGCCGATGCCCTGGATGATCTCGACGATCTTTTCCGCAACGCGGCCGTCCTCCTGCTGCAGCGTGCCCACCGGCGTGTCCACCGGGTTGGTGATGCTGGTGCCCGGCGGGAGCTTCAGCGCCGCGAGTGCGTCCACCGCCTCCTTCTCGAAGGGCTCGACGTGCAATCCCAGCCGCGCGAAGTAGTCGGTCGCCAGCACGCTAGCCCCCCCGCCGTTGCCGAAGAGCACGATGCGCTTCATCGGGTGGCTGGCACGGGGCGTCAGCGCCTGGAAGATCATCAGGACATCGAGAAATTCCTCCAGGGTCTCGACCAGCACGCAGCCGGTCTGCCGCGACAGCGCGACCCACGCGCGGTCGTCGCCGGCGAGCGAGCCGGTATGGGAGGCCGCGGCGGCCCGCCCCTGTGAAGTGCGCCCGCCCTTCAGCACCACCACCGGCTTGGCCCCGCGCGCCTTGCGCAGGATCTCGAACAGGCGCCGCCCGTCTTTCGTGGACTCGATATAGGTGCCGATGACCCGGGTCTGCGGGTCGGCAAGGTAGAACTCGATGAGATCGTTGGGACCGACGTCGGCACAATTGCCCACCGTCACCAGCCCGGAGAACTTGAGGCCGCGCGCCAGCCCGCGCCGGATGATGTCGGTGCCGAGCCCGCCGCTCTGGGAGACGATCCCGACGGAGCCCACCTCTTTCGGCCCGATCTCGGCGAAGGTTATGTTCCCGCGCGGGGTATAGATGCCGAGGCAATTGGGGCCGATGAGGCGCATGCCGCCCTCTCGCGCCGCGCCGGCGAGCTGGTCCTGCAGCTCCTTGCCTTCGTCCACCTCGCCGAAGCCGCTCGAGATGACCTGCGCGTAGCGCACCCGCCCGCGCGCGTCCTTCAGGAGCGGCGGCACCTGCGCGGCGGGGATGGCGATGAAGGCATAGTCCACCGGGTTCGGCGTCTCGCCCAACCCACGGTAGGCTTTCAGCCCGTCGATGCTCTCCGCTGTGGGGTGAATAGGGTAGATCTCGCCCTTGTAGCCGAACTCGCGGATGCGGCGGATGAAGACGTTGGGAAACGCCGCGCCTTTCGCGGATGCGCCCACCACCGCGACCGTCTTCGGCTCGAAGAGGGGCTTGAACGCTTCAACTATGTGGCTGGTGGCTGGTGGCTGGTGGCTCGTCACTGCGTCATTCCATCACTGCGTCATTTCGTGAGAACAAACCGGGCATCGACGGCGACCGCGCCCGTTTCGGAAACAATCAGCGGATTGATATCCGCCTCCGCGATATCGTTCGCGTGCGTCATCAGCAGACCGCCCTCGCCGCCGACTTTCATGAGCGCGTCCACGATCGCCGCGCGCGAGACCGGCTTGCGCCCGCGCGCGCCTTTCAGCAGCGCCGCGCCCTTCAGCTCGTCGAGCATCTCTTCCGCGTCCAGGCGGGTGATCGGGCAGATGCGGAACGCCACATCCGCCATCACTTCCACGAAAATTCCGCCCAGGCCGACCATCACCATCGGCCCGAACTGGGCGTCGAGCAGGCCGCCGATCACGATCTCCTGGCCGGCCGGCGCCATCTCTTCCAGGAGGAAGCCGTCGATGCGCGCGTTCGCGATCGCGGGCAGTTTCATCATGGCGCGCACGGCCTCTTCGACTTCGGCCGCGCTCTTCAATCCAACCTTCACTCCGCCCGCGTCGCTCTTGTGCAGGATGTCCGGCGAGACCACTTTCAGCGCGAGCGGCGCGCGCAGCTTCGCGCAAGCGTCGGCGGATTGCATAACATCTTGAATCAACAACGATTTTGGTGTTGAGATGCCGAAGTTAGCGAGCACTGACTTCCCGGCCATTTCGTCGAGCGCGGCGCGGCCGTTCTTGCGTGCTTCGGCGATTTCTTTAGAACCAGACATGAAGACCTAAATTAGCCGCCAAGACGCCATGGCGCCAAGGAAGGCATATAGATAGATATCCGGAAGTACGGCGGCGGTAAAAAACTGTAGTCGTTTTGAACATTTCGATTAGATTTTCTCTTCTCATTATTGCTCGGGATTTCTTGGCGTCATGGCGCCTTGGCGGCTATTTTTACGGTTCCCAGCACTTCGGGAATCAACGCCGTATGCACGCGCCCGGCGCGGAACGGCTCGGAGCGCAGCACCGCCAGCACGGCGGGAATGTTGTGCTTCGGCCCCTCGATCTCGAAGGCCTCCAGCGCCGCGATCAGCCGGTCGATCGCGCGTTCGCGCGTCTCCGCGTGAACGATCACCTTGGCGATCATCGGATCGTAATGCGGCGTCACGTCGCGCCCTTCCGCATAACCGGTTTCCACGCGCACCGTCGGGTCCTGCGGCGGGCGGAATACCTTGAGCTTGCCGGGAGAAGGAAAAAAATTCTTCGGGTCTTCCGCGTAAACGCGCGCCTGGAGCGAATGGCCGATCACTTCGATTTTCTGCGGCAGGATCGCCGCAAGCTTTTCGCCGGCGGCCGAGCGCAGCTGCGCGCGCACGAGATCGATACCGGTCACCTCTTCCGTCACGCCGTGCTCGACCTGCAGCCGCGTGTTCATTTCAAGGAAGCTGAACGCGCCGTCCGCGCCCAGCAGCATTTCCACCGTGCCGATGTTGTCGTAGCCGAGCTTGCGCATGATGCCGGCGATTTTTTCCGCGGTCGCGCCGGCCGCGGCGCGCGCGAGTCCCGGCGCCGGCGCTTCTTCGATCACTTTCTGGTTGCGCCGCTGCGTCGAGCAGTCGCGCTCGAAGAGATGCGCCGCCTCGCCATGCCGGTCGCCCAGCACCTGGAACTCGACGTGGCGCGGGCGCTCGATCAGTTTCTCGAGGTAGACCTCGGCGTTGCCGAAACCACGATCGGCCATCGAGCGCGAGCGCTCCACCGCCGCAGCAAGCTCCGCCTCGGTCTTCGCGGGCAGCATGCCGATGCCGCCACCGCCGCCTGCCGGTTTCACCAGCACCGGAAATCCGATGGCGCGCGCCGCGGCCAGCACCGCTTCCGGGTCGGCCGGCAGTACACCCGAACCCTGCGACATCGGCATGCCGTGGCTGGCGGCCAGTTCGCGCGCCCGCGTCTTGTGCCCCATCGCCTCGATCCAGCGCGGCGACGGCCCGATGAAGCGCGCGCCCGTATCCTCGACTTTCTGGGCAAAAACCGCGTTTTCGGACAGGAAGCCGTAACCGGGATGCAACCCATCCGCCCGCGACTGGCGCAGTACCTCGACCAGCCGGTCCTGGTTCAGGTAGCTCTCCCGCGCCGGGGCCGCGCCGATGGAATAGGTTTCGGTAGCGAGACTCAGGTACGGCGCCCCCGCATCAGCCTCTGAGTAGACCGCCACCGAGGGGATACCCAGCTCCTTCAGCGCCCGCAGCACTCGCGCGGCGACGGCACCCCTGTTTGCAACAAGTACCTTGTTGAACACGGGGTGCCTAGGGATGAGGGCGGAAGGATGAGGGATGAGGAGGTATAGATAAATGCATAAAAATCATATACTTATGATGTAAGTCTTAATTTACATTTTATAATCAAACTGTTAGGTGTTTTCCCCCTCATCCCTCCGCCCTCCTACCTCATCCCTAGAAGCTTGTCGGCCAGCTTCGCATCAAGTGCTGCCCGACCCCCTTGGATAGCCGCAACCGGTACACCTCGAGCATCCGGATCAGGTAATCCCGGGTCTCCTCGGGGCGGATGACCGCTTGCGCGGCATACACCTCCGCCAGCCCCCAGACGTCGGCGCCCTTGCGGATCAGGTCGAGCTTCTCCTCGAAGCCGGGCTCGCCCACCCCTACCCCGTGCACGATCTTGGTCGCGAACTCGGGGCTCATGAAGCTAACCTCCGCCGTCGGCCACGCCGCCACGTCGTCCGAGTGGCGCCCCCCGCCCATGCACACGTAGGCACGGCCGTAGCTCTTGCGGATGATCACCGACAGGTGCGGCACGGTGACCAGCGTCATGGCGTTCATGAAGTTCATGATCTTGCCCGGCGCCCCCGCTTTCTCCGCCTCGGTGCCGATCTGGAAGCCGGGGGTATCCACCAGCAGCACGATCGGCACGTTGAACGAGTCGCACAGCACCAGGAAGTCCACGATCTTGCGGCAGGCGTCGGCGTCGAGCGCGCCACCACGATGCAGCGGGTTGTTGGCGATGATCCCGACGCTGCGCCCGCCCAGGCGCGCCAGTCCCGTGACCGCGCTCTTGCCGAAGCGCGGCTTCAATTCGAACAACGAGTCCTTGTCCACGACCGCGCGGATGATGCGCTTCATATCGTAGACCTGGGTGCGCGATTCCGGCAGCACCGAGAACACCTTGTCCATCTCGGTGCCGGAACCGGCCGGCACCGGCGCGTCCGGCGGCGCTTCGTTGTGATGGCTCGGCATGTACGACAGGAAGCGCTTGATCGCTTCGAACACTTCCTCTTCCTTGTCGACGACCTGGTCAACCAAACCGGTGATGTCGGCATGCAGGCGCCAGCCGCCGAGATCTTCCGGATCCACCTTTTCTCCCAACGCCATCGACACCAGCCGTGGGCTCGACACCGCCACGATCGAGCCTTTCTGCATCACCGAAAAATCGGCTTGGCAGGTCAGCCACGTGGACGAGCCGAAAGACGCGCCCAGCGCCGCGGCGCAGAGCGGAGTCTCCCGCAGGCGACGAAATTGCGTGTTGTCGTTGCCGAGCAGCTGGCCCATTCCGCGCGAGCCCATCGCGTCGGGCAGTCGCGCGCCGGTGGATTCCCCGATCACCACCAGCGGGATGCCGCGCTCGGTGGACACGCGCTTCATGTGCGCGATCTTCTTGCTGTTGGTCGCGCTGGTGGAAGCGCCCTTCACTGTGAAATCGTTGACCACGATGGCGACGTCGCGGCCGCCGATCCGCGCGTAGCCGGCCAGCTTGCCGTCGGTCTGGGTCTCGTCGGCCTGCTCCGGATACACGCCCGAAGCGCCGAACAAACCGGACTCGAGAAAGCTGTCTTTATCGACCAGGAAGGCGATGCGTTCGCGCGCGTTCCACACCCCGGCCGCGGTCCGCTTCTGATACTTGTCCGCACCGCCGCCGGCCAGTGCCTTGGCCCGCCGCGCCTCGAATTCTGCCAGTAATTTCTCGTATGCCATCGCTCGCCTCTTTTGCACCGTTTTTACAGCCGTTTTCCCTATGAAAACGCCTAGTTAGTGACCGCTTACTTTTCGCCCATTTTCGACGCCAAATTACGGCAACCCGACGCGTTGTCCTTCGACACGGTCAGGGCGAACGGATAGCCCGTGAAACACCTTGCAAACCGTTCGTGGTGAGCCTGTCGAACCATGAACGGCAAGCCTTTGTCCTGCACTACGGACGCACTCCGGTCCGGCCCTTCGGTCCGAGCCGCGTGCGCATCCCCGGCCACGCCGTTTCGAGGAAGCGGCAGAGGTAGGGACGCGTCTCGCGCGGGTCGACCAGGTCCTCCACCGCGAACGCTTCGGCGGTGCGAAACGGCGACGCCAGCCGCCGCATTTCCGCCTCGATTTCCTGCTCGCGTTTGGCCGGGTCCGGCGCCGCTGCGATCTCGCGCCGGAACGCCGCCTTGACTCCTCCTTCGATCGGCAGCGAGCCCCATTCCGCCGACGGCCAGGCGATCTTGAAGTTCAATCCGGCACGGTCCACGGTGCTGCCGCCAGCCATACCGTAGCACTTGCGCACGACCACGGTATAGACCGGCACCGTCAACTGCATGTTGAGGTAGCGGCCCTGCATGCCCACGCGCAGCATCGCGGCCGCCTCCGCTTCCATACCGATCTGGAAGCCCGGCACGTCCACCAGGAACACCAGCGGGATGTTGAAGCTGTCGCACAGTTCCGTGAAATGGGTCTGCTTGCGCGCGGCTTTCACGTCCACGATGCCGCCGTGCATCGGATTGTTGGCGATCACGCCCACCACCTTGCCGCCCAAACGCGCGAAGCATGTGATCACGGCACGGCCGAAGGTCGGCTGGATCTCGAAAACCGAATCGCGGTCCACCACCAGGTTGATCAGCTTCCTCATGTCGTACGGCTGACGCGCCGAACGCGGGATGATGTCGGCCAGCGCGTTTTCGCAACGGTCGACCGGATCGTCGCAACGGACTTCGGGCGGCAGTTCCCAGACATTGGTCGGCAGGTACGAAAGAAAACGCTGGACCTGTTTCAGGCAGTCCTCTTCGTTGTCCGCGGCGTTGTCGATGGTGCCGGCGGTGTCCACCGCCATCTGCGCGCCGCCGAGCGCTTCCTTCGAAATTTTCACGCCATAAGCGCGCTCGACCACCGGCGGCCCGGCCGCGAAGATCTGGCTCGAGCCCTTTACCATGATGGTCCAGTGCGAGAGCATCGCCCGGCCGGACGGCCCGCCCGCCGCGGTGCCCATCACGGCCGAGACCACCGGCACGATGCCGAGCAGCTCGACCGAGCGCTCGAAGCCGTCCTGGCCGGCTCCGGGGAATGTGGTGTGGCCGCGCTTCTCGATGGATTCGACGCTGCCGCCCACCCCGTCGATCAGGTTCACCAGCGGGATGCGATATTGGGCCGCCAGATCTTCGATGAAGCCACCCTGCCCGCCCTTGCGCCGCCCGCCGCCCGAGCCCGAGCCG
>Ga0247825_10002128_pt1 | contig 13099 bp, 10 predicted proteins | sample 13C_Vanillin_Day_FD_194413 | JGI IMG/M metagenome (GOLD analysis project Ga0247825, IMG submission 194413) | Soil microbial communities from agricultural site in Penn Yan, New York, United States - 13C_Vanillin_Day48 | ecosystem: Environmental > Terrestrial > Soil > Agricultural land | place...
GACGAGGGCCGCGTCGTTCATGAAGACGACGCGGCCCTCGTCGTCGAAGACATGGATGCCCTCGTCGACCAGGTGCACGATGGCCTGCAGCCGGGCCGCCTGGCGGGCCAGCTCGCGCTCGAGCCGCATCGCCTCGGTGACGTCGTGGACGACGGCCAGCACGCGGTCCTCCCGACCGTCGCTCTCGCCGGAGGGCAAGGGCACCGCGTTGACGAGGCACACGAGCGAGCGGCCGTCGACCTCGAGCTGCAGCTCGGCCCCGATCACCGCCTGGCGCTGAACGAGCGCCCGCGCGATCGGGTGCAGCGACGGTGGGAGTGGCGTGCCGTCGGGCGTGCGGGCGTGGATCCGCGCCAGGTGCTCACCGATCGGGCGCCCGACATCGCGGTCGGCGCCCAGGAGGTGGATGGCGGCGACGTTGACCCGCTCCACGACGCCGGCGGCGTTGACCAGGAGCACGGGGTCCACGAGGGCGTCGAGGACAGCCCCGATGGTGCCCTGGGTATCGAGCGTTCTGCCTGAGTCGGGACTCACCGCGTTGTCCTGTCGCCGACGGAGTGTTCCGAGGATAGCACGCTGGTCGACGCAGGCCCGTGCAGTGCGCGCCGCAGGTCGGCGGCGAGCAGCGCGACGGCCGCGGCCAGCACGGCCAGCCCCAGCCCGAACACCACGCGCCCGAGCGGGACGGCGTGGTTGCGGAGCGACAGCTCGGAGAGGATCCAGTTCCAGTCGTGGACGAGCCCCTCGGCGACCAGCGGCAGGGCCATGTCGCGCCCGTCGGCGACGTAGATCGCGACGTCGGTGACGCTCTCGCCCATCCAGAACAGCGCGACGGCGGCCGCCGCCGTCCGGCGCTGCCGGAGGAAGTAGCCGGCGCAGACGGCCGGGATCAGGACCTGGTTGAGCGAGCCGCCCAGGATGCCGACGAAGCGCCCGAAGACGCCGAAGATCACGTGGCCCGCCTCGTGGAACACGAGGTCGATCAGGTGCATGAACACCAGCACGCCCCCGGCGGCCGGCGTCAGCCCCCGGGCGACGATCAGGAGGCCGAGCCCGAGCAGGACGACCAGCCCGACCGCCCGGACCAGCGCCGCCGGGGCTAGCGCCACCGCTCGATCACATCGTGACGGGCCTCCAGCGTCACCCGGCCGCGCTTGACGACCAGTGTGCGCGGGGGCAGGGCCGCCACCGTGTCCTCGGGCCGCGCGCAGTCCCAGACGACGAGGTCAGCGCGGCAGCCCGGGGCCAGGCCGTAGTCGGACAGCCGCAGCAGTCGCGCCGGGTGCAGAGTGATGGCGGCCAGCAGCGCACGCAGGTCGGCGGGGGTGCCCATGTGTGCCGCCACCGCGGTCACGAACGCCATGTGGCTGAGGTCGGCGGTGCCGACCGGCGTGAACGGGTTGCGGATGTTGTTGGAGGCCAGCGCCACCGGCACGCCGGCCGCCAGCAGTCGCCGCACCGGAGTGAGGCCCCGTCGCACGTTGTGACCGTCCTTGCGCCCCAGCAGGTACAGATCGGTCGCCGGCAGGCAGATGACGCCGACCCCGGCGCCGGCGATCTCCGCGATGATCTCGTCCTGGCGGAAGACCGGGACCGCCGCGAGCTCGGACAGGTGGCCGACCGCGACGCGGCCCTGCCACCCGGTCCGAACGGCGTGGGCCGCGATCTCCCGCACGTGCAGGTGATCGGGCTCGTCGGCGAAGTCGACGTGGAAGTCGACGTCCACGCCGAACGCGGTGGCCAGCGCGAACACGATACGGATGTGCTCGACGCCGTCGCTGTCGTTGTAGGGGCACCCCCCGACCAGATCGGCGCCCATGGTGAGCGCGCGGCGCAGGAGCCCCTCGGTGCCGGGCGCCTTCACGATGCCCTCCTGGGCGAACGCGCAGAGCTGCAGGTCGAGGGCCGGCGCGTACTCCTCGCGCAGCGGCAGCATCGCCTCCATCCCGGCCAGGCCGACGATCCCATCGACCTCGACGTGGCTGCGCATCGCCGTCGTGCCCGCCCGCACCGCGAGGTCGAGAACGCGGCGGGCCCGGTCGCGGATGTCGTCGACGGTGAAGGCGCGCTTGGCCTCGCCGGTGAGCCGGAGCGCCTCCTCCAGCGTTCCTGCCGTCGAGACCACACGGTCGTCGAGCAGCGCCTTGTCCAGGTGGATGTGCGACTCGACGAGCCCGGGTGTCACCACCCGACCGCCGAGGTCGATGGTCTCGTGAGCCTCGCGGGGGGCGACGTCGACGCCGACGATGCGCTCGCCGAGGATGGCGATGTTCACGAGCCCGTCCCGGTCGGGCAGGCACGCGCCGCGCAGCAGCAGGTCGGCCGTCTCGCTCAACGTCGTGGGCCCCGCGAGCCAACGGCCATGCGACACACTACGACGAATCCCCGGCCCCACGAAAGAACGATGGACTAGCATAGGGCCCCATGACGGTCCTGCCCCTGGCCGGCTATCGCGTCCTCGAGCTCGCGCACCTCATCGCCGGCCCCGCCTGCGGCATGTACCTCGCCGACATGGGCGCCGACGTGGTGAAGATCGAGCAGCCGGCCGGGGGCGACGCCTCCCGGACCGCCTACGGCAGCCAGCTCGGAGGCGAGAGCGCTGTCTTCGTGACCGTCAACCGCAACAAGCGCAGCGTGGCCCTCGACCTGTCGCGGCCAGAGGGCCGCGCGGCCTTCGAGCGGCTGGTGGCGCGCGTCGACGTCGTGATCGAGGCCTATCGGGGCGGCGTCGCCGAGCGCCTCGGCATCGACTGGCCGCGCCTGGCCCCGCTCAACCGGCGGCTCGTCTACTGCTCGCTCTCCGCGTTCGGCTCCGAGGGGCCCTGGCGCGACAAGCCCGGCGTGGACATGCTCGTGCAGGCCATGGGCGGGCTCATGGCCGTGATGGGCGAGCCCGACGGACCGCCGGTGCTGTGCGGTGCGCCCGTGCTCGACACGATCGGCGCGCTCATGGCCGGTCAGGGCATCCTCACCGCGCTGCTGCACCGTGAGCGCACCGGGCAGGGCCAGCGCGTGGACGTGTCGCTGCTGAACGGCACGCTGCTCGCGCACGCCGCGCGGCTGTCGATCTTCCTCGCCACCGGCGAGGAGCCGGGGCGCTGGGGCAGCGGGCATCCCTACATCGTGCCCTTCCAGGCGTTCGAGGCTCGCGACGGCTGGGTCTACGTCGCCGTGTGGACCGACCGGCTGTGGGCGCCGTTCTGCGAGGTGATCGAGCGGCCGGCGCTCGCCGGCGACCCGCGGTTCGCGACACGCGCCGACCGGCTCCGTCACCGCGCCGAGCTGACCGCGCTGCTCGCGGAGATCTTCCGTGGCCGCACCGTGGCCGACTGGATGGCGCGGCTGGAGGCGCACGACGTCCTCTGCGCGCCCGTCAATCGCTACGCCGACCTCCCCCACGACCCGCAGGTGATCGCCACCGGCCTGATCGTCGAGCAGGAGCACCCGCGGGCGGGGCGCTTCCGGACGCTCGACACGCCGATCCGCCTCGAGCGGACCCCGGGCGGCATCCGGACGCCCGCCCCGGCGCTGGGCGAGCACACCGACGCCGTGCTCGGCGAGGCGGGCCTGGCCCCGGCCGAGATCGCCGGCCTCCGCGAGGCCGGCATCATCGCCTGACGGTGTCGTGCTCCCGGCGCGTGCGCATTTGACACGCGCACGTCACCCTGTCACGCGGTCGTCACACTCGGCCCGGACGGAGGGTGGGACGCTCGACAGCGGGGGCCCGTCGGCCGCGTGGGCTGGGCGAGGACCCACAACCTGTCGCCCATCGGTCGATCCGGGCCGCGCGTGGCAGTCCGATTGCACGGCCGGGCGCGCGTGACAAAACGGATCCTGGTCGTCGACGACATGCAGTACCTCCGCGACGTCCAGGTCATGCTCCTGAACGAAGCTGGTTACGTCACCACCGCGCTGGGAAGCGCCCGTGAGGCGCTCGATCGACTGCCCGAGCTGGCGCCGGACCTGATCCTGCTCGACGTCTCCATGCCGGGCATGGACGGCCGGCAGTTCCTGGCCCGGCTCCGGTCCAGGCCGGAGTGGCAGCAGCTGCCGGTGATCCTCACCACCGGACGCTCCGTGGAGGACGTGGCGCGCGAGAACCGCTGCGACGTCCTGCCCAAGCCGTTCAGCGAGGTCGCGCTGCTCGACCTCGTCAGGCGCCTGATCGGCAGCGGCTCGAACGTCGCCTCATAGCCCGCCCTCGGCCAGCGCCTGCAGCGCGGCGGTGAAGCACCCGAGCGGCGCCCGCGCCACACCGGCGCCGACCTGGCCGGTGCCGGCCCGTCGCCCGGCGATGCCTGTGTTGATCAGCGGCGTGACCCCTGTCTCGACGACACGGCGCACGTCGATGCCGACCGGCGTCCCGCGGTCGTCGAGGGTGGGGATGCGGAAGTGCGGATGCTCACCCGCGGTGATGTCGCGCATCGCCTCGGTGATGCCGAGCGCCTCGGCCATGCCGCCGGCGCCGACGAAGCGCGCGACCGCCGGCGAGGCGGCCATCGCGATGCCCCCGAGGCCGATCGTCTCCACGATGGCGCTGTCCCCCATGTCCGGATTGGCGTCCTCGGGGCCGAACCCCGGGAAGTAGAGGCCGATCGGCGTCTCGACCGGCGCCGTGAGCCAGCGGTCGCCGAGGGCGGCCACCCGGATGCCGAACTCGGTGCCGTTGCGCGCCAGCGTCGTCACCAGCGTGGAGTCGGCGATGCCGGCGGCCGCGTCGGCCGTCGCCTTGCCGGCCGCCATCGCGACGTTCAGGAAGAACTGGTCGTTGCCGGCGATGAACTCCGCCAGGCGCGCCACCGCGTGATGGCGGCCCCCGGCACGCGCCACGTGCGGCATGAGCGCGCGGGCGAGCAGCGCAGAGGCGGCCAGGTTGCGCTGATGCATCTCGTCGCCCATCCGGAGCGCCTGAGCCATCAGCGGTCGCAGCGGCACACCCCCGGCCCCGCGGATCGCCGCGCCCAGCAGCGGGCCGGCCTCGGCGGCCAGCCAGCGCAGGCGAGCGATGACGCTGTCGTCGTTGGCGCCGAAGCGCAGGACCTTGCCGAGCCCCTCGTTGATGGTGACGTGCGCGCGATTGCCCCAGGCGCGGTTCTCGACGGCGAACACCGGCATCGAACGCGTGATGATGCCGGTCATCGGCCCCACCGCGCGCCAGTGATGGCAGGGCTCCAGCCGCACGCGGCGCCTCTCGACCAGGCGGCGGGCCGCGTCATCGTTGGCCGCCCAGTCTTCGTAGCGGATCGCGCACAGCACGGCCGCCTGCATCGGCTCGCACATGCGCGTCCAGGCCAGCGGCGGCCCCGCGTGGAGGACCACGTGCTCGGGCAGTTCGAGCGCCTCCCAGGCCGGCCGGCAGTCGACCAGGACGGGCTCGCCGCCTACCAGCCGGCCGAGCGCCTCGGCGTTCGCAGCGTCGATCGCCGCGGCGCGCACCTGCAGCCGCTCGAGCAGCGCCGCCAGGCGCGGGTCACCGCCGGCGGGCGGCGCCCACGCCAGGTGCACGACCGGCACCCCGAGGCGCTCGAGTGCCCGCGCGAAGAGGTCGAGCCCTGCGCTGATCACCCGCGGCGGCGTGCCGAGCAGGCTGGTCATCGGGGCCGGGCCGGGGAAGGCCGGACGCGGCCGGTCGGAGGAGAACTAGGCTCGGCCAGCCGGACCAGGAACATCAGGTGCGGGCGCACCCTCATCGTGTCCAGGACCTCGACCTCGGAACGGACCTGGTTTCGGTAGAGGCTCCACTCGCGGCCGATGATGACGACCATCGGCTGATCGGGCCGACCCACCCAGGCATCGAACGCGGCGACCGTCTGCACCGGGGTCAAGGCACGGCCGAGGTAGAAGTCGATCGAGAAGAACCGGCCGCCGGTGATGCCGACCGCCCCGCCCTGCGCGTACCGCTCGATGAGGGCGGCCAGGGCGGAATAGTCCTGGCTCCGGTTCACCCACTGGTTGTACACCCGCACGCCGCCCGCGAGCAGCACCGCCATGGCGAGCGCGACGCCGACGACGAGCGTCCGCGGGCGTCGCGTCAGCAACGCCCAGCACGCGTAGCCCGTCAGCACCAGGCCGCCCGCCGCGATCAGCCCCGCCTTCCACCAGAAGTGCTCAACGAGGTCGCGCTCGACGGGGTCGAGCCAGGGCAGCGCCAGCACTGCGAGCGCCACGAGCCCGCCGACAGCGACGAGCCCCCCGACGATCGTGGCCGTCCACGAGGACTCGGGGTCGCGGTGCTCGCTCCACCACGCGAGCAGCAGCCCGGCGGCCGGATAGGTCGGCAGCAGGGACCAGACGCCGTGATTGGGGGAGAGCAGCACCACCACGAGGGGCAGGAGCCAGGCGAGGAGCGCGAAGCGGTAGGGGGCGTCGCCCCACTGGCGGCGGATGGCCAGCAGCGGCAGCACGAGCAGGGCGGTCCAGGGAGTGAGACCTTTGGCGCCCTCCAGGACCACGTTCAGCGTCGTGAGCGGCTGGGGCCCGCCCCGGTGCCAGGCGAGCCAGTCCTCCCACGCGAAGCTGCGGCTGCCCGCGAGGTGGGAGGGCACCAGCCAGGCGGCCGACACGACGAGGAAGGCGAGCACGCCGCCCCCGGAGACGAGATGGCCCAGCCCGCCCACGCCCTTGCCGGTCAGGAGCCACACGGCCACGACGAGCAGCGGCAGCAAGCCCATCCGGCCCCCGGCGGCGACGCCGAGCGCCATCGCGACGTAGAAGGCGAGGAGCGCGTGGGGGTGAGGCGGGTCGCTCACCGATGCCCAGAAGGCCGCGAGCGCGGCCAGTCCGAAGGCAACGATCAGCATGTCGGCCAGCAGCAGCTGGCTGTGCGCGAAGAACCCGCAGCTCGTGCTGGTGACGAGGCCGGCGATCACCCCGGCCCGTGTGGAGACGAGCTGCTGGCCGAGCAGCGTGGTGAAGAACACCGCGGCCACCGCGGCTAGAGCGATCGGCAGCTGCGCGGTCGTCTCCGACACCCGCCCCGGCGGCATCGACAGCGTCCTGATCAGCCACGGATAGAGCAGCGGCTCGTCCTGGTAGCGCTGATCGCGGACGCGGGCGTCGAACCAGGTGCCACGCGTGAGCATGTCCTGGGCGAGAAGGGCGAAGCGCGCCTCGTCCCCGGTGACGATGAGCCGCTGGCCAATCGGCGGCAGCACGAGGAGCGCGGCGAACGCGCCCACCAGCGCTGCGCGCCAGATCACCGCTCGCGGACGCCCGCCCGCGCGGCCACCAGCGCGGCGAGGCGCGCGGCCTGGGCGTTGGAGTCCATGACGACGACTCCGGCCGCCTGCAGCGCGGCCACCTGCCGGGAGCGCACCTGGGGATCGTGCTCGGTGCCGGTGACGCTGGCGACGACCGCCAGGCCGCGCCCGGCCGCCGTCACCGTCCGCCGGGCCGCGCTGAGCGCCGGCAGCAGCGCGGCCGCCGGATCGGCGTGGGCGCCGTAGCCGAGCACGACGTCGAGCAGCAGGACCGCCGTCGCGGGATCGCCCGCCTCGCGGGCGATCCGCTCCTGACGCGCGGTGCCGTCGATCATCGGGTGCGGGCGCCCGACCGTGAAGCGATCGTCGCCGAGGTCGACGACGCGGTGCCCGGAGCCCTCGCCGCGCACGTCCGGCGGGACGTCGGCCAGCCGGGCGCCGAGGAGCGTCAGGGCTTCCCACGCGAGCGTGCCGCCCGTGTACACGCCGCGCACGAAGCGCTGCCCCGGCGCCAGCGTGCCCGCGTGGGCAGCCACGAGCCGCTCGATCTCGGCCGCCGGGCGCGAGAACTCCACCGGGCGCAGTGCTGTGCCCCGCGCCAGCGCGACGGCCGCCAGCGCCGCGTCCTCGAGCGTCGCGATGGCTGGAGCGGGTGGCGCGAGCACGGCCGGCGGCGTGGGCGACCTGGTCCAGATGGTCGGAGCGCCGGTCGCGTGGTCGACTCCCGGAAACGTGACGACCGCCGGTTTGGCGAGGGTGGCCAGCGCCTGGGTCAGGCGCGCGGCGACCGCGCGGCCCGGCGGCTTGCCGATGACCACCACGACCTCGGTGCCGGGATCGTCGCCCAGCGCAGTGAGCGCGGCCAGCGTCATGGTGCCGCCGACGGCGTCGGAGAGGTCACGGCCGCCCACGCCGATCGCGTGCGAGACGCCCTCGCCCTCGGCGGCCAGCCGGCAGCTCACCTCCTGCGCGCCGGTGCCGGAGGCGGCGACCAGACCGATGCGCCCGCGTGGGACCGCGTTGGCGAAGCCCAGCGGCACGCCGGCGACGATGGCGGTGCCGCAGTCGGGACCCATCAGGAACAGGCCACGCGCGCGGGCCAGCTGCTTGAGCTCGATTTCCGTCTCGATGGGGACGTTGTCGCTGAACAGCATGACGTGCAGCCCGGCCTCGAGCGCCCGGCGGGCCTCCGCGCCCGCGTAGACGCCCGGCACCGAGATCAGCGCGAGGGTCGCGTCGGGGAGCGCGCGTTGGCCGCCGGCCAGTGTGCGCGGGCGCGCCGGCCCCACGATCGCTGGCGCGGCCCGCCGCGCCAGCGCGCGTTCGGCGGCGGTGCACGCCGCCTCGGCCGCCGCCGCACTGTCGGCGACGACGGCGATCACCAGGTCGGCGGGGCCGGCCGCCTCACCGTCGGCCGCGAGCAAGCCGGCCTGGGCCAGCAGCGCACGGTTGGGGGGCGTGCCCATCATCACCGCCGCCCGGCCCACGCCGGCCACCGCCTCCATGTCGTGGGTCAGCCGCATCAGCGTGACGGAGTCGTGGTAGACGCTGTGCCGCACGAAATTCCAGACGGGCACCGACCCGATACTACACCAGGGCTCCGGCCCGACCGCGCCGGCCGGTCCGGCCGGAGAGGCTACTTCGGCGGCGTGATGCCGTAGGCGCGGATCTTCCGGTAGAGGTGGCTGCGCTCGATGCCGAGGCGCTCGGCCGTGCGCGTCATGTTCCAGTCCTGGGCCCGCAGCTCGGCCAGGATGTAGGCACGCTCGAAGCCGTCCCGTGCCTCCTTGAGCGGCTTGCCGTCGCCCGGCGCCGCCGCGGCGGCCTCGGTCTTGGGGCGCAGCGGCGGCGGCAGGTCCTCGGCGCCGATGGTGTCGCCGGGGACCATGATGACGAGGCGCTCGACCATGTTGCGCAGCTCGCGGACGTTGCCGGGCCACTCGTAGGTCATGAAGTAGGTCAGGGCCGACGGGGCCACGGTCTTGAGCCGCTTGCCGTTCTCGGCGCAGAACACGCGGATGAAGTGCTCGACCAGGGCCGGCACGTCCTCCTTGCGGGTGCGCAGCGGCGGCACCTCGATCGGGATCACGTTGAGCCGGTAGAAGAGGTCCTCGCGGAACGCGCCCTGGGCGATGAGCGAGACCACGTCGCGGTTGGAGGCGGCGATGACGCGGACGTCGACGCGCAGCGTCTCGCGCCCGCCCACCCGCTCGAACGCCTGCTCCTCCAGCACCCGCAGCACCTTGGCCTGCGTCTTGAGGCTCATGTCGCCGATCTCGTCGAGGAAGAGCGTGCCGCGGTCGGCCGTCTCGAACTTGCCGCGGCGGCGGGCCAGGGCGCCGGTGAACGCCCCCCGCTCGTGGCCGAACAGCTCCGACTCGATCAGCTCCTCGGGGATCGCCGCGCAGTTGACCTCGACGAAGGGCTGCTCGGCCCGCGCTGACAGCGTGTGGATGGCTCGCGCCACCAGCTCCTTGCCGCTGCCGTTCTCGCCGTGGATCAGCACACGCCCGCCGCTGGGGGCGGCGGTGGCGATCTGCGCGCGCAGCGCCCGGATGGGCGCGCTCTCGCCGATGATCTCGGTGCGCTGGTCGAGCCGCGCCCGCAGGGTGGCGTTCTCGCGCGCCAGTCGTCCATGCTCGAGCGCCCGGCTGATCGTCACCAGCGTCTTCTCGAGGGACAACGGCTTCTCGATGAAGTCCCAGGCCCCGAGCCGGGTCGCCTTGATCGCCGTCTCGATCGTGCCGTGGCCGGAAATCATCACCACCGTGGCGTCGGGCCGCAGGCGCCTGAGCTCGGCCAGCGTCTCCAGGCCGTCCATGTGCGGCATCCAGATGTCCAGGAACACGAGGTCGGGCGTCTCGTCGGCGACGGCTTTGAGGGCGTCGGCGCCGTTGCCGGCGACGCTCACCCGGTATCCCTCGTCCTCGAGGACGTCGCGCAGCGCCTTCTGGATCGCCGGCTCGTCGTCGACGATCAGGATGTGCTCGCCCGGCATCCTAGACTTCCACCGCGGCCGGCGTGCGGGCCACCGGCAGCTCGATGGTGAAGCGACTGCCGCGGGGATCGTTGTCCTCCACGCTCACGGTGCCCCCGTGCTCGGTCGCGATCTCGCTGACGATCGGCAGGCCGAGCCCCATGCCGGTGACCTTGGTCGAGAAGTGCGGCAGGAACAGCTTGTCGCGGTCGTCGAGCGGGATGCCGAGGCCCGTGTCGCTCACCACGATCCGCACGCGACCGGCCTCGGGGAGGTGCTGCGTCTCCACCAGCACCTCGCCGCCGCCGCCGACCGCATCCACCGCGTTGTCGACGAGGTTCAGCACGGCGCGCTTGATGTGGTCGGGATCGACCTCGCACAGCGGCAGGTCGTCGGCGTGACGGATGGTGAGCACCAGGCCGGGATGCGCGTCGCGGTAGAGCGCCACCACACCCTCCACCAGCGGCTTCACGTCGGTGGGCTTGGGCACGAACGCCGGCATGCGGGCGAACCGCGAGAACTCGTCGACCAGCCGGCGCAGGCCCTCGACCTCCTGCACGATGGTGTCCGTGCACTCGGCGACCAGGCGGTGCTCGTCGTCCGTGCCCCAGCCCAAGCGGCGGCGCAGGCGCTGGGCGGAGAGCTGGATCGGCGTGAGCGGGTTCTTGATCTCGTGGGCGATGCGCTGGGCGACCTCGCGCCAGGCGGCCATCCGCTGGGCCTTGAGCAGCTCGGTGAGGTCGTCGAAGACGACCACCGCTCCGGCGTACTCCCCGCTCTCCCCTCGCAGGGCGGTGGCCGCAGCCAGCAGCGAGAGCGCGACGCCGCCGCGGCGCATGTGGAGCTGGACCGCGACGCTGGCCGTCCGGGGTCGCCGCGCGCGCTGCGCGAGGCTGACGATCTCGCGCAGCTCCGGGGAGGCGAACACCTCCTCCAGCAGTCGCCCGACACTGGCCGCCTCGGCGATGCCGAACATGCGGGCGGCCGCCCGGTTGATCGTCGTCACCCGGCCCAGCGGGTCGAACGACACCACGCCGGTGGTGACCGCCTCCATCACGGTCTCGATGTAGCGCCGGCGGTCCTCGAGCTCGGTGTGCTTGTCCTGCAGGTCGAGGTAGGCCTCCTCGAGCCGGCGCTTGGACTGGCCGAGGTCGTCGGTCATCCGGTTGAACGACTCGACCAGCTGGCCGATCTCGTCGTCGCCGCGCGTCTGGACCTTGTAGGCGAGGTTGCCGGCGGCCACCTCGCGCGTGCCCTCGGCCAGCTGCTCGATGGGACCGGTGATGCCGCGGGCCAGGTGCAGTGCGAACCACGTGAACGAGAAGACGACGATCAACGTCATCAGCAGGAAGAGCAGGATGTAGATGCCCTTGATCGGGTTCTTCAGCAGCTTGAGCTGCTTGTACTCCAGGAAGGCCTGCGAGATGGCCCGCACCCGCTGCTCCAGGCGCTCGGTCACGTGGTTGCCGACGATGACCGCGCCGGCCACCCGGCGGTCGCCGTCGCGCGCTGACCAGATCGGCGTCACCGCCTCGATGAGGTCGCCGCTGGTCAGCTCGCGGACGGTCGTGACCTCCTGGCCACCGAGTCCGCGCCGGACCTGGCTCTCGTTCAGCTCCCGCGTGGGCAGGTCGCCCAGGATCGGGTCCTTGGCGTGGATCAGCTCGCGGCCCTCGCCGTCGACCACCGTGACGGTGCTGATCGACAGGAGATCCTGCTGCTCGGCCAGGTAGGAGGCCAGCGCCTCGCGCCGGTCCTCGGCCAGCAGGCCGTCGCGGTCGATGACACGCGCGATGTGCTGGCCGTGGCGGAGCGCGGTGCGCTCGAGGTTGGCGTAGTAGGTCTGGGCCACGGCCAGCGCCTGGTCCAGCGGCCGCTCCACCTGGGGCTTGAACCAGCCCTCGATCGACTTGTTGATGAAATTGGACGCAATGGCGAAGATCAGCCCGGCCGGCGCCACCGACAGCAGCAGGAAGGCCAGCACCAGCTTGGCCCGGAAGCGGGCCCCCATCACGTTCTGTCGGCGCTCGAGCCAGAGCTTCACCAGATTGCGGAAGAGCAGCAGGATCAGCAGCAGCAGGACGATCAGGTTCAGGTTGAACAGCGCGAAGATGACGATGTTGGAGGCGACCGGCAGCTCGGGCGCGAAGATGCCGAGGTCGAACGCGGTGGCGCCGCCGATGAGGAGCAGGAAGGCGGCGATGATGACCAGGTTGCGCTTCCGGCGATTCTGGTCGCTGAGCAGCGGCATGCTACTGCACCCGCTGCATCGTCCGGTAGTCGGACTGCCGTATCGCCTGCTCGGCGGTGCCGGCCATGCGGTTCACGATGGAGTGGTCGCCGTTCAGCGCCGACTCGGCGTGCACGCGCACGTAGATCACCCCGGCCGGGTCCACGGTGCCGACCGGCGCGAGCTTGAGCCCGCGCACCTCGGACAGCACGCGCTGGGCGTCGCGGAGGTCACGCGTGACGTGAGGCGCCCGCGTCTCCCCCTTGAGCGTGGTCACCTTGTACTCCTTCGTGACCACGTTGTAGGCGAGCTGGCGCTCCACCACCCGGGACAGCAGCCGGCTGTCGCGCCAGTAGGCGTTGTAGCGCCACAGCTCGACGGTGTAGCGGAGGTGGGTCGGTAGCCCGCTCTGGATGCCCTCCTGGAACGCCGGCCCGATCGCGCCCAGCACGGCCACGTTGACGGTCAGCTCGTGGTCGTTGAGGAACACGTCGAGGTCGCTGATACGCAGGTCGGCACCCGCCGGGGCCGCGACCGTCAGGATCAGTGCCGCCAGCGCCAGCGCCCTGAGCGAACCCGCACGAATGCTCGCAGGCATAGGCGAACACAACATTATAGCGCCCCGATCCCTGCACAGCCCGCACCCGCCGGCCGGTGCCAGAGGCATACACCGAAATGAGGGACCTTGAGGGG
>Ga0247825_10002129_pt1 | contig 13097 bp, 9 predicted proteins | sample 13C_Vanillin_Day_FD_194413 | JGI IMG/M metagenome (GOLD analysis project Ga0247825, IMG submission 194413) | Soil microbial communities from agricultural site in Penn Yan, New York, United States - 13C_Vanillin_Day48 | ecosystem: Environmental > Terrestrial > Soil > Agricultural land | place...
CTTTCTCGGCGCCAATCTCAGTACCACCAGCTCGTTCGACGCCTCGGCCGTGCGGTTGAACGTACCGTCCGCGCGCCTTGCGGCCGCGCTGCCGATCATGGCGGACGTCGCGCTTCGTCCGATGTTTCCGCAAGCCGAGCTGGATCGCCTCCGCCAGGAACGGCTGACTGCGCTCCTTCAGGCCCGTGACGATGCGACGCAGGTGGCGCCGATGGCGTTCGCACGGACCGTTTTTGGCGGCACGCACCGATACGGCACATCGGCATTGGGGACAACCGCAACGTTGAAGGCGTTCACGACGAGCGACCTGCGTGCATTCCACGCGTCGATGTATCAACCGTCGGCCGCCACGCTCGTGGTCGTCGGCGACGTGCAGGTGAACACGGTGCTTCCGCTGCTCGAGAAGTACTTCGGCGGCTGGCGGACGGTGGGCGGGACCGCTCGCACGCCGGTGGCGCTGGCACCGCAGCTGACACAGGCGCAGGTCGCAATCGTCGACATGCCCGGCGCCGAACAGTCGCAGGTACGGATCGGCTGGGTCGGTGTGCCGCGCTCGACGCCCGACTACTTCACCCTGCAGGTGCTCAACACGATCCTCGGCGGCTCCTTCACCTCTCGCCTCAACCAGAACCTTCGCGAGAAGAACCAGTTCACCTATGGAGCGAGCTCGCGGTTCGACATGCGCCTCTCGGCCGGCCCCTTCTTCGCCGGCGCAGGCATACAGACCGACAAGACCACGGACGCGCTGCGCGAGTTCTTCAACGAGCTGAATGCCATCACGAAACCAGTCAGCGCCGAGGAACTGACCAAGGCCAAGAACTACCTTGCGTTGGGATTCCCGAGCGAGTTCGAGACGATCGGCGACCTCGCCTCCCACCTCGAGGAGATGATCGTCTACAAGCTGCCCGACAACTTCTTCGACCGCTACATCGCCAACATCCAGGCGGTGACCGCGGAGGCGGTCCAGAAGGCGGCCGCCACGTATATCCAGCCCGGACGTTTCGCCGTCGTGATCGCGGGGGATCGCAAGGCCATCGAGGCAGGAGTGGGCGGGCTCAAGCTCGGACCAGTGCGCGTGCTGACGGTGGAGGAGGCCTTCGGCTCATGAGTGTGACAGTCGGACTCGAACCGCTGCTCGGTTACTCGGACTCTGAGCGCAGGAAGTGGCGTGAGTGGATTGCCGCGGATCCCGCGCGCCTGTCGATCGTGCTCCAGCCGGGAGGCCGCTTCCCCACCGCTGCCGATCTGCTCGATCACATCTTCTTCGTCGAGCGTCGGCATCTGTCACGGCTCGAAGGGGCGTCGATTCCCGAGAGCACGGGAGTACCGGCCGGCGACTGGCAGCGGCTCTTCGAGTACGCGGATCTGGTTCGGGCGGACCTGCGGCAGTACGTGGCCAGCCTCACCGACATCACGGCTGATGGCCTGCTCTCGTGGAATGCCATCGGCGTCGGGCCCATTACGATGTCGCGCCGCCGACTCCTGACGCACATCCTGCTCCACGAAATCCGTCACATGGCGCAGCTGGCGCTGGCGGCACGGACCGCAGGCATCGAGCCACCCGGGAAGCACGACCTGTTCTTTTTCGAAGAGTTTGCCTGACGGTAGCGGCCGACCTTAAGTCCGCCTCTACCCGATCCCCTCGAACACGCCGGTCTCACGGTTCTTCCGCACCCGGTTCCATTCGAAGTGCTGGCCGTTCATGGCGATGTAGACGCCGGGTGGAAGCACCTGCGCGAACGACAGCGCGCTGCCGAGATTGAACAGCCCGTCCGAGCTGCCAAAGGCATAGGGAATCATCGCGCCGGTCAGAACGACGGTCTTGCCCTTCACGCCGACCGCGATCGCCTGCGCCGTCTCGACCATCGTGTCGGTGCCATGGGTGATCACGATCTGCGACTCCGGGCACTGCACGCAGTTGCGGACGACGAGCTCGCGATCCGCGTCCGTCATGTCCAGGCTGTCGATCATCATCAGCGTCCGCACCGTCACCTCCACGCGCGAGCGGCCGAGGCGCAGCATCTCGGGCAGGTGCGTATCGCCGAACGAGAGCCCGCCACGGATCTCGTCGTAGGTCTTGTCGAACGTTCCGCCGGTGACGAAGATGCGAATCATCGCCCCCGTTTCCTCCCGCTGCGCAGCAGATCACCGACCAGCCAGGCCACCACCATCAGCAGCACGAGGATGACGATCGCGCGGCCCATCAGGCCGTCCGCACCCCGGCGTCAGAGCGTCGCGGCTGCGTGAACAGGCTGACCAGCAGGCCGATGACCACGACCGCCACGGCGCCGGTCACGTTGTGCCAGAGGAACGCGACGTCCGTGAAGTTGGCCGCGAGCCCGACGCACGTCATGCCGGCGATCAAGCCGACGAACGCGCCCGTCGGCGTCGCCATCGGGAACGCAATCGCCAGGATGAACACGCCGAGGATCGACCCGTAGAAGTACGACCCGAACCGGTTCACCACTTCGATCAGCGAGCCGAGCTGCGCGGCCCACACCGCGACCACGCAGGCGAAGATCCCCCACAGCCCCGTGACGAGCTTCGAGACGCGCAGGTAGTGCGCGTCGGTTCCCTCCTTGCGGAACCAGCGCCTGTAGAAATCGATCACCGTTGCGGTGGACAACGAGTTGAGCTCGCCCGCAATGGTGTCGGTCGCGGCCAGGATGATCGCCACGATCAGCAGGCCGACGAGGCCAACCGGCAGTTGGGTCAGGATGAAGGTGGGAATGACGTAGTTCACGTCGTTGTAGACAGGGTCGCCAGTCGCCTCGCGCACGAGCCCCAGCGCATCGTCATGAATCTCGCGTAGCTGGGTCTCACGCGCCGTGAACTCACGGCGTGCCAGCTCCTGAAACGCCTGGTCGCCGGCGTTCTCGGCGCGCACCATGCCGGCCGCTGCCGCCGCGCGCGAGGCCGAGACCTCCTCGAACCGGCGCTCGAGGGCCGCGTACTCCGGGGCTTGTTTGCTGCCTTTCATCAGGTCCTCGTGGGTCCGGTTGAACAGCAGCGGCGACGGATTGAAGACGTAGAACGCGTAGACGGACACGCCCAGCAGCAGTACCACCACCTGCAGCGGGATCTTCCAGTAGCCGCTCATCAACAGGGACGAACGTGCCTCGTCTACGGAGCGCGCAGTCAGGTATCGCTGCACCTGGCTCTGGTCGGTACCGAAGTAGGAGCAGAAGAGAAAGAAGGCGGCGATCGTCCCGGACCAGAACGTATAGGTGTTGCTGAGATCGAACGAGAAATCAAAGCTGCGCAGGCGGCCCGCCGCGGCCGCCACGCTCAGCCCGTCGGTCACGCTGACGCTGTCGGGAAGACCAAGGATCGCGGCGGCGATGACGGCAAACAGTCCGAAGACGACCAGGACCATGATCTTGACGTCGGTCCAGGTCACCGCCTGAACGCCGCCGATCATCGTGTAGACCACTGCTGGCGCCGTAATCGCGAGCGACGTGGCGGTGAGATCCCACCCGAGCACGAGCGACAGCACGACCGCCGGAGCCGATACCGCCGCCCCGACAGCCATCCCGCGGGAGATGAGGAACAGCAGGCTGGTGAGGCTGCGCGTCTTCGCGTCAAAGCGCTTTTCGAGATATTCGTACGCCGTGTAGACGCCCGATTTGTAGAAGAACGGCACGAGCGTCAGCGACAGGACGATCATCGCGAGCGGCAGGGCAAAGTAGAACTGGATGAACCGCATCCCGTCCATGTAGCCCTGTCCCGTCGTCCCGATCATGGTGATGGCGCTGAGCTGCGTGGCCATCACCGACAGGCCGGCGGCCCACCAGGGAATCGAGCGGCTCGCCAGGAAGTAGCCTTCGAGATGCTGGCTGTCGCGCGTCCGCCTGATCCCGTCGTACAGGATCCAGGCGATGAACGCGATGACGACGACCCAGTCGATGGTGTGCATCGTCAGACGAACGCGTGCTGCAGCCACCACAGGGCGGCCAGGACAACTGCCTGCACGAGCAGCACCTTGACGTAGCTGGCTCTCACAGTGCGGCGCTCCGCGACTTCAGCATCGCGCCGGCGCGTGTCAGGGCCTCACGCCTGCCATCCAGCCACGCCTGATCGGCCTTCAACAACGCGCGCGATTCCTGAAGCGCGCGCGCGGTCTCGGCGGGAGCGGGTCCTCCAGCGGTTGCGCGGACGTCGACAAAGTGACGCGGGCTCATGATTGCTGCCAATTCGGCGTCCGTGTACTGAAGGGGGACGCCGAGGAGATCACCGGACACGGTGGACAGGATCGCACCCAGTGGCGCGCCTGGCCGCTCGCGCGTGGCCTGCATGAGCCGCGCGGCAGTCGCATGAGCGGTCTTGAACGGAACCTGATGGGTACGCGCCAGGTGATCCGCCAGCTCCGTCAACGTTGTCCCCCCTTCCGCGGCGCGCGCTTCGAGCCGCGCGACATCGAGCTCCGCTCCACGCAGCGAAGCGGCAACAAGCGTCACTGCCCGCACGGCATCCCTGAATGCGGACGCCACGAGCGGCTGAAGATCGTCTTCAGTGTCAACGATGTCTCCGAACGGCGTGTTGTGGACGACGATCGCGATTGCGCCGGCCTGGCCCACAGCTTTGCTGGCGATGGCGCGGGCGTGTTCGAGCGCGACCGGATTCCGCTTCTGCGGCATGATGCTGCTCGCCTGGACGAACCCGTCGGCCAGCCGCAGGTAGCCGAACTCGACGGTGCACCAGAGAAGCAGGTCCTGCACGAAGCGGCCAAGGCCGACGAGCATCACGTTGATCGCCGCCACGCTCTCGAGGACGTAGTCGACGGTCGCAATGCTGCCGTAGGTGTTGCCAGTCGGCCCATCGAAACCGAGCAGCGTGCTCGTCAGCGTGCGATCGATCGGGAATCCGCTGCCGGTGATCGCACACGAGCCGAGCGGAGAACGGTTGGTCGTGGCGTACGCGGCCTGCAACCGCCGGGAGTCGCGCTCCAGCTGCTCGATGACGGCGAGCAGGTAATGCGCGATCGTCGTCGGCTGCGCCGGCTGAGTGTGCGTGTGGGCGGCGATCAGCGTTTCGCGATGACGGTCCGCGATGTCGCACAACGCCTCTCGCAGTTCGATGACCGCTTCGCAGACCCCGAGGAGGTGCTCCCGCAGCCGCATCCGGTACATCGTCATGTCCACGTCGTTACGGCTGCGTGCGGTGTGAAGGCGGCCTGCAGTCTCGTCGCCGCAGGCGTCCACCAGGAGGCGATCGACGAAGAAAAACAGATCCTCGCAGGTGCCGTCGTAGGGTGTGCGCCGGATCTCGACCGGTGACACACGATCGAGCGCCTCTCGCAGCGCACGGGCAGCGTCGGCGCTGATGATGCCGCGGTCCGCGAGCATCACGACGTGCGCGTAGTGAATGGCCATCAGCGGCCCGAGAAACAGTGCCTTGGCGTCCTCGAAGTTCTCGTTGAGGACGTGCGACACGTACTCCGGATCGAACCGCATCGATGGAGTATAGCGGGTAGTCAACTACAGACTAGGGATTCATCCAGTACGAAAACTTCACGAGAACCGTGTTGGTGGAGGGCGCAGAAAAGATGTCGCCGTAGTCGCGGCCGAAACGGAATGTGCCGTTGGGCAGCACGTTCTCACGGCCCTGCTGCCACACGACGAACAACGTCGAACCTGGCTTGAACTCCCAGCGCATGACGTTCGTGGTGCGGAAGGACAGGAACCTGAAGTCCGGATTGCCCTGATAGTCGAACGCCGAATAGCGGTTGTCGTTGTGTGCGGCGCGACCGTCTATCAGCTCGCGGAAGTGTTCGTAGTCGCCGGCCGAGATGAACGGCTGCGCATACACCTGCAGCGACAGGTTCGGCGTCAGCGTGTAGTTCACCCGCGTCGTCATCGACGTGGTCGTCTGATACAGGCGGCCGAAGATGTATCGCGCTCGACCGTCCTGCTGAATGTTCTCAATCCACTGATCGCCCTCGATGTTCCGGTTCAACGACACCCCGAACTGGGCGGACAGAGCCGCGGTCGGCTTGACGGTGATGTTGGGGCCGACGCTCCACCCTTCCCCATGGCCGTCCGAACCGTAGGACCACTCGAGACCCAACTGCACCGGCTTCCGCCCGTCGGTGTTGAAATACTGCCAGGCTGACGCGGCGTTGTTGCCGTAGCCGCCGGGTCCGCCGCGCGTGCGGCGATCGTCGAAGTTACGCGGATTGAAGTTGATGCCGAAGCCGGTATTCCAGTTGTTCTGGAACGACCAGTGAGAGTTGATATTCCAGCCCAGGCTGATGCGGTCGCCGTCGAAGTTGTGTGACATCCAGTGGTTGAAGTTCACGTTCTTCGTGCGGACGAAGCGGCCCGGCTTCTCCCATCGCATCTGCACCCATGCGCCCGAGCCGATGACATCGGCACGCTGCAGGAAGCCGACGTCGTTGACGTCGAATCCCGGCGACTTGTAGCTCCCGTAGAAGTTGAATCGCGTGCGCTCGCCGCTGATCTTGTTGAAGTTGATGGAGCCGGCATGCCCGTTCAGCGCCTCCGCGGCCGAATCGAACTCGATGTGGCCGGCGTCTGGCCGCTGATAGGAATGCACGTTGTTGAGCTGTAGCCGGGCAATCGCCTCGGGGCTCCCATGGACGGAACTGCCGGCCCAGAAGCCGTTCACGCTGAACCGCTGCCCGATCCGCCAGTCGTAGTCGACTCCACCAGTCACGGCCCTGTCGGGAAGGAATGACACCGACTCCGTGAGACGGCGGTTCGTCGTGGTCAGAATCAGCCCGAGGGACGACTGGTCGGCAAACTCGCGCCGCGCGCGCGACACGGAAAAGAACGACCCCGGCTCCACGACCTCATTGCGCCGTCCGCTGCCGAACGCGACGTTGGCGAACTCCTCCTGCGTGGCGGCAGCAAGCGCACCGACCGAAAACTGCCCGATCCGTCCGGTCAGTTTGCCCGCGCCGATGATCGTCGTCTGGCCAGGCTGGATCGAGTACTCGCCATCGCCCAGTGCCGGGGATCCGCGCGGCTGGCGGCCGATGCGGCGCGAATAGAACAGGATGCAATCGTCGTTGCAGTTCCAGCGGTACGTGCCGGAGCCTTCTATGAAGAACGGACGCCGCTCGTCGAAGAATGTCTCGAACGCCCCGAGATTCACGACCGCGGGGTCCGCCTCCACCTGTCCGAAGTCCGGATTGACCGTGGCGGTCAGCGACAACGCCGGCGTGATGGCGTACTTCAGATCGAGACCTGCAGAAACGTTCGGATTGAAGGTCTTGTGAAGCGGATTGTCACGCTGTTCAGGCTCGGTCACGGCGGCGGCAACCGTATAGGGGGACAGCTCGAGCCGCTTGGTCAGGCCTGAGCGCGACACCCCCTGCAGATCGCCAAACTGCGAGACCAGGCCGTTCTTGCTGCGCGCGAGCAGCGGCCAGGACGAGGTCTCGTTCAGGCGGGCGATGTTGCGGACCACCGCAAATCCGAGGCGGCCGTCGGATCCCGAGCTGAATCGCAGCTGCGAGTACGGAATCCGGAACTCCGCTGTCCACCCGTCGGCCTCGCGGCGCGCCGTCGCCTCCCAGACCGCATCCCAACTGTTGTCGTTGTTGTCGTCGTTGTACCAGTAGGCATCCATCTTCACTCCCGCCGGGTTCACGGCGAACTGATAGCCGGTGCGGCGGTCGTGATACGAGTCGATGAAGACGTGGATCCAGTCGGACGGCGAATCCACGTCGCGCCGGGTCAGGTAGCCGACAATCTTCCCGGGATCGGGATCCTTGGCGTGGACGATGATGTGCAGCGCCGAATCATCCGCGACGACCCTGAATTCCGTGCGATAGCTGGCGGGCGAGCCCTCGCTCGGCTCCCGCTGCACGAAGGACGTGACGAGATCGGCTTGTCGCCAGTCGCCTTCCGACGCTGTGCCGGAGACGACATGGGCGCGCGCGGTGCGCTCCGCGACGTTTACAGCCGGCTCGAGCGACTGGGCGTACGCCGGCACAGACGAGAGGAGCAGGACGCCGAGGACACGACGAAGAGGTTTCATGCGCACGGTGCCCGGTCAGGCTGCCTAGGTTATACGCTCAGACGCACCTCAGAGGTGCACGGTTGGCCTTGCCCAGTCCCTCAGGACGGAGGTCGAAGCCATGCGACGAGACGGGCATGTTGCGCTTCTGTTGCTGCGGGGTCAACGTCCAGATCCCACTTGCTGCCCGGTTCGGTGCCAAGTGGCAGCATCAGTCGCATCAGCTGATCACGCCGTGCGATGAGGAGCGTGACCTTCGCGCCTGGCGCAAACTGTTCCAGCCGCCGACCCAGCTGATCCGCCCGCACGCGAACCTCGTCAATGGCCAGGATCTCGTCGTCCTGCCGCAGCCCCGCCGCGGCGGCGGATGTGTCCAGGCCAACCCCCGTGACCACGAGCCGCCCCGAATCGTTGCGCGTGGACACGTCAAGCGCCGCGCGGCCTGTGCTCGCGCGTTGCGTGAACCGCAAGCCGAACGTCGCCAGCGCTTCAGAGTAATCGAGCTCCTCGGTGCCCCGGACGGCGGCATTCCAGAAATCGGTCAACGGCGCACCGGCAACCTGTTCGGCAATCTGTCGAAACTGATCCGCGGTGTAGCCGCGGGCGCCCGAGTACCGTGCGTACGCCGCTCGCATCACGTCGTCGAGGCTCTTCGCGCCGCTGGTCATCCGGCGAATGCGCGCGTCGAGGAGAAACGCCAGGACCTGGCCCTTCGCGTAGTAGGAGATGCTGACGTTCGGCGAGTTCTCGTCCGGACGGTAGTAGCGGATCCACGCGTCGTACGACGCCAGCTCCACCGACTGGACCTGACGACCCGGCGTCGTCTGCAATTCGTCGATGACCGCCGACATGTTGCCGAAATACTCGTCGCGCGTGATCAGTCCGGCGCGATGGGCAAGGAGATCGCCGTAATAGTCGGTGATCCCTTCGACAACCCAGAGATTCCTGGTCAGCGCCTCGCTCTCATAATCGAACGGCCCCAGTTCGACCGGCCGCAGACGCTTGCCGTTCCAGGCGTGAAACAGCTCGTGGGAGACGAGCGTGAGAAATGCACTGTACGCGTTCCGTGCGCTCGTGGTGTTCCGGCCGGAGATCACGACGGTCGAATTCTTGTGTTCGAGGCCGCCGCCGCGCGTCTGGCCGATTACGTTCAGCACCAGGTACTTGTCGTACGGCAGGTGGCCCCAGAAGCGACGCTGCTCACGAATCAGCGCTTCGACGTCCTTGGCCGCACGGGCGCCGTCGAACACGCCTCCCTCGCCCTGATTGACCAGATAGTGCGGCGTGCCATCGACAGCGAACTCGTGGACGGCTGCGTTGCCCGCGACAATCGGCGAATCCACGAGCGTGTCGAAATCCGCCGCGACATATCGGTGTGCGCCACCAGGCATCGCACGCAGTCCGGTGTTCGACGTGCTCCATGTGGCGGGCAGGTTCAGCACGACTTCGTGCGGGCGCACGGTGCCGTCGGTCAGCGTCATGAATGTCGGCGCGCCGTTGATCAGCGCGAAGTTCTCATCCACCCAGTTCGTGCGCACCGACATCTCGTGGGCGAACACGCGGTACGACACGGTGACCGCGGAGGCTCCGCCGGTCGTCACACGCCAGCGGTTCTTTGCCGATTTCTCGATCAACAGCGATCGCCCTGACGCAGTCGCCGTCACCCTTTCCACGTTCCGCTGGTACTCCCGGACCAGGTACGAGCCGGGAGTCCATACCGGCATCATCAGTTCGACGTCGCGGCGCCCGCCGGTCGGCACGGTGGCGGTGACTTCCATGTAGTGGGTCTGCGGCGCGGGGAAACTGACCGTGTAGCGGATCGCGTCCGGCGTGCGGGGAGACCCAGCTGCCGTCTGCGCCGTTGGCGAGGGCGACAGCGCCACCACGACGAGCAGCGCCGAAAGAACATGTTTCACAGGCATTTGGCGCATTCTATCGAAACGCAAAGGACGAGGCTGATTCTGCGCGTCGCCTGCCTTGGGCACGCATTGGCCCGTGGCTTGCTGAAGTATCCGGCCGAGGGCAAGAGCCCGCGAGGAGGAGCTTGGAATGGCCAAGCAGCGAAAAGCACTTCCCGCGCGCCGGAAGACTGCGGCCGATTCGTCGTTGTTCTTGCGATCGGCGGAATCCCTCGGGCGAATGATCGGTTCGCTGCAGCGGCAGCTCGAAGCCGCACGGCAGCTGACACTTCGCTCCGCAGACACTGAGGTGCGCGGGAACGGTCACACGTCAGCGCGCAAGCGTGCGGCTGATGATGACACCGGCACAAAGGCGAGATCGGGCGCGAAGCGTCGTACGGCCAGGTCAAGCCGCCGCAAGTAACATCGCGCGGTCAACCATCGCACTCCGCACGCGGGCTTCCGCGTGCGGAGCAAATCCGCCTACAGCAGCAACGCCATCGCGGCGCACGCCAACCCGGCGATCAACGACCACAGCGATGCGACGCCGGCGCGTCCGGCCGCGACCGGCGCGGTCGAAGACACTGACGCGCTGACGCGTTCCTGCGCCATGAAGGCCGTGCCCATCGCCGCAAGAAGCAGGAGCCATCCGGCCGCGCTGATGCCGCGAGACAGCGCCGACGCCACGTCCAGACGGACGACAAAGATCGCGACCGCTGCGATCCAGCCGACAAGCGCCGTGCCCCCAACGAGCCGAAGTCTCCCGACCTCGCGATCGGCGGCCTGACGCCGAAGCTCCGCGCGCAGGGCGTTCTCGGCCCGCGTGCGTTGCTCCTCGAGCTGCGCGCGTTCGAGCTCGAGACGTGCGTGATCCCGCGCGAACGCCTCCTTCAGGGCGGCAACCATCACGCCCGTCAATCGCGCTTCGAGCGGCGCGCTGGAAGATGAGGGCGTCAGCGACTCGCCGACCTGCCGGGGCGGGGTGTCACCGGGCGCCTTGAAGCGGCGCGCGGCCTCGCGGAAACCGACCAGCGTATCGAATGCTTTCAGGAGACCCGAGAAGTTCACACCTGGCGCCTGTTCAAAAGATGTTCCGCGCGCCGGAGCTCAACCATGCGTCGCGGAACCGGCGTTGCGCATCCGTGAGAGGCTGGCCTGTATCTTCCGCGAGGACGACTTCGTACCTGGGGTCGCTTCCGCCAGAGCTGGCCCGCGGGCGAAGGATGAAGCCAGCCCGGGCGAGCAGGCGCGCGTAGTCCGGGACGTCATGGCCTTCGATGTAGTCGGTAAAGAACTGCTTCGCAAAGGCAGAGTCGCCCGAGACCTCCGCGAGCGTCCGCTGCAGATCGGCAGACGTGTATGGCGAGGCGACGTAGCCGGGCCGTTGCGACGCCGAGCGCCCGAACATGGTCCAGAGCGCGCGCATGTAGTCGTCGAGCGTGATGCGGCCGTCGCTGCGGTCGCGAAGCGTGAGATCCAGCCCGATGCCGAGCGCCTCGCCCCAGGTGTAGTACGAGATGTACGAGTCGCTCGGGAAGGGTGGATCGGATTTGGCTCCGTCGACACTCGGCGCGAGACGGCTCATCTCGACCACCGAGCGAACCTTCCTGCCCGGCGCCGTCAGGACCGTCGATACCGCATCGGTGATGTCGCGCGCATAGTCGCGATCGTTCATCAGGCCGCCGCGACGAAGCACCAGCGACCCGTAGTAGTTGCAGAAGCCCTCGGCCAGCCACAACTCGCCCGAGCTGTTCGCGGCTTCGAAGTTGAACGGCTCGAGCGACGCGGGGCGAATCCGCTCCACGTTCCAGGCATGACAGAACTCGTGCGAGATCGACGCGATGTGCGGCGCCCGGCCGCCAGACAGCGGCGCCGCCGATACGAGAAACGTGCTGTTGCGATGCTCCATCGCGTCGTAGCCGTTGCCGGGCAGGTAGTCGGCAATGAACGTATAGGTGTTGCCCTCGAAGGCCGGGAACTCGCCGAAGACGTATCGCGACTCGCGCACGATCGCCTCGACGTCACGCAACAGCGCGTCGAGTTCCATATCGGTGCCGCGATGATGTGCCACGAACCTGAAGACCGGCGTGCGGCCGTTGTCCGTCACCGTGAACGTCCGCACCGAGAACGCGCTCAACTCGGTCGGACTGTCCATCAGGTACTGCAGGTTGGGTGCGGTGAACGTGAGGAAGTCGCGCCCTGGGAAGAGCTGCGTCGCCACGCGCCACGATGTGCCTGGCGGCACTTCGAACCGGACGCTGATTGGGCGCTCGTCGAATCCCCGTGCCCACATGATCGCGGCCGGCATGTTGATATGCGCATGCGAGCCGTCGATGGCCAGGTAAGTGCCGTCCACGCGATTACCCGACACGCGGTACGAGACGCGAACCTCACCGGAGTGGCCGGTCACGTCCCACTGGTCCACGCTCGGATGCGTGATCGCCAGCGGCCGTCCCTCCGCATCAGTCGCACGCACGTCCGTGACGTTCTTCGCGAACTCGTGAATCGCGTAGCGGCCTGGCGAGCTCCGGCTCATCCTCAGCTGCAGAGGGCCGGCCGGTACGTCGGTGAACTGCGCGTCCACCACCATCTGATGCTGAGCGCGATCGCCGAATGACAGGCGGTAGGAAATACCTGCCTGCGCCCGCGGCGAGGCCGAGATCCACGCCGCCAGCAGCGTTGCCAGCGCCACGCTGAGGCCGCGCCGCCGCTGCATCCAGGCCCGGTCGTACTGGCGTGCCATTGGCGGATGCTAGCATGCGAACGATGAGGCTCGTGGCTGTAGACGTCGCGATCCTGCCGCCGCCGGACGTGATGGCGCAAGCCATCGAGCACAGCGCGGCCCTGAGCGCGCACAGCGAGCCTGGGGGCCTGCGTCTGGACGATGGGCATCTGCCGCACGTCACGCTCACACAGCATTTCATCCGAGCCGATGAGCTCGACCTTGCGTTCACCCATGTAAAAGCGGTGCTTGCTGATCAGCCGCCCGTGCGCGTCGCGATCACCGGCGGCGGCCGGAGTCATCGCACGCTCTGGATGTCAGTGGAGCGGACACCGGAGCTGGTCGATCTGCACGAGCGGCTGATGGAAGCGCTCCGCGGAGTGGAACGTCAGGGAGGCGGTCCGCACGCGTTCTTCGAAGAAGGACGCGTGGGCGACGTGAGGTGGGTAACCGGGTTCCGGCTGAAATCGAGCGGCAGCGCGTTCACGCCGCAC
>Ga0247825_10002131_pt1 | contig 13092 bp, 14 predicted proteins | sample 13C_Vanillin_Day_FD_194413 | JGI IMG/M metagenome (GOLD analysis project Ga0247825, IMG submission 194413) | Soil microbial communities from agricultural site in Penn Yan, New York, United States - 13C_Vanillin_Day48 | ecosystem: Environmental > Terrestrial > Soil > Agricultural land | place...
GACGCAATTGTCGATGGCGGTTGTCTGATGTAAACGAACACCCGTGCCACGACGTCCTCGACAACTCCCGCTGACGGATTGCGCACCTGACGGATGTGCCGGGGCGGCGGACGCAATTACTGTGGCGACCTCGGACGGGCACTCTGCCGAGTGCCCGTCCGTGGCATGACATCTGGACTGTGACCGGAGAGCGTCAGCCGTTACGACGGGGTGACGTTCCAGATGATCGGGACCTGATCGGTGGGCATGTTCTCGGCCCTGCGTTCCTGACGCTGGTCGCGTTGCCGATCGCGGGTCCGATCGTCGTTGCCGCCGGGGATGTCGCGACCGGTGTCAGGGGCGGCCACTGCGGCGACCGGGTGTTCCGCGGCCGGGGCAACCGCGCCCGCGACGCCGACGGGAAGGACACCGAGTGCGGCTGCAGCCACCACCACGGTCACGATCCGCTTCCGCAGCGAGCCGCGGTGGGTGCGTCGGTCGTCTTGGTGCGAATGTGTGGCGTTCATGGTCTGAATTCCTGTCCGAGTGCCGCGAACCCGACGTTCACGGCTACTTGAACGGTGTCTGCGAGGGCGCGAAACGTTACACCCCGCCGGACATTATTTTGCGGTGAGTTTTCCGCCGCTAGCGCCAGTCGCGAAATGCGGCGAGCAGGCGATCCCGCAACGCCGGATCGAGCTCGTCCGGGGGGAGCGCCCCGAGGGTGTGCACCGTTTGCTCGATCTGCTCGAGATAGGTGGCGCACCCCGGGCATTCGCCCAGATGGGTTTCGAATCGGACCCGGGCATCGGGATCCATGTCATCCTCGAGGTAGGCCGTGACGAGTTCGACGAGGTCCTGGCAGTCCATGTCTTCCATGTCTCACGCTCCCGTTCCGAGATAATCCTCGAGGGCCTGGCGCACGTGTGCGCGACCCCGATGCAGCAGCACCCGCTGATTCGCCGGGGTGATCGCGAGCATCGCGGACACTTCCTCGGCGTCGTAACCGAGGACGTCACGCAGAACGACCACGATCCGCTGGCGGTCGGGTAGGTGCTCGAGTTCCCGGCCCGCGACGTCGAGGACCTCCGCACCCAGGACCGACCCTTCGGGGGTCTCCGGCCAGCTGGTCGGAGGAGTCGCCCAGTGGTGTGGATCCTCCGGGGAGGATGCCGGCAGGAACCGGGCCGGGTCCACGGAGGCGCTGCCCGTGTAGGCGGCCAGTGCGGCGTCGACATCGTGCCGGTCCCGCACTCCGCGTTTCTTGGCGATGTTGACGAGTATCCGGAACAGCCAGGTACGGAGCGTGGAGCGGCCTTCGAATCGGTCGATGCCCTGGAGCACGGCGATCCAGGTTTCCTGTACGACGTCCTCCGCGACCTCGGCGCTGGCCACGTACCCTCGCGCCACGCGCAGCATCATCGGTGTGTGCAGGTCGACCAGTTCGGCGAATGCCGACTCGTCCCGTGCACGCAAGGCGTCGACGAGGCACTGCTCGTGCGAGGTATCGATCTCGGTCATCCGCTCCTCCTCGGTGATCGAGGCGCTCCGGAAGCGTGGCCGCGTGAGACGGCCGGATGTCACCCAACATTACCGATCTCGGTGTCAGCCGTCGATCAGCCGCATCCGGGCGCGCGGTGGTAGGGCCGAACGGCCCTGTCTCGGCTTCGTGGCGCGAGGAAGACTCGATGCGGAGGGGTGGCGGGCCGCGGCGACGCGGAAACGGTCGCGGCGGCCCGGGTGCCCCAGGAAACGACTGCACCTGGCAATTCAGGAAGGGCGACGCATGGATTTTCGGCGAACTCCGCTGGCGCGTTCGGAGAATTACTGGGAGCAGCTGGGTTCAGTGGAAGCTCGCCACGTGGACGGAGCCGAGCAGGACCGGCCGCCGGCCCCGGATGAACAGGTCTCGCTCGTCGACCACTGTCGAGGCGCCACACCCGACCCGGCGTGAGGAGCGTGAGCGCGGAGAGAAACGCTAGGCAACTCCGGTGCGACGTGGCACGATTTCGTTTGTGACGAGCAGTCCCGCTGCGAACCAGCGCCTACGTGACCTCGCGCTGCTGCGCCGCGTCCGTGACCGGATCGATCGAGAGCACGCACAGCCGCTGGACGTCGAGTCGCTCGCCCGTGGCGTGAACATGTCGGCCGGGCACCTCAGCCGGCAGTTCCGGCTCGCGTACGGCGAGTCTCCGTATTCGTACCTGATGACGCGGCGCATCGAGCGGGCGATGGCGCTGCTGCGTCGCGGCGACCTCAGTGTCACCGAGGTCTGTTTCGCGGTCGGCTGCTCGTCTCTGGGCACCTTCAGCACGCGTTTCACCGAGCTGACCGGAGTCCCGCCCAGCACCTACCGGCGCCAGGAGGCTGACGCGGCGGCGGGCATTCCGTCGTGTGTGGCGAAGCAGGTCACCAGACCGATCAGGAATCGAGAAGCGCAGGGCGCCGATTCGTAATTATCGTGATCCCATGGACATCACAATTCACCAGACCTACCTCCCGCAGGACGACCCGGACGCCGCGTTGGCCTTCTATCGCGACACTCTCGGCTTCGAGGTTCGCAACGACGTCGGATACAACGGGATGCGCTGGATCACGGTCGGCCCGGCCGACCAGCCCGGCACGTCCATCGTCCTGCATCCGCCGGCCGCCGACCCCGGCATCACCGACGACGAGCGCCGCACCATCGCCGAGATGATGGCCAAGGGCACCTACGCTGCCATCAACCTGGCCACCAGGAATCTCGACGGCGTCTTCGAGAAGCTGCAGGCCAGCGACTCCGCGGAGGTCGTCCAGGAGCCGACCGAGCAGCCGTACGGAGTCCGTGACTGCGCTTTCCGCGATCCCGCGGGCAACATGGTTCGTATCCAGGAACTGCGCTGATCGACGCCGACGGAGACCGCGAAGGCGGCTCCGCCCAACAGAGGGAGACACGATGAGCATGGCCACGAAGGCGGACACGACGGGGCGTGCGAAGCGACGGGAAGATTCGGAGTCGCCCGATCTGCACGCTGCCGACAGTCACGATCTCATCCGCGTGCACGGCGCCCGCGAGAACAACCTCAAGGACATCAGTGTCGAGCTCCCGAAGCGCCGGCTGACGGTGTTCACCGGTGTCTCCGGCTCGGGCAAGAGCTCGCTGGTGTTCGCCACGATCGCCGCGGAGTCGCAGCGGATGATCAACGAGACCTACAGCTCCTTCGTGCAGGGTTTCATGCCGACCCTGGCTCGGCCGGAGGTCGACGTACTGGAGGGCCTGACGACGGCGATCATCGTCGACCAGGAACGGATGGGATCGAATCCCCGCTCCACCGTGGGGACCGCCACCGACGCGAATGCGATGCTGCGCATCCTGTTCAGCCGGCTCGGGCAGCCGCACATCGGCTCGCCCCAGGCGTTCTCCTTCAACGTCGCGTCGATCTCGGGCGCGGGCGCGGTCACCATCGAGCGCGGTGGCCGTGAGACGAAGGAGCGGCGGAGCTTCAGCATCACCGGCGGCATGTGCCCGCGCTGCGAGGGCCGGGGGTCGGTCACCGACTTCGACCTGACCGCGCTGTACGACGACAGCAAGTCCCTCAACGAGAACGCGCTCACGATCCCCGGCTACAGCATGGACGGCTGGTACGGCCGGATCTACCGCGGCTGTGGCTATTTCAACCCCGACAAGCCGATCAGCAAGTACACCAAGAGGGAGCTGAACGACCTCCTCTACAAGGAGCCGACCAAGATCAAGGTCGAGGGGGTCAACCTGACGTACTCGGGGCTGATTCCCCAGATACAGAAGTCGTTCCTGGCCAAGGACGTCGACGCGATGCAGCCGCATATCCGCGCGTTCGTGGAGCGGGCGATCACGTTCACCACCTGCCCCGAGTGCGACGGCACCCGGCTCAATGAGGGGGCTCGATCGTCGAAGATCGAGGGCATCAATATCGCCGACGCCTGCGCTATGCAGATCAGCGACCTCGCCGACTGGGTCCGGGACCTGAAGGAGCCGTCGGTGGCGCCGCTGCTGACGGCGCTGCGGCACCTCCTCGACTCGTTCACGGAGATCGGGTTGGGGTACCTCTCGCTGGACCGACCGGCGGGCACGCTGTCGGGCGGCGAGGCGCAGCGCACCAAGATGATCCGACACCTCGGCTCGTCGCTCACCGACGTCACGTATGTCTTCGACGAGCCGACCATCGGCCTGCACCCGCACGACATCGAGCGGATGAACGCCCTGCTGCTGCAGCTGCGGGACAAGGGCAACACGGTGCTCGTCGTGGAGCACAAGCCGGAGACGATCGTGATCGCCGACCACGTCGTCGACCTCGGCCCCGGCGCCGGTACGGCGGGCGGCACCGTCTGCTTCGAGGGCACCGTGGAGGGGTTGCGGGGGAGTGACACCACGACCGGCCGTCACTTCGACGACCGGGCGGTGGTCAAGGAATCGGTGCGTTCGTCGTCCGATGCGCTGGAGATCCGCGGCGCGTCCTCGCACAACCTGCAGGACGTGGACGTCGACATCCCGCTCGGGGTGCTCTGCGTGGTCACGGGCGTCGCGGGCTCCGGCAAGAGCTCGCTGATCGACGGCTCGGTGTCCGGGCGGGACGGGGTGGTCTCGATCGACCAGGGCGCGATCAAGGGCTCCCGGCGCAGCAACCCGGCGACCTACACCGGGCTGCTCGATCCGATCCGCAAGGCGTTCGCGAAGGCCAACGGCGTGAAGCCGGCACTCTTCAGTTCCAACTCCGAGGGCGCCTGCCCCACCTGCAACGGCGCCGGTGTCATCTACACCGACCTGGGCGTCATGGCCACCGTCGAATCCCCCTGCGAGGAGTGCGAGGGGAAGCGGTTCCAAGCGTCGGTGCTCGAGTACACGCTGGGCGGCCGGAATATCGCCGAAGTGCTCGCGATGCCGGTGGCCGAGGCCGAGGAGTTCTTCGGTGCCGGCGAGTCGCGGATCCCGGCGGCTCACAAGATCCTGCAGCGGCTCGCCGACGTCGGGCTCGGCTACCTCAGCCTCGGACAGCCGCTCACCACGCTGTCCGGCGGCGAGCGTCAGCGGCTCAAGCTGGCCACTGCCATGGCCGAGAAGGGCGACGTCTACGTCCTCGACGAGCCGACCACCGGCCTTCACCTCGCCGACGTCGAACAACTGCTGGGGCTGCTCGACCGGCTCGTCGACTCCGGTAAATCGGTCATCGTCATCGAGCATCACCAGGCGGTCATGGCGCACGCCGACTGGATCATCGACCTCGGCCCGGGCGCCGGCCACGACGGCGGCCGGATCGTGTTCGAGGGCAGTCCGGAGGATCTGGTGTCCGCCCGCTCCACCCTCACCGGCGAGCACCTCGCGGCCTACGTCGGCACCTGATCACCCCTTACCCATGCGACTGTCAGACCGTCACGTTCGCCGAATCTGACGAGATGCCTTCCGACGACGTCTTCCAGTCGGGGCAGCTCGCCGGATTCGGCGACGAGGTGCAGGTGTAGTTCGCCTTCTGCGGCGGTCACCGTCGCCCGGCCGCCGGCCAGGTCGATCCAGCCGGATCGTGTGTCCGGTGTCCACTCGCCGCCGTTGCGGCGTCCGAGGTGGGATACGAGTTGTTTGCCGTACCGTTCGGGCCGGTCGGTGCGGACGACCGCGTGCGATTCGCCGCCTGTGATGTCGCCGGTCATATCGGTCCCTTTCGACGGTGCGTCCCGTGTCTCAGTGTGTACCCGGAACGGGTGGGGTGCCGTGGGTGTGGAACGTCTCGATGGTCTTCATTCCCCACGCCTGACCCTTGGACCGTTCGGCCTCGGTCCATTCGATGACGTCCCAATCGGGATCGAGGATCAGCCGCGCTCCGGGGTTGCAGAACTCGATACGGTTGCCGCCCGGCTCGTAGACGTAGAGGAAGAACGTCTGCTGGATGGCGTGCTTGTGCGGTCCGGTCTCGATGTGGACGCCGTTTTCGAGGAAGACGTCGGCGGCGCGGAGGATATCCTCGCGGGTGTCGGTGGCGAACGCGATGTGGTGCAGACGCCCGTTGCTGCCCGTCCAGTCCTCGGTGTAGACCACGTCGTAACTCTTGTTCGTGAAGGTCAGCCACTGTCCGGCGATTTTGCCCGTGTTCAGCCGGATCTGTTCGGTGGGACGGCCGCCGAGCACGTCCCGGACGAAGGTTCCGTTGGTCTCGACGTCCGCGGCGAGGAAGTTCACGTGATCGAGGCGGCGAACCGTGGCGGGCGCACCCGGGTAGCGTTCGGCCTGGTTCTTCAGCGCCGGCGCGAACTCCGCCGGAGGCGCGGTCTTCTCGACCTCCCAGTACAGGTCCATCGGGTGACCGTCGGGGTCGGCGAACGTGTAAGTCTTGCCGATACCGGGATCACCGTCGCGCCACCCGAGGCCGCGGCCGGCGGCTTCGATCGCCGCGACACGGCGTTCCAGTGCCGCGGCACTCGACGTCCGGTAACCCAGCCGCCCGATGCCCGACGTGTCGTGGGCGGTGAGCTTGAGGGAGTGGTGCTGGTAGTCGTCCCACGAACGCAGGTACACGCTGCCGCCGTCGGCGGCGACCTCACGCAGGCCGAGCAGTTCGGTGAAGAACCACTTGCTCTCGTCGAAGGTCGGGGTGAACAGTTCGACGTAGCCGAGGTGGGCGATGTCGAAGCGGGCGTCGTCGTCGGTGCTCATGAGTTGTCCTCGGTGTGGGGGCCTGCGGGCCGGGGGTAGACGGTGCCGTCGAACAGGGTGCGGGCGGTGCGGATCACGGCGGCGCGGCGGATGTCGACGCCGTCGTCGCCGGTGTAGGTCAGGTCGATGTCGACGTCGAAGTACCCGGTGGGGTGTTCGATGCGGACGACGCCGTCGTCGCGGTGACGGCTGAGCCGATCGGCGACCGATCCGGGGATCCGGACCGCGGTGCCGACGGTGAGCGCTCCGAGCACGCCGATGGCGGTGTGGCACCGCACGGGGATGAACGTGCGGGTGTCGAGGGTGCCGTCGCCGAGTGGGGCGGCGACCAGTGTCATCTTGGGGACGGTCGTGGTGGACACATCGCCGAGTCCCATCAATTTGCCTGCCTGCGAACGGATGTGGGCGAGCCGGTCGGTCAGGTCGGTGTCGGCCTCGAGTTCGTCGGGGCTCTCGTGACCGCGCACACCGAGATCGGCGGCAGCGATGACGACCGTCGGCATGCCGTTGTCGATGCAGGTGACGTCCACTCCGTCGACGGTGTCGACGACGCGGCCGGTCGGGAGCAGCGCCCCGCACGTAGAGCCCGCGGTGCCGGAGAACGCGATGCTGACCGGGGCGGCGGCGCCGGGCACTCCGGCGATCTCGCAGCTGCCGGCGTAATCGACCTGCCCGCCCGGTGTCGGGAACGTTGCCGTGGCGAAGCCGTCCGAATTGACCATCCGGATCCGGACACTCGTGTGCTCGGAATCGGCAGGCACCAGGCCGTGTTCGACGGCGAACGGGCCGACGCCGGCGAGGATGTTGCCGCAGTTCTGCGCCGACGACACGAGGGCCTGATCCACCGCAACCTGCAGGAACAGGTAGTCGACGTCCGCGCGCGGATCATCCGACGGGCCGATCACCGCGACCTTGCTGGTGAGCGGGTGGGCGCCGCCGATCCCGTCGATCTGACGGGGATCGGGGGAGCCCATGACGCGCAGCAGGAGATCGTCCCGCTCGCGGAGGTCGGAGGGGAGATCCGCGGCAAGGAAGAACGCCCCCTTGGACGTACCGCCCCGGATCCACGTGCAGGCGATGCCGCGCATTACAGCGTCTCCTGCTGTTCCAGCCGGTACTGCTTCTGCGACAGGTACCGCACGCCGAGGGAGTCGAGGACCGGACGCAGACCGTACCGGTCCAAGCCCAGCTCGCCGGCGCGGAAGGACTGTCGCGCAGCCTCTTCCTTCTCCAGCCGGGCGCGGGAGGCGGCGACCGCGTCGGCGGCGGTGGCGCGGGGCACGATGACCACACCGTCGTCGTCGGCCACCACGACGTCGCCCGCGTCGACGGACACGAGGCCCAGGGTCACGGGGATGTTCACCGCGCCGGCGGTGGCCTTGACCGTGCCCTGCGCGGACACCGCGGTGGACCACACGGGAAAGCCCATCTCGTTCAGTTCGGCGACGTCGCGGACGCCGGCGTCGATGACGAGTCCGCGGACACCCCGCGCCTGCAGGGCGGTGGCGAACAGTTCGCCGAACATGCCGTCCGTCGAGGGGGAGTTGGTGGTGACCACCAGGATGTCGCCGGCGCTGCACTGTTCGATGGCGGCGTGGATCATCAGGTTGTCGCCGGGCCAGGACAGGACGGTGACGGCGGTGCCGGCGATCCGGGCGCCGGACTGGATGGGCCGGAACTGCGGGCCGGCGAGGCCGGTACGCCCCTGCGCCTCGTGCACCGTCGCGGTGCCGAACTCGGCGAGGGCGTCGACCGTGTCGAGGGGGGTCTTGGCCGGGTCGGTGAGGATCACGGGGTCTTTCACGACAGCACCTCCGCCACCTGCGGGTAGTACCGCACGTACGCCTCACCCATCGTGTCGGTGCTGAAGCCGAGGTTCGGTCCGGCGTTGCGCTTGACCTGGACACCGCGGCGCCGCGCGAGGTCGGTGTAGTAGGTCCACATGTGTTCCTGCGCCACAAGGGATTCCATCGCCTTGCGCTTCTGCGGAAAGACGTCGGTGATGTCGATCAGCACGTTCGGCTTGAAGTCGCACTGCTCGGGCTGGTGCGGCTCGAAGAAGAACACCGGCGGGGCGCCCAGGGGCTCACCCTCGGCGGGGTACCCGATCGCCTGCGCCAGGATGCGGGCGTCGAGCGCCATTCGGGCGGCCGCGGGATGGTCGGCGTTGTACGGGTCGATCAGCGGATGGGTCAGCACGACAGTAGGATTGACGTCGCGATAGACGTGCACCAACCGGTCGACCAACTCCGGCGAGGGCAGCAGCGGGTAGTCGCCGGCGTCGAAGAACTCGATCTCCGCTCCCAGTGCCGACGCGGCCGCTTCCGCTTCTCCCCGCCGGATGTCCTTGATCTCCTCGAGCGACTTGCCGTCCCGCCATGCCCGAGCGGATTCACCGCGCTCGCCGTAGCTCAGGCACACGACTTTCGCGCGTTCGCCGCGAGCAGTGGCGGCGGCAATGGCTCCGCCGGCCCGCCAGACGAAGTCGCCCGCGTGGGCGCTGACGACCAGCAGGGCCGGTTCTACCTGATGTGCCATGAGAGATTCCTTTCCTCGCTGTCCGAGATGTGGACGGGGGCACCTCGCCCGGTAGCAAGTAGCGCATATTGCCGACCAAATTGTCAACAATCACGTACTCATTTTTCACGACGAGAAGGTTGTGGAGATCGTGGCGGATCGTATAGGTTATGTGCCGAGTGACCTGAGTCACGCGATCGGATCATCGCTGTGAGGAGTGCCATGCCGGCTGTTTCGTTCGGCGCCGCGGCGCCGCGCCGATTCGGGCGCGAGCGATGCGGTGCCGTCGGTACTCGTTGGCCCGCAGGGATTTCCGGTCAACATGGACACAACGGCCGCACTGCTGACGCATTGTGCAGGATGCCAAGGAGAAAGAAACTATGTCGGATCTGAGTCGACGCGCGTTCCAGGGAAGTACGTCCGCACTACTGGCGGGGACCGGACCTTTCACCAAGACCCCGGGCTGGCTGGACTGGTACCAGAACCCATCCACGCCGCGCTTCGAGGTGCCGGCGGGATCGGTGGACGCCCACTGCCACGTTTTCGGGCCCGGCGCCCAGTTCCCCTTCGCGACCGAACGCAAGTACACCCCGTGCGATGCGAGCAAGGATCAACTCTTCGCGCTGCGTGATCACCTCGGGATGAGTCGCAACGTCATCGTTCAGGCGACCTGCCACGGAGCGGACAACAGCGCGATGGTCGACGCCGTTCAGGCGGCAGGCGGCCGGGCACGCGGCATCGCCACGGTCCGCCCCGACATCACCGACACCGAGTTGCGCCGACTCGACGAGGCGGGCGTGCGAGGAGTGCGGTTCAACTTTCTTCCGCGACTGGTCGAGGGCACCCCGAAGGACGACCTGACCACCATCGCGCGGAAGATCGCCCCCCTGGGTTGGCATATCGTCATCTATTTCGAGGGCCCCGACCTGGAAGGCCTGGAGGGTTTCTTCGACACGTTGCCCACCCCGCTGGTGGTGGACCACATGGGACGACCGGACGTCACTCGACCTGTCGACGGGCCGGAGTTCAGCCGATTCCTGAGCTTCGTCGCGCGCAACGAGGCGTGGGTGAAGGTCAGCTGCCCGGAACGGCTCACCGTCACCGGCCCGCCGGCGCTGAACGGCGAACAGAACGCCTACACCGACGTCGTGCCCTTCAGTCGGCGAGTGGTCGAGGAGTTCCCGGATTCGGTGCTCTGGGGCAGCGACTGGCCTCACCCCAACCTCACCGACCACATGCCCGACGACGGGCTCCTCGTCGACCACATTCCCCACGTGGCCACCACGCCGGAACTGCAGCACAAACTCCTCGTGGCCAACCCGATGCGCCTGTACTGGCCGGGCGAGGACTACTGAGCCCTCCCTCCACTGCAACATTTCCCGAGAAGGATTGTCCCGTGCAGCATTCCAACGCAGCGAATCGGCTGGACCGCCTGCCGATTTCGCGGTTCCACAAGATCACCCTCGTGGCCGTCTCGTTCGCCTACTTCTTCGAGTTCGCGGACATCAACACGTTCGCCACCACCGTCCCCAAACTCGTCAAGCTGTGGGGGGTCACCGTCAACCAGGTCGCCTACGTGACCTCCCTGTCCTTCGTCGGCATGTTCTTCGGCTCCCTCATCGGTGGCTGGATCGCCGACCGCTGGGGCCGTAAGAACGCGTTGGCCATCACCACCCTGTGGTTCGCCGTCTTCTCGTTCGCGTCGGTGTTCTCCTGGGACATCGTGTCCCTCGGCGTACTGCGGGTTCTCACCTCGGCGGGGCTGTCGGCGATGACCGTGGTGGCGGTCATCTACGTCAACGAGATCTACCCCGCCGCCGTTCGCGGGAAGTACCAGGCCTACGCCATCGTCATCGGCATCTGCGGCACGCCGATCACCAACCTCGTTGCCGCCGCGGTCGTTCCGCTCACCGACTGGTCGTGGCGGCTGGTCTACCTGTGGGGCAGTCTCGGCATCCTCTTCCTCCTCTTCACCCGGCACCTGAAGGAATCGCCCCGCTGGTACGAGAGCAAGGGGCAGTACGAGAAGGCCGACGCCGTTCTGAGCCAGATCGAATCCCGCGTCGCCGCGGAGAAGGGCCCGCTGCCCGATCCTGCCGCCCCGATCGCGGTTGCGACCAAGCAGACCAAGGCTCCGCTGCGGCTGCTCCTGCAGAAGAGATACCTGGTTCCCACGGTCCTGCTCTCGGTCATGTGGGTGACCCAGACCGTCGGCTTCTTCGGCTACTCCAGTTGGGCGCCCACCCTGTTGGCGCAGGAGGGCCTCAGCGTGGAGAAGTCGATCTTCTACGTCGCGCTGACGACGGTCGGTGCGCCGCTGGGCTGCTTCCTCGCCGCACAGGTCACCGACCGCGTCGAACGCAAGTGGTGCCTCGTCGCATTCGGTGTGGTGATCGCGATCTGCGGCCTCTTCTACGGGCTGACGTTCAACCCGATCATGATCGTGGTGTTCGGCTTCCTCGTGAACTTCTTCGAGCGCGGGTACACCGCAGTGGCCTACGCCTACTCCCCGGAACTGTTCGACACTCGGACCCGGTCGTTGGGCACTGGCGTCTCCTACGGGCTCGGACGTCTGTCGAACGCTGTCGGTCCGCTCGTCATCGCCGCGCTGTACACCGGCACCGGGTATCAAAGCGTCTTCTACTTCATCGCCGGAAGCTGGCTGGTCGGTGCGCTCGCTCTGGCCGTCTTCGGACCCAGGACCCGGCAGGCCCGGCTCACCGATCCGCCCGTGGAGGTACCGACAGCACCCACCACGGCATGACCAGGGCTGAAGCCCCACAACCATCTGGAGTGCCCATGACCATCGACCACACCGGGTCCGAGCGCGCCCGGACCCGCCTCGCTCTCACGGTGCTGGCCGTGTGTTGGTTCGCCATTCTGTGCGACGGGCTCGACACCTTCGTCTATGGTGCGGTGTTGCCGCGCATGCTCGCCGACCCGGCCCTCGGAATGAGCCCCGGAGCCGCCGGCACCGTGGGCAGCGTCGCGACCCTCGGCATGCTGATCGGCGCGCTGGCTGCCGGGCCGATCGCCGACCGGCTCGGCCGGCGCACCGCGATCGTCGCGGGCGTCGCGTTGTTCTCGATCGCGTCACTGGCCTGCGCGGCCGCCCCCTCTGTCGAGGTCTTCGCAGCGGCGCGGGGTGTGGCCGGCCTCGGCCTCGGCGGGCTCATCCCCACCGCCATCTCGATGGTCATGGAGTACGCCCCGCGCGGCAGGGCGAACCTGATGGTCGCGTCGCTGATGACCGCCCATCAGGCCGGTGGCATCCTCGCTCCGGGCCTGAGCATGCTTTTCCTGGACAGCCGCGGATGGCGCTTCCTGTTCCTGCTCGGTGGCCTACCGCTGATACTCGCCGTGCCGCTCATGCTGAAGTTCCTCCCCGAATCGATGGGGTATCTGCTCGCTCGCGGCCGCGTCGCCGATGCCGAAGCGCTCGCTCGCAGTCGAGGTGTGGCGGTCGCGGACTTCGTGACGGCCCCGACCGGCAGGGGCGGGGCGTCGTCGACGACTGCGCACCGGATCCGCCTGCTCTTCACCGGATCCCGTGCGATCACCACCCCGGCGTTGTGGACGGCGTCGTTCGCCGGGCTGCTGCTGGTGTACGGGGTGGCCACCTGGCTGCCGGTCATGATGCGGTCGACCGGGTACGAACTCGGCTCGGCGTTGAGCTTCCTGCTGGTGATCAATCTCGGTGGCATCGCGGGCATGCTGATCGCCGGGCAGGTGGCCGACCGGGTCGGACCGATCCCGACCGCGCTCGTGTGGTTCGCGTTGACCGCGATCGGTATCGCGGCGCTGTCGGTGCAGATGCCGCTCGCCGCGACCTACGCCGTGGTCTTCGCGACCGGTGTGTGGTTGTTCAGCGCCCAGACCATGGTCTACGCCGGCGCCGCCGCGCACAGCGAGGCCGACTTCCGGGCCACCGCCGT
>Ga0247825_10002133_pt1 | contig 13087 bp, 14 predicted proteins | sample 13C_Vanillin_Day_FD_194413 | JGI IMG/M metagenome (GOLD analysis project Ga0247825, IMG submission 194413) | Soil microbial communities from agricultural site in Penn Yan, New York, United States - 13C_Vanillin_Day48 | ecosystem: Environmental > Terrestrial > Soil > Agricultural land | place...
AAGCTCGAGCCGCTCGAGCGCCGCGGCAACCGACTCACGGTGGGTGGGTTCGATCCCTGCGTGATCGTGCTGAACAACGATCTTTCCGCGGGCACGCCCGACATCCTGAAGGATCTGGAGCAGGCGGTGCTGCCGCCGCTGCACGCCGGCTGGACCGTGCGCCGCAAGTCGAACCACTTCCACGCCTACCGCGAGGTCGCGGAAGAGTTCGCGCAATTGATCGGGATCGACCCTTGGCTGATCAACCCGTTCTTCGAGAAGTGCGGCAAGATCAATTTCCAGGAGAAGAAAGGTGAGGAGTGTCTGGAAGGCTACGTCACCGAGATTCTCGATGACATCCGCGCCAAGTACCGCGAGTACGGCATCAAGCAGGACCCCTTCGTCATCGTCAAGGCCGATGCCGGCACCTATGGCATGGGCATCATGACCGTGAAGGATCCTTCCGAGGTGCGTGGCCTGAACCGCAAGCAGCGCAACAAGATGGCGGTGGTGAAGGAAGGCCTCGAAGTGCACGAGGTGATGGTGCAGGAAGGCGTATACACCCACGAGACCGTGGACGACGCGGTCGCGGAGCCTGTCGTCTACATGATCGATCACTTTGTCGTCGGCGGTTTCTACCGGGTGCACACGCAACGCGGCCAGGACCAGAACCTCAACGCGCCTGGCATGCAGTTCAAGCCGCTGGCCTTCGCTGATCCGTGTTCTTCGCCTAATCCCGACGATCCCGGCTGCCCGCCCAACCGTTTCTACGCCTACGGCGTCATCGCCCGGCTCGCCTTGCTCGCCGGCTCGATCGAGCTCGAGCGCACCGAGACCGCGCTGGAAGCAACCGCTGCCTTGCCCGCGGAGACGAAGTAGGCGGCAAGCAGTCGGCGGTGAGCGGAGAGGCCGGTTTGGCTATACTGCTTCCTGCTGACCGCTTACCGCTCGCCATTTTATGAAGTTGGCATTCGTCGTCGATCCGCTCGACTCGTTCAAGATCTACAAGGACACCACTTTCGCGATCATGCGCGAGGCGGCCGCGCGCGGCCACGCGCTCTACGCAATGGAGCAGGAAGATCTCGCCTGGCGCGACGGGATCGTGCATGGCAACGCGCGCCGAATCCACCTCACCGGCCGCAAGCCCGCCTGGTACCGGGCGGACAAGCCAGCCATGACGCCGCTCGGGAATTTCGGTGCGGTGGTGATGCGCAAGGATCCACCGTTCGACATGGAGTACGTCTATAGCACCTACCTGCTCGAGCTGGCGGAGACGCAAGGCGCGCGGGTGTTCAACCGGCCGCGCGCGATTCGCGACTGGAATGAGAAGATGGCGATCACCCGTTTCGGGAAATTCACCGCGCCTTCACTGGTGACGCGCAGTAATGCACTGATCCGGGAATTCCTCGCAAAGCATCGCGACGTGATCCTGAAGCCGCTCGACGGCATGGGTGGCGCTTCCGTATTCCGGGTGCGTCGCAACGACCCCAACGTCAACGTCATCATCGAGACCGTGACCCACCACGGCCGGCGCACGATCATGGCGCAGCGCTACATCCCCGAGATCGTGGACGGCGACAAGCGCGTGCTGCTGATTGCGGGCAAACCGGTGCCGCACTGCCTCGCCCGCATCCCGATGGCCGGCGAGACGCGCGGCAACCTCGCGGCTGGCGGCAAAGGCGTCGCCCGCAAGCTGACGAAGCGCGATCTCGAGATCGCCAGCGTGCTCGGCCCGGCGCTCGCAAAAGAAGGCCTGCTGCTCGTCGGCCTCGACGTGATTGGCGATTACCTCACCGAGGTCAACGTCACCAGTCCCACCTGCTTCCAGGAAATCACGGAACAGACCGGCTTCAATGTCTCCGGCATGTTCGTGGACGCGCTGGAACGCGCCGCCCGCTGACCCGCAACTCACCTGCGCGGCACTGCGTGGTGCGGCGCAAGAGAGTAGAATATTGCGGTTCGATTACCGGGGCTAACCCGTTTATATGATTGGGATATTGCTCATCACCCATGGCACGCTCGGCGAGAGCTTGATTCACTGCGCAAGCCACGTCCTGAACAAGCGGCCGGTGCGGCTGAAGCAACTCTCCATCACCGCGCAGGACGACCCGTTCAACCTGCTGCCCCAAGCGCGCACGCTGGTAAAAGAACTCGACGACGGCGAGGGCGTGTTGATCCTCACCGACATGTACGGCGGCTCGCCGGCCAATATCGCGGCCAAGCTGATCGTCTCCGGCCGCATCGAGGGCGTCGCCGGCGTAAATCTGCCGATGCTGATCCGGGTTCTCACCTACCGCGACAAGCCGCTGCAGATGATCGTCTCCAAGGCAGTGAGCGGAGGCTGCGACGGCGTCGTGCGCATGCCGGCGCTGATCGTTAACAATGCTGCAACGGGAAGTTGAGATCATCAACAAGCTCGGGCTGCATGCCCGGGCATCTGCCAAGTTGACGCAGGTTGCCGGCCGCTTTCAGTCCAACGTCTGGGTGACCCGCAACGGCCGACGCGTCAACGCGAAGAGCATCATGGGCGTGATGATGCTGGCGGCGGCGATGGGCTCGAAGCTGGTGGTCGAGACCGACGGTCCCGACGAGGACGAGGCGATGGGCGCCGTCACCGGGCTCATTGCCGCGCGCTTCGAGGAAAACGAGTAGCTTTTTTCCAGGCGTAGCGCGATGAGCTTCACCATACACGGGATTGGTGTCTCCGGCGGGATCGCGATTGGCCAGGCGCGCCTGGTGTCGCAAACCACGCTCGAGGTCGATCACTACACCGTGCCACCGGCCCAGGTGCCGGAGGAGGCGGATCGCTTCGAATCCGCCGTCGCCAAGGTGCGCGCCGAGATGGAGGCGCTGCGCGACAGCGTCCCGGCCACGGCGCCCGCGGAGTTCGCCGCCTTCATCAACCTGCACCTGATGATCCTGAACGACTCGATGCTGTCGGTCGCGCCGCGCCGCATCATCGAGACCGAGCAGTGCAACGCGGAATGGGCGCTGCGGGTCCAGATGGACGCGCTGCTTGCGCAGTTCGACGAGATCGAGGACGGCTACCTGCGCGAGCGCAAGGCCGACGTGGTCCAGGTGGTCGAACGCGTGCTGAAGGCGCTTTCCGGCCAGCCCGGCTATCTCCCTCCTCCGCCAGCGGCCGATTCCGAACAGAACCTGATCCTGATCGCGCACGACCTGTCTCCCGCTGACGTGGTCGAGTTCAAGCAGCACCAGTTCGCGAGCTTCATCACCGACGTGGGCGGAAGCACTTCGCACACCGCCGTCGTGGCGCGCAGCCTCGCGATCCCCTCGATCGTAGCGCTGCACAACGCGCGCCACCTGATCCAGGAGAACGAGCTGGTCGTCGTCGACGGCACCCAAGGCGTGGTGATTGTGGATCCCGACCGGCAGGTGCTGGCGGAATACCAGCTGCGCCAGCACCAGTTCGAGATCGAGCGCCAGAAGCTGCGGCGCCTGCGCAACACGCGCGCCGCGACGCTCGACGGCGTCGCAATCGAGCTGCACGCGAACATCGAAGGACCCGACGACGTCGTCGAGGCGCGCGAGAACGGGGCGACCGGCATCGGGCTCTTCCGCAGTGAGTTCCTGTTCCTCGGGCGCCCGGATCTTCCGGACGAGGACGAGCAGTTCGAGGCCTACCGCAAGGCCGCGGAGGAGATGGACGGCATGCCGGTGACCATCCGCACCTACGACCTGGGTGCGGACAAGTCCGATGACGGAGCACCGCAGCGCAACGCCAATCCGGCGATGGGTCTGCGCGCGATCCGGCTGTGCCTCACCGAGCCTCAGCGCTTCCTCACCCAGCTGCGCGCGCTGCTGCGCGCCTCGCACCACGGCAAGGTCAATATCCTCATTCCGATGCTCGCCACAGCGTCCGAGGTCGAGCAGTCGCTCGCACTGATTCGCCAGGCCAAGCAGAGCCTCGACGAAGCGGGTGTGCCCTACGACCGCGGCATCAAGGTCGGCGGCATGATCGAGGTACCGGCCGCGGCGCTCGCGCTCAACATCTTCGTGCGCAAGCTCGATTTCCTGTCGATCGGTACCAATGACCTCATCCAGTACACGCTGGCGATTGACCGCACCGACGACTCGGTCGCCCACCTCTACGACCCGCTGCACCCCGCAGTGCTGAACCTGATCGCCGGCATCATCCGCGCCTCGGACAAGGCCAAGGTGCCGGTCGCGCTTTGCGGCGAGATGGCCGGTGACATTACCCTGACGCGCCTGCTGCTGGCATTCGGGCTGCGCCAGTACTCGATGCACTCGGCTCACCTGCTCGACGTGAAACAGGTGGTCCTGAAGTCCGACCTCGCGAAGCTGAAGCCGCTCGCGCGCCGCATGCTGCGCACCAGCGATCCGGAGAAGCTGCAGGCCCTGCTGGCCAAGCTCAACGGCTAAGAGCCCTAACTTCCTGAGCTATTTGACAATTTGACGGGGGACCGGTAACGTTCCTCCCGCTACATAGCCGCGCCGATTTGATTTTCAGCTTGCGGGCGCGTTACAAATCCGGCTAAAGAGAAAAAACGTCAAAGTTTTTTCCGAACCCGGCCCGCGCAAGCTCGCCGGGTTTTTGCGTTTATGGACACTACAACCGCACCGAAATCGGTCGGCGTCGTCGCGCCGCAGACCGCGAGCTTCACCGGGCCCCTCCGCTTGAGGAGCGGCGCGGTGATGGACGCGTACGACCTGGTCTACGAGACCTACGGCAAGCTGAACGCCGACCGCTCCAACGCCGTGCTGGTGTGTCACGCGCTGAATGCCGCCCACCACGTCGCCGGCCGCTACGCCGGTGATCCGCAGAACGTCGGCTGGTGGGACAACATGATCGGTCCCGGCAAGCCGGTGGATACCGATCGCTTCTTCGTCGTAGGCGTGAACAACCTGGGCGGCTGCCACGGCTCGACCGGCCCGATGAGCGTCAATCCGAAAACCGGCAAGCCCTGGGGTGCCGACTTTCCGGTGGTGACGGTCGAGGACTGGGTCGCAACCCAGGCGCGGCTGGCGGACCACCTCGGCATCCGCCGCTTTGCTGCGGTAATGGGCGGCAGCCTCGGCGCAATGCAGGCGCTCGCGTGGACCTATATCCATCCCGAGCGCGTGCGGCACGCGCTGGTGATCGCGTGCGCGCCCAATCTCTCGGCGCAGAACATCGCGTTCAATGAGGTCGCGCGCCAGGCCATCATCACCGATCCGGATTTTCACGGCGGGCACTATTACGATCGCGATACGCGCCCGACGCGCGGGCTGCGCGTTGCGCGGATGGTCGGGCACATCACTTACCTTTCCGACGACGAGATGGCCAGCAAGTTCGGCCGGCATCTGAGGAACGGCAAGCTGAACTACACGTTCGACACCGAGTTCGAGATCGAATCGTACTTGCGCCACCAGGGCGGCAAGTTCTCCGAATACTTCGACGCCAACACTTACCTGCGCATTACCAAGGCGCTCGATTACTTCGACCCCGCGCTCGAGCACGGCGGCAGCCTCGCACGCGCCTTGAGTCCTGCCAAGGCGAAGTTTCTCGTGATCTCCTTCACGACGGACTGGCGCTTCTCGCCGCAACGCTCGCGCGAGATCGTGAAGGCGCTGCTCGACAACCGTTGCGGCGTCAGCTATGCCGAGATCAACGCGCCGCACGGGCACGACGCTTTCCTGCTCGAGGACGCGCGTTACCACGGCCTGGTCGCGGCCTATTTCGACCGGATCCACAGGGAGTTCGCTGAGTGAGGAAGAGGGGCAGCAACGGATTCAAGCGCGCGGATTTCGACGCCATCGCCGCGTCGATACGCCCGGGCTCGCGCGTGCTCGACCTGGGCTGTGGCGACGGCGTGTTGCTCAAGTACCTGAAGGGCGCGCGCGGCGTCTCCGGCTACGGAGTGGAAATCGACGACGCGAGCGTGCTCGGCTGCGCAATGAACGGCGTGGATGTGATCCAGAGCGACCTCGAGCGTGGCCTCTCCGAATTCGAGAGCGGCTCTTTCGACTACGTGGTGCTGTCCCAGACCCTGCAAGCCATGATGAACGGCGAGCGCGTCATCAACGACATGCTGCGCGTCGGGCGCGAAGGCATCGTCACCTTTCCCAATTTTGGCTACTGGAAGAACCGCCTGCAGGTGCTCGCCGGCCACATGCCGGTGTCGGACAACCTGCCCTACCAGTGGCACGACACGCCCAACGTCCACCTTTGCACGATCTCGGACTTCGAGGATTTCTGCGCCGGACACGGCGTGAAGATTTTGGAGCGCAAAGTGTTGACGGAGAGCAGGCCGGTTTCCGTGCTGCCGAACCTGCTCGGCGCCCTCGCCGTCTACCGTTTTCAGCGGGCATGACCATGCGCGCGCTGACCGCGTTTCTCTGCGCCCTGCTGGCCTGTTGTGCGACCGGCGCGGCGGCCCAGGGATATCCCGCCAAGGCGATTCGCCTCGTCTCGCCCTTCCCCGCGGGCGGCGGCACCGACGCGATTGCGCGTTTGGCCGCGCAGGCACTATCGGAGCAGATGGGACAGCAGGTCCTCGTGGACAATCGCGGCGGCGCGGGCGGGCGCATCGCGATGGAACTGGTCGCGAAATCGCCGCCCGATGGCTACACGCTGATCATGGCCAACGTCGGACCCTTCGCGATCACGCCCGCCTCCGGCATCGAGCTGCGCTTCGACCCGGTGCGGGATTTCCAGCCGGTGAGCCTGCTCGCGACTGCGGATTACATCCTGACCGTGCACCCGTCGCTGCCAGTGCGTACGGTGAAAGACCTGCTCGCGCTGGCGCGCGCGAAGCCTGGCGCGTTGAACTACGCTTCCAGCGGCAACATCAGCGGGCCGCATCTTTCCGGCGAGCTCCTCAACCTGCTGGGCAAGGTGAAGATCACGCATGTGCCCTATAAGGGCAACGCGCCGGCCGCCATTGCGCTCCTGAGCGGCGAGGCCGCGATCATGTTCGGCCGCGGCTCGGTTCTCCCGTATATCGGGACAGGAAAGCTGCGCGGCATCGCCACCACTGCCACGAAGCGCTCCACGCCCGGGCTGCCGACCATCGCGGAGACGCTTCCCGGCTACGAGATCCTGCAGTGGTACGGAATCCTCGTTCCGGCCGCGACTCCGAAGGAGATCGTGACGCGGCTCAACAAGGAAATCGCGATTGCGCTGGCAAAACCGAAGATCGCGCAGGCCTACGCCACCGCGGGCGTGGAACCCGCACCGGGTACGCCCGAGGCGTTCGCCGCGCTGATGAAAACCGAGACTGCGCGCTACGCAAAGCTCATCAAGGCCGCGGGCATCAAGGCGGAGTAAAACAGGAATGGAACCGCAGATGAACGCCGATGAAAACTTGGCGTCTTGGCGGCTATTTTCCGATTCTGTTTCTGAGTAACCCCACGCCGTAGACTTCCGTCTCCAGCATGTCGCCCGCCTTCATGAATTCCGGCGGCGTGCGCGCGTGGCCCACCCCCGCAGGCGTGCCAGTGGAGATGATGTCGCCGGGCTCGAGCGTCAGGCCCGCCGAGAGCTCCGCGATGATCCGCGGGATCTTGAAGTACATATAGCGGGTATTCGAGTCCTGCTTGATGTCGCCGTTCACGCGGCTCGCGAGTCGCAGCGCGTGCGGGTCCGGCACCTCGTCGGCGGTGACGATCCACGGCCCCATCGGGCAAGTGCCGTCGAGGCCCTTGCCCTTGAACCACTGCCCGCCGTGCCGGCGCTGGATTTCGCGCGCCGAGACATCGTTGATCACGGTATAGCCGAAGACGTGCTTGTACGCGTCGGCTTCCTTGATATTGATTCCGCCCTTGCCGATGATGGCGCCCAGCTCCACTTCCCAGTCGAGCTTCTCGGTGACGCCGGCGTGCAGCGGCACCGTGTCGTACGGGCCAATCACGGTGGTGGGCGGCTTGGAAAAGAAAGCCGGATGCGCGGGCAACTCCTGCGTATGCTTCAGCGCCTGCTTGCCCTCCTCGAAATGCTCGACGTAGTTCCAGCCGACGCAATACACGTTCTTGCGTGGCCGCGGGATCGGGGCAAGCATCTTCGCCTTGCCCAGCGGCAGCGTGCGCCTGGGCTTTGCCGCGACCTTGCGCAGCCAGGCAAGGCCCTTGGCGCCCGATGCGATCAACGACATCATGTCGTACGGGTCGAACGGCGGCTTGCCGGCCACCTGCGTCAGGTCGATCAGGTAGTTGCCGCCGTGGATCAGCCCGACGCGCGGAGCGCCTTTTCCCGGAACGAACGTCACCAGTCGCATCTTGCTTCCCTCTCCCGTATTTTTCGTTATGCCTTCGAGTTCAAGGCGGGATAGAACGAAAGCGCGGTCTTGCCGAGAATCCACGCCTGGTCGTCCTTGCTCAGGGTGGCCAGCGCTTTCTTCGACTCCTCCAGGCGCGACTTGATGCTGCCGAATTTCGGATGCGCCGGATAATTCGAGCTCCACATTATCCGCTTCACCCCGAACACCTGCACCAGCTTCTCGTAGAGCCCCTCGGGCCGCCCGCCGGCTTCCCGCGCAGCCGCGATATTGTTGATCGCGGTCTTGATGTACACGTTAGGGTTACCGGCAAGCGCGAACAGCGGGTCGAGCACGCTGTGGGGAGGCAGACCCACCTTGTGGCCCCAGGCGTGCTCGAACGCAACTTTCACCTTCGGGTAGCGGTCCATGGCCTTGAGGATCTTTCCGATTTCCCCGATGCGGTCATTGACCGCGAGCGGAATGCCGAGCGATTGCATCCGTTCCCAGAGCGGGAAGGTTGCCGGATTTCCGAGCGAGCTCTCGGGCAGGCGGCCGCGCATGAAGCGAAGGCCGGTCACCTGCTGCTTCTCCACGAGCCGCGAGAGCTCGTCCGGCGACTTCGGGTCCATCGGATCGAGCACGACGACGGCGGTAAAACGCTTCGAGTTCTTGAGCGAGACATCCACGGTATAGCGGTTGTCGTACTCGTAGACGAAGTAGGCCTGCACCAGCGTCGCCTTGTCCACGCCGGCCTCGTCCATCAACTTCGTCAGTATTTCGACGGTCGTCAGCGGCCATTCCGTCTGTCCGATCTCGGTGATCGTCGGAATGGAGCCGGCCCGCGGCGTGTCCCTGATCTGCGGGTAGTTCTTCCGGTCGTCGGTGAATACATGCACGTGGGTATCGACTATCACGGTTTTGCCTTTCGGTCTTGGGTCAAAGGAAACGCCGCGCGCTTCAAGTGTCGAGCGGCACCATCTCGAAGTCGGCCTTGGTCACGGAACAATGGGGGCAGCACCAGTCCCCGGGCACGTCTTCCCAGCGTGTGCCCGGTGCAATGCCTTCCTCGGGCAGCCCCAGCGCCTCGTCATACACGAAACCACAGAACAGGCATTGCCATTTCCGCAGCGCTTCTACGGCGGGCTTCATGAGGGCACGGGAAACTGGAGCACGAGCACCTCCGCGCCGGCCGGGCCAGCGGCAAGTGTGGGTGCGGGCTCACCGGGAGCGGCGAAGAGCAGCGACCACACCGGCAGGTCGGAACCGTCGTGCCGCAAGGCACCGCTGACGATCAGGTAGTACTGGCCACCGCTTCGCGACGGGGCCGGACCTCGCATCGACGCCCCGGCGCCCATCCGCAACATGAATGAAGCCGGCCCATCCTCGCCCTCGGCGCCCAGCAATTGCTCGGTTACCGGTTCCACGAGCTCCGCCAGCACCGGCGGCACCGCGAGCACGATGCCGTCGATCATATGAAAGCGGCGCTTCGACGGCTTCAACTGCTCGCGCGCGCCTGGCTTGCTCAGGAAAACCCCGCGGCCGTCGGTCTTCGCCCGCAGCGTGAAATAGGCCACGCCGTGCGGTCCCGCCGTGATCGGGCCATAGGCCGTGTGCCGGTCGGCGTAGTGGATGGCAATACCGTTGGCGGGATGCTTGCCGAGCGTGCCGCTGCCGGAGACGAACACCTGGTACTGATCGACCGGGTGAAAATGCGGCGGCAGCACGGAATTCGGAACCATCTCGATCAGGAACGCAAGAGGGCCGTCTCGTACTTCATCGTCGGTGCGCACGGGCACGCCGATGAACGGTGTGCGCCAGCGTGGCGCCCCCGAGTTCGGATTGACCAGCTTCTTGCGGCCCGCGAGGGCGCCGACGCTCGATGCCGTTTCCATGAATGCGCTCCCGTCAGTGGATCTTGATGCCGGTACGCCGCGCAATTTCCGAGAACCGCTTGAGCTCGTCTTGGATGAACCGCCGGAACTCCTCCGGGCTGGTGCTGCAGGGGTCATAACCGCTGGCGAGCATGAATTCGCGCACTTTCGGATCTTCCAGCGCGCGCTTGATCTCGCGCTGCGTCGTGGCAACGATGGCCGCGGGCGTCTTCACCGGCGCCAGCCAGCCCATCCACCCGGCATCCATGCGGAAGCCGGGTACGGCCTCGGAGATGGAAGGAATCTCCGGCATCTGGCTCCACCGCGCGGGACCGGTGAACCCCAGTGCCCGCAGCTTGCCGGACTTGATTACCGGGACGCTGATGGTGGGCGTCACGAAGTACGCCTGCACCTCGCCGGACATGACCGCCGTCAAGGCCGGTGCCGAGCCCTTGTAGGGAACGTTCATCATGTGCGTGCGCGCTTGCAGGTTGAACATTTCGCCCATCATGTGGGACACGTTGGCGGAGCCTGACGACGCGTAGGCGATCCGCCGGTCGCGGTTCCGCGCGAGCGCCAGGAATTCCCCGAGAGTCGCTGCCGGCACGGATGGATGCACCACCAGCAGGAAGCCCGCTCCCTGGCCGACGCAACTCACCGGCGCGAGGTCCCGGTCCAGGTTGTAGGGGGTCTTCTCGCGCAGCGCCTGGTTTACGGCGAGGGAGCTCGTCACGAACAGCATGGTATATCCGTCCGGCGCCGCCTTGGTCACGACCTCGATGCCGATCAGGCCGCTCGCCCCCGCGCGATTGTCTATCACGTACGGACGGCCCAGCTGGCGCTCCAGTTGTCCCGCGACGGCGCGCGCCACGGCATCGGGATTGCCGCCGGCCTGGTACGGGACTACCAGGCGCACGGGACGGGCGGGATAGCTCTCGGCCGCGCTGCCCGGCGCACCATGCGACAGCAGGAACAGAAATCCGGACGCGAGTATCCCGGTGCCGATCCTGTGGAGTTCTTTACGCGCACTCATTTGCCGCTCAGCTCCTCCGCAATGCTTCCGGATTGACCACGTCGATCGGCTCTCCCTTCTCGAATGCTTCCACCCGCCGAAACTGGTCCGCAAAATAGCGGTCGAGCTGGTCGCGCTCGACGTAACCAAGATGCGGAGTGCACACCACGTTCTCCATATTGAGCAAAGGATGGTCGCGATCGACGACGGGTTCCTGCTCGTAGACGTCCACCGCCGCTGCGCCCGGACGCCCGGCGCGCAACGCCTGCACCAGCGCGTCCTCCTCCACCAGCGCCGCGCGGCTGGTGTTGACGAACAGCGCTTCCGGCTTCATGCGCGCAAGATCGGAAGCCCGGACGATTCCGCGCGTATCCTCGACCAGGCGCACGTGCAGGCTGAGAACGTCGGCTTCCTCGAACATTTTTTCCTGGCTTTGGGCGATTTCGTAACTGTCGGCGCGCGCCGCGGCGATGCCGCGCTCGCGGGACCACACCATGACTCTCATCCCGAACGCCCTGCCGAAACCCGCGACCTGGCTGCCAATGGTCCCGTAGCCGAATACACCGAGCGTGCGTCCGCGCAGCCCGGTTCCGAGCGTGCCCTGCCAGCCGCCGCTTTTCAGCCGTGCCATCTCCTGCGGAATCCGTCTCATCGCGGCAAGGACAAGGCCCCAGGCCAGCTCCGCCGTCGCCGAGGAAGGACGCGGCTTGCCGGCGCACAAGAGCACTCCGGAGCGGGTGCACGCCGCCACATCTACGTGCGGATACGGCCCGTTCTGGGTGATGAGCTTGAGCGATCGCAACCGCCCGAGGAGCGCCGCGGTGACCGGTGTTCGCTCGCGCAGCAGGACGAGTGCCTGCGTATCCGACAGCCGGTCCGCCAGCACGTCGACGTCCTTTGTGTGATCCTTCCAGACGGTCACGCGGTGCCGGGCGTTCTTCGAGAACTCGGCGAACGACGACAGCGTCGGCACGACGTCGAGATAATCGTCCAGTATCGTAATGTTCATGATGCCTGCGGCGGGCGCAGCTTATTCGGCCGTGATCCGCGCCGCCTTGACGACTTTCGACCAGCGCGCGGACTCGCGCCGGATGTAGGCTTCGAACTCCTTAGGCCCGAGCACCAGCCGCTCTACGCCCCGCGCCTTAAGCTCCGCCTCGAACTCGGGCTTGTCTGCAAGTGTTGTAATCGCGGCGTGCAACCTGTTGATGACAGTCTTCGGCGTCTTCGCCGGCGCGAGTATCCCGTTCCATGCGCTGACTTCGAAGCCGCGCACGCCGGCCTCCGCGGTCGTGGGCACTTCCGGCATGATCGCGACGCGTTTCGCCGCCGTGACGGCCAGTGCCCGCAGCTTCCCCCCCTTGATATGAGGGAACAGGCTCGGAAAGCCCGCACAATAGATCTGCACCCGGCCGGCCAGCAGATCAACCTGGGCAGGCGCCCCGCCCCGGTAAGGAACGTGCACGATGTCGATGCCCGTGAGGTTCTTCAGCAGCTCCGTGCACAGGTGCGGCGTGCCCGCCTGTCCCGAGGAGCCGAAATGCAGCTTGCCGGGCTGGGAGCGGGCGAGCGCGACGAGGTCGCCGAGGGTGGCTGCCTTGACCGACGGATGGACGACGACCACGTACGGCACTTCGGAGAACAGCGCAACGGTCGCGAAATCCTTGAGTGAGTCGTACTGCAGTTTCGGCACCACGTGAGGGCTGATGGCGATCGGCCCGTTGGTACCGACCAGCAGCGTGTATCCGTCGGGCACCGCGGTGGCGACAAGTGCCGCCCCGATGATGCCGCCTGCGCCGGCGCGATGGTCGACGACGATGGGCTGGCCCAGCTCGTCGGACAGGCGCGCGGCGAATGCCCGCGCCACGATATCCGTCGCTCCGCCCGGCGCCTGTCCGACGATCAGCCGGATCGGACGGTCGGGATAGGCCGCCGCCGTGTGCGTGGCTGCGAACAGGATGCAGAGAAGCAGCGCGACAATCGACAGCCTCATGCCACGCCCCTCA
>Ga0247825_10002135_pt1 | contig 13085 bp, 15 predicted proteins | sample 13C_Vanillin_Day_FD_194413 | JGI IMG/M metagenome (GOLD analysis project Ga0247825, IMG submission 194413) | Soil microbial communities from agricultural site in Penn Yan, New York, United States - 13C_Vanillin_Day48 | ecosystem: Environmental > Terrestrial > Soil > Agricultural land | place...
GGAGCGCATCCGCTCCGAGCGCGACTCCATGCGCCGCGGCCAGGTAGGCACCGGCGACCGGAGCGAGAAGATCCGCACCTACAACTTCCCGCAGGACCGGCTCACGGATCATCGCATCGGCCTGACGGTCCACAACCTGCCGTCCATCATGGTGGGTGGCATCGAGGACGTCATCACCGCCTGCCGCACCCACTACCAGGCGGAGGCCCTCAAGCAGCAGACCGGCGCGCCCCGGCCGCCAGAGCCATCCAGCCCCCGCGCATGAGCAGCGAGACCTGGACCATCCGCAAGGTCCTCACCTGGACGACCCAGCACTTCGAGAAGCGCCAGGTGGACTCCCCCCGCCTCACCACCGAGATGCTGCTGAGCCACGTGCTGAAGACGAGCCGGGTGCGCCTGTACGTGGACCTGGATCGGCCGCTCTCCAAGGAGGAGCTGGCCACCTTCCGCTCCCTCATCGAGCGGCGCATGGCTGGCGAGCCCACGCAGTACCTCACTGGCGTGAAGGAGTTCTACAACCGCCCCTTCAAGGTGGACGCCCGGGTGCTCATCCCCCGCCCGGAGACAGAGCTGCTGGTGGAGGCCGCCCTGCACGCGCTGCCCAAGGACGCGCCCAGCCGGGCCCTGGACGTCTGTACCGGCTCGGGCTGCATCGCCATCAGCCTCGCCGCCGAGCGCCCCCAGGCTTCGGTGCTGGCCACGGACCTCTCGCCTGAGGCCTGCGCGCTGGCCCGGGAGAACGCCGAGGCGCTGGGTGTGGGCGCCCGCGTCACCGTCTCCCAGGGGGATCTCTTCGCCCCGGTGCCGGAGGACGCGCGCTTCCAGCTCGTCGTCTCCAACCCGCCCTACATCGCCTCCTGGGAGATCCCCGAGTTGTCGGCGGAGGTGCGCCGCGAACCCCACCTGGCCTTGGACGGCGGGCAGGATGGGCTGGCCGTCATCCGCCGCGTCATCGAGGGGGCCCGCCGCTACCTGCTGCCTGGCGGCCTCCTTGCAATGGAGATAGGGGAAACCCAGGGCACTGCCGTCCGGGAGCTGCTCCAGGCCGCGGGTTACCAGAACGCGCGCGTGGAGAAGGACTTGGAGCGGCGGGAGCGCCTGGCATTCGGGACACAACCTGTGGCCACCGGGCCACAGGCGTGAGACAGGACGCATGGACAAGATCGTCGTGAAGGGAGGCCCCGCGCTGCACGGAGAAGTGAAGGTGTCGGGGGCCAAGAATGCCGCGCTCCCCATCCTCGCCTCCTCGCTGCTGGCCGACGGGGTGAGCACCTACCGCAACGTGCCGGACCTGGTGGATGTGTCCACCATGCTCAAGGTGCTCTCCACCATGGGCTGCGAGGGCGAGCGGCTGACCGGCCGCCAGAAGAACGTGTGCCAGGTCTCCGTGGGTAGGAACATCACCCCCGAGGCACCCTATGATCTGGTGAAGACGATGCGGGCCTCCGTGCTGGTGCTCGGGCCGCTGGTGGCCCGCTACGGCCGGGCCCGCGTGTCCATGCCGGGCGGCTGTGCCATTGGCGCCCGCCCCATTGATCAGCACCTCAAGGGGCTCAAGGCGCTGGGCGCCGACATCACCCTCACCGAGGGGTACGTGGAGGCCCGGGCCAAGCACCTCAAGGGCGGCACCGTCAACTTCGACCTGATCACTGTCACTGGAACCGAGAACGTCCTCATGGCGGCGGTGCTGGCCAAGGGGCGGACCGTGCTGGAGAACTGCGCCCGCGAGCCCGAGGTGGAGGAGTTGGCCAGGGTGCTCAACAAGATGGGCGCCCGGATCGAGGGAGCGGGTACCTCCGTCATCACCGTCGACGGGGTGGACTCCCTGCGGCCGGTCGAGCACTCCATCCTCCCGGACCGGATCGAGGCGGGCACCCTGCTGGTGGCCGCGGCCATCAGCGGCGGGGATGTGCTCGTCAAGCACGCCGTGCCCGAGCACATGGAGGCCATCACCCTCAAGCTGCGCGAGGCGGGCTGCATCATCACGACCGAGAATGGGGGCATGCGCTGCAAGGCTCCCAAGACGCTCCACCCGGTGAACGTGACGACCACCGAACACCCTGGATTTCCAACGGATATGCAGGCCCAGCTGATGGTCCTGATGTCCGTTGCCAACGGAACGTCGGTGATCTCGGAGAACATCTTCGAGAACCGCTTCATGCATGTCGCAGAGCTGCACCGGATGGGGGCGGACATCACCATCCAGGGCCCCACGGCCGTGGTGAAGGGCGTCAAGCGGCTGTCCGGAGCGCCCGTCATGGCCACAGACCTGAGGGCCAGCGCCTCGCTGATCCTCGCCGGGCTCCGAGCCGAGGGGCGTACGGACGTGGCGCGTGTGTACCACCTGGATCGGGGATACGAGCGGCTGGAACGCAAGCTCCGGGGCCTGGGGGCCGACATCCGCCGGATGAAGGCCTGACGGCGTGAATGCGACAGAACGGCCAACACCGGTTGCATCCTGAAATTTGGGCGCCCTATCATTCTCTGAACCACGGGGAGCAAGCCTCCCCTCGCTAGGAGAACGAACCGCCCCATGAATTGTCCCGCGTGCAACGTCGAGATGGCCGATCTCGAGGGGGACGACATGACGTTGCGGAAGTGTGGAGACTGTGGCGGGCTCTGGATCGATGTAGCGGACCTCAACCGGGTTTTGCTCCACAGCAACCTCCCCGGGCTGGAGAGTCAGGGAGGGAAGGTCGACGCGGAGGCGCTTACCGGTCAGTGCCCTGAATGCCAGGTGGATCTCGTCCGGGTGACCGGCGGGGATCGCCATCACCCCCTGAGCTACGACACCTGCGAGTCCTGCGGCGGCATCTTCCTGGAATCGGAGTTCCAGGACGCCACGGACGCGAAGGTGGCCGTGCGCGAGATCGTCGACTTCTTCAAGGCCTTCAGCGCCAAGAAGAAGTCAGCGGCCGTTTAGGCGCGCGCGCTCAAGGCTGGCTACGGAAGGGCGTCTTCCACTCGTCCGGAAGATCGCCCTCCAGGGTGAGCGTGTAGCCACCCGGCGAGCCCTCGGCCTCTGCCCGGGTGAAGCGGACGGAGGACCGGCCCTTCCTCGGAAGCTCCAGCGACAGCCGCGAGCTCGAGGCGGTGAAGCCACCGGCCATGACCTTGGGCTCCTCGCCGCTGAGCGGCTCGTGGACGAAGCGGTACGTCCCATCCACGTAGAAGGACAGGTAGCGATCCGGCGCGCCCTCGTGGCCGGCAAACCAGGTGCCCAGCAACGGCGCCACCCGCGCGTTGAACTTCAGCACCGGGGCCAGCTTCGTCCCGTTGAGCGGCTTGCCACCCGAGTAGAAGACGACATCCGTGAGGCAGACGGGGATCTCCGGCTCGGAGCCCGGGTACGTGTCCTTCACCTCGAGCGTGACCCAGCCCCCGGTAATGGGGGGATTGAGGGGCACCGTCTGCAGGCCCCGCTTGTCCTCGAGGGTGAAGTTGCGCGCGCCGTTCTTGCCCTCCAGGGTGATCTTCCTGGCCCGCGCGTACGACTTGAACGAATCCCGAGTCGAGCCGTTGCCCGTGTAGACGCGGACCTCGTCCAGGCTGGCCACCCCCTTGAAGCCGATGGTTATCAGGGCGCGCGTGCCCTCCTGATCGGACGCGCACCAGACGGTGGCATCGCGCCCATCGAGCACGTTCAGGGGGGTGTAGACCTGAGGACGCGTCTCCTTGTCGAGGTAGTCCGAGGCCTGGGCATAGCCGGCGTTGGGCGGCGGCGCGGCGAGCGCGCGGGGAGCGGAGGCGAGGAGCAGCACACTGGCGAGGACCGGGAGGTGTCGCATGACCTGGCATTCTGGATCGGCGCGCTTGGATCGCTCCAGTTCACGGTCCGTCCGGATGAAATCGGGGCTCCAGGTGTTTGCGATGCTTGACACCTTGTCCCTTCGGGGAAGAGTAGGCAGCCGATGCGAGAGAACGCGATGCGACGTCTGGGCTGGATTGTGTTGTGTGCCGCACTGGCCGGCTGTCCCAAGGGCAAGGAAGAGGCACCTGACGCGGGGCCGGTGGATGCCGGCCCGGACGTCCTGAGCGAGAAGGAGCCCAATGAGCGGCCGGATCAGGCGCTGACGTTGGCGCGAGACTCGGTGGTGAACGCGGCCCTGGCGGCCGATCCGGCCAAGGGGGACGAGGACTGGTACCGGCTGGCGCCCAGCTCGGCTCGCACCGCGGAGATCACCGTGTCCGGCATCCCAGGCGGGGACGTGACAATCGAGGTGTACGACCGGGATCGCAATCGGCTGGGCGGAGTGAACAGCGAGGGGGAAGGCAAGCCGGAGCGCTACCCCAACCTCTACGTGGAGAAGGAGCGCTTCGTGCGCGTGGCCTCGGCGCGCAAGGGCAGCGGCGGCGCGTACTCCCTCACGCTCACCTACCGGCGGCCCAATGACGGCGAGGAGCGAGAGCCCAACGATCGGGCCGTGGACTCGACGCCGCTGACGCTCGGGCAGACGGTGGCGGCGTACATCGGGCACGCGGGAGACGAGGACTGGTACCGCATCGAGCTGCCCGTGCAGGAGCCCAGCACCCCTGCCGCACCTGGTGGGGAGACGCCCCCGGCGCCTGCTCCTACGCCTGCACCTGTGCCCACCGAGGGCACGGCCCCGCCGGCACCCGAGGGGACGCCCCCCTCCCCTACTCCCACGGATGAAACAGCTCCTGCCGAGGACTCCGTGCCCCCAAGAAGCACCGGGACGGAGAGCCCCACTGGGACCGCGGACGCTGTAGCCCAGACAGCGAATGCCGGGCCCGCGATGCCGGTGGAGCCACCAGGAGTGGCGTTGAAGATCGAGCTGTCCTCCGTTGAAGGCGTGCGGCCGGAGCTTTCGGTGCTGTCGGCCGCGGAGGCCCCGCTCTTCTCGCTGCGCGCCAGCAAGGAGGGCGAGGCACTCACGCTGCGCAACATCGGCGTGAGGGCGACGGACACGGTCGTCTACGTGGTGGTGAAGAGCGGCTGGGCAGGCTCGGGCAAGGAGGCCCGGCGCACCTACAACGCGACGAACCCGTACACGCTCTCCGTGTCGCTGGAGGAGGCGGGTGCCAACGCGGAGCTGGAGCCCAATGACGAGCTCTACAAGGCGACGCCGCTGAACGGCTCGGGCTTCAAGGAGGGCTTCCTCGCGCCGAAGAACGACGTGGACTACTACGTGCTGCGCACGACAGAACCGATGCTGGCGAAGGTGGAGGTGTCCGGGGTGGAGCGCCTGGATCTGGTGCTGTCGGCGGTGGATCCGCCCATGGGAGATGGCCAACAGGAGACGGTGACGCTGAGGGCCAACGACGGGGCGCTCAAGGAGCCCGAGCGGCTCAACAACGTGTCGTGCAATGGCTCGTGCTACTTCAAGGTGGAGGGGGCCTCGAGGAAGATCGACGGCAAGTGGGTGCGGGACTTCGAGAACGCGGATCAGCCGTACCGGATCACCATCACCGCGGTGCCCGACAACGGCAGCGAGGAGCGTGAGCCGAACAACACGGTAGAGCGGGCGATGGAGGTCAACATCGGCTCGACGGTGCGGGGCACGGTGTACCCGGCGAAGGACGTGGACTACTACCGGTTGGACTTGACGGATCGGCCGGTGCGCACGCCGGTGCGGGCCACGCTCCTGGGCATGCTCAAGGTGGACGTGGGCCTGTACCTCCACCGGGTGGGCGAGGACGGCAAGCTGTCACTCGTACAGACGGCGGACAGGGCCAAGGGCGATCAGCCAGAGAACATTCGCTACAGCCTGGAGCCGGGCGTCTACGTGTTCGAGGTCCGCGATGCGAAGAACCGCGAGTCCAACTTCCAGGACCCGTACCAGCTGACCGTGGCGGAGGGCGAGTAACCAAGCGGACGAAGCCGTCACTTCTCGTTGACAAGGCCGGGCGGGGCTCCTACCTTGCCCAGCGCTTCGGTTGCGGTGGTAGCTCAGCTGGTAGAGCACGAGCTTCCCAAGCTCGGGGTCGCGGGTTCGAATCCCGTCCGCCGCTCAGTCGTAAAGGCCGGTAGTTCCTGGGGAAACTCAGAGCTACCGGCCTTCGTGTTTCCGGCGCGGGGTGCACCGTGCAGCAAGGATGCAGCAAACGGACTCGGCGCGGCTTTCACCCTACCCTCCTCTCCCCATGATGGCGCCAGCGATGGCGGTCGCATGCCCGGCATGGGGCCGAAGGACAGCCGGTTGATCTCCTGGCGCAGGTAGCCCGGGTCCATGTGGGCGTACCGTCGCATGGTGAGGTTCGGATCCGTGTGCCGGAGAACAGCAGCGACGGCGGCAGGGCTCGCCCCGGACTGGATGAGGAGAGAGGCGCAAGTACCGCGCAGATCGTGAAATCGCAGGCGGCGCGGCCTTGGCTTCGGCCAGAGGCGCATGGTGCAGCGGGGGCACCGCTTCTCCTCGGCCTCCGCCGCCTCCTCGTGATGGCCACACCCCTTCCGGCGGCAGATGAGTTTCCAGCCACTCACGATACCGGCACGGCCTAGAGCGCGCTGGAGGATCGCCTGCGCCTTGAAGTCCCGGCGGCGCATGGTGCCATCCGGCGCCGGGAAGAGCAGATCGGAAGGAGAGGCAGCGATGGCCTCCTGAAGGTACGGAACGGCCTCCTCCGCTATCGGGATCACGTCCGCACGGTTCCCCTTGGTGGTGTCCCGGTCGTAGGAGCGGGCAACCGTCAAGAGGCGCGCCTCAAGGTCTACATCCTCCTTCCGCAGCGCGAGCAACTCGCCCTTGCGCAGGCCGGTGTAGATCGCCACCGCGAACAGGGGGCGCAGCTCCGGGCCCATTGCCGCCATGAGGCGCGGAACCTCCTCTGCCCGCAGGTAATCGTACTGCCGCCGTGGAACCCGCCGGGTATCGACCATCAGTGCGGGGTTCTCGCCGGTCCACTTGCCCGCCTTGCGTGCCTTGTTGAGGGCTCGGAGCAGATAGCCCCGAAGATGGTTGAGAGTCTGCGGACCGAGCGCCTGCGCCTTGCCCTGCAACCAGGTCTCAATCCTCGCGGCGGTCAGTTCTCCCACGAGCAGGTGGCCGATTGCGGGAGCGATATGAATCCGGAGCGCTCGCATGGTGGGCTCATAGGACGGCCGATCCTTGAGGTACATGTCGCAGTACCAGCGGACGACCTCCTCAACCGTCAGCGCTCCCCCGCCATCATTGAGTGGACGTGCTTCCAGCCCCAGCCGTTGACGCTCGGCCTTCCTCTCCAGCTCGTCTGCCATGCGCCGGGCCTCGGTCTTCGTGCGCGCATGCGTCACCTTGTCGCGCCACCGGCCCCCTGCGTCCTTGACGCGCATGTACCACTTGCCTGCTTTCTCGTAGACGCTCGCCATGGCTACCGCCCCCCCTTCCTGCGGGCCGCCTTCGTGGGCGCGGCGTCCGCGCTCGTGAGGTAGCCCTGCCCCGTGAGCCACTCGGCCAGGATGTGAACCGCCATGCCGGAGGAGGAGCGCAGATCCCGCGCCGCCGCTCGGGCGAGTGCCTCTTTCACGGCGGCAGGGAGCCGCAGGTTCAAGGTGGAATCTCTCTTCATGGGGACAATGTAACACAAGTGGCAACAGTGTTCATAACTTGGGCCTCCGGGGGAGCGGAACGATGCGGGCTGCGGGTAGAGTTTCCCCCCGAGCCCAGGCGCGCACCGCCTCCGGCTCGAAACGCACGAGCCCACCGATCCGCAGGCACGGCAGCACGCCTGCCGCCGTCTTCTGGTACACCCACGAGCGGCTGACCTTGAGGAAGAGCGCCACGTTCTCCGCGTCCCACAGGCTCTCAAAGGGTAGGGAGTCGGCCATCCTCAGCCCTCCTGTTCTGAGGCGCCGCCAGTGGCAGTGCCCGGGGGATACTTCGCTTTGTTCGCTTTCTTCGCATCGGAACTGAAGAACCAGCGCTCCACCGGGCGGCCTCCGGTCCGCTGCATTTCCATGTGGGCCAACCCTGCTCCCGAGAGAGTCTCCAGCGCTGCGGAGATGTTTGCGCTCGTCTCGTGCCTTTTGAACAGCAGCAGCATGTCCGACCGGGTGAGCCCCTCAGGCTGTGCCCGGAGCGCGTCCAGGATGCGGTTCGCTTTCCGGTCTTGCGGGGCCTCGCCGAATATGTGGCGTGCGCTGTCACTCGCGTATGCCATGAGGGCCAGGGCGGCGGAGAGGTGCTCTTCCTCGATGGCATTCGCTTTGTCGAGAAGCGCGTAGAGCAGCGAGAGCCTCACGACCTGCGCATCAGCGCGTGACACTGCCTGACCGAACAGCCCGGGCTTGTCGCTGGTGAGCACCGGGTAGACCTCACGCCACAGTCTCCGGGCTGGCTCCGACCGTTTCAGCTCGCCGATGTCTTGGGCCCAGCGCAGCACGGCGGAGAGGCGCGAAATAAGCGAAGAAAGCGAACTATCTTCGAGGTTGCCGCCCTCTGGCAGGAGCTTGGAGCGGCGTGCGTACACCCACAGGAAGCGGTTCGCGAGGCCGTTGGACATGTCCGTGGCCGAGAGCAGCGCTCGCAGTTCAGTAACCGTGATGTGCGTCACGACGGACAGGTGCGCGCCAGTCGCGCGCTGAGGCGCTCCCTTGGTGAGAACCTGGAGGGAGCCCGAGTCCCACGCCTCGCGAAGGATTCCTGAGAGGCTGTTCCCTTCACGGTTCATCCTTCGGAGAACAGAAGCGAACTCCGATTCGATCACCATCAGCCGCTTGTCGGTGACCCCCGGATCTTCCTCTGCCTCTTCCTCGCTACCGTCGCGAACGGCGTGGATGAGGCCCTCGCCTGAGCTGAGGCCCTTCTGAATGCGGGGCACCCATTCCGGACATGCTCTTGTGACGACCTTCTCAACCCATGACCAAGAGACCCCCTTTCTGGCCTTTGCGCTCTGGCCAACAATGGCCGCGAAGAGGTTGGTGTGATGCGGCGCCGCCTCAACCGTGAAGAACGGCGACCGCCCCATCGCATTGCCTGCTACGGCCAGGAACTGGACCAGGATCGCGGCAGGATCCGCCTCGGTATGAGGCTCGATGGTGCGCACGAGATCACCAGCCAAACCATGGAGGGCGGGCGTCTGGAGGATTGGCGCCATAGGGGCCCTCACCTTCCCCGCTGGCGCCTCTGTCGCGGGCTCCTGCGCATCCTCGGCCCCGAGGTCAGGGAGATCGGCAAGATCAGGAGGCCGCTCACCAGCGCGCCTGCGGGCGTTCGCGTCCATGCCCCCCATCACGCGGCCCTCCCCGCGCCTCGGCGCTTGAGTCTGCACCGCCCGGCCAGGGTGGCGGCGATGGCTCGCGCGTACCGGTCCCCCGCTGCGTCCAGGTGCGTCTCAATGGCTACGGTGGCGCCGTCGGGAATTCGCGCTGCGATGGCAGCGGTCCAGCTTCCAGATAGGACGCTGAGCACGGTGGGCGCGGCGGCGTCAGCCTCGCTGTAGTCCGTGGCGCGCGTGAGGAAGTCCGGCACCCCCTCCATGATCCAAAGGCCGTTGACCTCGATCAGCTCCGAGGCGGGCAAGCCGTCCGCCAGTGCCTTCCCCTCAAGCATGAGGCGCCCGAGGGCATCAGCCATCACGAGGCCGCGCAGTTCTGCTCCTGCCGGACTCGCAGCCTTGCTTCCGGGTGGAACATCCGGCCTGACGCTGCGGGCGTGGAGGCTGGCCAGCACGCCCGATGCGTCCCACATGGGCACGATCAGCCGGTGACTGCTCCGGCACCAGGATTGGCCCTGGAAGCGCGCCCAGCGCGGCAGGATGGCCCCCTCGGGCAGAGCCCGTGCGAGATCCCTGTCCTCTACATCGCCCGGGGCGAGCCCTCGTGAGGCGAGCCAGGCGCTCACCTCCACGTCGTCTGTCACTGGCCGCGCGGAGCCCCAGACCTCTGCCACCTCGGCCGCATTGGGGCGTACTGGCTGCGCCTCTTGCCTGACGGGCAGAGGCTCCCAAGAGCGCAACTGGGCTACAGGTGCCGTGTCGCGCGGGTCCGGCAGGCAGAGGGCGCGCTCCACGCAGGCGCGGCGGAGTTCGCCCCATTCAGCTCCGGCAGGCTGGCGCTTGCTGAGGACGCACCAGGACGCAAGGTGGAGAGCGTCGCCGCTCTCGCCACACTCGAAGCACTCCCAGCCGGAATCATCTGGTCGGACACCCACCGCACCGCGCTTGTCACGTCGGCTTGGGTGCCTCGTGACCGCAGAGCACGCGGGGCACGGCGACAGCCCATTGCGGCCTCGTTGCTCAAGCCCGAAGGAATGGGCGACGCGGCGCACTCCATGAGCCTTTACGTGTTCCATCCATTCTGGAGCGGCGCTCATCGTGCCGCCTCCTTCCGGCCGGTGAGCGCGTCCACGTCCGTTGCCAACGCTCGGGCAAGGAGGTTGAGCGTCTCCGTGGTGGCTGCGCCAAAGCGCTCGGCATCGCGGAGCCGGGGGATGGAGATGCCCGCCCGCGTGGCGAGCACCTGCTGTGAGAGGCCATGGGCTTCGCGGAGGGCGACGAGACGCTCTGCGAGACCCGGGACACTGCGCTTGCTGATCCGCTTGTGCATTGGCGCAAGGTGGATCCGCGCGGATGGCTCCGACGAGATCGGAGGTCGGATTTTCGGACAGTCTGCTAACTCGCGAGATTTCGAACCGTTTCCGACGAGACCGGAGGTCGGAGGCCGGTCGGAGGCGCGGCGGAGGGAGGTCGGAGGCTACTCGGTCGGTGCCTTGAGCCGCTCCTTGATTGCCTCTCTCAGCTTGGGCTCAATCTCCGCGCGGTCCCAAGACCGCTTCTCATGGGACGGGTTGTCACCGGGTTGCATGATTCCGGCTTTCTTGGCGAAGCTGCGCACTGCTGCGTCGTCTCCTAGCGCGAGCCCGAGTTCCGCGATGAGGTCCCGGAGTCCCTTGATTCCCTCGATGTGGTGGGAAGTTCCTGCATCGGCACGGGCTTTACCTGCGCCTTCCTGCGGCTTCAGTTCAGGAGGGATAGGGAGTCCTTTCGACTGAGCCCACCTCAAGAACTCTGACATGAGGACGCTGTTCCGCGATGTGTTCGCGCCGGAACTCTGGCATTGGAGTTTGCCCGCGTGCGCGCTCGATATCGCAATACGCAGGAAGCGGTGGAAGCTCTCGTTGGCTCCCTCCCACTCGATCGTATCGTTGTTCCGGTTCCATCTCATGGTTATGGAGTCCGGCTCGACGTCAGCAAGAAGCGCCACGAACTGCCAAAGGTGCGCGGAGTCAATGTGCCGCCACAACTCCCAATCTGGTGTTCGTGCCATTGCGCCCCCAGGCGCTCCCCAGAAGAAAGGAACGCGGGCTGCCACGGCTGGGGGGACCATGGCCGGTCGGCCGACCGTGCCCGCGCTCCGTCCTTCTACCGTACTAGCGGCGAAAGGGGGCAAACCGGTTCGGTGGCTGATCCGGCGGCCGGGGCCGTAGCAACCGGACAACGACCGCGACGGCATTGGGAGCGCTGGCCTCGAACTCGCTGAGCCAGCGCTCTGCCGCTGCTTCGTTATCGTCCTCGTACAGTTCCACCACGGCCAGGGCGGGCGCATCCCGGCTTGCGCGGCGCTCCAGGGCTTCGATGCGGGCGCGCAGATTCACCGGGCGCACGGCAGGGCACCTGCGGGCATGGAGCCTTCGTGCTTCGCCGCTGCCTCAAGCTTGGCGAGGCGCTCCTCCAATTCGGTGCCTTGGATGATGCCAGCGAGCACCGAATACCCGTAGATGAGCGCTCGTGCCTTACCGGCCTCCATCGTCCCATCCTCCAGCGCACGGATGCAGTCCGCGAGCCCGGTCCTCACGTTCCCGAGGCTTGCCAGCCGCCGCCGCCGCTGCCGGGGGGAGGGGGGTGGAGGATCTCTCAGGTCTTCACGCATGATCACGCCTACTTACCCGCGCTAGGCCCTGCACTGAAGGGCTGATTATACCCTCGGCGGAGGGCTTTTCAGCCTCTTGAAGAGCACTGGCGCTCGCGTCGGATGGCTGCTCGGGATGCGCGTGCACTTCCTCTAGGACGGCGCGTAGCGAATACCGCCAACCCGGGAGGATGAGGTAAGCCCCGGCGCGGAAGGCGTCCCTTGTCTGCTACGCTGATGGGCTACCCTGGAGGTCTGCTCGCCTTGTTCCTACCCAGACACGTGCATGCAGTCGCGCTCGCCTCCCTGCTCGTGAGCTTCGGCGCTATGGCACAGGCGGTGCCAGCAGGGCACGCGGTCCCTCGCTCCATCGTTCTCACGGGCAAGGCTGGCGAGTCGCCCGTGATCTACGTGGCGCCTGACGCCCCGACGTTCATCCTCCTCGATGCTCCGATTGTGCGTGAATCTGTCCAGGTCGAGGGCCGCTCTCGTTTCGCCAGGGTGGATCCTGGGAATGAGGGCATCATGCTTGTGCTCGCAGCCCCACTCGCGCCAACGGAACGGCTGGCGCTCCGGTTCACCTACCGCGAGGGCACGCCCGCAAGCGTCGTGCTCCTGCTCACCAGCCAGTCCGGTACGGTGGACACCGTGGTCAACGTGAGCCGCCCGCAGCAGACGGTGGAGGCGTGTCGCGTGGAGCTGTCCGCCGTGCGCGAGCGGTGCGAGGCCCAGAGCAAAGAACTGGAGGAGTTGAAAGCCCGGCCCCCAGCGGTAAGCCCGGCCGCCGTGGCGCTCGCAGGGCTCGTGGACTTGAAGGGCATGAAGGCCGAAGACTTCTGGGAAGCGTGCTTCGGCGTGCGCGGCGAGCTTCGCCCCGCCCAGTGCAGGGGGCTCGCGGCGTCAACGTGGGCGGTGGTTGTCCTCGAAGTGAGCAACGGTGGGGCGGAGCCGTGGACGCCCGCGTGGGCCGAGGTTACGCCCGCAGCGGGAGGGGCGCCGCGCCGCGCCCGTGCGGTGCTCTCTGGCCAGGCAGTCATTCCCTCAGGGGGCGCGGTGAGCGTGGCCGTTGAGGTGGAGATGCCCAGGAGGGAGCCAGGGGAGTGGCTGCGGGCGTTGCACTCGCTGCGGGTGTGCAACGCTGACGGGAGCCGCTGTCTGTCCGTTCCCGAGGTAACGCTGTAGCAACAGGCGCGAGGTGCCCGGCATGTTTTGGCGATTGGAACCCAAGAACCTGAAGCCCGGCCAGATGGTGGACGGCTGGCGCATCGTCCGGAAGCTTGGCAGCGGTGCCTATGCC
>Ga0247825_10002136_pt1 | contig 13075 bp, 11 predicted proteins | sample 13C_Vanillin_Day_FD_194413 | JGI IMG/M metagenome (GOLD analysis project Ga0247825, IMG submission 194413) | Soil microbial communities from agricultural site in Penn Yan, New York, United States - 13C_Vanillin_Day48 | ecosystem: Environmental > Terrestrial > Soil > Agricultural land | place...
CGACGGACACGTCGCCATACGACTTGCTCACGCGATCGACGTCGAACACCAGGCGGCCCGAGCCCTCGGCCTGCCCCATCGCCATGCGCACAGGGCCGGACTGGGCGCGATACGCGGCGCGCTCCGCGCGAAGCGCCATCAGGTCGCGAACCCGTCCCTCGTTGCGGGTGCGCCGCGCCTTGATTCCCCGACGGAGCCACGCTTCTTCCTCCGCGAGCTTCTTGTCGAGGCGTTCGAGATCCCGCAACTCCGTCTCGATCGCGGCCGCCTTCTTCTCGAGATAGCTGTCGTAGTTCCCGGGCCAGGACCGCAGCTCGCCACGATCCACCTCGATGATCCGGGTCGCCAGCCGGCGCAGGAACGCGCGATCGTGCGTGACGAACAGCAGGGCGCCGGGAAAATCCTGGAGGTGCCGCTCGAGCCATTCAATGGCCTCGATGTCGAGATGATTCGTCGGCTCGTCGAGCAGCAGCACGTCCGGATCGCTGACCAGCGCCTGCCCCAGCAGCACCCGTCGTCTCCAGCCGCCGGACAACTCGCTGACGCGCCGGTCGCCGGGCAGCGCCAGCCGCGACAGCACGGCGTCCACCTTGTGCGCCGCCGACCACGCATCGTCCTGCCGCGGCAGTCCCGCCGCGACCTCGTCGCGGACCGTCCGGGTGCTGTCGGGAACGTCCTGGGCAAGACGCGCGGTGCGTAGCGAGGGGGCGCGCCAAATGCTGCCCGAGTCGGGCGCCTGCTCGCCCGTCACGACCTTCAATAGCGTGCTTTTCCCGCTGCCGTTGCGCCCGATCAGCGCCAGGCGCTCACCGGGCTCAATGCGCAGGCTCCCATCGGCAAAGAGGGGCAAATGGCCGAAAGCGAGCGAAACCTGTTCCAGAGTGAGAAGGGGCATGAAACGAAAGGCGCGGCTACCGGGAGCCGCCCGGGCAGTGGAGAAATGACACCAATCATCAGGCTACAGCCTTCCCGCTGCGGAGGGACACCCTTGCTGCCGATAGATATGGCGATCCCCCAGCCGCGGATGCTGCCATCCGCCCCGAGCGCCAATTGTTTCCAAGAATTTCAGCTTTCGCCCGGATTTCGCTTTTCGCCATCGCGACGCTGGCTGCCGCGCCGCTTCCCGCGACTGCGCAGATCTATGTCCGGACGGACGCGAATGGGCGACAGGTCTGGTCGGATCGTCCCATTGACCAGCCGACGGCGGTCTATGCCGTTCCCGGCACGAAGCAGCAGTTTTCGACCCGTCCCGTCGCCGACCCGGCAAAGGCCTCAGAGTACGACGGACTGATTGAGGAACACTCGACCCGCCGCGCCCTGCGTCCCGAACTTGTTCGGGCCGTGATCCAGGTGGAATCCGCGTTCAACCCGCGGGCCGTGTCGCCCAAGGGAGCCGTGGGCCTGATGCAGCTCATGCCGGCAACCGCGCGGGAGCTGGGCGTCCGCGACGCCTACGATCCAGCCGAGAACATCCGGGGCGGCACCGCCTACCTGCGCCAGCTGCTTGACCGGTACGACGGCAACGAGGAGCTCGCGCTCGCCGCGTACAACGCCGGCGCTGGCGCAGTCGATCGCTCCGGCGGCCGCATACCGGCCTATCGCGAAACCCGCGATTACGTGCGCAAGGTCAGCTCCGCCGCGGGGCCCTCGTCCGGCGACGTCCGGCCACGTCATCAGTCCGCAACATCGCTTGCGACCGGGAAGCTGGTGGTTTACAAGTGGCTCGAGATTGTCGATGGCCGAGCCATTCCGAAGTATTCCACGACCCCTCCGCCCTCCGGCACCTACGACGTCGTCAGCCCCTGACGGAGCAAGGCACAATGCACAATGCTCAATGCTCAGTGAAAGGAACAGCGCCCGGCCCTTTCCGCGCCCATTGAGCATTCAGCATTGCGCCTTGTGCATTGCCGTCGCTCTGGTCGCCGGCACGCTCTCATTCGCACAGACGCCCTCGAATACCGAGCTGCCGCCATCGCTGACACGGATGATCGAGGCCGAGCGCGCATTCGCGGCACGTGCGCTCACCGTCGGCTGGAAGGAAGCGTTTCTCGAGTATTTCGCCGACGATGCCGTGGGGTTCGATGAAGGCGCGGCCGACTTCGCGAAGGCACAGTTCCGCCGCAGCCCCGACCCGCCGAAGGAGCTGCAACTGATCTGGGAGCCGCGCTACGGGGACATTGCGGGCAGCGCGGAACTCGGCTACCTGACAGGTCCGGTCAGAAACATCCTGCCGAGCCGGGACAAGGGACAGCCGCGCCACTCCACGTACTTCAGCATCTGGAAGCAGCAGCGGAACGGAGCCTATCAAGTAGTGCTCGACGTCGGAACTCCCACGCCGATGGCCGTTCCCTTCGCGCCCGGCTTCACCCGTGCGCCGCAGGGCAGCCGGTTCGCCGGCGAATACGACGACCGCACCCCGCCGCTGGGAAGCGCCGACAGCGTGATGAACGCGGCGCTGCGGACCAGCCAGGCCACCGCGTACCGTGAGCGGCTCGCGCCGACTGCCCGCCTGCATCGTCGTAATGTGATGCCGCTCGTCGGGGACCGCGCGATCCTCGCCTGGCTCGCCAACCAGCCACGCTATACCGCCGCCGACAGCCGCTACGCCGAGGCCGCGCGGTCCGGCGACCTCGGCTACACCTGGGGGACGTACATCATTCCCGGCCGCGGCCGTGCCCCGCGCGAGGAAGGCTTCTATGCGCGCGTCTGGGTCCGCGAGCGTAATGGACAGTGGAAGATCGCGGCGGATATCACGCAGCCGCAGTGAGGACGACGCCGGCGATCCGGGGGTCCGGACGTCCGGTGATCTGGAAGTCCCGTGATCCGGAAATCCGGCGCCTCCCTGGCCCGTGCTAAAATACGGGGTTTGCAACGGTACCGGCGGCTCGCTCCGGTACCTCCCAGATCGAGAGAGGAACAGTGGCCAAGCGTACCAAGTCCGCCCTGAAGGCGAATCGACAGAACATCAAGCGGCGTGAAGCGAACCGGCAGATGCGGTCGCGTCTCCGGACGGCCCTCAAGGCCATTCGCGCTTCACTGGACGAGAACGACGTCGAAGGGGCGAAGGCGGCACTCAGCAAGACCGTCTCGATCGTCGACAAGATGGCGACGAAGGGCATCATCCATCGCAACACGGCCGGCCGGTACAAGTCGCGCCTCGCGTCACGCCTGACCAAGGCGAGCGCGTAGTTCGCGGACTATTTCCTGTAGGGCGAGCCTTGCCAGGCCCGCCCGCGCGGACCAGACATGGTCCGCGCCACGCCAGCGGCTCCCGTTCCGCAGAGTTCGACGACCAACCGCTCGAGGAGAATCCGCGGGTCGCCGCCCGAGGATTTGAGCGCGAGGTCCGTTCGGAACACGGCGTCGATCGCCGGCCTGACGCGCTGCGGCGGCATCTTTTCCGCCACCCAGCGCAGCTGTCCCATCAGGACGAAGGGCACGCCGCCGGCGTCGAGCGAGGCATTCAACTGCCGCAGCGCCTCGCCGGCGTCTCCATTGCGGATGGCGTTGGCGATCCCGAAATCCTCTTCGACCTGCGGACCTGCCGGCACGACCTGCCGCACGTCCTCCACGGTCACCTTCGGCTGTCCCATCGCGTAGAGCGCCACGCGTTCCAGTCCCGAGCGGAGCCGGACGATGTCGAGCCCGGCGCGTTCGACCAGCGCGCGGATTGCGGCGGGTTCTAAGTTGACCTTGTCGCGGGCGGCTCGCGTCTTCACCCAGAGATCGGCGTCGGCCTCGCTTTCGATCGTCCCGCAGTCGACTACCTGCGCGTGCTTCACCAGAAGCTTCGGGACGCGTCGCCGCATGTCCAGCGGCCCGCACACGAACACCACCGTCGCGTGGTCCGGCGGCGATTCGATGAACGCCTCGAGCCGGGCCTGCTCTTCGTCCGCTGCCTTGCCCTCGCGCTTCGGCATCAGCAGCTTCTCAGCCTCGAGCACGACGACGATGCGGCGCGGGGCCATCATCGGCAGCGTCTGCGCCGCGTCGAGCAGCGCGTCGACCTTGGTCTCGGCGCCGTAGAGGCGATCCACGTTGAACGCCTCGAGCCCTTCTTCGACGATCGCGGCGAATTCGCCTGCCACCGCTGTCTTTTCAATGTCATCGGCGCCGACGAGCATGTAGAGGGGCGACGTATTGCCGGATGCAATCTGCTTGCGAACAACCGCAGGGGTGATGGCGGGCATCGGAATTGGCGAATGGACGAATTTACGGATTGACGAATCGGATTGAGGGGTCGAACTGGCAATCGATCGATGAATCCGTCGATCCGTCAATTCGTAACGTCGTCAATCTCATGTTCGCTAGAACGCTTCCAGGATCGCCGTCACCACCGTGCGGGCGATGTCGTTCGAAATGCGATCGAACGACGATGCCTGAGTATCGAGGAACGTGGCGCCCGTGACGTCACCGGGAGCCGCGTCCAGCTGGTACTCTTCGCGGAACACGAGCTGGTCGTTCGACCAGAGCACCTCGTTGGTCCGCGTATCGGTGAACTGCGCCCGGATGACGACGGTGAACAGGTAGCGTGACGCGAGCTGGTTGGCACCGAGCGCCGCCGGCTGGACGATGATGCTCGCGAGCTCGGCGGTCAGCAGCGCATCCGCGCCGGTGCCGTCGGGGACGATTCGATACTTGCCCCGGCCGATGAACTCGGCCCGGACCTTCTCGGTCAGCACCTGTTCCGTGCGATAGAACGTGGTCTTGTTCTCGATCGGCGGGATCCCGACCGTCCTGATGTCCGCGGGCAGAAACGTCCCGCGGCCGGCCAGCGCGTACCCGCATCCGGAGCTGCCCATTGCCAGCAGCCCGCCGAGGACGGTCAGCGCCAGCCTACGCCGCAACGATCGAGACAAGCCGTCCTTTCACGACTACCACCTTCTTGACCGACTTCCCTGCCAGGTGTGTCTGCACCGCCGGGTCCGCCAGCGCCGCCGCCTCGAGGTCGCTCTCAGCCGTGTCCGGCGAGACGCTGATGCGACCACGCACCTTCCCATTGATCTGGACCGGCACCACGACCTCCTCGGCGCGGGCGACCGCGGCATCGAACTGCGGCCAGGTGGCGGCGGCAAGACCCTTGTCGTGGCCCAGCATCTCCCACAGCTCTTCCGCGGTGTGCGGCGCAAACGGCGCGAGCATCCGGATCAACGCCTCGACCGCTTCGCGAACCACGCAGATCGTCTGCGCGCGCTCCACGTCGCCGGCGTGCTCGACGTCCTCGTCGGTCCGCCGCGCCGGTCCGCCGGTGATGGTCTGCTCGCTAAAGGCGTAAAGCTCGTTGACGAGCTCCATCATCGCCGACACCGCCGTGTTCAGCTGCTGGCGCTGTTCGACGTCGGTGGTGACACGCTGGATCGTCTCGTGCGTCTTGCGGCGCAGCGATCGCTCGGCCGGGGTGAGATCGGAGCAGGTGTCAGCGCTCTCGATCCCTTCGCCGCCAATCGTCTCCACCCAATGGTCGATCAGCCGCCAGACGCGCGCCAGGAAACGGAAGCTGCCTTCGAGCCCCGCGTCCGTCCACTCGACCTCCTTTTCGGGAGGCGCGACGAACATGACGTAGAGGCGCAGCGCGTCGGCTCCGGACTTCTGCAGCATCGAATCGGGGTCGACCACGTTGCCCTTGGACTTGGACATCACGTTGCCGTCCTTGAGCACCATCCCCTGGGTCAGGAGCTGGGTGAACGGCTCGCTGTGATCGACCATCCCGATGTCGCGGAAGACCCGGGCAAAGAAGCGCGAGTAGATCAGGTGCAGGATGGCGTGCTCGACGCCGCCGCTGTAGAAATCGACCGGCAGCCAGTACTTCACCGCGGCCGGGTCGAACGGCAGCTTGTCGTTCGTCGGGTCGGCAAAGCGATAGAAATACCAGGACGAGTCGACGAACGTGTCCATCGTGTCCGTCTCGCGCCTGGCAGGACCGCCGCACTTCGGGCAGCGGACGTTCACGAACTCGGGCACCTGTGCGAGTGGCGAGTCGCCACGGCCGGTGAACTCGGCGACCTTTGGCAGTTCCACCGGCAGCTGGTCGTCAGGAACCGGGACAATGCCGTCCGTCTCGCAGTAGATCATCGGGATCGGCGTACCCCAGTACCGCTGGCGCGAGATGCCCCAGTCCTTCAACCGGTACTGCACGGTGCCTTCGCCGATGCCACGCTGCGCCGCCCCGGCGGTCATCTTCTGCTGCGCGTCGGCAGACGGCAGCCCGCTGTAGTCACCGGAATCGACCAGCAAGCCGTAGGCATCCGTCGCTTCGGCCAGCGAGGCCGAGTCCATCGGCTTGCCGTCCGGCGTGACGACGACGCGGATCGGGAGATCGTACTTGCGCGCGAACTCGAAGTCGCGCTGGTCATGGGCCGGTACGGCCATGACGGCGCCGGTGCCGTAATCGCCGAGCACGAAATTCGCCACCCAGACCGGCACCCGTTCGTTCGTGAACGGGTTGATCGCCCGGAAGCCGGTGTCGAAACCCTGCTTCTCGATCTCGCCACTGATGCGGGCCGCGCGGTCCTGCAGCCGGAATGCCTGCACCTGCTTCCGGAACGCCGCCGAATCGCTGGACCGCTCGGCAAACTCCTGGACCAGCGGATGCTCGGGACCCAGCAGTACGAAGGTCGACCCGTAGATCGTGTCGATGCGCGTCGTGAAGACTTCGATGATCGTCGAGGGATCGCCCTCCACCGCGAACTTCACGCGCGCGCCCTCCGACCGTCCGATCCAGTTCCGCTGCATCGTCAGAACCTTGTCTGGCCACTTGTCGAGGGTTTCGGTGTCGTTCAGCAGTTCGTCCGCATAGGCGGTGATGCGGAAGAACCATTGCTCGAGGTCGCGTGTTTCCACCGGCGAGCCGCAGCGCCAGCATCCGCCGTCCACGACCTGCTCGTTGGCCAGGACCGTGTTGTCCTTCGGGCACCAGTTGACCGACGACTTGCGCCGGTACGCGAGCCCCTTCTCGAACATCCGGATGAAGAGCCACTGGTTCCACTTGTAGTACTCAGGGTCGCAGGTGGCGAACTCGCGCTCCCAGGCGTAGCTGATGCCAAGCCGTTGCAACTGCCCTTTCATGTGCGCGATGTTGCCGCGGGTCGACACCTCGGGATGGATGCCGTTCTTGATCGCGGCGTTCTCCGCCGGCAGGCCGAACGCGTCCCATCCGAAGGGATGCAGCACGTTGAAGCCGCGCATGCGCTTCATCCGCGCCATCACGTCGCCGATGATGTAGTTGCGGACGTGACCGACGTGGGCGTGCCCCGACGGATAGGCGAACATCTCGAGGCAGTAGTACTTCGGACGCGATGGGTCGACCGTCACCTCGAAGGCACGGTTGGCAACCCAGCGCTGCTGCCACTTCTTGTCGAGCTCCTGCGGCTTGTAATCCATAGCAAAGGGGAAGGAGGAAGGGGCAGGCAAGAGGGCACAGACACCCGGCCCGGCACGCTTCCGTCAACGCTGCGGCGTCTTTTGAAATTATAACTGCCAGTGCGGGCCGAGCACCGGCAGTACCGCCTTGAGTGTGGCCTGGCCGCGCACGGTCTCACCACCCGCCAAACCCTTGTTAGGCCCGCCGGACGACTCGTCGAGTGAGGCGATCGTCTCGCGCAGCCCCTCGGCCAGCCCCTGAAGGTTGTAGCCGCCCTCCGTAACCGCGACGACGCGGCCGTCACAGACCTCGTCGGCCGCCGTGACGACCATCGACGTGAGTCGACCGAAGCATGCCGACGACAACCGCATCCCCCCGAGCGGATCGTCCATGTAGGCGTCGTACCCGGCGGAAATCAGGATCAACTCCGGCTTGAACTGCCGGAGCACAGGTATGGCGACCCGTGAATAGACGAGTTCGTAATCGGCGTCCGTCGCACCCGCGGTGAGTGGCAGATTGACGGTGAAACCGGTCCCGCCGCCGTTGCCGATTTCCGTCACCGCACCCGTGCCAGGGTAGTACGGAAACTGGTGCGACGAGATGAACAGGACAGACGGATCCGTGTAGAAGCTCCACTGCGTGCCGTTGCCATGGTGCACGTCGTAGTCGACGATGGCGACGCGCGCCAGGCCGAGCGCCCGTGCATGTGCTGCCGCCACCGCCACGTTGTTGAAGAAGCAGAAGCCCATCGCGCGGTCGGCCTCGGCGTGATGACCCGGGGGACGGACCATCGCCAGCGCCCGCCGCATTCCTGTAGCCGGGGTCTCGCGCAGCAGGCCCGGCGGCTGGAGCACGAACTCCACCGCGCTGACCGCCGCGCCAGCGGCCAGACACGCGACCTCGTAGCTGTCCGGCGATGTGAACGTATCGGCGTCGAGTGCGGTTGCCCGTCCCGCGGTTTCGGCAATCAGCCCGACATAGTCCGCATGGTGGACGCGCGCCAGTTCTTCACGGCTGACCGCGCGAGGCTCGCGCACGTCCCCTCCACCCCGGCGAAACTCCGACGCGATGGCCTGCATGACCTCGGACCGCTCGATACGCTCGGGATGGCCGGGAGGCGTCAAATGATCGGCGAACCGCGGAGAGGTAAACAACGTCACGGACATGCTTCATTCTCGACGTTCGATTTTCGATGTTCAATTTGAAAGCGGAATTGACCGATCGCTGAGACCGGGAGCTTTACCCGTATGACCATCATCCTCTGGGTCCTCGCCGTCGCTCTCGTCGCCGCCGGCATCGTCGGCATCATCCTGCCGGCCCTGCCGGGAACCGTCCTGATCTTCGCCGGGCTGTTCGTGGCCGCCTGGGCGGACCAGTTCCAGCGCGTCGGGCCACTGATGCTGACGATCATCGGCATCATCGGCGCGGCCAGCTATGGCGTGGACTTCGTCGCCGCGGCGCTTGGCGCGCAACGGTTTGGTGCGAGCAAACGAGCCATGGCCGGGGCCGCGCTCGGGACGCTGGCGGGCCTGTTCCTTGGCCTGCCGGGCCTCATCGCAGGTCCCTTCGTCGGTGCCATGCTCGGCGAGTTGACGATGCACAGGGACTGGCGACGCGTGGGCCGGGCCGGTCTCGCGGCATGGATCGGGTTCGCCATCGGGACGGCGGTCAAGGTCGGGATCGCCTTCCTGATGCTCGGGCTGTTTGCGGCGGGGTACGTGTTTTGAGGGTTCATGGGTTCATAGGTGCGTGGGTGCCCGGGTTCCGGTTCTGCTCATATTTATCTACAATGCAGATAAATTGGCGGAACATCTCGGCATCTTCGAACAGGCGGTCCTGCTCGCCCTGCTGCGTCCCCAGACTGAGCTCGGCAAGGAAAGCTACGGCCGCGCGATCCTGAAAGAGGTCCAGCATCGGCTTGGACGCGAGGTCGCCGCTGGCGCGGTGTACTCCACCCTCGAACGGCTGGAGGCGAAAGGGCTGGTCTCGTCGGAACTGGGGCCGGGCACGCCGGTCCGGGGAGGGCGGCCGAAGCGGCACTATCGCATCGAGGCCGACGGCGTGCGGGCGCTCAACGCGGTCCGCACCGTAACCGATCGCCTGTGGGCAGGAATCCATCTGCCGCTGAAGGGAACGCGATGAACACCATCATCGGCGACCTGCTCGAGGAATACCGAGAGGTCGTCTCCCCTTCCCGCGGCCGCATCCGCGCGATGCTCTGGTTCGCTGGACAACTCACCAGCCTCATCGAGCCATGGATGTGGGGCCTGATTCTCGGTGTCACATTGGGCGGACTGAACCTCGTCTCCACGGCATCTTCAGCGCCGCCAACTTCGCCCGGAAGATGATCTTTCTCGACATGCTCCAGCACCGCCGCGCTGGCATGGGCTGCTCGTGCGCTACCACTCGAGCGATGCCGGCAATCTGCGACGCTTCGTCGTCCGGGAACACATCGAGGGGCTACCCGGAGGGATTCTTTTCAGCCTGACGATGGGAGCCATGTGTGGCGGACTCGGTGGCGCCTTATGTGGCGACGGGAGCAGCCCTCGCGCATGGACGTCACCTGACGACACGTCCGACTCCCTAGAGGCGGTTGCGCCTCAGGCCTGCGCCCGGCGTCTCCTCGTCTTCGCCGCCTTCTTCGCTGCCGCACTGCGACTCGAGGCGGAACGTTTCCGTGCGGCGCTCCTCGCCTGACGCGAGAGCGCGCTCCGCGAGGCAGCCCGCCGTCCTTCATGCTTCAGCGCGGCGCGCGTCGCACGGGATCGGCTGGGCGACGCCGGCTTGCCCGCTCGCCGCGAGGCGGAAGCGGCGCTGCGCTTGGTACTCGAACGCGCGCCACGGGGCGGCGGGAGGTCGACCCCGGCGCGCCGCGCTTTCGACAAGCCGATCGCAATCGCCTGCTTCGTCGATGCCGCGCCGTGCTTGCCTTCCCTGATGTGGTGAATCTCCTCGCGCACGAACTCGCCGGCCTGCGTCGACGGTGACTTCCCCTGACGCTTGTCGCGACGCGCTCGTTCGAGCGTAGCTTTTTCTGGCATGCTGGACCTCCCTCTTCGGGCTTCGGGCGCCGGACCCTCGGGCTTCAAGAGGCAATGGCGATGCCATGAAGCGACGTGCTCGAGGTGGTGACCGAGGATTGGTGCAGGCCTCAGGCGTTCGTCAGGCTCGTGCAGCCAGCGCGGCCTTCACCCGCTCGGCTGTGAAGGGGACGTCGCGCAGCCTGGCGCCGGTCGCATCGAACACCGCGTTCGCGATGGCGGCGGCGACCACGGTCACGGCCGTTTCACCGGCACCCATCGCCCGTTCGTTGGGCTGGTCGATCAGCAGCGCGTCGACGATTGGGACGTCCGCACCCAGATACAGCGGCTTATAGCTGCGCCAGTCGACCGATGTGACCTGTCGATCGTCCCACGTCACCTCTTCCAGCAGCGCCCGGCTCAGTCCCTGGAGCGCGCCACCCTCGAGCTGATTGCGCAGGCCATCGGGATTCGAAATCGGGCCAGAGTCGCTGGCAATCGTGAACCGCGTCGCGACGATCGTGCCCTCGTCCTGGTTCACGGCGACCTCTGCAACGAGCGCGCAGTAACCGTTGTCCCCTTCGTACAGCACGCAGGACATCCCGCGTCCACGGACCACTCCGCGTCGGGCGTTCCCGGGCCTGGGTGACGGTCGAGTCTCCCAACGGGCCCGTGCGGCAGCCGCCTTGACGACGCCAATCAGGCGCGGATCGCGAAGGTGGCGGAGACGGTATTCCACCGGATCCGCCTTTGCCGACGCGGCAACCTCGTCGACGAACGACTCGTGCGCAAAGGTGTTCTGCAGACGCTCGGGAGATCGCAGTGGTCCCGTGAGGAACGTCGAGCGGACGTTGTGCGAGAGCACCCGCTGCACGGCGATGGTTCCGGTACCGCCCTGACGTCCGTTCACATCGCCCGTCACGTACGACGGGACGGCATTGCTGTTGTTGGCGTACGACGCCGGCGGCGGCGCCGGTGAGCGCGCCTGGAACGCAGCGGGCTCGAACCCGGCCAGCAGACCGGTCACCAGGTTCCCCGGCGACCCTGCGCCCGGCCGGCCACCGAGCGTCGGCGACCACCCTTCGTGATCCCACGCGACGATCGCCCCGGCTCGATCGAGTCCTGCACGCTGCTCGATGACGAACGCGAGACCGTAATTCTCCCACGCCATCTCGTCGCGACGTGACAGCTGGACGCGAACCGGACGGCCCACCGCCTGCGACATCAGCGCGGCGTCATAGGCCACGGTGTCCGCGCCGTTGATGCCATAGCAGCCGGGTCCCTGCTTGAAAATCACGCGCACGTTCTCCGGCGGCACGCCGAGCAGCAGCGCGGTCGAGCTCCGAAGCGGAAACACCGCCTGCGACGCCGCCCAGATCGTGGCCCGGCCGTTCTGCACGTCGGCCACCGCACAGGCCGTCCCCATCGACGCGTGCATCTGATACGGATACGTGTAGGTGGCCCGTACGACGGAGGCCGCACCCTGCAGCGCCGCATCGACATCCCCGCTGTTGACGAGATACGTGTCCCGGCTCGGCGTCTGAGTCCGCAACCGGGCGTGAAGGCCACGAGACGGAGCAAGCGCCGGCCCTGGCGTCCAGTTCACCTTCAAGCGGCTGGCAGCCTGTATCGCCTGCCAGGGCTTCTCGGCGACAACCCCGATGAAGTCCTTCCGGACAACTACCTTCACCACGCCTGGCAGATCGCGGATTGATGACTCGTCGACGGCGGCAAGCGTGGAACCGATCGCAGGCGGACGGACGACGCGGCCGTGCAGCATGCCTGGGATACGCACGTTGTGGACGAACTCGAACCGTCCGGTCACCATCGCCGGAATCTCGACGCGCGGCACGGGTGTGCCGAGCACCGTCCACTCCGCTGCGGGCCTCCGCCTGGCGTCTGGATTCAGCGGCAGGTTGAACGTCCGGCCAGCGATGAGCTCGCCGTAGGCGACGCGCCTGGATGCATCGGCACGTACGCTCACGACGCCATCCCGGGCCACGAGTTGTTCCACCGGCAGGGCGAGCCGTTCGGAGGCCATCGACAGCAGCGCCTCGCGCGCCGTTGCCGCGGCGAGCGCGAGATCCGCGCGATTGAAGTTCGTCGGGTGAGACTGCGCGCCGGACGTCGTTCCCTGATCGGGCGTGAGGTCGGTGTCGCACTGGATCAGCGTGACGCGTGACAACGGCACGCAGAGTTCTTCCGCCACCAGCTGCGTCTGCGCCGTATACAAGCCGTGCCCGAGTTCGCACTTCCCCGTGAACGCGGTCACCGATCCGTCGGCATTGATCCGGATCCATCGATCGAGCTGGGCGCTCCCGGCGCCATTCAGCCGCTGGGCAGCGGCGTCGGACGGTGCCAGGCCGAACTCGGACGCCAGGCGCGCCGCGCCAAAGCTCACCACCAGGGCCCCACCAGCCTGCAGGAAGTCCCGGCGGTTCACGCCCGCGCTCCCTTCGCATAGCGGTCGATGGCCTTCAGCATCCGGCCGTGCACGGCACATCGACAGAGGACGCCCGCCAGCGCCTGTCGAATCTCGGCTTCGCTCGCCCGCGGATTGCGATCCAGAAACACCTTGGCGGTCATGATCACGCCGCTGAGGCAGAACCCGCACTGCACGGCCTGCTCGTCGATGAATGCCTGCTGGAGTGGATGTGGGCGGTCCGGCGTCCCGAGTCCTTCCAGCGTGGTCACG
>Ga0247825_10002138_pt1 | contig 13060 bp, 11 predicted proteins | sample 13C_Vanillin_Day_FD_194413 | JGI IMG/M metagenome (GOLD analysis project Ga0247825, IMG submission 194413) | Soil microbial communities from agricultural site in Penn Yan, New York, United States - 13C_Vanillin_Day48 | ecosystem: Environmental > Terrestrial > Soil > Agricultural land | place...
CCGCGACCCTCGAAGCACAGGATGAAGCTCAGCAGGTAGAGCGTCAGCGGCAGAATCCACAGGAACGGCACGGAGGCCACGTCGTGGGTGATGTGGTTCGTTACCGCGAGCAGCATGAACGAGCCCATGGCCGACAGCAGCAGCCATCCCAGGTAATCGGGGGCCGTGGGGGCGGGGCCGGAGTCGGCCGGGGAATCCGCCTGGGCGGCTGCCGCGGACCGGGGTCGCGAGCGCGCGCTATACACCGCCGCGGCGGCGCACAGCGCGGCAAACAGGACATAGCCGCCGCTCCAGATCCACGATTGTTGAACGGTGGTGATCCACGGCTCCACCGCGAACGGGTAGGCGAGCAGGGCCAGCAGCGAGCCGAAATTGGACAGCGCGAACAGCCGGTACACCGTGCCCGCGGGAAACGTGCGCGCGAACCACGCCTGCACCAGCGGCCCCGTGGTCGACAGCAGGAAGTAGGGCAGCCCGATGGTGGCGGCGAGCAGGCCGAGGATCAGCCAGGTCGGATCTTCGCTGCCCGTGGGCTTCCAGCCCGCGCCCGCAAGGATGGGAAGCGATGCCAGACTCGCCACGAGGAGCGCGATGTGCAGCGCCACCTGGGCGCGCGGCGCGAGTTTGCGCATGGTCCAGTCCGAGTACGCGTAGCCGGCCAGCAGCAGGAACTGAAAGAACACCAGACAGGTGGTCCAGACCGCCGCCGAGCCCCCGAACCACGGCAGGATCTGCTTGGCCATGATCGGTTGCACCAGGAACAGCAGGAACGCGCTCGTGAAGATCGTGAGTGCGTAAAGCAGCATTTATTCTTCTTTCGAGTGCTTTTTTGAAGCGCGTATTATAGGTTAATCGTGAATGGTGAATGGTGGATCGTGAGTCGATCGCGTCGCCCGGGTAAAACGTTTCTGCTTGTGCTTGCGTTGACATTGTCGTGGGCCGGAGACGCAGCGCCGGCCTGTCCCAGCCACGAGCGGGTCAACACGCTGATTCGCTTCTGGCTGACGAAGGAGCCGGTGCGCGGGCTTCCGACCGACATGAACATGAAGGATGCGGAGTGCGGGCGCCGCCGCCTGGTGGAGCGCCTGGAGGCGAGCGACAATCGCATCGTCGGCTACAAGGCCGGGCTGACGAACAAGGCGCTGCAGGAGCGCTTCGGCGCGGCGAGCCCGGTGCGTGGCGTGCTGCTGGAGAAAATGCTGCTCGAGGACGGCGCCGAGGTGCCGTTCGATTTCGGCGCGCGGCCGGTGTTCGAGGCCGATCTCCTGGTCGTGGTGAAGGACGCCGCGATCCACCAGGCAAGGACGCATCTCGATGTGCTGAAATCCCTGTCCCTGGTGATTCCCTTCATCGAACTGCCCGACCTGCTGGTCGCGGAAGGCGAGAAGATGTCGGGCCCGCTTCTGGTTTCGCTCAACGTCGGGGCGCGGCTGGGCGTCGTCGGCAAGGGCATTCCCGTGCAGGCCACGCCCGAGTTCGGGGCGGCTTTGCAGAAGATGCGCGTGACGGTAGCGAACCAGGGAAAGGAAATCGCGAGCGCGACGGGCGGTGCGATCCTCGGACACCCTCTCAATGCGGTGTTGTGGCTGGTCCAGGACCTGGAGCGCTCGGGCATCAGGCTGAAGCCGGGCGATCGGCTGAGCCTGGGCTCGTTCAGCCAGCCGGTGAAGCCGGTGCCGGGGATGACGATCAGCGTGCGATACGAGGGATTGCCGGGTAATCCGGCAGTGTCCGTTCGCTTCAAATGACGTACTTCGAACCGCGAAGTCGCCAAGAGAAGCAAGGGCCATGAACAGGATTGACAGCCGGCCGCGCTCCGTTGTCGACATCGAAGGCTTCGTCGGCCTTTTGCAGGCGGCGTGCCACGACCGGGAAATCAACGCTGCGCTGCAGCGGCTGCTGTCCCTGCCCGACGACCGGCGCCGCGGGCTGGTTCACACCTGGGTATCGGACCTGATCATCGCCGAAGCGCCGAAGGACTTCATCGAGGCGGTCGCCTGCCTGGTTGACGATGCCGTGGCAGAGAAAGCGTACGAAGTCATCTGTCAGTGCAGGCCCGGCGTTGCTTTTGAGTGACGAGTGACGAGTGACGAGTGACGAGTGACGAGTGACGTGCGAGTCACCGTCTATCAGTGGCGCCGCCCGCGGGCCCTTGCCCGGCGTTCTTTTCCTGCCGTCTTTCGCCGGTGTTAGAGAATACCTCCCGCGCCTTCGTCAATCCCAGGACCAGAGCGACGAGCGGGAGCAGCATCACGCCGATGCCGTAGTCGGCCGCTTTTTCGAGCAGCCGTGCGCGGTGGCTGTGCGGATGACGCTGCGCGTACCACCAGGCCGTCCCGCGCAACAGCATGAAATCCATGAGCAGCGCCCCGTAGCCGAACGCCGCGCGGCATTCGTACTCGGGTACGCCGCGGGCAAAGCCGATTTCCAGCGAGGAAAAGCCGCCGCTGCAATCATTGCGGTCGCCTTCCCCAAACGCGACCCAGTGCGCAACGGCAGCGAGTCCAATAAAGACCGCCAGGCCGAGCGCGGCGCCGTGGGCCCGCGCTCTCGCTGCACCGACGGTGGCCATCAGGAAGAGGTAGACGCCGCACGCCAGGAACAATCCCGCCACGATCACGATGACCCACCGCGGGGCCAGCATCCGGGATTCCGCGTTGGGAAAATATCCGAGCGCATCGAGCATCGGAAAAATGCCCGCGGCCAGAAAGGCCAGAGCGCAGAGAGACAGGGTCCAGCGCGAGTGCCCCATCCATTTTCACCATGCTGACGGGCGACACCCGATTCTAGCTTCTGTGCGGGCGGAATGCGAAATGCCCCATGCTAGAATCGCCCGCGCCTCGCAAGACACTCATCACCCGCCACTCACCTCGATTTCAGTCAATGGACTCCATGATCGAACGCCTCGCGGAGTACGCCGCGGGGTTGCGCTTCCAGGATCTGCCGCCGGGGGCGGTTCATGAATTCAAGCGGCGGCTGATCGATTCGATCGGCTGCCTAGTAGGTGGCTACGACGCCGAGCCGTCCGTCATCGCGCGCGATCTCGCGCGCCGCAGCCGCGGCAACCCGCCGGCCCGCATCCTGGGCACGCAGGAACCGTCATCCCCCGAGCTCGCCGCATTCGCCAACGGGACGATGCTGCGCTATCTCGATTTCAACGACGCCTATTTCAACAAGGCCAGCGGCCATCCCAGCGACACGTTCGCTGCCGTGCTGGCCATGGCCGATGCAACCGGCATCGGCGGCCGCGCGCTGATTACGGCCACGGCAGCCGCGTACGAGGGCTATTGCGCGCTCTCCGATGCGGTCGAGCGGGAAAAAGGCTGGGATCACTCGGTGCAGTGCGTGATCGGCAGCGCGGTCGGCGCGGCCAAGGTCCTGGGCCTGAAGAAGGAGGCGATGGGGAACACGATCTCGCTCGCCATCACGCCGAACATGGCGCTCGAGCAAACCCGCACCGGCGAACTCGCCATGTGGAAGGGCGCGGCCGGGCCGAACGCCGCGCGCAATGGCGAGTTCGCCGCGCTGCTCGCGCGCGAAGGCATGACCGGCCCGGGCCAGGCGATCGAGGGTAAGTTCGGCCTGTGGCAGAAGGTCGGCCGCTTCGACTGGGAGCCTTTCGGCGGCCGGGGGCGGCCCTTCCGGCTCACGCAGACCCACATCAAGTTTTTCCCGGTCGTCATCCATGCCCAGTCGCCGGTCACCGTGGCGCTGGAACTGCAGTCGGCTGTGAACCCGGAGGAGATCGAGGCGGTGGCGATCGACACTTACTGGGTGGCCGAGCGCTACGTGGACCGGAAGAACCCGCTCTGGCATCCCGCGACGCGCGAAACGGCCGACCACAGCCTGCCTTATTGCGTAATCGCGGCGCTGCTGGACGGGGAAGTCACCGAGGAAAGCTTCTCGACGAGGCGCTTGCGCGATCCGCGCATAGCCAGGCTGCTCGATCGCACGACCATCCGGGAAGTGCCGGAGTACACGCGCGCGTTTCCGCAGGAATGGCCGTGCCGGATCGAGGTGACGCTGCGCGGCGGCCGCAGGCAGATCGCCGAGGCGCGCTACTTCCGGGGTCATGCGAAGCGGCCGCTGAGCGACGAGGAGATCGAGCGCAAGTTTCGCGTACTGGCCGGAGAGCCGCTCGGGCGCAGGCGCGCCGACGCGGTCCTGAAGATGGGCTGGAACGCGGACAAGCTGAAGGACGTCCGGGAATTGCTGAAGCTCCTGAGGTTCGGCCGGCGCGGCCGCTAGCCCGAGCGCAGGGCAGTCGCATCTTCTGCGCTACCCGCGGATCAGGATCCTTCGCCTTTGATTCCCGCCTGCTTGATGACCTGCGCCCACTTGGCGCGCTCGGACTGGATGTGCGCGGCCAACTGCTGGGGCGTGCTGCCGGCGGTCTCGGAACCTTCGGCCGCTACCCGGCGTGAAACCTCCGGGTCGCGCAGCGCCTTGTTGATCTCCCGATTGAGGCGATCGACGATCGCGCGCGGCGTCTTCGATGGGGCGAGCACGGCATACCACTGACTCACAGCGAAGCCCGGTACGCCGGCTTCGCGGACTGTCGGCAGGTCGGGGAGGGCGCTCATGCGCCTGGCGCCCGACACCGCCAGTGCGCGCAGGCGGCCGGCTTTGACGTGCGGCAGGGCGGTGAGGATGCCGCCGAAGACAAAATGAATCGTTCCGGCCATGAGATCGGGATAGGCCGCGCCGATGCCCTTGTAAGGTACGTGCGTCACGTCGATCCCGGCGAGCGAGCGGAACAGCTCCGTCATGAGGTGGATCTGGCTGCCCTGGCCGACGGACGCATAGTTGAGCTTTCCGGGATGGGTTTTCGCGTGCGCAACCAGCTCCTTGACCGAGCGCACCGGCAGCGCGTTGTTCGCCATGAGCACGTAGGACTGCGCGCTCAGCTGCGATACCGGGACGAAATCACGCGAAATATCGTAGGGGACCGGGTACACCAGAGGCCGGATCACCTGGCTCGCGCTGATCGTGACGATCGTGTAGCCGTCCGGCGCCGCGAGCCGCGCGAGGTCCAGGGCGATCGCGCCGCTCGCGCCCGGCCGGTTGTCCGCGACCACGGTCTGTCTGAGCTGCTCGGTCAGCTTCTGCCCGACCGCGCGTGAGATGGTATCGGGGCCGCCGCCCGGCGCGATCGGCACGATCAGTCGGATGGGGCGATCCGGGTACGGCTGCGCGTACGCCACGAAGGGAAAGCACGCAGCCATCCAGAGCGTGGCAACGGTTCCGCGCACCCACGGCATATTCTTCTCCTCGACGCTCCAGTCCTGCACGCCCGCTGTCCACCGGGACGAGTGGCTGCCGCTCCTGCCCGTCTCACGTCCGGTTCGATTGACGGCGCCCGCGACTCGGGCCCGGCTCACGCGCGCTGCATCAGGCGCGCAATTTCGCTCGCGTCGTCGACCTTCTCCAGGCCCAGCATCGCATCGCGCAGCCGGCTGACCTTGTCCTTCGGCAGCGCCTTGGTCGCGAGCTTCTCGAATTTCTCGACGATATCCGACTCCGAAGCGAACTTCTTCTCGCTGCCGCGCGCGGCCTCGACGGTGCGCTTCATCACGGTGCCGTCGGCAAGGTGAGCCTCGACGTGCACCATGTGCCGGAATTTCGCGCCCTTGGAAGTGATGTCCTTGTCGTGCCGGACCTCGACCTTCTCCGCGAGGGCCATGCGGGCGGGATCGGCCACCTTGGCCTCGGTGAACTGGTCCACGAAGCAGTCGCCGTCCAGCAGCCAGGTGGCGACGCAGTAGGGGAGGTTGAGTTGTGCCGACGTGAGCCCCTGCGGCACGTACTTCCAGCCGACGTGCTCCATCGTCACCTTCGACCCGTGCACCACGATCTTCCGGACATCCTTCGCACCGAACGGCTTCTCGGCCTGCATGTCGCGGATGGCGTCGAGCGTCGTGTGGTTGCTGCCGACGCAGGCGTAGAACTTGAGGGCGACGCCCATCGTCTGCCACGTTTCGCCCAGCCCCGCCGTCAGTTCCTTCAGGTCGAAATGATCCTTCGACTGCGACATCGTCGTGCAGAAGCCGCCGTACTCGCTCTCCAGCACGTTGACGATGCCGGTGAAGCCGCCTTCTGCCAGCAGCGCGCCGTAGAGCCCGCTCTGGGACGAGCGCCCGGCATGCATGCGCTTGACCATCGCGCCGAACTGCGCCGCCATGAGCCCGGCGGCCTGCGTGCCGGCGATACCGAGAGCGTGCACGGTCTTGCCGGCGTCGAGCTTCAGTCCGCGCGACGCGCCGGCAGCGGCGGAAAATACGCCGAGCGTGGCGCCCGAATGCCAGCCCGAGCCGATGTGCTCGGGACCCATGCACAGGCCGACGCGCGGCCCGATCTCGTAGCCGGCGACCGCGGCGGTCAGGAAATCCCTGCCGGTCATGCCGCGCTTCATCTCGGCGAGCGGGATCAGGGCCGGCAAGACCACGGCGCCGACGTGAAGCACGCCGGCGCGATGCACGTCGTCCAGCTCGAAGCCCTGCACGGCGGTGCCGTTGGCGAGCGCCGCGTGCGGCGCCGACAGCTTCCGGTTCGTGCCCCAGATGACGCAGTCGCGGGTGGAATCGACGCGGGAAAGCGAGTCCTGCAGGATGCGGCACCACTCCAGGTCGGCGCCGTAGAGCGCGCACCCCAGGGAATCGAGCATCAGCAGCCGGATGCGGTGCCTGACTTCGGCGGGGATCGCGTCGTACTGGAGATGGGCGACGAATTCCGCGATGCCGCGGGTGTAGGGGTTGTCCTGGCTGGCTTCGTGACTCATTTGACTTCCGTTATTCGTGATTCGTGAATCGATCAGGTTCCGCGGTGCCTCGGCGATCAGGTCTGCCGGGCGGCTTTACCGGCGGATGCGCCCGCCTTGCGGCCGAACACCGCGCCCGACACGAGACCCGTGCCGCTCGGGTAGTTGAAGTAGAACAGCCCCCCCACCATCTCGCCCGCGGTGTAGAGGCCGGGGATCGGGTGGAAATGCACGTCGAGCACCTGCCCGGTTTCCTTGTCGATGCGCAAGCCGCCGAAGGTGAACGTGATGCCGCAGGTCGTGGCGTAGGCATCGAAAGGCGGCGTGTCGAGCGGCTGCGCCCAGTTCGACTTGGGCGGCTCGATCCCGGTGGTGGCCTTGCCGTCCTTGATGGTGTGATCGAAGGCGACGTCCTTGCGCACCGCGGCGTTGAACTCGCGCACGGTCTTGAGAAAATTTGCGGCGTTCACGCCCTCGAGCTTGGGCGCGAGCTCCTCCAGCGTGTTCGCGCTGACCTTGGTCACGAACTTGATGCGATATTCGGAGCGAAGCAGCTTCGTGACCTTGGAATCGAACACCTGCCACGCGAACTGCCCCGGCTGCTTGAGCACCTCGCCGCCGTACTTGGCATAAGTGAACGAGTGGAAGTCCCAGCCCTCGTCCACGAAGCGCCTGCCCTCGGCGTTGATCAGCAGCCCGAAGATGTAGCTGTGCTTCTGGAACTGGTCGCCGACGCTCACGTCGCCGAACTCGGGCGCGTAGCGGTCCCACCCGGTGGCATGGCAGCCCGACCAGTTGCCGTAGGGGGCGGCGCCGATATCGAGCGCCATCTTGAGGCCGTCGCCGACGTTGAAGCGTGACCCGCGCACCTTGGCGAGCTCCCAGCCCGGTCCGAGGTAGCGCGTGCGCATTTCCGGGTTGGCCTCGAAGCCGCCGCAGGCGAGCACGACCGATCCTGCGCGGAACTCGGCGAGCTTGCCGCGCTTCTGCGCTCGCACGCCGGACACGCGCTCGCCGTCGTAAAGGAGGCCGGTCGCCCGCGTTTCGTAGTGGACCTCGATGCCGGCTTTCCGGGCTGCCGCATCGAGGTACTGCACCAGGCCCGCGCCGCCGCCGTTGACCTCGATCGGCATGTTGCCGAAGTACTTGCGCTTGCCGTTGACCATGCCCGACTGCCGGCCGTGGTTGAGAATGAAGCGCGCGCCCTTCGAGCGCAGCCAGGCCATGACGTCGAGGCTGCTGTTGACCAGGATCTCGGAAAGATCCGCATCGGTGCGATAGCTGGTGAGGCGATAGATCGTGTCGAGGAATTCCTCGCGGGTATTGGTGCCGAAGTCGCTGTTGGCCGCTTCCTCATCGCTGATATCCGTGACGCGCCGCAGGTCCTCGAGCCCGCCGTAGGCGAAGCGCATCACGCCGCCCGCGAAGCGGCTGTTGCCGCCATGCTCGTCTTCGGTGGCGGCTTCCAGCATCGCCACCCGGGCCCCTTCATCGCGCGCCGCCAGCGCCGCGCACAGCGCTGCGTTGCCCTTGCCGACCACTACCACGTCGTATTCGTGCTTCTCCATCGCTTCCTTCATTCGTCAGTGAATCCAGCCACCAGCCCCGAGTGACCGGTCTTAAAGCGTACCCTTGATCCCCGCCGTCTCGATGACGCGCCCGAACTTTTCCGTTTCGTGTTCCAGGAACTCCGCGAATTGCTCGGGGGAGCTGGCCACGACGGTCATGCCATCCTGAGCGAGACGGCTCTTGAGCTCGGGGAGCTGCAGTATGCGCACGACCTCGGCGTTGAGTGTCGCGATGGCCGCGCGCGGAGTGGCGGCTGGAACCAGGAGCCCGTACCAATTGGTCATGTCGAAGCCCCTGAGGCCGGCTTCCGCGATCGACGGGATCTCGGGGGCGATCGGGCTGCGCTCGGGCGTCGTCACGCCCAGAGCCCGCAGCCTTCCGGACTTGATCAGCGCAAGGCTCTGGAGAATGTTCATGAAATAAACAGGAACGCGCCCGGCCATCACATCGGTGACCGCGGCGCCGGCCCCTTTGTACGGCACGTGGACCATCTTGATGCCGCTCATCGAGTTGAAGAGCTCGGCGGAAAGATGAGGCAGTGTGCCGGCTCCCGACGAGCCGAAGTTGATTTCGCCCGGCCGTTTGCGGGCGAATGCGATCAGCTCCTTGACGGATCTGGCGGGAAGCGAGGGATGAACGACCAGCGTGAGCGGTCCCGAAGCGAGCCGCGAGACCGGCGCCAGGTCGCGGTTCCGGTATGGCAGATGCTTGTAGAGGCTCGGATTGCCGGCGTAGCCGGCCGGCACCACGAGCATCGTATGTCCGTCGGGCGCCGCTTTGGCGACGAAGGCCGTGCCCACTGTCCCGCTGGCGCCGGGGCGGTTCTCGACCACCGCCGGCTGGCCCCAGGCTTCGTTGAGCTTCTGGGCAATGAGACGCGAGAGAATATCGGTTCCGCCGCCCGGAGTGAAAGGCACGACAACGCGCAGCGGCCCGGACGGATACCCTTGCGCCGCGGCCGGCGCGATCGTACATGCTGCGGCGAGCAGGAGGGCGCGGACGAGCCACGCGCGGCGATCGCATTTCGGGGTTATCACGATAGGGTCCCGGCGGGATTCTTGTTACGGAAAGCGTGACGGCAGGCAGTCCCAATCTTAACTCATGTCAGGGCCCGGAGGCTGTGCTGCACCCGGCCGCAGTGCGCGGCGGACCCGCATTCCTCATGCCATTGCGCTGCAAGCGAACGCCATCGATGTGGCCCAGGTCGGATCGAAGGGGCTGCTGTGAAGCTGCGTGATCGTAGATGCCTGTTCGCGGCACGGAAACCGCAGCGCGCGGCAACGGATTGGGGAGGCGGAGGCTTGATGGCAGGCCGCGACCCTCGTTGAGTTTGCGTGCCCGCTGGTCCAGAATCCGGTCATTCCTTTCCAGGAGGATCGGTCATGAGCCAGCTGCTGCGCGCCGCCGCGGTCTTTTGCTGCCTGTTGCCTGCCGCTCCGGCGTCTGCGCAATCCTTTCCCGCGAAGCCACTGCGCATGATCGTGCCGTTCTCCGCGGGCGGTCCCACCGACATCACGGCGCGGCTGGTCGCCCCGCGCATGACGGAGCTTCTGAACGGCCAGCCGATCATCATCGACAACCGCGCCGGTGCAACCGGCATCATCGGGGCCGAGCTGGCCGCGAAGTCGCCGCCCGACGGCTACACGCTGCTTTTCGGCACCGCGAGCGTGGTCGCGATCAACATGGTCACGCATTCGAAGCTGCCGTTCGACACGCTCCGCGACTTCCAGCCGCTGACGCCGGTCATGACCACCTCGACCATACTCGTCGTGCATCCGTCCGTGCCGGCGAAGTCACTGAAGGAGCTCGTTGCGCTCGCCAAGGCCCGGCCCGGTCAGGTCACGCTCGGATCGGCCGGCACCGGCGGCACGCTGCATCTGCCGATCGAGATGCTCATGAGGTCGGCCGGCGTCAAGCTGACCCACGTGCCGTACAAAGGCGCGGCCCCGGCCGTGACCGACGTCGTCGGCGGGCAGCTGACCGGCATGTTCGTGGACCTGCCGGTGATTTCTCCCTACCTGAAGTCCGGGCGCGTGCGGCCGCTCGCGATGGCCAGCCCGAAGCGCTCATCCTATTTTCCCGACGTGCCCACCACGAAGGAGGCGGGATACGCCGACGTCGAGCTGCAGAATTATTACGCCCTGTTTCTACCGGCCAAAACGCCGCGCAGCATCGTCACGCGGCTGCACGACGCCGTCGTGAAGAGCGTCAACACGCCGGCCATTCACGAGAAGCTCGTCGGCACCGGCGCCGATCCGCTGACGATGACACCCGACGAGTTCACGCGCTTTCTGCGCGCGGACATCGAGATGTGGGCGAAGGTGGTGAAGGCCGCCGGCGTGAAGCTCGACTGAGGTGACCTCCCCTGATTCGTGGAGCGTGAATCCTAGGCGAGTGTCCTCCGGGCACCGGCCGAATCAGGTCGAAGAGGGCTTCCGGTCGGCGAACGCCCACCGCATCTCGTGGCTGAGCGCTTCGATCGTATCCTCCCAGCTGTCGCGCTGGGACTGGGCGAGGAGCGCGGCGAGCGCGGCGATCACGTTTTCCCAGGAGAACGACTCGACGACCAGCAGGCCGCGGCCCCATCGCGGCAGCCCGCTGCGCCCGAGGTAGCGCGGCGTGACGACTTCGAAAGTGAACATCTCCTCTGCGTCGCCGTCTTTCGGTCCGATCGACACCTGAAACAGCACGCAGCAGTCTGCCGTGTCGGCCGGTAGCGCCGGCGGCTCGAGATCGGGACTGAAAAGGCTCCTGAGCTGGGGAGAGGTCATGCGTTTCCCGTCGCGGCTGCCGCGCGCCAACCGCGGGCGGTCAATTCATGCAGGCAGTGGCGCACGCCCTCTTCAGGCGTCGTCGTTGCCGTTTCGATGATGATCGCATCGTCTCCGAAAGGTTGCATCTCGCCGGCCAGGCGGTTCAGCAGCTCCGGATTCCGGTCGGGCGCGGGATGTCGATCGCGGACGATCCGCCCGAGCAGCACGTCGACCGGCGCGCTGCACACCACGAACAGCAGCTCGGCGCCGGCCTGGCGCGCGACCTCGCGCACGCGGCCGCGCTGCGATTGCCGGGCGAAGGGCCTGCCGTCAAGAATGATGGACCCGACCCGCGGCCCTTCGGCGGCCAGTGCGTGACGGACGGCTGAATACAACAGCTCCATGCAGAAATCGTTCAGGGAAGCGTCGTGGGCCACGCGGTCCGGCGGGAAGAGAAGGTGACGCACCTCGTCCTTGTCCCAGCGCACCGCTCCGATGCGCCCGGCCAGCGCGCGGGAGAGCGTCGATTTGCCGCTGCCCGGCAGCCCGGCCATGGCGACGAGCAGCGGACGGCTCGAATCAAGGGTCACGATGCACGAGTCAGGGTCTCGCTCCCTCAGGCGGCGGCCTGCTTGCGCGCTTCGCCAGCGATGATTGCCGTCAGCCCGCGCACGTCCTTCACGTTCTCGAAGCCCTGGATCGCCGAGTAGAGCGGGCCGACGCGCTCGGCCGGCAGCACGCGCGCGGCGCAGTTGTCGAACTTCTCCTTGAGCAGCGATGCCGGCAGCGGATTATCCGAGGTGCGGCCGTAGGGCTGGTCGGTTTTCGCCGACAGCACCTTGCCGCCGCGCAGCGAGATCTTCACCTCGGCGCCGAAGTGGTTGTCCGCCGGAAACTGCGCGGTGGTGTAGGGCGCCGCATGCACGCGCGGCAGCACCTTGCGCACCTCCGGATCCTCGTATGCCTTGCCCTCGAAGTGCTCGATGCCGACGCGCCGGTCGAGCAGGGCGCGGGTCATGCAGTACTGGACGCTGAACTTTGCGTCGAGATCGCTCTTCGGGGCCGGGCGGTTGGTGTGCTCGAGTCGCCGCGTATGAGTCCACACATCCACCCGCTCGATATCGTCCGCAGAAGGCTTGTGCTCCCGCGCGAGTCCCAGCATCGCGTCGAGCGCCGAGTGCGTGCTGCCGCAGCAGGGATACTGCTTGATGGCGATGCCGGGCTTGACGATATCGAGCGGCTTCGCCCATGCCGAGAGTATCTTGCCGGCGTCGTAGGTGCCTTCTCCGTTGAAGACGTTGAAAAAGCCCTGCTTGTGCTCGAACGGGAGTTCGCCCGCGGTGTAGCCTTCGGACGCGAGCAGCGCGGCGAACAGGCCGTTGCGCGTGCAGTGCCCGACGTGCAGCGGCTTGACCATGGTGCCGAAGTTGGCCTTGATGCCGGAAGCGAGCGAGGCGGCGATGGCGAGCGCGACGGCGAGCCTCTCGTCGGGCAACTTGAGCAGCTTCGCGCAGGCTGCCGCCGATCCGAAGGTGCCGAGCGTGGCCGTCGGGTGCCAGCCCTTGGTGTAGTGATGGAAATGCACGCCCAGTCCGATCTTGCATTCGGTCTCGAAGCCGGCGACGTAGGCGGCGATAAAGTCGCGCCCGCTCGCGCCTACTTCGTCCGCCAACGCGAAGAGCCCGGGCAGGACGGGCGCCGATGGATGCCCGCCGAGCGTGTTGTTGCAGTCGTCGAAGTCCAGCGCGTGGGACGCGGCGCCGTTGACCAGCGCGGCATCGAGCGCCGACAGGCGGCGGCTGCCGCCGAATACGAGGCTGTTGCCGGTTCCGCCGCCGCGGGTCAGCACTTTCTCGACGAGGCGCGCCGCGTCCTCTCGCGAGCCGGCGAGGGTCACCCCCACAGTATCGAGTATGCCGACCTTCGCCCAGTGCACCGCTTCGGGCGGCAGGGCATTGAAGGTGATGGCGTTGATGCGCTG
>Ga0247825_10002139_pt1 | contig 13060 bp, 12 predicted proteins | sample 13C_Vanillin_Day_FD_194413 | JGI IMG/M metagenome (GOLD analysis project Ga0247825, IMG submission 194413) | Soil microbial communities from agricultural site in Penn Yan, New York, United States - 13C_Vanillin_Day48 | ecosystem: Environmental > Terrestrial > Soil > Agricultural land | place...
CGCCGGAGCCGACCCGCCGGCCCTGCGCATCGAGCAGATGGACCTCGCTTCCCGGCAGCGGCTTTCCGAGCGGGAGCGTGCGCGATTGCGTCGCCGGCAGCGCCCCGCTCGCATGGTAGGTGAGCACGCCGACGGTCGTCTCGGTGGGCCCGTAATGGTTGAAGATCTCGCACTGCGGCGCAAGCCGCCGCAGCCCATCGACCCAATCGAGGCGCGAAGCCTCGCCGCCGAGGATGAGGCGCCGGGCCGGCATCACGGCCTGCGGATCCTTTCCGCTTTGCAATGCCGCGAGGTGCGAGGGCACGATCTTCAGGACGTCGATCCCCTCGCGCGCGAAGTACTCGCCGAGGAGCCGCCCGCTCTCGGCCCGCGCCTGCGAGATGACGTGCAGGCAGCCGCCGGTCGCAAGCGCCGGGAAGATCACCGTGTTGCCGAGATCCGCGGCGATCGTGGACACCGTCGCGTAGCTCATGCCCGGCTCCAGGCGCAGGCGTTCGGCCACGCCGAGCACGTAGTTGACGATATTGCGGTGCTCGATCGCCACGCCCTTGGGGCGGCCGGTCGAGCCGCTGGTGTAGATCACATAGGCGAGGTTTTCCGGACCCGCTTCGGCCTTCGTCGCCTCGGCTGGGCCGTGCCAGTCGAACGCCTTGAGAGTGTCCTCTGTAACGACGAGCTTTGCGCCGGAGTCCGAGAGGATGAAGCGCACGCGCTCGGGCGGATACGCAAGGTCGAGCGGCACATACGCCGAGCCGGCCTTGAGGATGGCGAGGAGGCAGACCACCAGCTCGAGCGAGCGCGGGATGAGCAACCCGACGGGCACGTCGGGCCCGGCACCCTGGCGCACGAGCTCGGCCGCGAGCCGGCTGGCGCGGCGCTCGAGCTCCGCGTAGCTGAGCTTCTCGCCTTCGAACGCAGCCGCGGCGGCCTCGGGCGTGCGCCGCGCTTGCGCCTCGATCAGCGCGTGCAGCGTGCTCAGAGAGACCACGCGATCAGTTCCTTCATGATTTCGTTGCTTCCGGCGTAGATGCGCTGCACACGGCTGTCGGCCCACATGCGTGCGATCGGGTATTCGCTCATGTAGCCATAGCCGCCGTGCAACTGCAGGCACTCGTCGATGATCCGGCACTGGGTTTCGGTGAGCCAGTATTTCGCGATCGCGGTGCTCGCCTCGTCGAGCGATCCGGCGAGAAAGCGCGTGATGCAGCCGTCGAGGAATACGCGCCCGACGTGCGCCTGAGCCTTGCATTCTGCGAGCTTGAAGCGGGTGTTCTGCAGGTCGAAGAGGGGCTTGCCGAACGCCTTGCGCTCCTTCACGTAGCGCGTGGTGAGCGCCAGCGCCTGCTCGGCGCAGGCGAGCGCGCCGACCGCGATCTGCAGCCGCTCGTAGGGGAGCTGCTCCATCATCTGCGCGAAGCCGCGGCCTTCGACCCCGCCGAGGAGGTTCGCCGCCGGCACGCGTGCCTCGTCGAAGAAAAGCTCGCAGGTGTCCTGCCCGTGCATGCCGAGCTTTTCCAGCGCGCGCCCGACGCGGTAGCCGGCGAGATCCTTCGTCTCGACCACCACGAGCGAGATGGCGCGCATGCCGGCCACCTTGGGGTCGGTCTTCACCGCGAGGCACACGAGATCCGCGTGCGAGGCGTTGGTGATGAAAGTCTTGGAGCCGTCGATGACGTAGTGCTCGCCGTCGCGGCGCGCGGCGGTCTTGATCGCCTGCAGGTCCGAGCCTGCGCCGGGCTCGGTCATCGCGATCGCGGCGACGCGCTCGCCGCGCGCGAGGCGCGGCAGCCACTTGCGCTTCTGCTCCTCGGTTGCGTAGGCGAGGATGTAATGGGCGACGGTGCTCTGGATCGCGCAGCCGAAATGCACGCCGGCGCGCGCCAGCTCCTCCAGCACCACGGCCTCGTGCGCGAAGCTCCCGCCGCCGCCGCCGTACTCCTCCGGCAGGTCGGCGAGCAGGATCCCGGCGCGCCCGGCGCTCGTCCATGCGCCCGGGGGCGGCCGGCGCGCCTCGCGCCAGCGCGCCTGCTGCGGCACGAATTCCTTCTCGACGAACTGGCGCACGGTGTCGCGAAACATCCGCACGTCGTCGCTCACCCACGGGGATTGATAGTCGTTGCGCGACATGGCTTGCCCCGGCCCCCTATTGGCGATGCGCGAGAGCGGCGATGAAGCCCGGCCGCGGCGAAAAGCTCTGCAGGCGCCAGCCCGCTTTCTCGGCGCGCAGGCAATCGAGCGCCTCCGGGGGCAGCGACAGTCCGTTGCCGAGGGCTTTGGCCAGCGCTTCCTTGCGCGTCCAGAGGCGCAGGAACCCGAGCGGGCGCTCGTGCGGCGCGAGGGCGAGGTAGGTCTCCCTTTCGCGACGGGTAAAGAGATGTGCGGCGATCGCTGGCCCCTCGCGCACGGGACCGATCGCTTCGACGTCGACGCCGACCTCGCCGGCCCGCGAGAAGGCATACACCGCGAGCTCTTCGCGGCGCGACAGGTTGAAGCGCCAGCCGCTCACGGCGAAGCGCCCGGCGAGCACGGGCTTTCCGTTTGCGCCGTACGCGAACGCGATCGTTTCGGGCGCAGCGCCGAGGCGCTCGCCGAGCAGCTGGCGCAGTCGCGCGCGCGCCACCACGAAGCGGCGCCGGTCGCGATCGAAGCGCAAGCGCGCCGCCCTCGCCCGCTCCTCGTTGCAGAGCCGCTGCGAAAGCGCGCATACGGCCTCCGGCGGCGGGTCCAGCCGCGCGGTAACGACCTCGACGTCAGAGGGGGGCGACATGCGGCTTGATGTGGTTGAGACCGCATGCTGACGCGACGCTGTTGCACCGGTGCCCGGCGCGGACTAGGCGGCTAGGACTACAGGTTTCCAAACAGTGACTTAGGTCTCCTGCGGCGCGCCGCGTCGCCGCCAGGTGACAGTAATTTTCGTTCTAAAACAGCCGCCTGCGTCCAACGGACCGCGGCGTGTCGTTGAATCCCCACGATTCTTGTCACTGCAAAAGCTACATGGTTGTAGCTAAACGCTTGGTATGACTTGTAGTTGTTCCAGTGGCACGGAGTCTGCTCTACGGGGGCAACGCTTCATTTTTAGAACAGGCAACTCCCTGAGGGAGGGATTCATGTCGTTGAAGAAGACCCCGTTTTCGCTTGTAGTGATCGCCTTATCCGCCCTGGCGGCTATTCCGCTTGGCGCGCAGAGCGCGTCGTTCACGATCGAAGCCGAGAGCATGACGCTTTCGGGCTATGCGATCGAGAACGGCACCCGCATCCGGCTCACCACCCCGACCGGCACCGCAACGAGGAGCTGCACGACGTGCCTGGCCGGCAACTATGACATCCAGGTGTTCGTCCAGCCCGAAACCGACGGGCGCCCGACCCTTGCGGTCTACAAGGGAACGCAGTCGACGCCGCTGCAGACGTACACCTATCCGCTTTCCAGCACGCCCACCAGCTTCACGATCAGGAACGTCGCGCTGGCCGCGAACGAGCCGATCCGGCTCGTCGGCACCTGGAACGCCGGCGCGGTCGCGCGCGTCGACAAGGTCGTCCTGACCCAGGTCGCCGTCTCTACTCCGGCCACCACGTCGCCCGACACCACCTCGTCAGGGGCGACCTATACCGGCACGCCCTTCACCGGCACGCCGGTCCCGCTGCCCAGGGCGTTCTTCGCGAAGAACTTCGACCGCGGCGGCGAGGGCGTGGCCTATCACGATCTCACGCCGGCGAACGCCGGCGGCCAGTACCGCACGAGCGAAGGCGTCGACATCATCGCCTCCACGGACACGCAGGGCGGCGGGCACGCCATCAACAACTTCCAGACCGGCGAATGGCTCGCGTACACGGTCAACGTAGCAACCAGCGGGAGCTACGACCTCGCCGTGTACGCCTCCAGCAATCAGAGCACGCCGGCCGCCTTCCACATCGAGCTCGACGGCGTGAACGTCACGGGCTCGGTCGCGGTGGCGAAGACCGCCAGCTGGACCACGTTCCAGTGGGTCGGCAAGCAGGGCGTGAACCTCACCGCCGGCAAGCACGTGCTCAAGGTCGTGTCCGAACAGCAGTACTTCAACATGAGCGCGGTCAGCGTGCTCGCCAGCGGCACGAGCTCGTCCAACCCGGGCGCCGCGCCGACGGTCTCGCTCACCTCGCCCTCTTCCGGGCAGGTCGTGTCCGGTACAGCGCTGCCCTATGCGGCCAGCGTCAATTCGGCGGTGACCAAGGTGACGTTCAGCGTCTCCTCGGCCACACCGGTGACGCTGGGCACGAAGACGGCGGCGCCGTTCGGCGGCACGCTGGATACGACGAAGCTCGAAAACGGCTCGCACACGCTGACCGCGGTCGCCTCCGACGCGCAGGGCCGGACCTCGACCTCGCAGGTGGCGTTTACCGTGCAGAACGGCGGCACCACCACCACCACCACGCCGCCCACGGGCGGCGGCACCGGCACGAAGCCGGCGAGCCTGATCTTCTGGTCGGGATTCGAGAACGGCGTTTCGATGGGCGCCCCGCGCAACTGCTACTCCGCGGGCTGCTGGCAGGACGTGCTCGGCACCGACGCGCTGAGCGGCTTCAGCTGGCCGCCGAAGGTCGGCGGCGGCGGCGGACAGTTCCAGGTCCGCTCGGGCACCACGTCGACGAGCTCCACGATCGGCAGCTACATCACCAACTCGATCGACACGGTGACCGGGCGCACGGGCGCCCAGACGCGGGTCCTGCACAGCCGCATGTACAAGACGGGGTGCACGGGCACGTCCTCGCAGGCGAGCACGAACTGCTCGGCGCAGGATCCCTACCTCCTGCAGCCCACGACCGACGTGCCCGACATGTACATCAGCTTCTGGCGCAAGATCGATCCGACGCTCGCGCAGAAGCTGGTGAACGGCTGGCACGTCGTGTTCGAGTGGAAGAGTACCGGCGACTACCGGATCATCGCGCAGATCGTGAACTACGGCGGCGCCACGCCGTCCTGGGAAATGCGCGCCGACAACGTCGCCAACGGCGGCCTCGCGTTCAAGGAATTCTGGCGCGTCAACAACCAGGCCATCAAGGTGCCGCTCGGCGAGTGGTTCAAGTTCGAGGTGTTCTGGCACCGGAGCAAGGGCGCCGACGGACGCGTGTGGATGGCGGTCAACGGCCAGAAGCTCGTCGACAAGCTCGGCCCGAACATCGGCGTGAACAACAACCCGATCGATCGCATCTTCCTGATGCAGCTGTACAGCGCGGCGTCCTATCCGCTCTCGCAGTGGACCGACGACATCCAGATCTGGAAGACGTTCCCGACCGCCAAGCCGGGCGACCCCTGGTACGACGGCGTGTACGCCCCGCACTGACGGCAACGCATTCAATGGAGGAAACGCTCATGAAAGGGCTTCAGGGCAAAACACGAGGGTTCACCCTTCTCGAGCTGCTCGTCGTCATCGTGATCATCGGTCTGCTCGCCGGCTACGTAGCCCCGCGCTACTTCTCGCAGGTGGGCCGCTCGGAGACCCAGGTGGCGAAGGCGCAGATCGAGTCCCTCCAGAAAGCGCTCGACCAGTATCGCCTCGACACGCGGCGCTACCCGAACGCCGAGGAGGGCCTGCAGGCGCTCGTGTCGAAGCCGGAGAATACCGCCGGCTGGAATGGCCCCTATCTGAAGAAGGCCGTGCCGGTGGACCCCTGGGGCCGCCCCTATTCGTACCGCACGCCGGGGCAGAAAGGCGAGTTCGAGGTCTTCAGCTACGGGCGAGACGGCAAGCCCGGCGGAGCGGGCGATGACGCCGATATCGGCGTGTAGCTGAACGAGCGACCAGTAGTTCCTGTTCGCCCGCTTTCCAAGTAGGCAAACTGCTCAAAAAGCAGGGCGAACTGCTTACAAGAAGACGGAACGAGGGAGGTTGCATGAGCGTTCATAAGAGCGGGATGGCGCTTACGGTAGTCATGCTGTGTGCGGCTTGCGGCGGCGGGGCGTCGCCGTCCGGTTCCGGCGGCAACTCGCCGCCCGGGACGCCGAGCGCCTCGCTCGTTTCGCCCGGTTCCGAGGACAACGCGCCACGTCCGGCGAAACTGCTGTTCTGGTCTGGATTCGAAAGCGGCGTTTCCGTCGGCGCCCCGCGCGACTGCTATGAATCCGGCTGCTGGCAGGACCTGGTGGGCACCGATGCCGCGAGCGGCTTTACCTGGCCGCCGAGGATCGCCGGCAGCAGCGGACAGTTCCAGGTCCGCTCGGGCACGAACTCCGCGCCGTCGGCGTCCACGATCACCGACTACATCGTCAATGACATCCAGACCGTCAGCGGGCGCAGCGGCGCAGCCACGCGGGTGCTCCGTACGCTCATGAAGCAGACCAGCTGCACGGGCACGGCCTCGCAAGGGGCGACGAGCTGCTCGGCGCAGGACCCCTACCTCCTGGAGCCCACGAGCGAGCCGGGCGACCTCTACTTCAGCTACTGGCGCAAGATCGATCCGGCGCTGCTGGAAAAGCTTTTCAACGGCTGGCACGTGGTGTTCGAGTGGAAGACCACCGGCGACTACCGCGTGATCGCGCAGATCGTGAACTGGGGCGGCGTCGCGCCCTATTGGGAAATCCGCGCGGACAACGTCGCCAACGGCGGCCTGCCGCTGCAGGAGTTCTGGCGGGTCAACAACCAGTCCGTGCCCGTGCCGATCGGCGAATGGTTCAAGTTCGAGGTGTTCTGGCACCGGAGCAAGGGAGCCGACGGACGCGTGTGGATGGCGGTCAACGGCCAGAAGATCGTCGACAAGCCCGGCCCGAACTTCGGGGTCAACTCGAACCCCATCAATCGCATCTTCGTCTCGCAGCTCTACAGCGCGGCGACCTACCCGCTGGAGCAGTGGACCGACGACCTGCAAATCTGGTCGGCGTTCCCCACCGCCAAGCCGGGCGACCCCTGGTACGACGGCGTCTATGGCCCGCACTGAGTGAAGATCTCCCGTTGTAAGTAGGTCGAACAGATCATCCGCGGACGCCTCGGCAGCACCCAGGCGTTCGCCGCGGCGTCGTATAAGGCTCGCATGAGCCTGCGTACGTTCTCCATGGCGATGGCGCTCGCCGCGGCCCTCGCCGCTCACGCTGCAGCGGATGAACCCCGCCCTCCCGCGGAGCTCGTCTTCTGGTCGGGGTTCGAGGGCGAGCTTTCGGTTGGCGCGCCGCGCGACTGCTACAACGCGGGCTGCTGGCAGGACCTGCTCGGCAAGGACTCGGCCACCGGCTTCAGCTGGCCGCCGAGAATCGCGGGCGGAAAGGGGGCATTCCAGATGCGCTCCGGCGCGGCGGCGATTCCCGAGACGATCTCGGACTACATCGTGAACGAGATCGGGACCGTGACGGGGCGCACCGGCCGGCCGACGCGCGCGCTCCATACCCTCATCAAGCAGACCGGCTGCACCGGCACGGCCTCGCAGGCCGCTACGAGCTGCTCGGCGCAGAGCCCGTATCTCATACGCCCCACACGCGAGCCGGGCGACCTGTACATCAGCTTCTGGAGGAAGCTGCCGCCGGACCTGCTGGACAAGCTCGTCAAGAGCTGGCACGTGCTCTTCGAGTGGAAGAGCGCCGGCGACTACCGCGTGATCGCGCAGATCGTGAACTACGGAGGAGCCCGGCCCTACTGGGAGATCCGGGCGGACAACGTCGCGAACGGCGGCCTGCCGTTCGAGGAATTCTGGCGCGTCAACAACCGCTCGGTTCGCGTGCCGGTCGGAGAGTGGTTCAAGTTCGAGGTGTTCTGGCACAGAAGCGGCGAGGCTGACGGACGCGTCTGGATGGCGGTCGACGGGCAAAAGCTCGTCGACAAGCTCGGCCCCAACATGGGCGTGCGCGGCGCGCATATCGATCGAATCTTTCTCACGCAGCTCTACAGCGGCGCTGCCTATCCGCTCTCGCAGTGGACCGACGACGTGCAGATCTGGTCGGGCTTCCCGACGGCGCGGCGCGGCGACCCGTGGTACGACGGCGTCTACGCGCCTCGCTAGAGGTCGCTGCAGCGCGACAACGCGCCGCGTTCAAAAACAGGCACTTGAATCGAAGCGCGGGTTCTCCGTCGGGGCGCGACTACGCGCTCGTAGCAATACGCACGACGACTCCGACGTAAGCCTCTGAAATAATGTGGGTTGGGTATTTGGCACGCGTCGTGCATCAGCGCTCCGTGTATTAGTCGAAATGATTACGGGGAGCGCAGCATGCACTACAGGAAGTACCTCATTCGCAGTCCGTTGTTCGCACCGCGCGATCCGCGCCTGAGCGAGCAGGTTCTCGCCGCATTCAGCGGCGCGACCCAGAAGTCGCCGGTAGCGCCTCCGCCGCCGCAGCCCGCAGTGGGGAGGCGCTAGAGCACCATGCGGTTCGACGTCCTGGCGGTCGACGCGCGGCAGCAGCTCGTCGCGCTGAACCTCGACGCGGCCAACGCCGCCCTCGCCGCCGACGAGGTGCGCAGGCAGGGGCTGAGCCTCATCTCGCTCCAGTCGCGCGGCCTGCACCTGCCTCTCGCGCGCCGCAGCCGCCGCTTTCCGGCCACGCTCTTTTCGATGGAGCTCGCGTCGCTGCTCGAAGCGGGGCTCAACCTGGTCGAGGCGCTGCAGACGCTGGCGGAGAAGGAAGGCCATGGCGAGCGCCAGGAAGTGCTCTCGGGCCTGCTCGCCGCGATCCACCGGGGCGAGCCCTTCTCGCAGGCGGTGGCGGGCTTCCCGCAGCATTTTTCGCCGCTGTACGTGGCGACGATCAAGGCGAGCGAGCGCACCGGCAACATGCGCGAGGCGCTCGCGCGCTACATCGCCTACCAGGAAGAGCTCGAGCGCGTGCGCAAGAAGATCGTGTCGGCGAGCATCTACCCGGCGATCCTGATGGTCGTCGGCGCGCTGGTCATCTCGTTTCTCATGTTCTACGTAGTGCCGCGCTTCGCGCGGGTGTACGAGGACATGGCGAGCACGCTGCCGTTCTTCTCGCGGCTGCTCCTCGGCTTCGGCAATTTCGTCGGCAATAACGCTCTTGTACTGGCGGTCGGCGCAATTCTGGTTGCAACTGCAGCGGTGTGGGCGCTCTCGCAGGCGCGAGTTCGCGGCTGGCTGAATACCCGGCTCTGGCGCATCCCCGCGGTGGGCACCCGCATGAAGACCTACCAGCTCGCGCGCCTGTACCGCACGGCGGGGATGCTCCTCAACGCCGGCATCCCGGCGGTGCGCGCGCTCGAGATGGTGCGCGAGCTCCTCGCGGCGCACCTGCGCCCGAGCCTCACGCGGGCGAAGACCCTGATCGAGCAGGGCCAGCCGATGTCGGCCGCGATGGGCGCGGCGGGGCTCGCCACGCCGGTGGCGGCGCGCATGATGAGCGTCGGGGAGCGAAGCGGCGACATGGGCGAGATGTTCATCCAGATCGCGCGCTTCCACGACGACGAGATCGCGCGCTTCATCGACTGGTTCACGCGCGCGTTCGAGCCGCTGCTCATGGCGGTGCTCGGCCTGGCGGTCGGCGGGGTCGTGGTCCTCATGTACATGCCGATCTTCGAGCTTGCCGGGAGCATCAAGTGAGCGGGACCGATCAAATGAGCGAAACCCTGGAGCAGATCTCCGAGACGCTGCGCATCGCCGCCATCACGCTCGCGGACATGCGCGCGCAGCGGCCCGACTTCGAGGCCGTGCCCTTCGCCGAAGCCAACCGCCGCGGCTGCGTCGCGCTGCGTGCGCAAGACGGCATGCTCCTCGTGGTGCTGGGCGAGGCCTATGACCTCGATACCCAGGACTGGATCGAGGAGCGGCTGCGCGAGCCCTTCGGCTACCGCGTGGCCGAGCGCGCCGACGTCGCCGCGTACCTGTCGCAGCAGGAAACCGAGCTGCGTGCGCTCGACGGCATTTCGAAGAGCTTCGATTCCGGGGAAAGCCGCCACGACGGGGCTCAGGAGATCTCCTTCGAATCGGCGGCCGAGGCCGACAGCGCGGTGGTGCGGCTCGTGACCTCGACCCTCTACGACGCGCTCAAGGCCGGGGCGAGCGACGTTCACCTCGAGACCACCGGCGCCGGCCTGAGCATCAAGTACCGCATCGACGGCGTGCTGACCGGGGTCGAAAACGTGCCGGGGAACGAGCTCGCCGAGCATGTCATCTCGCGCATCAAGGTGATGTCCGAGCTCGACATCGCCGAGCGGCGCGTGCCGCAGGACGGCCGCTTCAAGGCCCGCCACACGGATGGAGCGGCGGCAGGGCGCGAGATCGACTTTCGCGTCTCGGTGATGCCCAGCGTCTACGGCGAGGACGCGGTGCTGAGGATCCTCGACCGCAAGGCGCTCTCGGACCAGCTGCACGGCCTCACCCTCGATTCGCTGGGCTTTGCCGCAGAGATGAAGCAAAGGCTGAGGCAGCTTTCGACCGAGCCCTACGGGATGCTCCTCGTGACCGGCCCGACCGGAAGCGGCAAGACCACGACGCTCTATGCCGTGATCTCGGAAGTGAACAACGGCGAGGACAAGATCATCACCATCGAGGACCCGGTCGAGTATCACCTGAACGGCGTGCTCCAGATCCCGGTCAACGAGCAGAAGGGGCTCACCTTCGCGCGCGGGCTGCGCTCGATCCTGCGCCACGACCCGGACCGGATCATGGTGGGCGAGATCCGCGACCCGGAAACCGCCGAGATCGCGGTGCAGTCGGCGCTGACCGGACACCTGGTGTACACGACCGTCCACGCGAACAACGCCATCGACGTGCTCGGGCGGTTCCGGCACATGGGCGTCGACAGCTACAACCTGGTTTCGGCGCTGAACGGCGTTCTCGCGCAGCGCCTGGTACGCGTTTTTTGCAAAGAATGCAAAGCGAAAGGCTGCGGCCAGTGCCGGGGGACCGGCTTCAGGGGCCGCAGGGCGATCGGCGAGCTGCTCGTGCTGAACGACGAGCTGCGCGAGCTCATCGTCGCGCGCGCGCCGGCGAGGAAGCTGAAGGAAGCCGCGTGCGCCGCCGGCACGCTGCCGCTGCGCGATGCCGCGATGCAGCTCGTGAACGCGGGCGAAACCACACTCGAGGAGATCAAACGTGTCACTTTCGTGGCGTAAGCACCTTCGCATCAGCCTGTCCGCCGACAGCCTGGTGCTCGCCGCCTACGAGCGCGGCCTGCGTCCCGGAAAGCCGAGGAGCGCGCTCACGCCGGTATTGGGCAACCCGAACGATCCCGAGTGGCGCGCGGCGGTGGACGCGCTGCCCGAGGCGCTCGCGGACTTTCGCGACCACGAGGTCAGCGTGGTCCTCGCCGACCAGTTCGTGCGCTATGCGCTCCTCGCATGGAACCCGGCGCTCAAGAGCGAGGAGCAGTGGCTCGCGCTCGCGCGGCACCGGCTCGGCTCGGTGCACGGTGCGGCGGCCGCCGACTGGGACGTGAAGCTCACCGAGACCGCGCCGAGCGGCCCGCGGCTCGCCTGCGCGGTGGACCGCGAGCTCCTGGCGGAGCTGGCGGCGAAGCTCGCGGCGGCGAACGTGCGGCTGGTTTCGGCGCAACCTTTCCTGGTAGCTGCTTTCAACAGGATCCGCCGCACCATTGGCAAGGGCTCATGCTGGCTGGTGGTCGAGGAGCCCCGCCGGATCACGCTCGCCTTCATCCAGCACGGCGTCTGGATGGCGGTGCGCGGCCGCCGCGTGGACGCCGGCTGGCGCGGCACGCTGCCCGCGCTCATCGAGCGCGAAAGCGCCTTCCTCGCGCTTTCCGAGCCGTGCACCCGGGTGATCGTCTGCGCCCAAAACGGCTTCGACCCGGACATGCACGAGGCCTTCCGTACCGAGGCCGTGGACTATGGCGAGCTTGCCCTCGGCCGGAACGAGGCAGCCTGGAGCGAGGCATGAAGAAGCTCAGGCTCGATTTCGTGCGGCGGCCGCGCTCGCCGTGGCCGGGACGCGTCCTCCTCGTCCTTGCCCTGGGCGTCTCGGTCGAGACGGCGCTCTCCTACAAGGACCTGCGCGAGGCCGTCGTCCTGAACGAGGCCGCGCTCGAGGGCGCCCGGCCGCGAGCCGCGCCCGGACGCAAGATGCCCGCCGAAGAGCTCGCCGCGGTACGCGAAACGGTGGAGCGGCTCGGCATGCCCTGGAGCCGCCTCTTCGGCGCGCTCGAGTCGGCGGCAAGCGACCAGGTTGCGCTGCTTGGCATCGAGCCCGATCCCAAGGCCGGCACGGTGGTGATCTCCGGCGACAGCAAGGATTACCTCGCCGCGCTGAGCTACGTGCTGAACCTGAGCCACGCGCAGGCGCTGGAGCGCGTGCAGCTCGTCCGGCACGAGGTGAAGAAGGACGATCCGCAGGCGCCGGTGCGCTTCGCGGTGTCGGCGGCCTGGGCAGGGGCGAAGCCATGAGGGAAAAGCTCCTGCGGCTTCCGCGTGAGCTCGGCCCGCTCGGGCTCGCGTCGCTCCTCGCCCTCCTCGCCCTGGGAATTTTTCATTTCTCGGTGATCGGCCCGCTCGAGATGCGCCGCGTCCAGCTCCAGGAGCGCGTGGAGCGGCAGCCGCCGCCCGGGCCGGCGCAGCTCGGCGCGAGCGCCTCGGACCAGGTCGCCGCGGTCTATGCCTACCTGCGCCGGGACGAGGAAACCTCGGACTGGCTGGCGAAGCTCCATGGCATCGGCACCGCCACCGGAGTGCAGCTCAAGTCGGCGAGCTACCGCAGCCAGGCGGCCGAGGGCCGCATCGTGCGCTACGAGATCGCGCTGCCGTTGGCGGGCAGCTATCCGCAGATCCGGGAGTTCCTCAAGCGCTCGCTCGCCGAGATCCCGGTGCTGTCGCTCGACCAGATTTCCCTCAAGCGCGAAAACCGCAACGACGGCGCGGTCCAGGCGGAGCTGCGCCTCACGCTCCACATGGTGAAATCATGAAGATCGCCTTTCTCCCGCGCAGCCTGTCCAGGCGCCTCCTCGCCATCGCGCTCGTCCTCGTCGCCGGAGCGAGCATCGTCGCCGGACGCGAGCAGCCGCCGGGCGCCGCGCTCGAGCCGCGCCAGGGGCGAAGCGAGCCTGCCGCGGCGGCGCCCGAGATCGACCTCGCCCGGCTCGAGCGCCGCGAAGCCGAGGCGCCGCAGGGCGATCCGTTCGCGCCGCGCAACTTCGCGC
>Ga0247825_10002140_pt1 | contig 13058 bp, 13 predicted proteins | sample 13C_Vanillin_Day_FD_194413 | JGI IMG/M metagenome (GOLD analysis project Ga0247825, IMG submission 194413) | Soil microbial communities from agricultural site in Penn Yan, New York, United States - 13C_Vanillin_Day48 | ecosystem: Environmental > Terrestrial > Soil > Agricultural land | place...
CCCCGACGCCCACCGCCACTCCCACGCCCAACGGGTAGCCACCCACCCCCGGGGGCTGACCTGAGGTCTTGAGGGTTTACACAAAACCTCACCACCCCCAAGCGGCAAGCGGCAAAGCCCGTTATCCTAGGGGCCATGAAGATCGGTCCCAACAACATAGGAACCCCGACCGGGACTTCAACGCAGCTCGGAGGCGGTGGCCAGACCGTCTTTACGCCGCCGCCGGGCATGCACCCCATGAGCGTGCTGCTCTTCGGCAAGCGCCCGCCCAAGCCGGCGGATCGGCGCAAGCACCCGAAGCTGGCCAAGAAGCTGCGCAAGCTCGAGTACGTGAAGGACCAGATCGCCGAGATGCTCGGCCAGTCCCATGAGGATCTCTCCCTGGACCTGTGCGAGGGCAACAACGCCTTCATCTCGCGCGACGGGAAGATCTCCCTGGGTGTGGAGCTGATGGAGCGCCACGGGAACGATGACGATCTGATGGTGGCGCTCATGGGGCACGAGATCGGCCACCAGCCGTGGACCTGGCCGGAGACCATCGATCCGCGTGGCATGACGAAGGCGAAGCTGGACGCCATCTACCGCGAGGAGGAGGCGAAGGCGGATCGGTTCGCCGGGCGGGTGCTGGCGGAGCTGGGCGCCAAGCCGGACGCCCTCTGTGAGTTCCTCCTCGCCCACGAAGCCTTCGAGGCCGTCAAACCCTCGGACTACTACCCCGCCGAGGTGCGCGCCCAGATGATCCGCGCCGCCTTCTCCAAGAGGGACCGCGCGCTGCAACTCAAGAAGCGCGACCTGTACGGCAATGTCCAGGCCACCATCCGCGAGCTGCGGTAGATGTAACCCTCTGTAAACGCTGAAGAAAGTAGAGTCCAGGCCCCAGTTGGCGGTAGAGTGCGCGCGCCATGCGCACTCGAATCCTGACCACTGGACTGTTGCTGCTCGCTCTCACCGCCTGCACCGAGGACAAGGGGAAGGAAGCCACCCCTGCCAAGCCCCCGGAGCCCGTCGCCGCGAAGGCTCCAGAGCCCGCCGCCGCGAAGCCCCCGGAACCCGCCGAGGCCAAGCCCCCAGAGCCCGCCGCTCAGCCCACTCCCCCTCCCGCCGAGGCCGCCGCGACGGGCTGGGCGAAGGCCGCCCTGGAAGGGAAGGACCTCTACGCCACCCTGGAGACGAGCAAGGGCACCATCGTGGTGAAGCTCTTCTCGAAGGACGCGCCGAAGACGGTGGCCAACTTCGTGTCCCTGGCCGCCGGTGAGAAGGAGTGGAAGGACCCCGCCACGCTGCAGATGACGAAGCGGCCGCTGTACGACGGGACGATCTTCCACCGCGTCATCCCCAACTTCATGATCCAGGGTGGAGACCCGCTGGGCCAGGGCGTCGGCGGCCCCGGCTACACCTTCGAGGACGAGTTCCAGGGCGGCCGGGTGTTCGACAAGCCGGGCATCCTGGCCATGGCCAACCGCGGGCCGGCCACCAACGGCAGCCAGTTCTTCATCACCGTGGCGGCCACTCCCTGGCTGAACAATCACCACACCATCTTCGGCGAGGTCGTGAAGAACTACGACGTGGTCGACAAGATCACCAAGGTGCAGCGCGATCCTCGGGATAGGCCTCTGGAGCCCATCACGCTCAAGAAGGTCACCATCAGCGACAAGAAGCCGTAGGCGCGCCATGCGACGCGTCGCTACGCGGCTCGGCGAGCTGGACTGCCAGGTCGTCGATGCCCTGCTGCCCGGCAGCTCACCGCAGCTCGCTGTCCTCTTGTGTCACGGCTACGGGGCGCCAGCCACGGATCTGGTGCCCCTGTCGCGCGAGCTGATGGAGCTGCGCCCCGAGCTGGCGCGGTATGCCCGCTTCGTGTTCCCCGCGGCGCCTCTGTCGCTGACGGAGCTGGGCATGCCTCACAGCGGGGCCTGGTTCCACCTGCCGATGGAGCTGCTGACGGGGAGACAGCGGGACTGGGAGGCGTACGCACGCGCCGTGCCCGAGGGACTTCCCGCCGCGCGCCGGGCGGTGATGAGCGCTGTCTCCGCGGTGTCGGCCGAGATGAAGCTGCCCTATGGGCGCATCGTGCTGGGCGGCTTCAGCCAGGGCGGCATGGTGACGACGGATGTGGCGCTGCGCCTGGAGGAGCCGCCCGCCGGCCTGTGCATCCTCTCCGGCACACTCATCGCGCAGGAGGAGTGGAAGGCCCGGGCCGCGAACCGCAAGGGGCTGCCCGTCTTCCAGAGCCACGGGCGGTATGACGACATCCTCCCCTTCCAGGCTGCCGAGCGCCTGCGTGACCTGCTGGCAGAGGCCGGGCTGGGGGTGGAGTTCCTACCCTTCGATGGGCCCCACACCCTGGCTCCCGAGGAGCTCCACCAGCTGGCGGACTTCCTCGTAGCCCGGCTGGGTGCCCTCTGAGGAGGAGCGCGCCGTGTACCACGCGCGAGAGCTGACAGTGTCCACCCGGGGGCGGGGGTTCCACGACATCACCCCCGAGGTGCAGCGCGCCGTGAAGGAGAGCGGCATCCGCCAGGGGCTCTGCACGGTGTTTCTGCACCACACCAGCGCATCCCTCATCCTCTGCGAGAACGCGGACCCGGACGTGCGGCGGGATCTCGAGGCCTTCTTCTCGCGGCTGGTGAAGGATGGAGACACCCTGTTCCAGCATGATGCCGAGGGGCCGGATGACATGCCGGCGCACGTGCGCACGGTGCTGACGCAGAGCTCTCTGTCCATCCCCATCCAGGAGGGCGCAACGGACCTGGGCACGTGGCAGGGCATCTACGTGTGGGAGCACCGGACCTCACCCCACCGGCGCCGCGTCACCGTCTCCGTGCTGGGCTGAGGCGGCACGCACTCTAGGGAGCTTGTGGGCCGGCTTCCCTTGCTGATGAAGTGTCCGCCATGGAAGCTCCTGTCTCCAGTCCCTCGGGCGCGATCTGTGCGCGCCACCCCACCGTCTCGGCTTTCGCCACCTGCACGCGCTGTGGAACCTATATTTGCACCAACTGCTATACGCTCGGCGGGGACGGCAACTACTACTGCCTCGAGTGCGACGAGCGGGTGCTGGATCTCGCGGAGCGAGGGGATCGCTTCATCGCCAACCTGGTGGACAACTTCATCCTGATGACGCCCCTGCTGGCGGGCATCTTTCTCGGAGCCCTCCTCGCGAAGAATAGCGCCCTCGCGGGTATCGCGATCCTCCTGGGCTCGCTCGGGAGCCTGGCGGTGGCTGGCTATCAGATCTATCTGGCCCAGTACGGCCAAAGCATCGGCAAGCGCATGCGCCACATCCAGGTGGTCCGCAACGATGGGAGCCCAGCCTCGCTGGCCCGGATCCTGCTGCTGCGCAACTTCGTCCCCGCGATCATCGGGAGCTTCTGCGGACTCTTCGGCCTCGTCGATGTGCTGACGATCTTCGGTGAGGAGCGGCGCTGCATCCATGACCTGCTGGCGGACACCAAGGTCGTCAAGGTGAACTCCGACACGATCCTTGGCTGAGGCCGCGCCTCACCCTACTCCTCCGGCCCAGCCTCTCCGGGTGAGGGCGAGGGCACCTCCAGGCCGTACTTGCGCAGCTTGTCGTGAAGCGTCGCGCGGCCGATGCCCAGCCGCCGGGCCGCCTCGCTGCGGTTGCCTCCCGACAGCCGCAGCGCGTCCAGGATGAGGCCCCGCTCGTACGCCTCTACCTTCTCTTTGAGCCCCACGCCCGCCACTCCGCCTCCGTGGCTTGGCTCCTTCGCCGCGGGCTCCGCGGCCTGGGCCCCTGCCTCCGGCGCCATGGCGGGCTCTGGCGCGGGAAGCAGTCCCAGGTCCAGCTCTCCTTCACTGGAGAGCGCCACAAGGCTCTCCAGCGTGTTCTCCAGCTCGCGCACGTTGCCCGGCCAGGGCCACGCGAGCAGCCGCTCGAAGAAGCCAGGAGGGACCTTCAGCGGCCCCGTATGGAACCGATCGCTGAAGCGGTCCAGGAACATGCGCGTCAGCACCGGGATGTCCTCCGGCCGCTCGCGCAGCGGTGGCACCCGCAGGTGCACCACATTGAGCCGGTAATACAGGTCCTCGCGGAACCTGCCCTCCGAGGCCAGCTTCCGCAGATCCCGGTGCGTGGCCGCGACGATGCGCACGTCCACCTTCAAGACCCGATCCTCCCCCACCGGCCGCACCTCGCCCTCCTGGAGCACGCGCAGCAGCTTTGCCTGCAGCGGCAGCGCCAGCTCCCCCACCTCGTCCAGCAGCAACGTGCCACCATCCGCCTCGCGGAAGAGACCCGGCCTCTCCCGGTGCGCCCCCGTGAAGGCGCCTCGCGCATGTCCGAAGAGCTCCGCCTCCGCCAGCTCCGGCGTGAGGGAGGCACAGTTGAAGCGCAGATACGGGCGGCCCGCGCGAGGCGATGCCCGGACCAGCGCCTCGGCCACCCGCTCCTTGCCCGTGCCGCTCTCGCCCGTGAGGAGCACCGTCACGTCCCGGGGCCCTGCGCGCTGGACGAGCTGCGCCAGCCGGCTCATCGCCTCCGAGGCAAACACCAGCGAGCGGGACAGGTTCAGCTCTCCCGCCAGCCGCTCGTTGTCGTGCCGCAGCCGCACTGCCTCCAGCGCGCGTCCCACCACGGCCAGCAGCTCGTCCACGTCGAAGGGCTTGCGGAAGTAGTCGTACGCCCCCGCCTTCATCGCCTCCACCGCGTAGCGCTCCGAGCCGTGCGCGGTGATGACGATGACGCGCGGAGGATGCGGCAGCCCTTGCAGCCGACGCACCAGCTCCAGCCCATCCATCCTGGGCATCCGCAGATCGGTGATCACCAGATCGCAGGCATGCGCGGCCAGCCGCTCCAGGGCGATCTCTCCATCCGCCGCCTCGTCCACCTCGACTCCCGAGAGGCTCGCGAGCGTCTCCTTCAGCGTGTAGCGGACGCCCGCATCGTCGTCCACGACGAGGACCCGTGGGTGGGCGCCCTCCGAAGCTCCCCTAGGCATGAACCACCTCGCGCACGGGACCGAGGACGCCCGCGGGCAGCTCCCGTGGGAGCATCAGCTCCGCCACGCATCCACCCTGTGCTCTGCTCTCCAGCGTCACCTCGCCCCCATGCTGCCGGGCCAGCGCGCGCGCCACTGTCAGCCCCAGCCCGGAGCCCCGCGCCTTGGTGGTGACTCCCGCCTCGAAGGCGCGCCCGGCCAGCTCTGGCGCCAGCCCTGGCCCTTCGTCACGCACCGAGACTCGTGCGTCACCCGCGGGCGTGGTCTCCACCACCACCGTCACCCTGCCTCCCGGGGAGCTGGCCTCCAGGGCGTTGTGGAGCAGGTTCATGAGCACCTGCTTCACCTTGCGCGGATCGCACGCCGCGCTCACCGGCCCCGAGCCCACCCGCTCCAGCCGCACACCCCGCTCGCCAGCGAGTCCCTCGTGCAGCACGAGCGCCTCATCACACAGCGCCACCAGATCCACCGAGCTCACCGTCAGGGGCACCAGGGGCCTGGAGAAGTTGAGGAACTCCTCCAGGATGCTCTGCATGCGCACCACCTCCGCCGTGAGCACCTGCAGCCGCTCGGCTGGCTGGGCCCGCCCCGGCTCGCGCGCCATGAGCTGGGTGAGCCCTTTCACCGTGGCCAGCGGGTTCTTCAGCTCGTGGGCGATCTCGGCGGACAGCGCCTCCAGCTCCCGCGCATGGGCCCGGTGCACGGCCAGCAGCTCGTCCCGCTGGGCCAGGGCCTCGGCCAGCATGTTGTCGAAGGTGCGGCGCAGCGCAGCGCCCACGAAGGTGGCTCCCACGCACAGCCCTCCCAGCACCGTCACGCCCACGCCCAGCCACACAGGCGGTGGCGAGCCCAGATAGGGCAGCGACAGCCCGGGCAGCCATCCGGAGAGCTGGGCCACCGCCATGGCCGTGAGCGCCACCAGCTGCGCCAGGAGCAGCCACCAGCGCTGCCGCGTCCCGGGGGAGGCCAGGCTGCCCACGAAGGCAACTGGAAGGATGGTGGGAAGGACCGGGCTGGTGATGCCTCCCGTCCCCAGCACGAAGCTCTGCTGGACGAGCAGACCCACCCAGATGTTGAGCGGGATGCTGCGCGCGGTGAAACCCTCACGGGCATAGCGGCGCGCCTCGTAGATGGAGAACCCGGCCGCGCCGAGCACCAGCACCCCCACCCAGATCTGCCTCCAGGGCACCGGATCCAGCAGGGTGGCCGCCACCGCCAGCAGCGCAATCACCAGGCCGACCTGCAGACGCATCCGCACCATGCGGCCAAAGGTCCGCCCCAGGTGCTTGATCTGGATGTCGTCGAAGTTGCGCAGCGTCTGCGTGTACACGGCAACCTCCGCTCTCCGCCTGGAGCCGTTCATGGCACGCCCGCGCGGCCTCCTTCAATGACGCGCAGGGGCTCACCCTTCGCTTTGCGACGCTTGGGAGGCGAGGACGGCTCGACAGGCGGGAGCCCCGCCCGAGGCGTTGCCTGGGAGCTTCGGCGCGGGCGGCACTGCCGAGGTGCACGCAGCGGGGAATAAACGAACAGGAGCAGGCTGAACATGGGGCCTCCGCCAGGGGCGCGCACGAATTGGCGCCAGAGCTTCGGCAGAGCAATGGAAGTGCCACAGGCGTTCCCTCGAAGAGAGGAGGAAGCCGCCGGGATCCCGAACGGAGGTGCCGGATTTCCGGCAGGGGCCCCGCGCGAAGTCCCGGCGGCTGCTCCCCCACGCTCCTCTGAGGCACCACCGGCATGTCCCTTGCTGTTTCTCTGGATGGGCCGAGGCCCTGCTCGCCTCAGCCCAGAGGAGGGAGCATGCGGCGCGCCGTCGTGCTGTTCATCGTCCTGGTGGTCCTGCTGGGGACCCTGCTGGGCCTGCGACTGGTGCGCGATCGCCGAGCGGCGAAGGGCCCGCCGGGCGGCTCGGGAGTGGTGGAGGGCACCGCCGTGGACGTGCGCTCGCGCCTCAATGCCCGCGTGGTCTCGCTCCATGTGGAGGAGGGCGCCCGCGTGGAGAAGGGCGCGCTCCTCGCCATGCTGGACTGCACGGAGCCCGAGGCTCTGCTCGCCGAGGCGGAGGCCCGGCTGTCCATGTCCCACGCCCAGGCGCAAGCAGCACAGGCCGTCGCGCTTGCCTCCCTGCGGGCCAGCGAGGCTGCCGCTGCACAGGCCGATGGAAGCCAGGCACAGATCGAGTCCCTCGCTGCACAGCAGGGGCTGGCCTCCCGCCAGGCCGAGCGCATGGAGCAGATGGGAGAAGCCGTCACTGTTGCCGCTCGAGATCAAGCCCGAGCCCAGGCAGACGTGCTGACCCAGCAGCTCGCCGCCTCGCGGCACTCGAGTGCCGCCACCAGCCGGCAGGCGCGCGCTGCCTCCGAGCAGGAACGGGCCAGCCGCGAGCAGGCTTCAGCCGCCATGCAATCAGTCCAGGCCGCCGAGGCCTCCGTGCGTCGCGCGCGCCAGTCCGTCGCTGAGTGCGAGCTGCGGGCTCCCCTGCTGGCCTCCGTGGAGACCCTCGCGCTGGACGAGGGTGAGCTGGCCATGCCGGGCACCGTGGTCGCGCGGCTGGTGGATACGCGCAAGCCACGCGCCACCTTCTACCTGCCGAACGCGGAGCTGGCCGCCGTCCGTCCGGGAGAACCGGCCACCGTGCGCGCGGATGCGTATCCGGATCGCAGCTTCGCCGCCCGTGTCATCACCGTGGCGCCCGAGGCCGAGTTCACACCGCGCAATGTGCAGACTCGCAGCGACCGGGATCGGCTCGTCTACCCCGTGGAGGTCCGCATCGAGGATCCCGAGGGGTTGCTGCTTCCCGGCATGCCTGTGGAGATCACCCTCTCACCCCGCTCCGGGGCAGTAGCGGAGCGGCGGCCATGAGCGCGCCCGAGGTGGATCTGGAGGTCTCGGGCTTACGCCGTGCCTTCGGTGCCACCCAGGCGCTGCGAGGAGTGTCCCTGGCCGTGCGCCGCGGCGAAGTCTACGGCCTGGTGGGTCCGGACGGCGCGGGGAAGACGACGGCCATCCGCATGCTGGCGGGGTTGATGCGCCCGGATGAGGGCCATGTGCGAGTGCTGGGCGAGGATCCGGCGCGCCCACGCAGCCCGGTGCGCGAGCAGCTCGGGCTGGTGCCCCAGCGCAACAGCCTCTATGGCGATCTGAGCGTGGACGAGAACCTGCGCTTCTTCGCGAAGCTGTTCGGCCTGTCCCTCTCGGACTTCGAGGCGAGGCGCGAGCGTCTGCTCTCCATCACCCGGCTGGGGCGCTTCACGGACCGGAGGGCGGACGCGCTGTCCGGCGGCATGTACAAGAAGCTGGCGCTGGCGTGCGCGCTGCTGCACCGGCCTCGCGTGCTGCTGTTGGACGAGCCCACCAATGGCGTGGATCCAGTGAGCCGCCGCGAGCTGTGGGAATTGCTCTACGGGCTGGTGCACGAAGGCATGACGCTGGTGGTGTCCACGCCGTACATGGACGAGGCAGCTCGCTGCCACCGCGTAGGCCTGCTGTACGCGGGCGAGGTGATCGCCGAAGGGGCGCCGCGAGAGCTGGCGCGCGAGCATGGCCTGGCGCCTGGCGACTTCGAGGCGGTGTTCCTGGAGCTGATTCGCAGGAGGGCCGCATGAGCGCCATCGAGGTCCAGCACCTGTCGCGCCGCTTCGGCGGGTTCACCGCGGTGGACGACGTGAGCTTCTCCGTGGAGGCAGGGGAGATCTTCGGCTACCTGGGAGCCAACGGCGCTGGCAAGTCCACCACCATCCGCATGCTGTGTGGGCTGCTGAAGCCCTCGGGGGGACACGCGCGGGTGGCGGGCTTCGACGTGGCGAGCGAGCCCGAGCGCGTCAAGAGCGGCATCGGCTACATGTCCCAGCGCTTCTCGCTGTACCTGGATCTGAGCGTGCGCGCCAACCTGGAGTTCTTCGCCTCGGCGTATGGGGCTCATGGCGCCGCCTTGCACGCGCGCATCGACGAGATGCTGGAGCGCATGCAGTTGGTGCCTGTGCAGGACGAGGTGACAGGGAGCCTGCCCGGCGGCATCCAGCAGCGCGTGGCGCTGGCAAGCGCGGTGCTGCACCGCCCACGCATCGTCTTCCTGGACGAGCCCACCGCGGGAGTGGATCCCCTGCAGCGGCGCGGCTTCTGGCAGCTCATCCGCGAGCTGTCCGCACAGGGCACCACGGTCTTCGTCACCACGCACTACATGGACGAGGCCGAGTACTGCGCACGCATTGGCATCATGGTGGACGGGAGGCTGGTGGCGCTGGACACGCCGGAGGGGCTCAAGCGGGCCTACGCACCGGGGCGGGTGCTGGAGGTGCGAGGCCCTGGCCTGTCACGGGCGCTCGATGGACTGCGGAGCGAGCCGGGAGTGCTGGATGTGAGCCGCTTCGGCGCTGGCGCCACCGTCCGGGTGGATCCGGAGTGCATGCCTGCGGAGTCTCTCGCGCGCCTGCTGCGGGCGCGGGGAGTCGAGCCGCTGGAGATGGATGAGGCCGCGCCCACGCTCGATGACGTCTTCCTGACCCTCACCTCGGCCGCAAGCGGGAAGGAGTGACGTGTCATGGCGGCCACTTCTCTCCGCCGCATCCTGGGCCGCACACTCGCCATGGCGGAGAAGGAGGTGCAGCACATCCGCAGAGACGTGCGCACGCTGTACCTGGCCCTGGCCATGCCTGTGTTGATGCTGGTGCTGTTCGGCTTCGGCATCAGCTTCGACGTGGACCACCTGGAGCTGGCGGTGGTGAATCAGGACCGGAGCGAAGCCTCCCGCGTGCTGGTGCGTCACTTCACCGCTGCCCAGGAGTTCACCGCCGTGCAGGAGGGCACCTCTCCCGAGGAGGCGATGCAGGCGCTGCGGCGAGGGCATGCCGTGGCGGTGCTGGTGGTGCCGCGCGGGTTCTCCCAGGACGTGATGCGGGGCAGCGCCCAGGTGCAGCTCCTGCTGGATGGTGCGGACGGGAACACTGCGACTCAGGCGCTCGGAAAGGCTCAGGCCCTGGTGCAGGCCGCGTCCCAACGGCTCAGGCCTCCAGGAGCTTCCTTACCTGCCCCTCCGTTGGAAGTCCGAGTCCGCACGTTGTTCAACCCGACAGGACGCTCGGCGCTGTACCTGGTACCTGGGCTGGCGGCGTATCTGCTGGCCATCGTCGCGGTGCTCATCACCGCGCTCACCGTGGCGCGCGAGTGGGAGCGAGGCTCCATGGAGCAGCTCTTCGCCACACCGGTAGGCCGGCTGGAGATCGTCGTGGGCAAGCTCCTCCCCTACCTGGGCATCGGTCTGCTGCAGGTGCTGCTGGTGCTCACAGTGGGAGCGTGGGTGTTCGGCGTGCCCGTGCGCGGCAGCCTGATGGCGCTGGGACTGGCCGCCCTGCTGTTCCTCATCGGCATGTTGGGGCAGGGGCTGCTGATCTCCGTGGTGACGCGCAACCAGGTGGTGGCCACCCAGCTGGCCACGATGACGTCCATGCTACCCTCCATGCTGCTCTCGGGCTTCATCTTCCCCATCGAGAACCTGCCACTGCCGCTGCGTCTGCTCAGCACGCTGATCCCCGCGCGCTACTTCGTGAGCACACTGCGCGGGGTGCTCTTGCGCGGCAATGGGCTCGCCGAGCTGTGGCCGCAGTTGGTGGCGCTCACCCTCTTCGCGGCGCTGATGCTGGCGGCCGCCATGGGCCGCTTCCAGCGGCGGTTGGATTGAGAGGAGGACCGGGCCATGCATCCGCTCCTGGTGCAGTACCGCGCGGTGGTGGTGAAGGAGGTGAGGCAGACGGTGCGTGACAAGCGCGTGCTGGCCCTGCTCACCTTCGCGCCCCTGATGCAGCTGTTCGTCCTGGGCTTCGCCGTCGACTTCGACGTGCGTCATGTGCCCACCGCCGTAGTGGATCGGGACCGCACTCAGGAGAGCCGGGAGCACGCTCGCAGTCTGCTGGCCAGTGACACGCTGGAGCTGAAGGCTGAGCCTTCAGACGAGCACACTGCCGTGCGGCTCCTGGAGCAGGGCGATGCAGCCGTGGCACTCGTGTTCCCTCCAGACTTCCAGCGGGACCTGCTGCGCGGAGAGGGTGCACAGGTGCAGGCCCTGGTGGATGGCTCGGATCCAGTGCGCTCGGCTGCGGCGGCGACTGCCGTAGCCCTGCATGCGGCAGAGCGGACCACCCAGCGATTGCAGGAGCAGGCTCAGGCACGCGGAGAGACGCCCCCCAGTCCACCCGTGGAGCTGGTACCGCGGGTCCTCTACAACCCGACGCTCTCGACAGCCGTGTACGTGGTGCCCGGCATCATGGCCATGCTTCTGCTCATCGTCACCACGGTGACGATGGCCATGGGCCTGGCCCGCGAGCGTGAGAGCGGCACGCTGGAGCAGCTCCAGGTGACGCCGTTGCGGCCGGGTGTGCTGATGGTGGGCAAGGTAACGCCGTTCATCCTCATCGGGCTGGTGGACGTGGGGCTGGCACTCACTGTCGGAACGTGGGTGTTCGGAGTGCCGTTGCGTGGGAGCCTGTGGCTGGTAGCGGGCGCGACACTGCTGTACGTGATGTCCACGCTAGGCGTGGGGTTGCTCATCGCCACGCTGAGCCGCACGCAGCAGCAGGCCTTCGTGGGAGGCTTCCTCTTCCTGCTGCCAGCAGTGCTCCTGTCTGGAGTGCTCACGCCGCTTCGAGCCATGCCGGACTGGCTGGCCTGGCTCACCTGGCTCAACCCGGTGCGCTACTACGTGGAGGTGCTGCGCGGCGTATTGCTCAAGGGCGCCAGCCTCGCCGACCTCTGGCGCCAGCTACTGCTGCTGGCCCTCTTCGGCGCAGCCGTGCTGACAGTGGCGTCACGGCGCTTCCACAAGACGGCGGCGTGAAGAGGGAGCGCGAAATGTGCAAGAAGCCCGGGGATACGTGTGTCCTCGCAGGCTCGGCTCAGTGCCTGTGCCCGGGGCCTGTCAACGCCTCAAGGGCCGCGGAGATCGAGGACTCCGCCAAGGAGGTCTGCTGCGGAGGAGCGGCGGTGGAGTGCGCCGCCTTCTCGAATCCACGCTGCGAGAACGGCCGATGCGTGGCGGACAGGCTCTGAGTCTGTGAGCGGTACTGCGGCAGTGGAGTTGGCGTCAAAGTAGAAGAGCTGCCAGCGCCTCCGTGTCATCCTCAGCGCGACCCGCCACTCTGAGCTGAGGTTTGCCATGCCTATGCATCGTGCCGCTGAATCTCTCCAGGAGACACGACGGTGGCCCCGTCGTAGCGCTGCGTTTCTGGTGCTACTCATGCTGGGTGTCAGCTGCGCTTCGGACATGTCCGCTGAGCTGCCAGAGCAAGCGCTCGAGCAGCAATACCCTGGTACGGAAGCCGAAGCCGAGGCGAACACGGAAGAGCGGGTTCTCGTTGTCCTGTCCACGAACTTCCCGGCGACACGCATCAGCCAGGAGCAGTTCACGAAAGCCCTCGTGAACCTCGTCAAGGACATGCCTCTGCCTGAGAAGGGGGCCTCGCGGCCTCTGCCTGACACGGGCCGCAGAATCGTACTCACCTCCGGTTCAGCCACAGGAGCGGCGTGGCAGACACCCCTTGCTCAAGACTACGGCCGCCTCTGCGCACAACGCGGCACTCCTGGCGATTGCCTCGACCGCTTCGGTGACGGTCCTGAGCTGGACAATGATGACAAGCGCGCCATCTCGCTGGCCCTGGCCATCGGTCCTGCCCTCGACGCAGCGAACGCGGAGATCCGGGCCATGATTTCCCCAACGCGGCTGTTGACCTTGGTGAGCCTCAGCATCACGGGCTACATGGCATTGTTGGTAGTCCCCGAGCCCTTCTCAAAGGGAGTGGCGGCAGTAGCCACCGTCCTCTTGTGGGGCTACCTGGGCTGGGAGTTGTGGGACCTTATCCGAGCCTACGTCCGGCTCTCGGAAGAGTCCGCGCAAGCCACCCGCTTCGATCAGCTCCGAGAGGCGGGCAACCGGTTCGCCAGCACCATCGGCCCCAACAGCGTGCGCATCATTGTCCTCGTAGGCACAGCGGCGGTGGGTGGAACGCTCTCACTCGCCTCCAAGGCGCCGAAGCTGCCGGGCTTCGGACAAGTCGCACGCACAGCGGAGGCGTCCGGGGGCGTTCGTGCCTCAACGGCAGCGGCCAGCGC
>Ga0247825_10002142_pt1 | contig 13058 bp, 8 predicted proteins | sample 13C_Vanillin_Day_FD_194413 | JGI IMG/M metagenome (GOLD analysis project Ga0247825, IMG submission 194413) | Soil microbial communities from agricultural site in Penn Yan, New York, United States - 13C_Vanillin_Day48 | ecosystem: Environmental > Terrestrial > Soil > Agricultural land | place...
GTCCTGGTGGTCGTGCTGGTCCTGCTCGTCTTCGCCGGGGGCAGCTGGTTCTACTCCGGCGAGATCCGGGCCGGGGCGCTTGACGCCGAGCCGCCGACCCCGCTCGCCCTGCGGACCGAGGTGCTGGCGGTCGGGACCCGCTCGATCACCCTGGGCCGCGAACCGGACTCGCCGCGGGAGCTGACCGCCCCCGGGACCTTCGGGCTGCGCTGGGACGAAGGGTACGGGCGGCTCGGGGCCATCCTGGCCACCGGCCCCGACCGGGTGGAGCGGGCCTTCGCCAAGGTGGAAGGGGCGGCGCCGCGGGCCGGGGAGCGGTCGGCGGTCGACGGCTACGCCTGGCCGGCCGACCCGTCGGTGGCCGCCGGCCGGCCGGCCAGGGAGGTCAGCTACCCCTCGCCGCTCGGGCCGGCGCCGGCCTGGCTGGTCGAGGGCCGCCGCGACACCTGGGTGATCCTGGTCCACGGCTACAACGCCGCCCGCAGCGAGACCCTGCGGGCGCTGGCCACCACCGCCCGGCTGGGCTACCCGTCCCTGGCCGTCAGCTACCGCAACGACCCGGGCGCCCCCCGCAGCCCCGACGGCCTGCGCCGCTGGGGGGCGACCGAGTGGCGGGACCTGGAGGCGGCGACCCGCTACGCGCTCGACCACGGCGCCAGGGGCGTGGTCCTGGCCGGCTTCAGCATGGGCGGCGCGGTGGTGACCAGCTTCCTGCTGGAGTCGCCGCTGGCTTCCCGGGTCCGTGGGGTGGTCCTGGACTCCCCAGCGCTCGACCTGGGCGAGGTGATCGACTACGGGTCCACCGACCGGGAGCTGCCCGTGCTCGGGGCCCCGCTGCCGCCGGCGCTCACGGTGACGGCCAAGGGGATCGCCGGGGTGCGCTACGACCTGGACTGGGGCCAGCTCGACTATGTCGACCGGGCCGGCCGGCTGGCCGCCCCCATCTTGGTCTTCCATCAGGCCGGCGACCCGACCGTCCCGCTGGCGATCAGCGAGGCCCTGGCCTCGGCCCGGCCCGACCTGGTGACCTTCGAGCGTTTCACCGGCGACGGTCACGTCCAGTCCTGGAACACCGACCGGGCGCGTTACGAGCGGGCGCTGCGGGCCTTCCTTGAGCGGGTCGCCCCGGCGTCGGCCGCCTGACCAGCGGCCAGGTTGAGGCGGGCGGTCAGGTCGTCGGGGGGCAGGGGCCGGCCGAAGTGGAAGCCCTGGCCGAAGTCGCAGCCCAGCTCGCGCAGCCGTTGCGCCTGCTCGGCACCCTCGACCCCCTCGGCCACGGCCACCACCCCGAGGGTGTGGGCCAGGTTGATGATCGCGGTCACGATCGCCGAGTCCTCCTGGTCGGTGAGCAGACCGGCCACGAAGTCGCGGTCGATCTTGAGCTCGTCGACCGGGAACCGCTTGAGGTAGGCCAGTGACGAGTAGCCGGTGCCGAAGTCGTCGACGGTCAGGCTGACCCCGAGGCTCTTGAGCTCGGTCAGTGCCCCCGAGGTCGACTCGACGTCCTCCATCAGGACGGTCTCGGTGATCTCCAGGTAGACCAGGGCCGGGTCGATGCCGGTCTCGGCCAGGATGTCGGCCACCACCCCGGCCAGGTTGGGGTGGACGAACTGGCGGGCCGACAGGTTGACCTTGATGGCCAGACGGTGGTTCTGCGCCTGCCAGCTCCGGGCCTGGCGGCAGGCCTCGCGCAGCACGTGGGTGCCGATGGACATGATCAGGCCGGTCTCCTCGGCCAGGGCGATGAACTCCCCCGGTCCGATCAGGCCCCGGTCGGGATGCTCCCAGCGGACCAGCGCCTCGGCCCCGACCGGGCGGCCGCTCCCCAGGCAGTGGATGGGCTGGTACAGGACCCGGAACTCGTTGCGCTCGACGGCCCGGTGCAGCGACGAGTGCATGGCCAGGCGGCGTTTGGCCCTGGCCCGCATCGCCTGGTCGAACACCTCACGGCGGTTCCCGCCCCTGGCCTTGGCCCGGTACATGGCGGCGTCGGCGTTCTCGACCAGCGACTCTGGCCGGGTGCGGCCGCCCGAGGCCAGGGCGATGCCGATGCTCATGGTGACGAACACCTCGGCGTCGCCGAGCGGGAACGGGGCCGTGGCCACCTGGGCGACCCGCTCGGCGATGGCCAGGGCGTGGGCCTCGTCGGCGATGCCCTCGCACAGGATGGTGAACTCGTCGCCGCCGAAGCGGGCCACCGTGTCGCCGGGCCGGATGATCTCCTGGAGGCGCTTGCCCAGGGCGACCAGCAGCCGGTCGCCGGCGTCGTGGCCGAGCGAGTCGTTGATGAACTTGAACCGGTCGAGGTCCAGGAACAGCACGGCGACCGCCGAGCGGCTGCGCTGGGTCCGGGCCAGGGCATGGGTGATCCTGTCCAGGAAGAACACCCGGTTGGGCAGGCCGGTGAGCGCGTCGTGGGCGGCCTGGTGGGCCAGCTTGGCCTGGGCGTGGCTGCGCTCGATGGCGATGTCGGCCAGGTGGGCGGCCAGCTCGAGCAGGCCGGTCTCGGCCGGGCCGGGCCGGCGGGGCTCGTCGAAGTAGACGGTGAGGACGCCAAGGACGCGGTCAAGGTCGGCGGCGATGATCGGGGTCGACCAGGCGGCCCGGATGCCCCTGGCCAGGGCCACCTGGCGGTTCTCGCGCCACAGCGGGTCGAGGGCCACGTCGGCCGAGACCACCGGCTCGCGCCGGAAGGCGGCGGTGCCGCTGGTCCCGGCCTCGGGCCCGATGACCAGGCCGTCGGACTCGTGCAGGCCGACGTCGATGAGGGACGGCGCGGCGGCCACGGTCAGCGTCTCGGAGCTGTCGTCCAGCAGCAGGATGGCGCAGCGGGCGCCGGCGGCCTCGGCCTCGATCACCTTGGCCAGGGCGTCCAGGGTCTCCATCAGGGGGGCGTCGCGGGCGATCAGGTCGAGCACCTGGGCCTGACCGGCCAGCTGGCCCTCGGCCCGCTTGCGCTCGGTCACGTCCCGGCAGTTGAACACCACCCCGCCGACGGCCGGGTCGTCGAGCAGGTTGTTGGCCAGGGCCTCGATGTTGCGCCAGGACCCGTCGGCGGCCAGGAACCGGAACCCGAACCCGGCGCTGTGGGCCAGCCCGGCCAGGTGCTCGCCGAAGCGGGCCCGGACGTCGCCGACGTCGTCGGGGTGGATCAGCTCGAACACGTTCTGCCCGACCCGGGCGTCCTCGCGGTAGCCGAGCATGCGCCGGAAGGCCGGGCTGGCGTAGGTGATGCCGCCGCCGGCGTCGAGCACGATCACCATGTGCGAGGAGTTCTGGACCAGCGCCCGGAAGCGGGCCGCCGAGTCCCGCAGGGCCTTCTCGGCCCGCTTCAGCTCCAGCTCCTTGGTGATGTCGCGGGAGGTCAGGATGAGCCGGCGGGGCCGGCCGTCGACCGCCGGGACCCGGGTCCAGGAGCAGTTGAGCCAGCAGGCCTCGCCGTGGGGCCGCAGCACCTCGACCACCGACGGCAGCGGGGCCTCGTCGTCGGCCCAGCGGTCAAGCTGGACCTCGCGCCCGGCCACGTCCCGGGGCCGCAGCCGGGCCAGGCCGCGCGACCCGACCATGTCGGCCGACCGGTAGCCGGTGATCTCCTCGAACCCCGGGTTCCAGCTGGACACGGTGCCGTCCGGGTCGAGGGCGGCGATGCCGTCCGAGGTGTGCTCGACGATCTCCGACAGCTTGGTCCGTTCCTCCAGGATCGCCTCGAGCAGCTCGCCCTTCTCGATGGCCGTTCCCACCTCGGCGGCCAGGGCGTCCAGCACCACCAGCTCGCCCTGCTCGAAGCCGCCGAAGCCGGTCCGGTTGTAGGTGCACAGCACCCCGATGACCTTGCCCTCGACCCGCACCGGGGCGGCCAGGCAGTCCCGCCAGCCCTCCTCGCGCAGTCGTGCCGGGAGCTCGTGGTCGCCGTCCTGGGCCGACACCCTGACCGCCTTGCCGGTGCGCATCAGCACGGCCGCCAGGGTGTCCTGGCCCGCCTCCTCCACCCGCCGCTCGTGGCCGGGGTGCTCGTCGCGGCTCTGGTGCACCACCCGGGAGCCCTCGAGGATGATGACCAGCTCGGTCACCTCCGACTCGAAGCAGCGCCGGACCTCGTCGAGGAACTCAGGGACGGCGTCGCGGGGGTTCATCGGGACGGCGAGGGCGTGGGTGGCCCGCTGCATGCCGGCCAGCCGGGCCCGGTCGGCCCGCACGCTGGCGAAGGCCCGGCCCGTCCAGTGCAGCACGGCCAGGGGGACCAGGAACAGCGGCGAGGTCCAGGGCGACCAGGCGTAGGCGGCCACGAACAGGACGCCGAAGGCCAGGTTGATGACCCCGCCGACCAGCCAGACGGGCACGACCAGCGGCTTCACCGAGACCAGCACGCTACCGAGCGACTGGGACCCGGTCAGCCAGAAGATCCCGACGAAGGCCACGATGTTGACGGCCGTGGTCGCGGCCATGGCGGCGGCCAGGGCGAGCAGGTCGCGGGTGGTCGGGGGGGCCGCCCGGTCGCGCAGGAGCGACAGGACGATGCTGCCGGCGGCGGCCGCGGCCATCCACTGGGCGACGTTGAAGGCGGCCTTGACCGGATGGATGCGCTGCAGCCCCTCGGAGAAGGTCTGCGCCAGGCCGACCACGAGCACCGCCAGCAGGGGCGGCAGGACGAAGATGGCCGGGGCGAGGATGGCCTCGAACAGGTCCTCGGCGTCCCCCTGGTCGCTCCACTGGAACTGCAGCGTCGGGAAGCCGGCCGCCGTCAGGAGGGCCAGGAAGGTCAGCACGACCGGCCAGGACACCGTGGCCGCCACCGGGCGGTCGGTGGCGAGCAGCCCGCCGGTGACGCCGAGGGCGGCCAGTCCGGCCGTGAACAGGAGCACAGGCACGGGGAAGGCGCGCGACAGCGCCTTCCCCGTGGTCGTGCCGGCCGAGCTGGTCACGCTACTCCCAGGCGCCGTACCAGGCGGACCCGGCCAGGCTCGACCCGTACGACTCCTCCGACTCCTGCCCGTACCAGCTGGACCCGCGCCACTTCCGGCCGGGCCAGTCGTTGCCGTACCACTGGACCCGGTTCCACCGATTGATCTCCCAGGTGGAGAGGTACCAGTTGGAGGGGACCCAGGGGGCGTTGGTGTAGCCGCCGGGGTTCCAGAGCAGCAGCTGGGCGGTCAGGGTGACCCCGAGGGTCGGGCCGAGGACGGTGCCCAGCAGGTCGTCGGTCTGGACCTGCACCGACCCGCGGCTCAGGGCGAGGCTGCCCTGGCCGTTGGAGCGGGCCAGGCCCTGGTTGGCCAGCCCGGCCGGGGCCGAGAACGCGGCGGCGTTGACGTCCACCACTCCGGAGCCGACGGCCATCGGGTCGGTGGAGGCGGCGTCCCTGGCCGTGGCCACGAGCGCGTGCTTGACCCGGTCGGGGGTGGAGCCGGGGTTGGCCTGGAGCATCAGGGCGACCGCGCCGGAGACGACCCCGGTGGCCATGGAGGTGCCGCTCCCGCGCCGGTAGGACCCGTCGACGTAGTAGGGGAACTGGGTGTCGATAGTGCTGCCGGGGGCCCGCAGGGAGATCACGTGGGCGCCGGGGGCGGCCACGTCCGGCTTGGCCAGCCCGTGGGCGGTCGGCCCGCGGCCCGAGAAGTCGGGCAGCTGGTCGTCGCCGACGGCGGCGGTGCCGCGGTCGTCGGTGGCCCCGACGGTGACGACCCAGGGGTCGTCGGCCGGCTTGGTGATGGTCCCGGGGTCCGGGCCCTCGTTGCTGGCCGCCACGACCACGGTCATGCCGGCCGACCAGGCCCGCTCGACCGCGTAGTTGAGCGGGTCGACCGTCCAGTCCTGCCTGGAGTCGGTGCCGAGGCTGAGGTTGAGGACCCGGATGTTGTACCGGTCCTTGAACGAGACCACCCACTGGATGGCGGCCAGGATGTTGCTGACGTCGGCGGCGCCGTCGGCCCCGGCGGCCTTGACCGACAGGACGCTGGCCTCGGGGGCGACGCCCTTCCACTTGCCGCCCGAGCTGGCCCCGTTGCCGGCGACCAGCCCGGCGATGAAGGTGCCGTGGCCGTAGCGGTCGTTGCAGTCCAGCTCACCCGAGAGGTTCTTGCAGGGTTCGGTGCGGCCGGTGAGGTCGTTGTGCACCTGGACCAGCCGGCCGGCCAGGTCGGGCAGGCCGGGGGCGACCCCGGTGTCGAGCACGGCCACGGTGACCCCGCGGCCGGTGATCCCGCGCTTCCAGGCGTCGGTGGCCTTGATCACCTTGGGGTAGACCGAGTTGACGGTGCTGGCGCTGGCCGCGCCCTGGACCCGGACCTTGTCGTCCGGGGTGACGGCCCGGACCCCGGCCAGCCTGGCCAGCTCGCCGACGGCGGCCGCGGGCACGGTGGCCGCGAACCCGGCGACGATCGGCAGGGCGCTGGTGACCTGGCCGCCGAGCCGGCGCACGGCCAGCTCGGGCGCCGGGTCGGCGGCGGTGGTCTTCTGCACGATGACCCGGACCGGGTCGGCCATCGGTGGCCGGGCCGGCGTCCCCCTCGGGACCGCTCCCAACCCGGTGGCCAGCACCAGCGCCGCCAGCGCGGCAACGGCCAGTGCCCTCCCGCGGTGCAGCCTGAACGAACCGACGATCACCACTGCCCTCCCTGTACTCGAACCCCACCCTCGAAGGCGACCGGACATAGCGTGCGTATGGCCTAGTCGGCTTAAACATCCTCCCGAAAACCTACAACTTTGTACGCAGTTTGCTGACAACGGTTCTCGCCAAGCTTCGTGAACGCGCCGTGCCGTAGGCTTCGCCCATGGCCAGCCCGACCACCGACGGGGCCCTGCTCCGGCGCGAGGACCCGCCCCTGGTCACAGGGGCGGCATTGTACTGTGACGACCTGGTCGCGCCGGGGGCGCTGCACGCCGTGTTCGTCAGGGCGCCGCTGGCCCACGGCCGGATCCTGGCCATCGACCCGGCCCCCGCGGCGGCGATGCCGGGGGTGGCCGGGGTGTTCACCGCCGCCGACCTCGACCTGCCGCCGCTGCCGGCCGGGGGCGCGCCGGCCGCCATGGCCCGCCCGGTGCTGGCCACCGGCTCCGTCCGCTTCCTCGGCGAGGCGGTGGCGGTGGTGGTGGCCGCGACCCGGGCCCAGGCGGTCGACGCGGCCGAGGCCGTCGAGGTCGACTACGAGCCGCTCGAGGTGGTCACCGACCCGCGGCGGGCCCTGGCCGCCGACGCCCCCCGGCTGTTCGAGGGGGGTGGCAACCTGGCCAAGGAGCGCCGCTGGCCGGAGCCGTCGCGGGCCCTCGAGGGGGCCGAGGTGGTGGTCCGGGGCCGGTTCGTCAACCAGCGGGTGGCCGCGGCCCCGATCGAGCCCAACGCCGCCGTGGCCGTCCCCGAGCCCGGACGTGACGGCCTCACGCTGTACGCCCCCAGCCAGGCGCCGTTCTGGACGCGGGACACGGTCGCGGAGGTCCTGGGGATGGACCAGGAGCGGGTCCGGGTGGTCGTCCCGGCGGTCGGCGGGGCCTTCGGCGCCCGGATCCACACCTACCCCGAGCAGGTGGCGGTGGCCGCGCTGGCCTGGCGGCTGGGCCGCCCGGTCCGCTACGTCGAGAGCCGCTCGGAGACCATGCTGGCCATGACCCACGGCCGGGCCCAGGTCCAGGAGGTCGAGCTGGCCGCGACCCGGGACGGCCGCATCACCGGCCTTCGGGCGCGGCTGCTGGCCGACGGCGGCGCCTACCCGGCCGACGCCACGCCGATGCTGTCCTCGACCCGTTACATGGCCTCGGGCGTGTACCGGATCGCCAAGGTCGAGGTGGCCTGGGAGTGCGTGGCCACCAACACCACCCCGGTGGCCGCCTACCGGGGCGCCGGCCGGCCCGAGGCCACGGCCATGATCGAACGGGCGGTCGACCTGCTGGCGGCCAGGCTGGGCATCGACCCGGCCGAGCTGCGGCGGCGCAACCTGATCCCGGCCAGGGCGTTCCCGTACACCACGGCGACACGGGCCCGCTACGACTCGGGCGACTACCAGGGGGCGCTCGACCGGGTCCTGGCGGCGGCCGGGTACGAGGAGCTCCGGGGCGAGCAGGCCGCCCGCCGCCAGCGCGGCGACGTCCGCCAGCTCGGCATCGGCCTCTCGGTCTACGTCGAGGTGACCGGGTTCGGGTCCGAGTTCGGCGAGGTGGTGGTCGAGCCCGACGGCCGGATCACCGCCAGGACCGGCGTCTCGCCCCACGGCCAGGGCCACGAGACGGCCTTCGCTCAGCTGGTCGCGGCCACCCTCGGGGTCGGGGCCGACCAGGTCGGCGTCGTCCACTCCGACACCTTCGCCGTGCCCCGGGGCGAGGGGACCATGGGGTCGCGCTCGCTCCAGGTCGGCGGCAGCGCCGTCGCCGGGGCGGCCACCCAGGTCCTGGAGAAGGCCAGGGCGCTGGCCGCCCACCTGCTGGAGGCCCCGGCCGAGGACGTGGCCGTGTTCCCCGGCGAGGGCCTCGGGGTCGCCGGCGCCCCCTCGACCGCGCTGGCCTGGGCCGAGCTGGCCGCGGCGGCCGCCGACCCCGACCGCCGGCCGCCGGGCATGGACGCCGGCCTGGCCGCGGCCGTCGACTTCGAGATGGAGCACAGCACCTTCCCGTTCGGCGCCCACCTGGCCGTGTGCGAGGTCGACACCGAGACCGGCCTGGTCCGGCTGCTGCGCCATGTGGCCGTCGACGACTCGGGCCGGATCCACAACCGGATGCTGGCCGAGGGGCAGGTGCACGGCGGGATCGCCCAGGGGATCGCTCAGGCCCTGTTCGAGGAGGTCGGCTACGACGAGAACGGCAACTGCCTGCACGGCAACCTGGCCAGCTACACCATGCCGGCCGCGGCCGACCTGCCGGCGTTCGAGACCCAGCGGACCGAAACCCCGACCCCGCTGAACCCGTTGGGGGCCAAGGGGATCGGTGAGTCAGGCACCATCGGGTCCACCCCGGCGGTCCAGAACGCGGTCGTCGACGCCCTCGCCCACCTGGGCGTGACCCACCTCGACATGCCGCTGACCCCCGAGCGGGTCTGGCGGGCGCTGCGGGACGAGCCCTAGCCGCGCTGGCGGCCTACCTCGGTCGCCGACGGGCGGCGGGTGGCCAGCTCGTGCTGCATGGCGAAGGTGGCCGCCTCCAGCTTGGAGTGCATCTCCAGCTTCTGGAGGATGTTCTGCACGTGGGTGCGGACGGTGTGGGGGCTGATGTAGAGCTCCCGGCCGATCTGGGCGTTGCTCCAGCCGCGGCCGAGCAGGGCCAGCACCTCCCGCTCCCGCGGGGACAGCCGGTTCAGGGGGGCGTCGGTGGCCCGGTCGCCCATGTCCAGGAGCCGGCGGAACAGCTGGGGCAGCATCGCCCGCGGCACCACGCCCTCGCCGTCCAGCACCGCCTGGACGGCCCGCAGCACCGTCTGGGTGCCGGACTTCTTGCCGACCACCCCCACCGCGCCGGCCCGGATGGCGTGCAGCAGTAGGTCGATGTCGGTGTCCTGGGCGAGCAGGATGACCTTGGTGTCGGGCAGCTCGGAGAGGATCGCCTCGACCAGTGTCGGCCGGCTGCTCAGGGCCAGGCCGGCGTCGATGACGAACAGGTCGGGCTTGAGCTGGGGCACCGAGGTCACGATCTGGGGCACGGCCGATGCCTGCCCGACCACCTCGTTCGTGCCGTCACGGGTGATGAGAGCTTCCAGCGCCTCGTTGAACAGCGGCTGACAGTCGGCGAGGAATACGCGAGCCATCAACTTCCTCCGGAGACCGGCGAGCGGCCAGCCAAGACGACGTCCGTTGTCGTAGCTACCAGCTTGGCGCACCGCCCCGTTGGGCAGGTACGCGTGTTGCAGTACCGGATATTACGGTAATCGGCGCAACTTCGCCTACGTTGCACCTTGACTGGGCCTATCGGCGACTTCGGCGACGGCAGGTACTGAGTTCTCCGGATGAGCAGCATGCGACGTCCGTCGTACGCTCGACGCATCCCGGGAGACCGGGCACCGTTCCCCGCCGCGGACCATCACGTACCGATCACAGGTCGGTCACGGGCAAGGTGTCGGCCGTACCGTTTGCGGCTCCGGCGACGCCTTACAAGACGGTCGCAAAACGGGCCGAAGCGACTGAGGCGCGCCGGGGGAGGCCGCAACGTGACGAACATGATCGGATTGGTGCTCGCGGATGACCACAGGGTCTTCGCCGAGGGCCTCGGAGTGATGCTGGACGCCCAGGATGACCTGGCCGTCCTTGGGGTGGCCCACGACAGCCACCAGGCGATCGAGCTGGCGGCCAGGCACGAGCCGACCGTGCTGCTGCTCGACGCCCACATGCCAGGTCCCGACCTGGCCACCACCCTGCGGGCCGTCAGGGCGTCCTCGCCCGGCACCAGGGTCCTGATGCTCTCGGCCGACACCCGCCGGGAGACGATCGCCGAGGCCCTTGAGGCCGGGGCCGACGGCTTCCTGGCCAAGGACGCCTCCAGCCGCCAGGTCGCCGGGGCCATCCGGACGCTGGTCGACGGCACGGGCAGCATCGTGGCCGCGGCCGAGCCGGCCTCCAGGCCGGTGCGCGACCCCAGCGTCGACCTCCGGGTGCGGACCCTTTCCGGCCGCGAGCGGGAGATCCTGGGCCTGCTGGCCAACGGCTGGTCCAACCGGCGGATCGCCGAGGAGTGCTTCCTGTCCCTCAACACCGTCCGCACCCACGTGCAGAACGTGCTGGTCAAGCTGGGCGTCCACTCCAAGCTGGAGGCGGTCGCGTTCGCGCTCGAGCACCAGGTGGTCGGCGCCGGCGCCCCGGCCTGGGCCAGCCCCGCCTGACCAACAGGTCGTCCCGTGACCCGGGTGACCACGCCCCGGGTCACGGCGCATCCATAAAGTTGAAGAGTTCAACCTTCTGTGCTGTCATGGCCGAGGCCGACGCATGGGAGGCATGTTGAACGAGGCAGCGATCGTCACCGAGGGCCTGCGCAGGTCGTTCGGGCCCATCAAGGCGGTGGACGGGGTCGACCTGGCCGCCCCGGCCGGGACCGTCCTCGGCCTGCTCGGCCCCAACGGGGCCGGCAAGACCACCATCGTCCGGATCCTCACCACCCTGCTCCTCCCCGACGGGGGCTCGGCCCGGGTGGCCGGCTACAACGTCGTCCGCGACGCCGAGGCCCTGCGCTCGGTCATCGGCCTCGCCGGCCAGTACGCGGCCGTCGACGAGAACCTCACCGGGCGCGAGAACCTCGACCTGGTCGGCCGGCTCTACCATCTGGGCAAGGACGAGGCCCGGCGCCGGGCCGACGAGATGCTGGAGCGGTTCGAGCTCACCGAGGCCGCCAACCGCACCGTCAAGACCTACTCGGGCGGCATGCGGCGCCGCCTCGACCTCGGGGCCAGCCTGGTCGGCCGGCCCCAGGTGCTGTTCCTGGACGAGCCGACCACCGGCCTTGACCCGCGCAGCCGCTTCTCGCTCTGGGACGTGATCCGCGAGCTGGTCAGCGACGGCACCACTCTGCTGCTCACCACCCAGTACATGGAGGAGGCCGACCGGCTGGCCGACCATGTCGCCGTGATCGACGGCGGCCGGGTGATCGCCGAGGGCACCACCGACGAGCTCAAGTCGCGGGTCGGCGGCGACCTGCTGGCCCTCCGGGTCGCAGACCGGGGCCGGACGGCCGAGGCGGCCGACGCCATCGCCGACCTCGGCTCGGGCGCGCCCCAGGTGCTGGCCGAGGCGGGCGAGGTCTCGCTGCCGGTCGCCCAGGGCGCCTCCCTGCTGGCCGAGGTGGTCCGGCGCCTGGACGCGGCCGGGCTGGAGATCTCCGACCTGGCCCTGCGCCGCCCGACCCTGGACGACGTGTTCCTGGCCCTGACCGGCCACGTCGCCGAGGCTGACGCCGGCGAGGACCAAGGGCCCGGGGGCCCGCCCCGGGGCCGCGGGCGCCGGCCGGCGAGGAGCAGCGCATGAGCACCGTCGCCTCCCGCACCGCCCCCCGGCGCCCGCTGCGCTGGACCTTCACCGACGCCGCCGCCGTGACCAAGCGCAACCTCTACCGCTACGTCCGCGTCCCGACCCTGCTGCTGTTCTCGACCATCCAGCCGGTCATGTTCGTGCTGCTGTTCACCTACGTGTTCGGCGGCGCCATCCTGGTGCCGGGGGTGAAGCACTACATCGACTTCCTGATGGCCGGGATCCTCGTCCAGACGGTGGTCTTCGGCTCCACCCAGACCGGCGTCGCCCTGGCCGAGGACATGTCGCGGGGCATGATCGACCGGTTCCGCTCCCTGCCCATGGCCCGCTCGGCCGTGCTCGCCGGCCGCACCCTTTCCGACACCGTCCGCAACCTGTTCGTGGTCTGCCTGATGCTGGTGGTCGGAATCCTGGTCGGGTTCCGCTTCCACGCCGGGTTCGTGCCCGCGCTCGGCGCGGTCGCCCTCGCCCTGGCCTTCGGGCTGGCCTTCTCCTGGATCTCGGCCTTCATCGGCCTGTCGGTACGCGACGTCGAGTCAGCCCAGGCGGCCGGGTTCGTCTGGGTGTTCCCGCTGGTCTTCGCCTCCTCCGCCTTCGTCCCGGTGGCGAGCATGCCCGGCTGGCTGCAGGCGTTCGCGCGGGTCAACCCGGTCACCGTCACCGTCAACGCGCTGCGGGCGCTCACCCTCGGCGGGCCCATCACCAAGCCCCTGCTCCAGTCCCTGGCCTGGATCGCCGCCATCCTGTTGGTGTTCGTGCCCCTGGCCGTCAACCGCTACCGGCGCGCCGCCGGGTAGGCTAGAGGGAAACCTCCGACCACCCGAAGGGCAGGGACCATCAATGAAGGGCAAGCTCGGCATCGCCGTCGGCCTGGCGGCCGGATATGTGCTCGGCACCCGCGCCGGCCGTGAGCGCTACCAGCAGCTCACCGCGTCGGCCAAGCGGATCGCGGACGAGCCCAGCCTGCAGCGGCTCCAGGAGGAGCTGAACGGGCTGTTCGGGTCGGGTGGCCAGGCGACCGGCGGGTCCGCCTCGGGCACCACCGTCGAGCGCGTCTAGCACGTGCCTTCGCGACGCGACTTCCTGCGTCTCGCCGGCGCCGGCGGGGGCGCCGGCGAGACGCAGGAA
>Ga0247825_10002143_pt1 | contig 13054 bp, 14 predicted proteins | sample 13C_Vanillin_Day_FD_194413 | JGI IMG/M metagenome (GOLD analysis project Ga0247825, IMG submission 194413) | Soil microbial communities from agricultural site in Penn Yan, New York, United States - 13C_Vanillin_Day48 | ecosystem: Environmental > Terrestrial > Soil > Agricultural land | place...
CGGTATCGCCTCCCGGCAAATCGGGCATCGCCAGCGTGGTCGACGGCTCCGTCCATGTCACGCAGTCCGCGCCCTCGCAGGGCTTCGCGCCGCTCGAGAAGGGCCAGAAGCCGCCGGCGGTCCACTTCGCCCAGATCAATGAGAAGGACGGCTTCTTCATAGCGGGGCGCCAGGCCGACAAGGCCTTCACCTGGGACAAGCTCAAGGGCAGGAAGGTGATTGTCGACCACGGCGGCCAGCCCATGGCGATGTTCAAGTACGCCTGCTTCAAGAAGGGCGTGGATGTGAAGAGCCTGTCGCTGATCGACGTCGGCTCCACCGAGAACATGATCGCCGCCTTCCGCAAGGGCGAGGGCGATTATGTGCACCTGCAGGGTCCCGGACCCCAGCAGCTCGAGCACGATCGCGTTGGCCACATCGTTGCCGCGCTCGCCGATGCGAGCGGCGTCTGCGCCTTCTCGAGCCTCGCCGCCACGCGCGACTGGCTCAAGGGAGACATGGCCAAGGCCTTCATGCGCGCCTATCGCAAGTCGCGCGCCTGGCTCATCGCCACCCCCGCCGCCGAGGTCGCCAAGGCGGAGGCGTCTTTCTTCAAGGACATCGACCAGCCCGTGCTCACCCAGACGATCGCGACCTACCAGAAGCTCGGCAACTGGACGCCGCACGTGGAGATCACCAAGCCGGCGTTCGAGGCAACGGTCGATATCTTCCTGCACGCCGGGCTGATCACCAAGCGCCACGCCTACGAGGACATCGTGGTGCCGCCGCCGGCGTGAGGCGTAGGGCGCAAAGGCGTCAGCCGCATTGTGCAGAATGGCGAAAGATTGAGGATTGAATCGGCGCAATACGCCCCGGATCAGGTCCGGGGCTGTTGCGCCCCACAAGGAGACATCGATGAAAGAGACAATCGGCTGGATCGGCATCGGCAGCATGGGCCACCGCATGAGCAAGCACCTGGCGAAGGCCGGCTATCCCCTCGTCATGGCCGACGCCGTGAGCACCAAGCTCGCACCCCCCGGCGCCACCATCGCAAAAAGCAACGCCGAGGTCGCCGAGAAGGCCGACGTCATCATCCTCTCGCTTCCCGACGGCTCGGTGTCGGAGGCGGTCGCGCGCGAGATCGCGAGCGCCAAGACACGCCGCGTCAAGACCGTGATCGACACCTCCACCATCGGCATCAAGGCGGCAGAGGCCGTCGCCGCCGTGCTCGAGAAGGCCGACATCCAGTTCGTCGATGCGCCCGTGTCTGGCGGGACGTCGGGCGCCGACAAGGCCACGATTGCCATCATGGTGGCGTGCCCCGCCGGCGCCTACGAGCGCTTCAAGCCGCTGCTCGCGCTGATGGGCAAGCCGTTCCATGTGGGCCCCAAGCCCGGGCAGGGACAGGCGGTGAAGATCCTCAACAACTACCTCTCGGCCACCGCGCTTGCCGCCACGTCGGAGGCCATCGCCTTCGGCACCAAGCAGGGCATCGAGATGAAGACCATTCTCGACATCGTCAACGCCTCGTCGGGCCGCAACTCCGCGACCGAGGACAAGTTCCTGAACCGCATCCTGCATGGACGCTACGACGCGGGCTTTGCGACCAAGCTTCAGCTCAAGGATATCCGCCTCTACCTCGAGAACGCACGCGCTGCGGGCATCAACGACGAGGTGGCCGCTGTCGTGGTCGACGTTTGGCAGCGCATGGAGGGGGCGATGCCGGGCTCCGATATCACGGAGATGTACCCCTACACTCAGAAGGGCCGTCCGCAGAAAGGACGCTCCTGACGACGCCTGGCGCGGGCGATCTGCTCTCTTGCCGCAGGCTTGCCATCGCCAAGCAGCCATATTTTGTTGATGCACGTCGACAAAGTGGTCTCGCCTGCGACCGATGATGGCAGAAAAACCGTCAACGCTGACAGGCTGGCGCCTCAGAGCCCTCGCCGTGCGCAAGGCGCTGGGGCCGCTGGCCTTCATGCATGGGCTGGCCGCGCTGCGCGGCTCCAAGCTCGGGTTGCGCACGCACCTTGTGATATTTGGACTGGCCATCGTCGTGCCGGTCCTGCTCTACAGCGCCTTCCTGCTGCACCGCTACACCCTGTCGGTGCACGCCTCCGAGGAACGGCGCGCCCTGCAGATCGCACGCGCCCTCAGCGCCGACGTCGATCGTGAGATCGCCGGCATCGTCACCACGCTCGAGACGCTCGCAACCTCCGACGCATTGGCCACACGCGACTTCCGCAGCTTCTACGTGCAGGCCAAGGAGGCGCTGAGATCGCGCCCCTGGAACGTCGTGCTCATCGACATGAGCCGGCGCCAGCTGGTCAATACGCGTCTCGACTGGGGTGTGACGCCGCCCATGAGCAATCTCACCGAGCCCGACCTGCCGCGCATCGCGCGCGAGACCGGCAAGCCCTACGTGTCGGATCTTTTCATCGGCACCGTCGCCCAGCGCTGGATCTTCTCGGTGAGCGTGCCCGTGCGCCCGCGCAAGGAGGTCGAATATGCGCTTGTCATGTCGCTCGAGCCGGAGCGGCTGATCGAGATCCTGCAGGGCGAGAGCCTGCCGCCGGGATGGATTGCCGCAATAGCCGACCGCAAGAACGTCAACATGGCGCGCACGCGCGACGGGCAGAAATTCCTCGGCCGGCCGGTGCCCGAGGAGTCCGTGAAACAGTACGCAGACATGACCCAGGGCGTGATCCGGACCACCGACTTCGAGGGACAGCGCTCGCTGCATGCGTTCCACTTCTCATCCCTCACCGGCTGGCGCGTCGCGGCCTGGGCGCCCCTGTCGCTGGTGGAAGGCCCGCTGCGCGAGGCCTGGACTGTATTCCTCTGGTCGGGAGCCGTGCTGCTGTCGCTCTCCGTGCTGCTGGCGTCGGGCGTCGGGCGGCTGATGGCAGAGCCGATCGGCCAGCTGATGCGCGCCGGAGCCGCGCTCGGCAAGGGCAAGCCCGTGTCACCCGTCGTCTCGACGCTACGTGAGGCGGACGAACTCTCGCTGGTGCTGAGCGATGCCGCCCGGGAGCTCGAGGCCCGCATGCGCGCCCAGGCACACCTGGCGGCGATCGTGTCCTCATCGCCGAGCGCCATCGTCAGCCTCGCCCCCGACGGCACCATCCGCACCTGGAATGCCGCGGCCGAGCGGCTGTTCGGCTATTCCGCGAGCGAGGCCATCGGCCAGACCGTCGATATGCTCTCGCCGGAGGATGCACGCCAGGCCTTCGAGAAGCTCTACGCCAGCGTGCGCGCGGGCGAGACCGTGCACGCCGACATCGTGCGCCGGCGCAAGGACGGGCGGCTGATCGACGTCGCCATCAACGTGGCGCCGATGTACGACGATGCCGGCCGCCTGGTCGGCATCTCCTCGATGAACCGCGACATCAGCGAGCGCAAGGCGCGCGAGCGGCACATCGAGTTCCTGATGCGCGAGCTGGCGCATCGCTCCAAGAACCTGCTCGCCGTCGTGCAGGCGATCGCCGGCCAGACGGCGCGCAACAGCCCCAACGTCGAGGAGTTCCAGAAGCGCTTCTCGCAGCGCATCTTCGCCATGGCGCTCTCCCACGACCTCCTGCTCGCCAGCAACTGGAAGGGGGCGGCGATGGCCGATCTCGTGCGCGCGCAGCTCGCCCCCTTCGCCGACGAGGCCTCCTCGCGCATCTCCGCCAGCGGCCCCGACATCGAGATCAAGCCTGAGGCCGTGCAGGGCATCACGCTCGCCCTGCACGAGCTTGCCACCAATGCCGCCAAGTACGGCGCCCTGTCCGTCCCCCAGGGCCGGGTGGCCATCGCCTGGGAGGTGCGCCGCGCCGCATCGGGTGAGGCGCGCTTCCGCATGAGCTGGCGCGAGACAGGCGGCCCGCCGGTGACGCCGCCGGAGCGCAAGGGGTTCGGCCACACCGTGATCTCGCAGATGGTGGCAAGCTCCTTGCGCGCGCAGGTCGCCCTCGACTACGCCGCGGCGGGCGTATCCTGGACGCTCGACGCTCCGGTCTCGAGCGTGACCCAGGCGACGCCCGCCCCCGAGGCCCAGCCTGCGGTTGCGGCGTCCTGACCTGGGAGACCCGGCGTTCGCACACGTTTCGGGCTGCGGCACCCACCGCCCCGCGCTAGCGTTGCTTCGGAACAGAACGACCAGGGGTCACCGACATGGCCACACTCGCCAAGCCGCGCTCAGCGACCTCCACAGCGCGGCGGCGCATCGCCTCCGCCGAGTGGCAGCGCGTGGGCGATGACCTCGATGCGCAAGGCTTCGCGGTGATCGAGGACCTGCTCGGCGCCGAGGCTTGCGGCAGGGTTGCGGGCCTCTATCCCGACGATGCGCCCTTTCGGAGCCGGATCGTGATGGCACGGCATGGATTCGGGCGCGGGGAATACAAGTACTTCGCCTATCCGCTGCCCGACCCGGTGGAGGGGCTGCGCACCGCGCTCTATCCGCAACTCGCGGAGATCGCCAACAGATGGAACGAGGCGATGGGCATCGACATCCGCTACCCGGCAGACCACGCGGCGTTCCTGAAGCGCTGCCACGACGCCGGGCAGGTACGGCCGACGCCGCTGCTGCTGCAGTACGCGGCGGGCGACTACAACTGCCTGCACCAGGACCTCTACGGCGAGCACGTGTTTCCGCTGCAAGCGGCGATCCTGCTCTCCGAGCCCGGCCGTGACTTCACCGGCGGCGAGTTCGTGCTGACCGAGCAGCGCCCGCGCATGCAGTCCCGCGCCGCCGTCGTGCCGCTGCGGCAGGGCGATGCGGTGGTCTTCCCCGTGCATCATCGCCCCGTGCGCGGGACGCGGGGTACCTATCGCGTCAACATGCGCCACGGCGTGAGCGCTATCCGTACCGGCGAGCGCCACACCCTCGGCATCATCTTCCACGACGGCAAGTGATCGTTGCGCTGATGTCACGCTCACGGCTAGCGCAGGACGATTCCGCCGGTCGGTCTCGCGGAGATAGTGGCTGGGCACGGCACAGAGCTCGCCGATATAGTGATCGTGGTGCAGAATGGCCGGATCGTCTACCAGCCGGGGTATCGCAACGCCGGCCCAGGAGCTGGCATGACGCCTCCAGGCCGCGCGAGCGTGCACCACAGGGAGAGACGCGATGGACAGCCGAGGTACGGGCGGCAAGCCGATGGTGAGGACGCAGGAGGACCTGCGCACGCATTTCGGGAAGGTGAGCTCGCTCGCCGAGAAGAAGGTTATCCATCGCCTCGACAAGTTCTGCCACGATTTCATCGCGCTGTCCCCGTTCCTCGTGCTCGCGTCCAGCGACGGACAGGGCAACGCTGACGCCAGCCCGCGCGGCGACGCGCCGGGGTTCGTGGCCGTACTGGACGACGTGACGCTCCTGATCCCGGACCGGCGCGGCAACAATCGCGTCGACAGCTTCGGCAACATCCTGGCCTCGCCCGGGGTCGGACTCATCTTTTTCGTGCCCGGCATCAATGAGACGCTGCGCATCAACGGCAGGGCAGAGATTGCGCAGGAAGCAGAGCTGCTCGCGCCGCTGACGGTACAGAACGCGACGCCGACGATCGGCCTCAAGATCTCAGTCGATGAGGCCTATTTCCATTGCGGCAAGGCGCTCATGCGTTCGAAGCTCTGGAGTGCGGAGGCGCAGGTGCCCCGCCAAAGCTTCCCCAGTCTCGGCCGCATCATCGCCGAACAGACGGCCGCAATCGATGCCGAGGTGGCAGAGAAGGCGATCGAAGAGGCCTACCGGACGAAGCTCTACTGATCATGTCGTCCTCCTGACGCGAGCGCGCCGGGACGGTCGCCGGATCGTTCATGGAGGGGGCACTTCGCCGGGATGAGGAAAGACCCCACCGCTACCGGCCCGCTCCCTCCCGGTCGCGGCCGGCAGCTCGGAGACGACAGCAAACGCGGTGAGCCGGTTGGCGAGCACAAGCCCCGCACCGGCAATGCGGGGAGCGGCGTTTCTCTGTGCAAGCGCGGCTGCGATCTGGACGACCGTCTGGCGAGAGTCGCTGCGGGCGGCTCGGAGCAGGCGGACGATCAGCAGCTCCTCGTCGGTGATGCGCAGGCTGCACATGGGGCAGTCGACGGACATGTAGGCAAACCCCTGCTGGCGCTCTGCACGCACGGCGCGCAACAGCGCAGCGACATGGGCAACGAGGGCGGGGCCATCGGAGAGGCCGAGTGCCGCCTCGGCGAGGTCGTGCGCGCATTCCCAGCCCCGCATGCCCTCGCTCGCAAGGCTTGCGCACAGATGCCGCATGACCGACAGGACCAGCCGCTCCGTGGAATCTAGATCGAGTGCGTCGACAGACCGGTATTGCCGGACCGCATGGTGGCAGGCACCGACAACCTCATTGCCATCGATGGCAATGAGCTGCAGGTGCGGTGGGCGTTGCCGTGTCATGTGCCCTACTCGATCCAGGTGAGGTCGTGCGCCTCGCCCCAGGCTGCAACCGCCTCGAGCAGCGCATCGAAACGGCGGTGACCGGTGAGGAGGACAACGCCAAGCGTGCCGATGGAGATCAGGGCCACCGCTCTCGGCGCGGCGCTGCGGGGGGTGGCCGCTGACCGCTCGCATCGGGACGGAGTGTCGCCTGCGAGTCGGTCGATCAGCGAGACGAAGGCGGTATCGAAACGCAAGAGCCAAGTCACGGGCAGGCCTCCATAGGTCATCCAGCGGGAGCCGGCCCAGGTGTAGGGGACCCGAGCCGGCTCGTTGCACAGCTTTCGGCGCAGGTCGGAGAGCCCGTCGCCTTCGGCTGTTTGAAGCCAGCGTGACCGGTGCCCGAGGAAAGAACGCGGGACAACTTCCCGGGCCCGCCGCGCCGCTTCAGATCGGTGCGAGCGATGGCGGGGCGATTTGCGGAGCGCCGTAACGCCCAGCGCTGGAGCAAGGAGTGGGCATCACGTCACCGAACCCGTGCGGACGGATCGGCGTGCGGGCCTGGACGTCGACGTCACGTGCGCGACGGACCAGGCACGCGCGCGTCCCTGCCATGTCGGCGCACATTGTCGTGCCGCAGGAAGATGGGCTGTCCGATCGGCGCCTGTCGGGCCGCATGGGGAGGAGGATCGCCGTCATGAGGCCACGCTCCTGCTGTCTCCGGCCGGTCGCTCATTGGCGTCGAGCCGGGATAGCTCCTCCAGCGCGCGCTCGAAGCCGCTGCGGCTCGCGGAGGCAATCGGCAGGAAGCGCTTGTTGAGCCTTTGGCAGGCGGCCTTGGCCATCCGGCAGGCGCCGTGGCTGACACAGTCGACCGGGCAAACCACCGCGTCGCAGTGTTCGATCATCTCCTCGATGCGATGGAGGCTGTCCTCGATGCCACCGTCGTGGTGGAGGAAGGCTGCCACGCGGTCGGAGGCAACCTCGCGCAGATGCGGCACCAGGCCAGCACGGCCTCCCAGGTACAGGACGCGCTGGGGCAAGGGGTCGCTGCGCCGGGGCGCGGCGCAATTGTCCGTCTGGAGTGCCCTGGGCCTTGCCTGCTGCAGGCGCGCCGCACGGCCGGCGAGGGACGCTATCGTCTGCTCTGCCTGCCGCGCCCTGACGCGAGCAGAGAGGAGCGCGCGCTCGCATTTGGCGAGCTTGTGGCGGAGCGGTGTGTCCGCCGCGTGCCGCGGGCGATCAGGGTAATGCGCGGGGAAGGCGGCCTGCGCCGGAGCCGTCGCCAATGCGGCACGGGCAGCGTCGCGCTCGGCCAGCGCCTCGAGCTTGACCTGCTCGCTGCGCCGCAGACGTGTCTCGAGGTCGGCGTTCTTGCGCTCGGCCTCGGCCAGGCGCAAGGCGAGCAGGTTGGCGCCGTGGCCGTTGAGGTGGGAGAGCATGTGCACCTCGCCGAATACACTCACCCTGATGGGGTCCGGGATGTGGGTGTGGGACATGATGGCCCAATATCCGGCGGCGATCTGTCCGTTGTCCCGCAGGCGCTCCCACAGGGCTCGCATCTCCTCTTCCGTCGACGCACGTCCCATCTGCCGGACGGCGCCGGCGAACCTGTGGTCGAGAAGCTTCGTCAGCGCGCGCGAGAAGGGCGAGCTCTCCCCGGCGGCACGCACGCAGTAGCTGTGGATATCGTAGCTTTGCGCGCCGCGCTCCACCCGCAGCTTATGCTTGCCGATGACGGCGATGAGGTCGTGGTCGGAGAGGCAGGTGCCAATGATCGAGCACTGCATACCGCCTTCGATCTCCCAGAGCGCGAGGCGCCGCGATGCGGCTCGCGCGGGCCGCCGAGAGAGGTAGTCGGCAATGTCGGGCGCACGCGGCGGAGCCGGCGCGGACTTTCCGGGCATGGTCTCGTCTCCAATGTCCCGGGTTCAAGGCCCGGGTATCGGATGGTTGCCCGATGGAGCATTTGTTGACTCTTGTCGTCAAGTATTTTCTCGAATCCCCAAGCTCGAGACGGATTGCGGCAGTTCGTTTGGTCATGTCGATGAACGGTAATATCTTGTTGAGGGCATTGCCGGTCCCCACCTTGATTTCGGGGCGCCGGCGTGAACTCTGATGGCGGCGGCGCTTTTGGCAGGCGAGGAGATCGACCGTGGCGGAAGAAACCCTGTCCACCACATGCTGTGTCGTGGGCGGCGGCCCCGCCGGCATGATGCTGGGCGTGTTGCTGGCGCGCGCCGGCGTGCCGGTCGTCGTGCTCGAGAAACACAAGGACTTCCTGCGCGACTTCCGCGGCGACACCGTGCACCCTTCCACGCTCGAGCTGATGGTCGAGCTCGGCTGGATCGACGAGTTCCTCGCGCTCCCGCACGAGCGGGTCGAGCGCCTGAGCGGACAGATCGGGGATGCGCATGTCCCCATCGCCGACTTCACGCACCTGCCGACGCACTGCCGCTACATCGCGCTGATGCCGCAGTGGGACTTTCTCAATTTCCTGGCCGAGCGCGGCAAGCGCTACCGTGGTTTCGACTTGCGCATGCAGGCTGAGGCGACCGAGCTCATCGAGGAGGGCGGCCGCGTCGTCGGCGTGCGCGCCCGCACGCCAGGCGGCGACCTCGCCATCCGCGCCGGTCTCGTCGTCGGTTGCGACGGGCGCCACTCCACGGTGCGCGAGCGCGCCGGGTTCGAGGTCGAGGACATCGGCGCGCCGATCGACGTGCTGTGGTTCCGGATCTCGCGGCGCCCCGACGATACGGCCGAGACCTTCGGCCACATCGAGACCGGCGCCATGATGGTGATGCTCAACCGCGGCAGCTACTGGCAGTGCGCCTACGTGATCCCGAAGGACGGCCTCGCCGAGATCAAGCAGCGTGGGCTGCCGGCGTTCCGCGACAGCATCGTCTTCATGTCGCCGTTCGTGCGCGACCGCATCGGCGAGATCGCAAGCTGGGACGACGTGAAGCTCCTCACCGTCGCGATCGACAGGCTCAAGCAATGGCACCGTCCGGGGCTGCTGTGCATCGGCGACGCCGCGCACGCGATGTCGCCGGTCGGCGGGGTCGGCATCAACCTCGCGGTGCAGGACGCGGTTGCGACCGCCAATGCGCTGGCAGAGCCGCTGAAGGCGCGCGCCGTCACGGAGGCTCAGCTGGCCGCGATCCAGAAGCGGCGCACGCTGCCGATGCGGGTGATCCAATTCATTCAGACTCAGATCCAGGACCGCGTGCTGAGCCGCGCGCTCGCGAGCAAGGAGCGGCCGAAAGTCCCGCTCGTGGCGAAGCTGCTGCAGCGCGTGCCAGCCTTGCGGCGCCTGCCCGCGCGGATCGTGGGCATCGGCATCCGCCCCGAGCACATCCACACGCCGGAGGCCGACCCCCCGGCGCCACCCGCCGAGGTGATGCCGGCGAAGGCGCGCGCCTAGCCTTCATCGGGCGCTCGATCGCTCGACCGGCGAGCGGGCACATCACGGCTCGGGCATACCCTGCGGGCGAAATGCCGTAGCATGAGCGTCGCGCTGATTCGCGCAGATCGCGTGCTGTTGAGTCCCGACCCACTCAACCGGCCACGACCGTGGCCATGCAATGGTGACACGTGCGATCGGCCGCATGGCTGAGCCCCTTCTCCATCGCCGCGCTGCTGCTCGCGACCGGCGCGATAGCGCACGCGCAGGCACCTGAGGGAACTCCGGCCGGCTCGATCTCAGTCGTAGGCCGCGGCGGACCGGCCGCCGAGAACACAGGCCGCGCGACCGACGCGCAAAAGGGCGAGGCGAGCACCATCGAGCTCAGCGCCCGAGCCGGTGTTGCAAGCGACTACATCTATCGCGGCACCACGCTCTCCGGCCGGAAGCCTGCCGCCGGCGCCGGAGTCGAGGCGACCCTGGGCCGCTTCTACGCGGGCGCGACAGCTACGACCGTCGACCTGCCGACCAATCCGCCGGCCGAGGTCGCCCTGAGCGCCGGCATCCGCCCCAAGCTTGGAAAGATCGACATCGACGTCGGCTGGACCTCCTACGTCTACCCGCACGAGACCTCCGATACCAACTACGGGGAAGCCGCCATCCGCGCCGAGACCCGCATCGGCGAGACATTTGGCATCGCCGGCGGCTTCGCCTATTCACCGGACGTCTCGAACACCGGCGCATGGAGCAGGTACGTCGCTCTCGGCATCGGCGCCGAGCTGCCCCAGCGCATGCTGCCGCGGAACGTGACAGCCACGGTCACGACTACCGTCGGGTACTCCCGGTTCGGCGATCAGTCGGCCGAGCTAGGAGGCTATCCGCTGCCGGCCTATCTGAACTGGAGCGCCGGCATCAGATTCACGCGCGGCAAGCTCAATCTCGACCTGCGCTACCACGACACCAATCTCTCCGGCGAAAATTGCTATGTCCTGACAGGCGATCCCAATGCCGCGCCTGGCGGCAGGCCAAACCCGGCGACCAATCCGGACGGGCTCGTCTCAGATTGGTGCAGCGCCACACTGGTTGGAAAACTTTGGCTCTCGCTCGAGTGAGCGTCCACCCGCGGGGAATACACCCTCATATCAGGGTTCCTCCCGATAGGTTCACCTGGCGTCGCGGCCATACCCTTGTTCTCGAGCGCCGAAACCCCAACCCCCACGGGAGCAAGTCTATGGCCGAACGCATGTCACAATCAGCAATCAACGCCGGCGTCGGCGATGCCCGGCAACAGGTGCGCGATGCCGTCGCGGAGGTCGAAGGCCAGATCGCGGAGCATTGGGTGTGGTATCTCATCCTCGGCATCGTGCTCTTGCTGGGTGGCATCGCTGCCATCGCCTTCCCGTTCCTGTCGACCGTTGCCGCCAAGCTTGCGCTGGGGTGGATCTTCCTGTTCGCCGGCGTGATGACCGTCGTGCATGGGTTCTCGGCCGGAAATTGGCGCGGCTTCCTCTGGAACCTGCTGATCGGCATCCTCTATGTCGTGGCCGGCGGCTATCTCGTGTTCTTCCCGCTCGCGGGCATCGTGACGCTGACCATGATCATCGCCCTCCTGTTTCTCGCGGACGGCATTCTCGAGATCATCATGGCCTATCGGCTGCGGCCGCATTCCGGCTGGGGCTGGGTTCTCGCCAGCGGCGTGGCGGCCCTGATCGCCGGCGTCCTGATCGCGTCCCAGCTGCCGTCATCGGCGACCTGGGTGATCGGCTTCCTGGTCGGGATCAAGATGATCATGGCGGGCTGGAGCTACATCGCCCTGGCGCTCGGCAGCCATCACCATCACCACCCCTCGACGAGCATGCGGCCGGCATAAACTTCCGGCAGCGCAGCGACCGTTGTCGGGGCCGTTGGCAAGGCGGATGCTCGATCGAGCTGACGGCCTGGGCTAGCGGCCCTGATAGGCGGGTGTACGGACGACGAGGCCGTCGAGGGCCTCGGTCACCTTGATCTGGCATGAGAGGCGGGAGTTCGGCTTCACGTCGAAGGCGAAGTCGAGCTGGTCCTCCTCCTCCTCGTTGGGTTTGCCGACCTTGCCCGTCCAGGCCTCGTCGACGTAGACCATGCAAGTAGCGCAGGTGCAGCCCCCGCCGCATTCCGCGACGATGCCCGTCACGCCGCCCTTGAGCGCGGTCTCCATGACGGTGGCGCCGATCTCGGCATCGACCGTGTGCACCGTGCCGTCGTGCTCGATGTAGGTGATCTTGGGCATAGGGCCTGGGCTCGCCTCGTGTCTCCTGCGTTATGACGCATGCACCTGCACTATGTTGCAGGTTTGCGCAAGGGGGCTATGCCGAGCCCTTCCCGGGATGCGCGCGACGACTGTCTTCAGGCGCCTGCTCGCGCTTGTCGAGGCCATAGTCGCGCAGGACGGCCGCCACGCGCAGGCGATAGTCGCGGAACACGCCGTTGCGACCCGCAGCCTGGGTGGCGCGGTGCCCCATGTGGTTGCGCCAGCTGACCACAGCAGCCTCGTCGCGCCAGAACGACAGCGACAGCATCTTGGCCGGGTCGGTGATGCTCTGGAAGCGCTCGACGGAGACGAAGCCGTCGATCTTCTCGAGCTCCGGCCGCAGGCGTGCGGCGTGGTCGAGATAGCTCTCGCGGCGGCCATCCGCGGGCCACACCTCGAAGATGACGGCGATCATGGGCATGCTCCGATGCTGTGGGGTCAGACCCTCCTGCACCGTCCATACCGTCGGAGGGGTGGCGTTCCTAGGGTCTGACCCCAATACTCCCCATTACTCCACGGCCTCCAGGAATGTGCGCTCCTCGCTCAGGATGAAACGCTTCTCCTGCGCGAAGCGGAAGTTGGCGGCGCCCTCGGAGTCGGCCTTGAGCCGTGCGCGGTAGGCTTCGTAGGCGGCCAGGCTGTCGAAGGAGATCAGCCCCCAGGCAATGTTGTTGGTGCCCTCGTGGGGAAGGAAATAGCCAACGAGCTTGCCACCGCACTTGGGGATGATGCGCCCCCAATTGCGCGCATACTCGGCGAACGCCTCGCGCTGGAAGGGATCGATCACGTAACGGATGAAGACGGTGACGGTCATGGGTGCCTCCTTTGCCGGAAGCTACCCTGGAGCATTCCAGCCGTCGTTCGTTTCGACGGACGACGAAGCGTGCAGCCGCCCCTCACCCCATCTCTCTCCCCGCAAGCGGGGAGAGGGAAGAAGGAAGAAGGAAGAAGGAAGAGGGAAGAGGGAAGAGGGAAGAGGGAAGGCGGAAGGAGGAAGGAGGAAGGAGGAAGGAGG
>Ga0247825_10002144_pt1 | contig 13051 bp, 11 predicted proteins | sample 13C_Vanillin_Day_FD_194413 | JGI IMG/M metagenome (GOLD analysis project Ga0247825, IMG submission 194413) | Soil microbial communities from agricultural site in Penn Yan, New York, United States - 13C_Vanillin_Day48 | ecosystem: Environmental > Terrestrial > Soil > Agricultural land | place...
AATCTGGTCGCGCAGCACGCCTGATCGTCGACGACCTCTATGGATCTGAATCATCGTGATGAACGCCTCACCATTAACGGACAAGGAAAGCGGGCGCTGAACCAACGTTTTTCAGCACCCTGCTAGCGTGAACGCGCTGACGAATGGCGGCATGTTGCATCGACGAGCTCTTTGCAGCCGATGCGGTTCGACGCGAGAGCGGCGCGCGAGCTGTCCCGGCTGCGCGGCGCGGCCGCGCGAAGCGCGCTCATCGAGGCCGTCGACGGCGCCGATCTCGATCTGCGCCGGCTCGCGATATCGGCGCTGGCAGGCGCGGTCGATCCCAACCCGAATCCCAATCCACGGGCCGAGCTGCCCTGAACACCTGCCAGCGGCGTAGTGTTTCCATCAGCCGAAGATGCGCGCAGCGTATCATTGCAGGAAAAGCGAGGTGCTATGCGTCGCACGACACCATCGTTCGTCGTCACGGCGGCTCTGGCAGCGGCGCTCTGGGCGCCGGCTCTGCCGACACGCGCGCAGTCGGGCGACATCCTCCCGTTCAAGTCAACCGAGACGACGCTTGCCAACGGCCTGAAGGTGATTGTCGTCCCGACGGGGTTTCCGAACCTGGTGAACATTCAGATTCCCGTGCAGGTCGGGTCGCGCAACGAGATCGAGCCCGGCAAAACGGGCTTCGCGCATTTCTTCGAGCACCTGATGTTTCGCGGGACGCCCACCACGCCAGCAGACACATTCCGCGACACGATGGCGAAAGCGGGCGCTCGAGACAACGCTGGAACCGGCAACGATCGCACGACGTACTACGCCACCTTCGCGAAAGAGCACCTCGAAAGCATCGTCGCGCTCTACGCCGACATGTTCCAGCATCTGGATTACTCGGAAGCCGACTTCAAGACCGAGGCGCGGGCCGTTCTGGGCGAATACAACAAGAACTCGGCCGATCCGACCCAGAAGCTCTTCGAGGTGATGCGCGACAGCTTCTACCGGGTCCATCCTTACAAGCACACGACGATGGGCTTCGTGGCCGATATCGAGAACATGCCGGCGCAGTACGAGTACTCGAAGCTCTTTTTTCAACGGTGGTACCGCCCGCAGTACACGACGATCATCGTGGCGGGCGACGTGACGCCCCAGCAGGTTCTGCCGCTGGTGGAAAAGTACTGGGGCGGCTGGCAGGGTGGAGGACCGCCCCCGGTGAAGATTCCGGCCGAGCCGCCGCCGACGGGGCCCAGGTATGTGCACGTGCCTTGGACGGGCGAGACGCTGCCGTACGTCTCGGTGGGGTTTCCGCAACCCGCGTTTGTCGAGACGAGCAGGGAATCGCTCGCGATCGGTCTGATCAGCGCGTTGTATTTCGGCCAGACGTCCGAGCTTTACAGGCGCCTGGTCGTCAGGGAGCAGATGGTCGACGAGCTCACCGTGTCGGTGCCGTCCACGGTGGATCCGTCCTTGATGACTGTGACCGCGCGGGTCAAGAAGCCCGCCGATACCGTGGCCGTGCGGGACGGCATCCTCGCGACGTTTGTTGCGGCTCGAGAATCGATCGTGCCGGCACAACAGCTGGCCGACGCCAAGGCGCACGAGCGGTACACGTTTTCCCGGTCGCTCGACAGCACCGAGCGGATCGCGACGTCCCTCGCATTCTCGGCGTCGTTCCGGCGTACCTACGAGACTCTGAACAACCGCTACCGCACGCTGGACACCCTGCAGCCCGCGGATCTCCAGAACACCGCCCGGAAGTACTTCAGCGATCCGGGCCTGATTGTCACGACGCTTTCGAAGGATCCCTTGCCTCCTGAGATCGGTCGCCTTCCTCCGCTCGCTTCCGTGAAGCCGTCAGCGGTCTTCGCCTCCGCCGCGGACGGCGGCCAGCCGCGCTTTGTGATTCAGAAATCGGTTCTTCCGCAGGTCAACGTGAAATGGCTCTTCACCGTGGGATCCGGCCATGATCCGATGGGCAAGGAGGGGCTCGCTGCGCTTGCAGCCGCCATGATTGCGAAGGCGGGATCGGCGGCCATGACCATCGATCAGATCGACGCCGTCCTGTACCCGATGGCGGGGAGCTTTACAGCCCTCGTCGACAAGGAGATGACGACGTTCACGGGCAGTATCAACCGGGAGCTCTGGAATCCGTTCCTGACGACCGTGCTGCCGCAGCTGGTCGAGCCGGGATTCCGGGAGGACGATTTCAGACGGCTCAAGGAGGCGCAGCTGAACGCCCTCGTTCACGACCTGCGATCGGACAACGAGGAGGAGCTCGGCAGGGAACGGCTGCAGACGAATATCTTCCGGGGCACCCCCTACGGCCATGTCGCGCTCGGCACGGTTGCGGGCATCAATGCCATCACGCTGGACGACGTGAAGCAGTTCGCGAAGTCGATGTACACGCAGGCCAATCTCACGGTCGGCGTGAATGGCGCGGCGCCGGACGGGATGCTTGGTGAGATTCGCGCAGGCGCCGCGAAGCTGCCTGCCGGGCCGGCGGCTGCGCGCGTCAGGATCGAGGCGCGGCGGGCGGAGGGGATCGAGGTGGAGATTCTCGAAAAAGACACGCGCGCCACGGCGATCTCGTTCGGCTTCCCGATCGAGGTGACGCGCTCGCATCCCGATTTCGCGGCGCTATCGGTGGCGCGCGCGTGGCTGGGCGAGCACCGCCTCGGATCGGGGCGGCTCTTCCAGCGCATCCGCGAGATCCGCGGCATCAACTACGGCGATTACGCCTACATCGAGGCGTTCCCGCGGGGGATGTTCCAGTTCTTTCCCGATCCCAACATCGCACGCCAGCGGCAGATCTTCGAAATCTGGATTCGGCCGGTCGTGCCGGTGAACGCCCACATGACGCTTCGGATTGCCACGCATGAACTCGAGCGGATGATTGACGAGGGCTTGACCGACGAGCAGTTCGAAACGACGCGCAACTATCTGACGAACAACGTCTACGTCATGACGGCGCGACAGGACGAACAGCTCGGCTACGCGCTCGACTCGGAGTGGTACGGCATCGGCGAGTTCACGTCGTTCATGCGGGATGCGCTTCAACGGCTGACCGTTCAGCAGGTGAACGCGGCGATCAGGAAACATCTCACAGCGAGGGACTTGTCGGTTGTCATCGTCACCAAGGATGCGGCCGGGCTGAAGCAGGCGCTCGTATCGGACGCGCCATCGCCGATCAAGTACGACGGCGACAAGCCGCCATCGCTTCTCGCCGAAGACAAGGCCATCGGCGCGCGCAAGCTGAGCATCGCGGCCGACAAGGTCACGGTGACGCCGATTTCGGACGTCTTTGCTAACTAGTCGACTTGGTCACATCCAGGAATTCGGACAGAAACAGCCTGCTCCGGCGAACGGGGTCGACGGCGCGGGAAATCGCACCTCCAGGACATGGGCACAGCAGACAACGCGCAATCAAAGGACGACATGAAAGGACATCCTGCACTCGCGACGATCTTGTGTTGTTTCTTCTCAATCGTCGAGTCGTCTTGCACCCGTCAGGACAGCCAGGCGGGCACAACGACGGGGCGCCGAGTGCTGGCGATTGCCGATCTGAATTGGCAGCAGATCGCGGATCTCGATCGGCAGAAGACGCTGTTTCTCCTGACCGTGGGGATGCTGGAGGAGCATGGCCCGCACCTGCCGATCGCCAGCGACACGATCGGCGTCGAGCACGAAGCCAGAAGCGTCGCGGATTCTTTGCGCCAGGCGCTGCCCGACTGGCAGGTCGTGCTGATGCCGACGGTCAACTACGGCTCGTCCGGGGCCAACCAAATCGGCAACGTCACCATCCACCCCGGAACGTACGGATTGAGGCAGTCGACGCTTCGGTCATTGGTGGCGGATATCGGGGCGCAAATCGCCCAGAACGGCTTCAAGTGGGTCTTCGTGCTGAATGGCCATGGCGCTCCGACGCACCACTTGGCCGTCAACGACGCCTGCGATTTCGTCAGCGACGTCTTCGATGCCACGATGCTGAACGTGTCCGCGCTGTTCACCGCGGATCCCACCATCCAGGCGGAGGGCGAAGCCATTGCCGCCAAGCATTTCTCCGCCGCGGACGTGGAATCCTTTGGTAGAGATCAGCACGCTGGCGTCGGGGAGACTTCCGGTGTCCTGTTCATTCGACCCGACCTGGTCGATCCCGGATACCGAAGCCTGCCGAGTCACCGAGTCGGGAATCGTACAGAAATGATTGAAGTGGCGTCGAGACCCGAGTGGCCCGGCTACTTCTCTTCTCCGGCCAAGGCCAACGCCGCGTATGGCCGTGAAGTGGAGGGATGGTGGATACGGGGCATCTCTAATCTGATCCTCGAAGCCGTCCGCGGTGAGAACCTGCGGAGCCGCCCGAGGTGGCCCGAACAGGCGGAAACCGATTCGGCCTACCGTCAGATCCTCGAATATACGCGCGCGCCCGAACGCGCGTTCGACCTGCAGTTCCAGCGGTGGCTCGATCAGCACAAGTGAGGGTGAAGCACTCCGCGGCGCGCTGGGCCACTACACAATATTTATCCCTGCGAGCATTCCGGCCCCCCTCGATAACAACTCAGCATCGCATCGGCCGAGCGGTCGATGTCGGCTTCTGTCGTCGACCAGTTTGAAACGGCGATCCGCATGGCGTGCCTACCCTGCCAGAATGCGCCGCCTGCCCAGCAGGTTCCTGCGGCCTGCACCTTGACGATCACCTTCCGCGTCGTCTCATCGTCCCCGAACTGCGCCAGGACTTGATTCAAGACGACGTCATTGAGAATGGTGACGCCGGATGCCTTCAGGCGATCCGCCATACGCCGCGCCAGCACGCAATTGCGCCGCACGATGTCCGCGATGCCATCGCCGCCGAGCGTCCTCAATAACGCGTAGAGAGGAAGGACGCGCGATCGCCGTGACGATTCCGGCACCCAATCCATTCCAATTCGCTCTTCGTCGCCGCCGCGCTGCAAGTACGAGGCCTTCATGCTCATCGCCGCCCGATGGGGAGGGGCGGCGGCAACGATAGCAATGCCCGAGTCGTACGGGACGTTGAGCCACTTGTGCGCATCGGTCGCCCACGAGTCCGCCAGCTCGATCCCCGTCACTTGGGATCGCAGCTCCGGAACGGCGGCTGCCCAGAGGCCGAACGCGCCGTCGACATGCACCCATGCGCCGCGGGAGTGCGCGCTCAGGACGATCTGCGCGAGCGGATCGCTGGCACCCGTGTTGACGTTGCCGGCCTGCGTGCACACGATCGTCGGCCCGTTACTGTTTCCGAGCATGACTTCGAGCGCGTCGGCGCGCATGCGGCCCTGATCGTCGACCGGCACGAGTTCGATCTCCTCGCTGCCAAATCCGAGATAGCGCAGCGCGCCGACGGCCGAGATGTGCACTTCGTTGCCGGCTATCACGCGCACGCGCGGAGCCCGCTGCAGGCCGTGCGTCTCGACGTTCCATCCGGCACGGCGCAGGACTTCATGCCGCGCGGCGGCGAGGCACGTGAAGTTCGCCATGTGGCAGCCAGTCACGAAACCGACGCCGGCATTGCGAGGGAATCCGAGTAGCTCGAGGATCCAGCCGGCGACGATGTCCTCGATCGCGGCAACGGCGGGTGAGAGTACGTAGAGGCATGGGTTCTGATCCCATGTGCTGGCAAGCCAGTCAGCGGCCACGGTAACCGGCACGGCGCCACCGGTCACGAAACCGAAATAACGCGGGCCCGCGGAAGCGACGATGCCAGGATCCGCGTTTGCGGCGAGCACCTTGAGCACGCCGACAGGATCCGATTCGGTTCGCGGCAGTGGGCCACCCAACGCGTCGAGCAGCGCCGCGCGCGTTGTGACGCCTCCGACGTGGCGCGAGGCCACGCTATCCAGGAACTGCGTGGCGATTTGATGTGCCGTCTCAAGAACCTGTCTGTGCATGGTTCTCCCTGAGCGCGACAATTGGCACGTCGCGAGCAGAGGCCCATTCCCCCTGCTCGACGCTGTCCTGTGGCAAGACAACGCTCGGATCGGCGCCGTCCGGCAGGTCGAGCCTACGTACGAGATGCAGAAGTCCGGCGCGAGTGCTGACCCTCTAAACGCCGCAGTGATCCCGGACACCTGCTCCGACGGTTACCCGGCTTGTTCAGCCGGAGGCTCCTGATCCCCGGCATGATAGGCCGGGCGGCGCCTGCAGGGCCGATAATCGGTCTAGCGGGGCGAGACGCTGCTACGAGACGCTGCTAATGGATGTTAGACGATGGCGGAGTTCATTCCGGCTAATGCGTACTTCGACGAAAGCGGGCAGGAGGACCAGCCCGGATACTTCGGAATCGCTGGCTTCGTGGGGGCAGTCGCCCAATGGAACGTCCTCGAGGGACGGTGGACGAAGGCTTTGCACGACGTCGGCGTTCCGTACCTCCACATGCGCGAGTTCGCGCATTCAGTTGGGGCGTCTAAAGGGTGACGGACGGAGAATCAGAAGCGGGAGCGCCTGATGGCCGGTGTTGTGGAGGCGGTTCTCAAGAGGACCAGAACAGTACCCACGAGGCTGAGGCGAAGCGGATGTACCAGGTACTTTGGTTTCAACCAACCAACGCAACTGCGACCATCGCGACAAAGACACCTGCCGCATTCTTGCCTGCGTCTGCCACCACCTGACCTCTACACTCCTGTCTCCAGCGTCAGCGAGCTGCGGCGTGACGAGCGCTGTCCAGGATTGCCTTCTTCGCACTGTCCCACGAGACGACTTCGCGGACATCCTGGCTGTAGTAAGGGAAGAATCCCTGCACCATTCCCAGAACGCTCGCCTTCGAGTCTGCCTCGAAGATGCCGTAGCCTTCTTGGGGAGTGAACCAGTTGAGTTCTTTGGCTGCGCCCGCCTTGATCAGTTGGTCGCCACCCGCAATAGCCCCTTCTATCACAGTCAGAGCTTGCTTCGGATCGGTGGGCCAGGCCGACGGATTGGCCTTCCATGAAACCATGTAGCGCGACATTCGAAGCCTCCTTATTCAATGACGGCCGATTTCGAGAACCGTTGCGACCACACCGGCTTTCTAATCAACGATTGTGAAAATCTCGCGATGCCCGGTCTCGACGAGCGGTGCCACTTTCTGATAATGGGCTTGCCACTCCTTGTCGCCGAAGAGTCGTGGCGAGTTCTTTTCATAGGTCGCCAGGTCGGGCACGGTTATTTCCAGGACGAGCGTGTAGAACGCGCCTGTGACATCAGTGAGCACGCGGCTGGAATAATCGAGGCCAGACATCACTCTCTTTTCAATGGCCCTGCCTTCCTTCATGAGAGCGACTGCTTCGCGGGTCTTCCCGAACTTCAACTGGAACACGTTGCGGATGACGATCATGATCAGCCCTTTCGACGACGCGCGACTCCCGTCACGGTGACCCCATTATCCTCGAAAGTCGGGCCTGAGCCGATGTAGGGCGCGGCGGTCAGGATATTCGCCGCAACGCGGCCGATCCTGCCACGCGTTCTGCCACGCGAACGGCCTGCCACGCGATCGTGCCACGCGACTCTTCAGGACACGTCACGAAGATCGCATATCGTTGGGTCGAGCCGCCGACTATGAGTGCCAGTCACTTCGTGCTCTCCAAGGATGGGACAAAGATTGGTTATCTCTCTGTGGGAAGCGGGCCATCGGTTCTTGTTGTTCCCGGCGTCCTCTCCATGGCTGCTGATTACGCCGCCTTCGCCCGCGCCCTGGCTGAGCGTTTTACGGTCCACACCATCGAGCGCCGTGGACGAGGCGAGAGCGGCCCGCAAGGTGATGACTACAGCATCGTCAAAGAGTGTGAGGATGTGCTCGCCGTGCGGGCCGCGACCGCCGCGTCCTTGCTCGTCGGTCACAGCTACGGCGGACTCGTAGCCCTGGAAGTGGCTCGCAACAACGACGTGTTCACCAAGATAGCCGTGTACGAACCCGGTGTGTCCATTGATGGGTCCATGCCGACAGATTGGATGCCTGGTTACGAAAAGAAGCTTGCCGAGAAGAGAGAGGTCGATGCCTTCGTCGAGTTCGTTCTTGCCGACGCGCCTCCACGTATCGCCAGAACACCTCCCTGGCTGATGAAGCTGCTGGTGACTTTCCTTGTCAGCTTCTCCGAGTGGTTTCGGCAGATGCTGGGGCTTCTCAACCAAAATCTGCGCGAATGGAGGGAAATTGCCCGGCTCGACAGCAGTTATCAAAACTACCGCGAAATCGCTGCCGGTGTCCTGCTCATGTACGGCGGCAAGAGCGACAGCAAGGCCGTCGATCTAGCCATGGAGCGGCTCGCAGCGACACTCCCGCACTCTGAGACGAGGGAATTTCCCAGGCTCGACCACTTCGGGATCGAACGAACGGCCCCACGAGAGGTCGCCAAGGCAATCAGTGACTTCTTTCTGAAGTAGGACTTGGAACCGCCGGAACGGACCCTCACGGCTTACGATATGGAAGCGCTGCGGTCTGGCGACCTGCGCCGCGCGTCGCAATTGGCGAGCGGGGTCTACAAGCTCACGCCAGTAACCGCGTAGAGACGACGCCCCTCGGCCCTTCCGCGTGCCCGCGGGGGCGGCTCATCGGCGCGAAAGGCCGACGTGATGTCATTCACAAAGACACATGCTCTCGCAATAATACTTGCTACTGGCCTCAGCCAAGCGGTCGCCCTGTCCCAATCACCGCTGCCCCAAACGGAGTCGAGTCTTTCCAGAAACCCCGCCCTGGTACGTGACTGGGCAAATCGCCTGCTGGCCAACGACCCGAAGGTCCGCGCAACCGCCGAAGCCGACCTGGTCCAAGTAGGGCGGGGTTCGTTCCCTCTGCTGAGACGATTCCTCGACCCTGAGCATGAAGACCTGCAGGTTGTGACTTTTCAGATCATCCAGCGAATCGGTCCTCCTGCCATTCCGCTGCTGGTGGACCTGCTGCGGCATGAGTCGGTCTCCATCCGGCGAGGCGCCATCAGTGAATTGATTGACCTGGTACCGCATACAGAAACGATTCAGCCGGCGTTGAGGCGGGCGCTGAGAGACGAGGATCCGATAGTCGCGGGCGATGCCGCACGCGCCCTGGGCGCGTTGGGCAAGCGTGCCAGCCCTTCGGTCGGCGCGCTCGTCAAGACTCTTTCATACGAGGATCCATACGTCCGCGTCTACGCGGCGGAGGCCTTGGCCTCCATCGGTCCGAGCGCGGCCAGTGCGACAAGGGTCTTGGCAGAAGCCCTGGCCGATCCCATTCCCGGCGTTCGATGGGCGGCGTGTGAGGCCCTCGCAAGCATCGGTCCGGCTGCGCAGTCTGCAGTGCCGCAGCTCATCGAAGCTCTGGACGATGAATTCCTCTATGTGCGAATCTTCGCGGCCGGAGCCCTGGGAAGCATCGGACCGAAGGCGCAGTCGGCCCGAGAGGCGCTGAGGGCGGCAGCAGACGATCCCGCATTGCGTGACGAAGCAGAGTGGGCGTTGAGTCGAATCGCTGGAATCAAATCTGGAGCGCCTGTCGCGTCGCAGGTTGTGCCCGCGCCTTCCGGCGCGCCCCCGCTCCAGACGACAGTCGTCCAGACGGGCAATCCTCCGGTTGACTGGGATACGACCACCGGTCGGCACATCGTCTGGAGTGTCGCGTTGGGAAACGAAACCTACGGTCGTCCCGTGGCTGCTGGCGATGCGGTCTATGTGGGCACCGACAACGCAAGGCGCATGAACCCCGCCTACCAGAAAGACGCCGGCGTGCTCATGGCATTTCAAGCGAAGGATGGCCAGTTCCTCTGGCAGGACCTGGCTCCGCGAGTAGAGCGAGGTCTGCGAGAGTTTCTGTTGCCTTCGACGACCAGTACGCCGTACGTGGAAGGGAACCGGTTGTACTACGTCACCGCCGAGTGCCAACTCCGAAGTCTCGACACGCAGGGTTTCCGTGATGGCGCGAACGACGGTGCGTATCAGGATGAAGTCTTCCAGGACAACGCTGCGGCCGACATCGTCTGGGAGTTGGACATGTGTGGCCGCTTGGGTGTCTTCCCGCATGAAGCCACTCGTAGCGACGTGGCGCCCGTGGGTGATCTGCTGATGGTCTCTACCTCCAACGGGCTGAATGAAGGTCACACGCGCGTCCCATCGCCGCGCGCCCCAAGTCTGATCGCGGTGGACAAGCACTCGGGCGACGTGGTGTGGCGCGCCATCGGCGCGGGCACGCAGGTGCTGCACGGCCAGTGGTCCAGCCCTGTGGCGGCCAACGTCAACGGGCGCATGCAGGTGCTCTTCGGCGGAGGAGATGGCTGGCTGCGGGCCTACGACGCGGGTTCGGGTCACGAAATCTGGCGATTTGACGGCAACCCGAAAGATGCCCGCTGGCTGCCGCGCCCCGGCGTCCTTTCGCGCAGTTTCATCATTGCTTCACCGGTCTTTGCCGGCGGCCGGGTCTTCGTGGCGATGGGACAGAGTCCTGAGCACGGCAACGCACCTTCACTTATTCACGCGATCAGTCCCAGCGGCCAGGGAGACGTCACCGCGAGCAGGCTCCTCTGGACTTCTCGCGAGGTCGGTCGCGTGGTGGCAACGCCCATCGAGAAGGACGGTCTGCTGTACGTTGGGGATGTTGGCGGATGGGTTTATTGTCTGGACGTGGCAACCGGCACGCTCGTGTGGAAACACGACACGTACGGGGCCATTTGGGGAAGCTTCCTGTTGGCCGGCGACCGGCTCTACGTTGGGAACGAAGATGGCACCATGACCATCCTTCGTACCGGACGGCGAAAGGAATTGCTGGGAGAGATCGAGATGGATGGGGCGCTCTATTCGCTTCCGTCGCTCGTCGGCGATGCGCTTTGGCTGACCACTTCGAAGCGGTTGTACCTCATCGCGACAAAGCCTTGATCCTAAACGCGTCTAAACGCCGCTCCAGATCACGGAAGTTCACGAATTTCTTTTGTCCTTCCTGAGACTTAGGTCTGTCCTTTGTCCTTCCTGAGCGATAGGTAACGGCGTATTCCGAGCGGATAGGTGACACTTTGCCCCCATCAGGAGGGGGCATGCCTTGGAAGGAGTGTCACGTCATGGACGAGCGACTCCGGTTTGTCGCCCGCCGGCTCGAGGGCGAGAAGATGGCGCTGCTGTGCGGCGATGCCACGTCGGCCGGCGATGTCACGCGATTACTTGACTGCTCGCAGCAACGCCGAGCGACCTCGCTTCCATCTCAGCGGGCGACATTCTGAACTCAGTCACCCTCGCCAGCCTACAGCGTATGGTTGGGATGCCCGTACGATAACCGGGGCAACAGAGCGATCGTTGCATCTGACAAGGGAGCTATGGATTTCGCCGCGCGTTCGCGCGGCGCTCTTATTTTGTTCCCTTGCAGGAGAACACGGGCGTTACTCTCGATAAACGCCGTACTGACGACTTACGCGACGGGCAGTGTGTCGCCGAATCGCTAGGCCGCCGCGTCGCGTACCGTGCGGCAGGTCACCGATCAGGCGGTCTCGATTTTGATCATCGCCCGCTTGTGCCGGTTGATCCGCGAGAGAAAGTTGAAGAGCTTCTTCAGGAAATACTTTCGATCGAGCAGTTTGTCCGCGGCGAGCCGCTCATCGCCTTCGACCAGCGACGCTGTCGCGTCGAGCCACGGGCCCTTGATGTCGCCGCGAATATTGCAGACCGCCACCCGCACCCGCGGGTTATTTCGAATCCGCTTGACCTTCCACGAATCGGCTTCCGTATACACGTAGAACGCGTTCTTGTGCATCACAAACCAGATCGGCGTCTTCACGCCCTGGCCGTTCTTCCTGAACGTTTCCAGCGAAATGTACTTCTGGCCGTCGAATTGTGCGAGTTCAGGATCGAGCACGCTGCTCCTCCGGACCGCGAAAGCCGTGGAAAACGATGTCGATGAGCGACAGAACGCTCGTGCGAGTCCTTCGGGAACATCTGTCGAACACGGCGTCCCCGCCGACGTCCGAGAACGCGCTTCGAATTAACGTAACGCATCCGCGAGCAGTCGGCACACAACTAAACACAAGGCGACTACTCGGGACCAGCCGCCGAGGGTCGCGGCGAATTCCCAAAGCCGCCGCCGACAACTCGCGGCCGTCGGTTCGAATCCCAGCCAGCCACACAATTTCACCTGTGTTTTCAAGCATTTGCGGAACAAGGTGATTTCGCTCTAGAACTTTCGACGAACGCCTGCACGTTGCGGTGCCAGCGAGAGTCTGGCCTCCATTGCCGTGGCGCTCGACGACTTGCCCGAGCCGCAAACGAGCAAGCCGCGCCGACCCGCGATCGCGCGAAGTGAACGCTCACATCGCTAGGTCGCCGCTGCTTGCCCGCCGACTTCCCCGCAGAGATACGCGATTCGATGACCGCTCGTGCGCTGCGCGCTCATCACGGCTGCCGCGTCGAAATGAATACGCGCCGGACTTGGCTGATTGCTGTTCGAAGTAAAGAGCCCCCGGGCACAGCCGGGGGCTCTTGCTCGTGCACAGGGTTGATGCTTACCGGCTGGCCTGGAGGCTGGCTCCGCCACTAGGGCCGCTACCAGGGCCGCTGCCAAGGATGTCACCGGTGGAGACAAGCTTGACCCAAAGCGAACCGTTGCCCTTGTAGTACGACGTGGTGCTGGCCTTGCGCAGCGCATCCAGGCTGTCCTGCGCCGTACCCGAGGCTGCGGTGGTGAATCCCGGCAGCTCGAACATCACCCACGAACCGGCTTCCAGTTCCGTCACGCTGAGGGACAGGGACGGCCTTTCGGTGGTTACCTTGTACTCGGTGCCCGCTCGTACGTTGGTTGCACCGTTGGCGGTGAACTCCTTGCCATTGCGGCTGAGAACGACTGGCGGCCCTGAAGGTGCAGCGGTACCTCTGATTCGACCACCACCTGGGGCAATAGCAACGGCAGCAGGTGCAGCAGCTTGTGCGCCAGGTGCGCCCGGCCCTCCGCGACCTCCAGCAGCAGCACCAGGAGCACCGCCACGACCGCGTCCGAACCCGACGGCGCCGCCGCCGCCGCCAACATTCATGCGCCCGACATCGCCCTTGCACACCACAGCGTTCCAGGTGGGCTTGACCTCGCAGGCTTCGTCGACGTCGATTCCGGTGATGTTGACGATGTAGGAATTGGCGACAC
>Ga0247825_10002145_pt1 | contig 13051 bp, 11 predicted proteins | sample 13C_Vanillin_Day_FD_194413 | JGI IMG/M metagenome (GOLD analysis project Ga0247825, IMG submission 194413) | Soil microbial communities from agricultural site in Penn Yan, New York, United States - 13C_Vanillin_Day48 | ecosystem: Environmental > Terrestrial > Soil > Agricultural land | place...
AAGCCGAGGTAGTCGAGGAGCTCCAATCGCAGGGCCACCGCGTCGCCATGGTGGGGGACGGGGTGAACGACGCACCGGCCCTCGCGCAGGCTGACGTTGGAGTGGCCATCGGCGCGGGTACCGACGTTGCCATAGAATCCGCAGGCGTTGTGCTCGCCTCGGATGACCCGAGGGGCGTGCGGGGGATTGCGATCCTTTCACGCGCGTCGTACCGAAAGATGGTCCAGAACCTCGCCTGGGCGACCGGCTACAACGTCGTCGCGATCCCGCTTGCAGCCGGTGTCCTTGCCTTCGCCGGGTTCACGCTCAGCCCCGCCGTCGGCGCCATTCTCATGAGCCTATCCACCATCGTCGTCGCCCTCAACGCACAACTGCTGCGGAAGGTAGAGCTTTCTCCATAGCGGCGCCGGTGCAATCATTCGAGCCACCTCAACGCCCACTAGCCGTGTCGTGAGATGTTTGTCCCTGAAAGATCACCGTTGCAAGGTTTAGGGGTATAACATCGCGTCGGGCCTGACTCGGCCTGACCCCACCCGAACGAAAGGCCCCGCTTGCACTTCCCCCGACGCCTGGACGCGCTGAACCCCGTGAAGGGCATGGAGGAGAGCGAGGTTCGTCTCCTTGGCCTGCTGGGAGCGGGCGCCTTCGTCCTGGCGAGCACCTACACCAGCATCAACGTCGCCCTACCGGACATCCAGGACGAGTTCGACATCAGTCTCAGCGCCCTCAAGTGGGTGTCGATCATTGGCGCCATCATGGTGGCCAGCCTGTCGCTTTGCTTTGGGCGCATCGGCGACCTTCTCGGGCGGCGTCGCATCTACCGGATGGGCATCATCGTTTACGCGCTGGGCGCCGGCCTCACCGCCGTCGCAGTCTCATTCGAAACGCTGATGGCGTTTCGCGTCTTCATGGCCTGCGGACTCGCTGCATCGAACCCGCTGGCCGGCGCGATCATCGCGGCCAGCGTCGCGCCGCAACGACGTGGCCAGGCAGTCGGCTTGTTCGCTTCCTTCCAGGCCGCGGGCATGCTCACTGGCCCGACTTTCGGCGGCCTCATCCTCGACCTGTTCGATTGGCGCGCTATATTCCTCGCCTACTTCGCTATCGGCGCCATCCTCGCCATCGGCCAGCATTTCCTCCTAAAGGGGAACGAGGAGCGCCGCCACGAGCCCTTCGACTACCTCGGTGCGCTGCTCTTGCTCATCGGCTACCCGTCGCTGCTTATCGCCCTTAGTTACGGGCCGGGGTCCGGATGGGACGCGCCGATCACGCTGTTCTGGTTCGCGGTCGCAGCTGTCGGCCTCGTTAGCTTCGGCATCCGAGAGTTGCGCTTCGAGAAACCGATCTTCCACTTCCGGTTCTTCCGTAACGCAGCGTTCTGCGTCGCCATGTTCACGCTCGTGGCGGCGTCCTTCGTGCAGAACCCCGTGACACTTTTCTCGCCGATCTACCTGCAGAAAGTGCTCGACCTCGATGCGTTCACGGTCGGTCTCGTGATGATGGCGCTGCCGATCTCCACCCTGATCGCCGGACCGATAGGCGGCAAGCTCTCCGACCGCGCCGACCCGCGCCTCATCGCCGGCTTCGGCGCCACCCTGACCCTAATCGCCGTGTTCCTGTACTCACGCCTCGGGCTGGAGGGTCCCCTGATCTTCGCAGTGGTGTCGCTGGTCCTTGTCGGCCTCGGCGCGGGCTTCTTCCGGCCCGCCACCCAGGTCGCCGTCTATCAGAATGCAGACCGCAACGACTACGGCGCCCTCACAGCCATGCTTGTCCTGATTCAGAGCCTCGCCGGGACGTTAGGCGTGACGATCGTCGTCGCGATCAGCGAGAGTTATTCCGGCGCTGACTCGCCGGAAGCCTTCGTCGAGGGCCAGCAGCTAGCGTTCACGCTGCTCATCCCACTCCTGGCTGCGTCCGTCGCCGTGTCGTTCCTCGGCAGGATTAGACGCCGCAAGCCCGTTGAGGAAGCGACGCCCGTGGGATAGAGACCCATGTCGAAAGATGCAGGCGCCGGTGCTAAGCACCGGCGCCTTTTTTCGCTGATCGCGCCCCCCGTCAAAGGGATGAGGGACGGTCACCCCCATTGACCAGGCATTAATCATCACTTTGCCGCTTAGTACCACCAGAGCCAGGACCCAGACTGAGGCGGATAAGGAACAAGGGACAGTCCTGCCCCAGCGGGTGACCGCAGAAAGAGGTACGAAATTGAACCGAGAAACAACGGAGCATCTACACCGAAGACGTTTCCTAAAGAGTTCCGTCCTGTATCTGGCTGCGTTCTCCTACTTCGTCATTGGTGTCGTTCATCCCATAGAGCTGGAGATCGGCGACGACGCGGACCTGTACATCGCCATTCATGTGGTTCAGCTCTTCTCGATCTGGGGCATAGCGTTAGGCCTATGGTTCCTCATCGAGGGCATCGAGAACCGGGCGGCCACCATCGCCCGGGCAGCGATATTGCCCTATGCCGTCTTCTACTCGGCCTTCGATGCCATCGCCGGCATCGCGACCGGCTTGGTGGTACTTGAAGCGAACTCGATGTCTCCCGACGATCAGGAGGCGATGAGGCGATTCATGGACGGCCTGTCGGAGAACATCTTTGGCTACGCGTTGTACTTCAGCTCAGGGCTGACCTGGCTGGTCGTTGCCGGCGCCGCAAGCCTCGCGCTCAAGGCACAGGTGCACTGGGGCGCGATCGCACTGATGCTCGTTGGGACGGCAATCTTTGCGGTTGGTCACCCATTCCCTCCAGGGCCGATTGGAATCAGCCTGTTCGTGGCCGGCCTGACGTGGTTCCACATTGCTCGAAGTCACGCACAGCCGGCGATCCCCGTGGCACTGTCCCTCTCGGAATCGGCGGTCTAGTCATGCTCCCAAGTGACGTGCTACACATCGGTCACTCCAGCGGCGGCGAGCTTCTCATGCTCGCCGCGGCCGGCATGGTGTTGGTGGTTCTCTACGCCGTGCTGAACCTGAGAGACCTTACGCGGCTTGGGCTACGACCTATCGCCCGCCGAAGTCGCAACCGTAGCCGCGGCGGCGACTGACCTTAGGACTGGGGCTGGTGTTCATCCTGCTCGTGCAGGGTCGGTTTTCGTGTCATTCGTGGACCGGATAAGGCGTAGGAAGCCGGTGGAGGAAGCGACGCCGGTGGGATAGCTGTAGAGTCGGTCCAGTCGAATTAGTCGACTGGATTAGAGGACACGAAGATGGAAGTCGAGGAGCTCACACTGAGCACGGAAGGCGGCCAGCTGCCGGCAGCGGTGTTCTGGCCCGTTGGTACTGGACCGCACCCTGCGGTGGTCGTGGCTACGGGAGGACTCGAAACCGGCAGCGTCGATGCTTATCGCTGGGCGGGCGAGCGTCTGGCCGCTGGCGGCTATGCGGCGCTGGTAATGACCTACAGAGCACCGTCACCGTACTCCGATGCCGACGATCTGTCGGCGGCTATAGACTGGCTGACAAGCAGCTCTCGCATCGATGCTCAACGCCTGGCGACCTGGGGTCACTCAAGAGGGGGAATCGGTGCGTTGTTCGCGGCGGAACATGATGCTCGAGTCCGAGCAGCGACCTCGATTTGTGCACCAAGCGACCTTCCGGACTACATGGCGCGGCTTGGCGCGTACTTTCCCGCAGCGCGAGACGGCATCGCCAAGTTCCTGGGCGGGATGCCTGCGGTAGTCCCGGCGCGGTATGCGTCAGTCCATCTGCTGGGCCTGAAGGGCAGACTCACCAAGCCTGTTCTCCTGATTCACGGCACTGCGGACATGCGGGTGCCAGTCGATCAGACTACGAAACTCGCGGCTGCCCTGAAGGAAGGCGGCAACGAGAACGTCAGGGTGGAGTTGATGCCCGGAGTCGGCCATTTCCTCGAGTTGGGAACGCTTGGCTACCAGTTCGACAAGGTGATGGAGGTGACGGTGTCGTGGCTGAACGAAGTTCTGCGGTGAGTTACGGCACGAACCTTGTCTCATCCAACGTCAGGTACATGAAGTCGCGCGTTTGAGTGCTGAAGAAGCGGTCGGCGTTGCCTGACATGCCGCTGATGAACTTCGCTGGCTTCATCGTGCCGTCGGGCTGGGCGAAGTAGAGGGATGTGAGTACGTAGGAGACGTTAATGTCGAGCTGCATCGCCCAGCAGGCGCCGGCCGCCCACAGCGCCTTTGCGAGGGTCTCGGCGCTGAGGGAGTTGCCCGCGGCGACCATGAGGTCTCCTGTATTTGTCAGGCCGATGGCCGAGCGCCAGGTGATGAACTCGGCGCTGTTGACCTCGACGTAGCCCCAGGTGTTGTTGCCTTCCTTCGTTCGCGGGCTGACCTGACAGTTGTCGACCAGGAGCACGGCATTTTGGCGAACAGCGACCATGTCGTCGCGCCAGAACAGGCTCTTGCCCCACTCCCCCATCTGAACCGTGCCGTCAGCAAGCACTGCCACGCTGGCGAAGCCATTGCGCAGCGGACGGTAGGTCTTGCCATTGGCGATCATGCCGTAGCCACCGTGCGGCCCCTGGAAGCCGCCGTTCCAGGCCGCCAGCAACAGTGGCCGTTCGGCCACCGGGATCACACCCGGCCCCTTGACGCCACGGTCGCCGCCGGGATGCTCCGTGCCGCCCATCAGGTGCAGCCGGGCGCGACGGCGGTCGAGCAGGAGCACACCTACGGAGGCGTAGGGACGCGCCTTGTCCGGCCGAATGAAGGTCTTCGCCATGAGAACGTCATCGGGCGACGTACGCGGAAGTCCCTCGGTGGTCCAGACACCCTCGCCCGCAGCGAGGTCATCGCGCAGGGCCACGGTCGCGGGTAGCTCCAACGGCTCCGGCTTCGGCGGCACGTAAGGGATGAAGTAGTGCGTCGCCGTTTCGAGCGGGTCCGGGACCACCGCCGCCGCCACTTCCGCCGCGATGTCACGCTCAGACCGTGCAAGGGCAGCAAGCGTCGCTTCATCCTCGAAAGGCGTCGTGGAGCCGCCGAAGACGCTGTACTTCCAGCGGTCGGCACGGTCCTGCACGGCGAAATACCAGCCCTCGAGCCGCGCCGTGTTCTCATCACCGATCAGCGAGCGGCTGAGTTCCGCCGCATTGTCGGAGTAAGCGTGACGCTGTGTGTACGCGAATCCTAGAGTCAGTACGACCGCCGCGAGCACGCCCAGCACCACGCGCCGCCGTGTCAGATGCAGTCGCATCCCTGCTTCGGGCGCTCGACCATCACGGTTTCCCCGCCCGCGCACCAAAATGCCGCCCGGCTGTATCCGGCCCCTCATGTGTGTCCCGCCCGTATTCAGTCACCGCTACTTCGTGCTTCCTCGGCAGCGGCTCTGGATTATGACATGTAGAACGACGCACCGATCAATATGCGTCACGCAGGTTTCGCCAGAAGCACTTGGGCCTCAAAGGCAATCTAACGGTGCTTAAGCTGCGGGTTTCAACCGGTAGTCGGGAGCGCTCACATGCCTCGCTGCCGGAACACGAGCATCAGTGTCAGATTGCATGCGACCACGAGCACAAAGGCGGCAGCGAGTACGGGCTGATCCGTCGCCGCAAGCGCCAACGCGCCGCCGCCGAAGAGGACGGCCTCGACCGCAAGTCGAGCCGGGTCGACGAGACGTCGCGGTGCTTTCGGCGAGATAAACCTGCCCCAGATGCCCGCCACCAGAGCAATCGCGACGACCGCAATCAAGAGGCCAAGCGCACCCTCGGCCGCGCCGGAAAAGCCGTAGGCGCCGAGCATGCACAGTTCCAGTAGGAAGCGCAGACCAAGATTGAGCGCGGCCACATCGCGCAGCCTAGCACCGGTGCAATAGACGGGCTGGACATCGGCCTCGCTAGCTCCCGGTTCCGTGTTCTCGATTCCTGCGCTAGCCTGATACCTGCAGGCCCACCCCGACCCCGCGCATCCGAGAAGGGACATTGCCGCCATGGGCGCGATCAAAGAATTCATCACCCACCACTACCGCCACTTCAACAGCGCCGTCGTCATCGACGCGGCCGAGGCTTATGTCGACCACATCGACCGTGGCGACAAGATGCTGGTTACCCTCGCGGGCGCCATGAGCACGGCGGAGCTTGGCCTTTCCTTCGCTGAGATGATTCGGCAGGGCAAAGTACACGGCATCTGCTCCACCGGAGCCAACCTCGAAGAGGACATCTTTAACCTCGTCGCTCACAACCACTACAAGCGCGTGCCCAACTACCGCACGTTGTCGGACGACGACGAGTTGGAGTTGCTGGCGGGCGGATGGAACCGCGTGACGGACACTTGCATCCCTGAAGAAGAGGCCATGCGCCGCATCGAGCGCCGCATGCTCGACCTCTGGAAGGACGCGTCGGAAAAGGGTGAGCGCTACTTCCCTTACGAGTACATGTACCAGCTGATCGAGAGTGGCGTCCTCGAAGAGTGGTACGAGATCGACCCCAAGAACGCCTGGCTGCTCGCGGCCTGCGAGCGTAAGTTACCCGTCTTCGTGCCGGGCTGGGAGGACTCAACGCTCGGCAACGTCTTCGTGGCCGCCGCGATCAGGGGCGACGTCAACTACAACTGTGTGAAGTCGGGCCTCGAGCTCATGGGCGAGTTGGTCGACTGGTACAAGACCAACACCCAGGACACGTCGATTGGCTTCTTCCAGATCGGCGGTGGCATCGCCGGCGACTTCCCCATCTGCGTCGTGCCCCTGATCCAGCAGGACCTCAAGCAGGACTGCCGCCTCTGGGGTTACTTCTGCCAGATCTCTGACAGCACGACGTCCTACGGCTCGTACTCCGGCGCAGTGCCCAACGAGAAGATCACCTGGGGCAAGCTCTCGGTCGACACGCCGCGATTCGTCATCGAGTCCGACGCCACGATCGTCGCACCCCTGATCTTCGCCTACGTGCTCGACCAGTAAAGATTCACGGCTGGACGCGGCCGGAGTGAATTAGTTCAGGACGAGGCCTCTCAGGCCCAGGTGCTCCCGCATATAGATCAGCAAGCCGAGGATGAACACACTGATCCCCAGCCTCTCGAGGAACTCCTCGGTCGCCGGGACCAGGCCCAACAGGAAAGTTTTTTCTTCGTCGAGAATGCTCAGGTCCCACACCTCGACTGCTAATGCGCCTGATAGCAACAGCACGCCGCCGCAAATGAACAACGCGGTTATTTGCCTCGGCAGCACCAGCAAGAACGGAATGAACGCGATGCCGACAACGGCGGCGACCACGGCGCCAAGTACCACCCAGTCACCCCCGACGCCCAGATTCTTCAAGACTAGGCTGCCATTCTCATGGAACCCCACGACCTCATCGACCGAAAGCACGAGGAGGATGGCCGCCAGAAACCACCAGTAGCGCGCATGCTGCGAACGCCGATGTTCGTCTAGCCACGCGATCAGGACCACAAGCAAGCTCGCCGCGAACAATTGAATCGATGAGAACCACGTGGGAATGCTCTGCTCCTCATCGACGTTGAAAGCTTCTCGCAGCTGCACGGAACCAAACGCCGTATCGAGCGCGAGGGTTATGAGGTCGGCCGCAGCAAGTACGACGCTGATAGCTACCAGGAACGCGAAAATGAGGTATGGACGCAGGCGAATGCCGGCTGGCGCTCGGCTCTCGGTGCGCGCCCGTTGAGGTAAAGGGATGATCTTTGAGTTGGCCTGCGCCACAGCTCCCCCAGGTCCCGAATGCGACAAGAATCTCGCACCAGCCTAGGTAATCGCTTCGGTCGAACCCATTAAGACGACCACCGAGAAGACACGAACTTATAACAACAATGTCTCAAACATGTCTCAGTGCAGACCTCTAGGAGAACCGCTGACCATCAGAGATCGTAGAAAAAAGAAGAGGTGGAGTCGCCGAATCGCGCGGACGACTCCACCGCCAAAGGAAGACCGCCACGTAGCTACTGGATTACGTAACGGCGTCCCTGAGTATAAGTCCACAACTTTCCAACGTAAAGTAATTCTTACGTAATTTCTCACTCACGTTCCCTTTTCGATCCTGACGGTTTATTAGCGTCCGAAAAATAGAAGAACGGGTACTATAGGTTTGCTACTGGCGCTGCCAGCCTCCGCGTGATTAAATCGCCACCATAAAAACCACAGCGGGATGTTTTGCATGATGCGCGAAGAGTTTTCCGTCGACAGTGAAGGTTGGCTCTCGGAATGCTCCGTCCAGGAGTTGGCGACTTGGTATCACGCCCACGTCGGCCGCGTCAGCGAACTGACTTTCGAAGCCCACCTCATGGTCATGCGCGTCGCCGCGAGCCTGACGCCAGGCTCGCCCTTGGACCCATCAGTAGGGCTCAGCCGCGCCCGGTACAACATCCTGCGTCTGCTCTACCAGGCAAAGAACCGCCGTCTGCTCATGGGTGACTTCGCCGAGTGGATGAACGTTAGCCCTACCAACATCACCAAGCTGATCGACACGCTGGTTGCCGACGATCTCGTCCAGCGCGTCACCCACGAGATCGATAAGCGCAAGACTTGGGCTGAACTCACCGATTCCGGTGCTGAGATGGTCGAACGTGCCATCCCGGACGTCGGCGCCCACGTCGAGTCCCTCTGGGACGGCCTCGATGACGAAGAAAAGAAAGTGCTTGTCCACCTCCTCGCCAAGATGCACATGAACCTGCTTCAGGCCGGCACCGACCGCCCCGCCGAGGCCATCCGCGCCCTCATGGCGGGCTAGCCCCACCGTCTAGCGCCCAAGCATTTCGCCGATCATTCACTTGATGCGATCATGGTTCAGTTGCAGCCTGCGAGACCTCTCTAGTTGGTCTGCTGAAGACATCGCGGCTCGACTCGCGGGCGAGGCCGCCAAACGGCGTCTCGAGCCAAATCCGCAAGCCATGATGGCTTTGGGCGGACACTGTCCGCCTTCTTCAGAACATGACGGCTCGAATAGTGCCTGAAGCTCCCGAGGCGGGCGACTGGCATCTTGGCCTCGAGTTCGAGCTCCCGCGACGTCAGCGCCGGGTAGATGTCGTTCTTCTAGCGAATGATCTCGTAATTCTGTTGGAAATCAAGGCACGTGCATCCAGGTTTGACCGGTCCGCTCGATGGCAGTGTGAACAGTACGCAATGGACCTCCGTGACTTCCACGCGGGGAGCTTCGGTCGACGTATAGTGCCGATCGTTCTCGCAACGAACGCGATCGCATCTCTCCCCCTCGAGTTGAACGAGTCGCTCGTACAACCTACACAGTCACTTCGGCCGGTGGATCTGGCGATGAGATTGCAGCAGATAGTGGCGAACGTCGCCAATCCGACTGAGCAGATCGAGGGGGCAGACTGGGAAGAATCCAGCTACCGTGCCACACCAACCATTGTTGATGCAGCACGCGAACTCTATCAGGGCCACGACGTTCGCGAGATTTCTGCAGCGGACGCTCACAACTTGGACGACACAGTCGATGCAGTCGTTGCCTTAGTCGAGGAGTGCCGGTCCAAGAGTCGGCGAGCCATCGCCTTTATCACTGGCGCACCTGGTTCCGGAAAGACCCTTGCAGGACTCCAAGTCGTCCACGATGAGCGCCTGTCGGGAGCAGCAGGAAGCGAGGGAGTTTTTTTGTCGGGCAACCGACCTCTTGTTGAGGTTATCTCGGGAGCCTTGTCCCGGACCGGGTTGAAGAGAGTGGTGGCTCAGAAAGATTCCGCCCGCAAAGTGAGCGCCTTTGTCCAGCATGCCTACGCGTTCCGTAACGAATATGCGGAGAATGAAAGAGTGCCGCCAGAGCACGTAGTGCTCTTTGACGAAGCGCAGAGGGCATGGGACTCGAAGCAAGTCCTGAAATGGAGTCAAGGTCAATCTGGTCGCTCTGAGCCCGCCATCCTCCTCGACGTAATGAGCCGTATCCCGAACTGGTCAGTCGTTATCGCCATGATCGGTGGCGGCCAAGAGATTAATCGAGGAGAAGCCGGCTTGGGTGAATGGGGTCGAGCGCTCCAAGAAGGTCACCCAGACTGGATCGTTGCTGCATCTCCCGACGTTCTTCCCGGTTCTCCGGAGGGACCGGGAGGCCGCTTGTTCGACTACGATCCGCCCGGCATAGACGTTCGCCTCAATTCCGCGCCACATCTAACGATGAACGTCAGAAGCCCGAGGGCTGAGCGATTGAATCTGTGGGTCGATGCTTTGCTGAGCCTGGACGTTGATAAAGCTCGTTCGCTCTTACCGCGTGAGGACTTCCCACTCGTCATGACGCGCAGTCTGTCCTTAGCAAAGGACTGGCTGCGAGATAGAACAGATCAAGACCACAGGTGTGGTCTCGTCGCGAGTGCAGATGCTCGGCGGCTTCGGGCGTGGGGCTTGGACACCAGCTATCTGCTGCGGGAGAAAGCGTGGGCAAACTGGTTTCTCAATCCCGCGGGTGACGTACGTTCCAGCTACCAGCTCGAGGTGCCAGCAACGAACTTCGACTGTCAGGGGCTGGAGCTAGACTGGGTGGGGGTGTGTTGGGGCAACGACATGATCGTGGACTCGCTTCAAGCACAGTCGTGGAGGACTCGGCAATTCATTGGCACCCGATGGGTGCGTGCCAATCCTGAGAAATCCCAATACATGCTGAATAGCTATCGTGTCTTGCTGACTCGCGCTCGACTTGGTCAGGTAATTTGGGTCCCTGACCCAGACGGCACAGACGCGACACTGGAGACCGCATACTTCGACAGTATCGCGGGCATTCTTCAAGCTGCTGGCGTCCCATCCATAGACTAGCCACGCCTGCGGGAAGAGGCGTCGGCCGGATAGGGCTACCGGGGCGCTGGACGATAGAAATCCAGCTTGTCCGGGTCCCATTCCTCCCAGCGGCGCTCGGCGAAGTACCAGAGGCCGTCGTCCGCCTTCTCGAACATGTCCCGATAGAACCCCTGCTGCCGTGACTCGACCTCGCCGCTCCGGTGTCGCCACATGATCATGCTGTAGCAACTGACGCGGCACCGTTGCCCAGCGCCCTCTTCGAACAAGATTTGCGTGTTGTGGTGGCGATAACCCGGCCACGTCGGCACGCCGGTCAGACGTTTGATGTATTCGCGGATGGCACCGCGCCCTCGGAACTCCTCTTCGGCGATCTGCAGCGTAGCATCGGGCGTAAACAACGCCGCATACCCGGCGGCATCCGCCGTGTCGAGCGCCCGAGAATAACGCCCCAGCACGTCGTAGATGGCGAATCGATCGTCCGCGGAAATCGATGCAGGCATAGCATTCCTCCTACGGTCCCAACGGCTCAGGGTGCTCGAGAGCAGGCGCATTCTAGACCGCCAGCGCACCGGGGCGGGTGACGATGGCTTCAGCGCAACGGCGCCTGTCGGTTGGCGCTCTCTCAGCCGATTGTGCCAGCGACGCCGCCAGGCATCCCCGATCTCGAATCAGGGCGGCCGATGCTCAACAAGTCCTGCTGTCATCAACCAGGCGCCAGTAGGCGCGGCCGGGCGGGCTATCTCTCCCGGGAAACCCGGACGGCCTGAAAGGGCCCCTCCGCAGGTGGCGGGCCTTTTCTTATCAGTACATGGCGCAGAGGCAATAATGCATAGAGCCCCGATCTCTCGGAGCTCCATGCACTCTGCACTACGCCCTATGCACTCGTTAGACGAAGGGCTTCTTCGTCTGGTCCAGCCACCAGTACATGTTCGTGATGCGGTTCGTGTTCTGCGCAGCGCCCTGGTAAGCGTGATAGTTCTGGATGGCCTCCCAGGCGAGCCAGAAGCTCGATGCGCCGCCGAGGCCCTGGATCACGTACTGCTTCTGCGCCAGGTACTTGTCCAGCTCCTTGACCAAGCTCTGGCGTTTGGCCGTGTCCGGCTCGATCTGCGCCTTCTTGATAAGGTCGTCCACCTTTGGGTCGCCTGAGCCGTCGCCCTTTCCTCCGACGTCAAACCCGAGGAAGCTGGGGCCAGCCTTCGAGTAGTACCAGAATGTCATCTGCGCCACCGCGTCACCGGAGGCCGGCGGCGGTCCGGAGCGATAGCCGACTCCCTCGAACTGCCCGTTCACGTCGCGATATTTCGGGATGAACTCCGTGCGGTAATCGATCGGGTTGTTCTTGAACTTGATGCCGATCTCGCTGTTCATGCCCTGGCGCGCCTCGGCCTGGCGGTGGAACTCGACGCCGTAGTCGGTGCCAGCAGGGAAGGATGAGGTGACCTCGAAGCCGTCCGGGAAGCCGGCCGCCGCAAGCAGCTTCTTCGCCTCGGCGATGTCGTGCTTGAAGTACTTCGCGTTCTCACCGAACGCCTTCTCGTCGCGCGCCTCCAGGCGCCAACCGTCGTAGCTTTCGGCGACGCTCGGGAAGGTGCCGTACCAGCGGCGCTCCACGGGCAGCCCTTCAGACTCGAACTTCGAGGCGTTGTTCCACGTCTCGATCCAGAGGTCTCGGTCGTGGGACATCGAGATCGCCTGGCGCACGCGCTCATCGCGCAGAGCAGCTGTCTTCCAGCCGAAAATCAGCCGGTTGCCCGCCGCCGACGTGGGTTGGATGCCCACGCCATATAGCTTGATCGCCTGCACCTCCTTGGTCATCTGGAGGACTTCTTCCTGGGCTATCTGGGGCATCGGCACATGAAGGTTACCGGCGCGGAACTGCGCCGCCATCTGCGCGTATTCCGAGATCAGGGGGTACCGGATCTCGTCCACCAGGCCCACGCTCTTGTCGTGGTAGTCGGGATGGCGCTTGAGCGTGATCGAGACCGAGCGCTGGTAGTCAGAGATGTAGTAAGGCCCGGTGCCAATCATGCCGCTACGCAGGTCGAACACGTTGGCGTCGGCAGCTTCCTTCGGCACAATGTTGACGTTTTCGCGCGCGCCGAACAGCGACACGCCGTACACCAGCGGATCCTTGAACTTGACGACGATCGTGCTCGAGTCCGGCGACGTGAGGGACAGTACCGGCGCGTCCGGGTTCGCCGAGTTGGCGATACCGCTGCGTTGAGTGCCGATGGTGCTGAACCGGTTCCAGCTGAAGAGCACGTCCTCGGCATCGACAGCGCGGCCGTTGATCGGCGCCACCGGGTGAAACTTCACCCCAGGCCGCAGCTTGAACGTGAGAGTGAGCAGGTCCGGCGACATCGCCCAGTCGTGGGAG
>Ga0247825_10002146_pt1 | contig 13049 bp, 8 predicted proteins | sample 13C_Vanillin_Day_FD_194413 | JGI IMG/M metagenome (GOLD analysis project Ga0247825, IMG submission 194413) | Soil microbial communities from agricultural site in Penn Yan, New York, United States - 13C_Vanillin_Day48 | ecosystem: Environmental > Terrestrial > Soil > Agricultural land | place...
CGAGTGGCGCACGTCGCCGGCGCGGAACGGGCGGTAGACCGGCTGGAAATCCTTCTGCAGCAGCGTGCGCAGGATCTCGAGCAGGCGGTTGAGCGAAGTGTTCTCGCCGACCGCGATGTTGTACACCTCGTTCAGGGCGCGCGGCTCCTCGGTAAGCCCGGCAAGCAGGTTCGCCTGGACCACGTTGGCGATGTAGCAGAAGTCGCGCGAAGTCTCGCCGTCGCCGTTCACCTCGACCGGCTCGCCGCTCAGGATCGCGCGGATCCAGCGCGGAATCACGGCGGCATAGGCGCCCTCGGGGTCCTGGCGCGCGCCGAACACGTTGAAATAGCGCAGGCCGACCGTCTGAATGCCGTAGCAGCGGGCGAAGACGTCGGCGTAGAGCTCGTTCGCCTGCTTGCTCGCGGCGTAGGGCGAGAGCGGCTCGCCGGTGACGCCTTCGACCTTGGGCAGCGTCGCATCGTCGCCGTAGATCGAGCTGGACGACGCGTACACGAAGCGCCGCACTTTTGCGTCGCGCGCCGCGACCAGCATGTTGACGAAGCCCGTGACGTTCGTCTGGTGGGTGGGAACGGGGTCGGCGATCGAGCGCGGCACCGAGCCGAGCGCGGCCTCGTGCAGCACGACGTCCACGCCGCGGCAGGCTTCGCGGCAGGCAGCCGGATCGACGATGCTCGCCTCGATGAAGCGGTGCTGTCGCCACGCCTGCGGCCCCACCAGGCGCTCCACTTCCTCGAGGTTGGCGCGGTGGCCGGTGGCGAAATTGTCCAGGCTCACCACCTGCTGGCCGAGGCGCAGCAGGCGCTCGAGAAGCTGCGAGCCGATGAAGCCGGCGCTCCCGGTCACGAGCCAGGTGCGCTTGCGCCCTGCGATCAGGTCCTTCAGAGGCGCCATACGTCGATCCCCCGGGCGCGCAGCGCGGCTGCGTCCGCCTGGTTCTTCACGTCCACGTAGACCCCATTCGGAACGAGCTTCCCGAGGATCGCGTCCATCGGCCGATTGGCGTACTCCTTGTGAGCCACCGCCGCCACGATGGCGGCCGCCTGCGGCAGCTCCTCCCATTTCGTGAGGCGGATGCCGTACTCGTGCTCCGCCTCCTTCGGGCAGGCGATCGGGTCGTGCACGTACACCTTGGCGCCGAAGGACTGGAGCTCGCGCACCACGTCCACCACGCGCGAGTTGCGCGTATCCGGCACGTTTTCCTTGAAGGTGAGCCCCAGCACGATGACGTTCTCCTTGTTGACGCAGAATCCCCTGAGGATCATGCGCTTGATGGTCTGCTCGGCGACGTATTTTCCCATTCCGTCGTTGATCTTGCGTCCGGAGAGGATGACCTGCGGGTGGTAGCCGAGCGTCTCGGCCTTGTAGGTGAGGTAATAAGGATCCACCCCGATGCAGTGCCCGCCGACGAGGCCCGGCCGGAACGGCAGGAAGTTCCACTTGGTTCCGGCCGCCTCGAGCACTTCCGTGGTATCGATGCCGATCTGGTGGAAGATCAGCGCGAGCTCGTTCACCAGCGCGATGTTGAGGTCGCGCTGCGTGTTCTCGATCACCTTGGCGGCCTCGGCCACCTTGATCGAGCTCGCCCGGTGCACGCCCGCGCTCACCACGCTGCCATAGACCTCGGCCACGCGCTCGAGCGTCTGCGCTGTGTCGCCTGCGACCACTTTCACGATCTTGGTCAGCGTATGCTGCTTGTCGCCGGGGTTGATCCGCTCCGGCGAGTAGCCGACGAAGAAGTCCTTCTGCCACTTGAGGCCGGAGTGCTTCTCGAGCACCGGGACGCACACTTCTTCGGTCGCGCCCGGGTACACGGTCGATTCGAACACCACGATGGCCCCAGGTGCGAGGTTCTGGCCTACCGAGGTACTCGCGCCGACCAGCGGACCGAAGTCCGGGTTATGCGCTTCGTCCACCGGCGTCGGCACCGCGACGATGATGAAATCGGCTTCGCGCAGCGCGCGCGGATTGGTCGTGACCTCCAGCTTGGCGGCAGCCTTGAATTCGTCGGCTGCGACCTCGCCCGTGGGATCGAGCTTCCTGCGGTAGGCCTCGACCTTGTCCTGCGACAGGTCGAAGCCGATGGTGCGGTATTTCTTGCCGAACTCGATGGCAAGCGGCAGGCCGACATAACCCAGGCCAACGACTGCGACGGTGGTCATCAAAGCCCTCTCAGCAGTTCGACCGCTTCCTGCCGCGCCGGGATGCTTTTGTCGAGCTTGGCGAGCTGCTCGAGCTCCCTGCGGGCGGCGCTCTTGCGGTCGGTCCTGAGGAGCGCCTTCGCGAAGTTGAGGCGGATCTGGTGTGCCTCCGGCGCACCGGCTGCGGCGCGGCCGAGCAGCTCGAGTCCGCGTTCGACCTGCCCGGCTTGCGCGAGAATCGCGCCCAGAGTATCCATGATGGCGGGATCGTCGGGCGCCAGCTCGTGGGCGCGCTCGGCGTACTCGAGCGCCTCGGGTCGCCCGAGCTCGTTCATCACCCACGCGAGATTGTTGAGGACGAGGGGGTTGTCGGGCATGCGTTGCAGCGCGATCCGATAGCGGGCCTCCGCGCTTTCGTAGCGCCTCGCCGCCATGTCGCGCTCGGCGAGGTGCGCCGTCAGCGTCGCATCCTTCGGGTGGCGCCCGATCCACTCCTGGGCCAGCGCGTCGGCATCGTCCGGCTTGCCCGCCGCCTCGAGGATCGAATGGGTTCGCACGGCGAGGGCAGGGCGGTCGAATTTCTTCAGCGCCCCGCGGTAGGTCTGCTCGGCCAGGCCGAGCTTGCCCTGCGCGACGTAGAGCTCGCCTTCGAGGACATGGCCCAGAACGTCCTTCGGCCTGCGCGCCTGCACGGCTTTCGCTTCGCGCAGCGCGTCCTCATGCCGGCCGGTGGCGACATAGATGGCGGCAATTTCCCGCTGCGCCACGTCGAGATCGGGCCGCAGCGCGAGCGCCCCGCGCAGCGCCTTGATGGCGTCATCGGGCTGCTTGGCCGCCATGTGGGCCTTGGCGAGCAGCAGCAGCGGTTCCGGCGACCCGGGCTGCATTTCCGCCAGGCGCACGAAGCTGGCGAGCGCCTGGCGTTTTTCGCCGAGCGCAAGCTGCGTCAGGCCCACGGCCCGCACCATTCTAGGCTCGCCCGGCAGCGCGGCCTGCGCGGCCTGCGCGGCGCCCACCGCGGCGTGGAAGTTGCGGCTTCTCATGTAGAAATTGATGAGCGCGCTGTGCGCCGAGACGGACGCGGGATTGCCGGCCACGGCCTGCCTCAGCGATTTCTCGATTTCGCCCAGATCGGCACCGCTCGCGCGCAGCACCGCCGCGAGCCCGATCAGCGCCTGCTCGTTGTTCGGGTCCTTATCCAGGAAGGCCTGGTAGCGGCTTCTCGCCGCGGCCGCGTCGTTCTCGCGAAGGTCCAATCGAGCCAGGTTATTCACTGCGGGCATGTAGGCCGGCTGCAGTGCCAGCGCCCGCTCGAAGTTCGCGCGCGCTCCGGCGGGGTTCTTCCTGAGGATCAGGGCCGCGCCCTTGAGGTTGTAGGTCATCGGGTTTTCCGGCTGCTTCCTCTCGAGCGCCTGCACCGCGGCGAGCGCCCTGCCGGCCTCGCGCTTGCGCAGGTAGTTCGCGATGAGCGCGAGGTCGGCCTGGAAGTCCTTCGCGTCGCCGGCGGAAGCGGCCTCGAGCTCGCTGATCGCGCGCTCCGGGTCTCCTGCGGCGAAGCGGACGAGCCCAAGGCGCGTCTGCACCGAGGTGTCCTTCGGCGCAAGCGCCTTGGCCTGCTCATAGTGGCGCACGGCCCCGGCCATGTCGCCGCCCGCGAGATGCGCTTCCCCGGCAAGGGCGAGGCTGCCCGCGTCCTGGCTGACCCTGAGGAGATCCCGGACCTCGCTCAGCGCGAGCTCCGTCTTGCCCATGCGCAGGTGCGTCGTCACGAGAAGCCGCTTGGCGCCCAGCGCCTGGGGCGCGTTGAATACCGCCTTGCGCAGGTAGCTTTCCGCTTCGCCAAGCGCTCCCGTGTTCAGCGCCGCCATTCCCGCGAGCGTGAGGCTCGGCACGTGCTCGGGGGTGACCTTCAGCACCTGCAGGATGGCTTGCCTGGCGGCGGGGAATTTCTGCTGTTGCACGAGCACCAGAGCCTTGGCATAGAACGTCCGCAGGTCCCGCGGCGCCGCCTTCTCCATGGCCGCCACCTCGGCGGAGGCTTTTTCGAACGACGCTGTGGCGAGCAGATGGACGATGAGGGTGAGCCGCGGCGGGATCTGCGCGGGCGCCGCGTCGATCGCCGCGCGGTAGGCGCTTTCCGCGGCGTCGTGCCTCGCCTGCGCCGCAAGCAGGTCTCCCTTGAGGACGAGCGCCGGCACGCTCGCGGGAGCGGCGCCGAGCGCGCGCTCCACGCGGGAAAGGGCCTCGCTGAAATCCTGGCTTGCGGCGGCGAGGCGCGCCGAACCGAGCTGCGCCGTGACGTTCGACGCGTCGAGCCCCAGCGCTTCGTCGAAGGCGCGGCCGGCGTCGCGCATCTCGCCGCGCGCGAAGTGCGCCGACCCGACCAGGGCTCTCAGCTCGGCCTGCGCTTTCGGTGCCGCGAGCAGCGTCGCACCGAACCGCTGGAGCAGCTTGTCGGCCTCGCCCCTGGCGAGCACCGTGCGCGCCAGAGCGAGCTGCAGAGCGTCGGGGGCGAATCCGAGGGCGAGCGCCTTGTCGAGCTCGATCTGCGCCGCGATCAGCTCGCCCTGCTCGAGCAGGGCGAGGCCGAGCAGATAGCGCGCCTCGCCGTTGCCCGGGGTCTTCTGCAGCACGTTCTTCAGCTGAATGATCGAGGCGCTGAAGTCGCGCTTGTCCATGTAGCGCTTGGCCGATGCCATGAGTGTGGCGGCGTCGTCGCCGCCGCACGCGGCGATCGACGCCGCGAGCGCCAGTCCAAGAACTGTGCTGACCGCCTTCATCGGCTCGCTTCTTTGAGGCCGAAGCGGTTGAGCAGGTCGTAAAGGGTGGGCCGGCTGATGCCCAGCATCTCGGCGGCGCGGCTGAGATTCCCGTTGACCCGCGACAGCACGCGCACCACGGCGTCGCGCTCGGCCTCGTCGCGCACGTCCCTCAGGGTGCGCGTCTCGCCCTCCGGCCGCGGGGCCAGGCCGAAATCGGCCGCCCGCAGCAATTCCCCCTCGGCCATGATGACCGCGCGCTTCACGCAGTTCTGCAGCTCGCGCACGTTGCCGGGCCAGGTATGCGCTTCGATCGCCGCGGCGGCATCCGCGAGCAGCGTCAGGCTGCCGCGCTTGTGCTCCTCGGCGTACAGGCGCACGAGCGCGTGCGCGAGGAGCGCGGCATCGCCCTTGCGGGCGCGAAGCGGCGGGATGCTCACCACGATTTCGGCAAGGCGATAGTAGAGGTCCTCGCGGAACCGGCCCTGCGCGATCATGGCGCGCAGGTCCTGGTGGGTTGCGCACACCACGCGCACGTCGACCGCGATCTCCTGGCGACCGCCGAGGCGCTCGAGGGTGCGGTCCTGCAGGAACCGCAGGATCTTCGCCTGCAGCGCCGACGGAAGATCGCCGATCTCGTCGAGGAAGAGGGTGCCGCGGTGCGCAGCCTCGATCTTGCCCGGCGTCTGCTTCGCCGCGCCGGTGAACGCGCCCTTCTCATACCCGAAGAGCTCGCTCTCCAGCAGGTTCTCGGGGATTGCCGCGCAGTTGATGGCCACGAACCGGCCGTCCCGGCGCGGCGAGAGGCCATGCACGGCCCGGGCGAGGAGCTCCTTGCCGGTGCCTGATTCGCCGAGCAGCATCACCGTGGCATTGGTGCCGGCCACCTTCTCGACCGTGCTGCAGACCTTGAGCATCTGCGGATCGCGCGTGAGCAGCTCGCCCAGCACCCCGGGGGTGCGTCGCGCCAGAAGCTTGCGGTTCTCGGCCTGCAGCGCGTGCAGGCGGAAGGCGCGCTCGATCATCAGCGCGAGCAGCTCGGGCTGGAACGGCTTGGAATAGAAGTCGTAGGCGCCGAGGCCGACCGCCTTCAGCGCGTTGGCGTGGTCGTTTTGCCCGGTGAGCACGATGACCTTGGTGTCCGGCGCAATCGCAAGGATGTCCTGCAGGAGCTGGAAGCCTTCGGTCGGCTCATCGGGGCGCGGCGGCAGCCCGAGGTCCATGGTCACCACGGAGGGCCGGTGACGCCGGATCTGCGCCAGGGCCTCTTCGCGCTCGCCCGCGCGCACCGGGGCATACTGCTCGAAGGCCCACGTCATCTGGGTGAGCAGCGCGGGGTCGTCCTCGATGATCAGCAAGGGTGTCTTCTCGGTCATGCCGCCATTGCTCCGTTGCGCTCCAGGGGGAACATCAGCTTGAATCGCGTGCCGGCGCCGGGCCGGCTGTGGACCTCGATGCGCCCGCCCATGTCCTTCGCGTACTGCGCGACCTCGAACGCACCGATGCCCATGCCGTTGCCCTTCGTCGTCTGGAAGGGCCGGAACAGACGCTCGCGCACGAACGCCTCGCTCATGCCGCATCCCGAATCCGAGACTTCGACGACCGCGTTCCCGCCTTCGGCCCCGACGCTTATGCGCACTTCGCCCGAGGCCTGCGTGGCATCGATGGCGTTCTGCACCAGGTGCCCGAGAACGCGCTCGAAGCGGCTCTCGTGGCCGATGGTCGCCACGGCGGCATCGCCGGCGTGCACCGCGATATCGGCGCGCTCGGCTTTCTTGGCCGCCACTACGCGCTCGACGAGCTTGGCAAGCTGGATGGGGCGCAGATTCTCCTCGCCGCGGCCGCCGGTCGAGAGCTGCTCGAGGAGCTTCTTCATGCGCTCCTCGACATGCCGGACGGTGCCGAGCATGTCCTCCTGGAAGCGGGGATTGTGGCGATGGCGCTCGGCGTTCTTGAGGACGAGCGAAAGCTGCGCCACCAGGTTCTTGAGGTCGTGCACCACGAACGCGGCCATTCTGTTGAACGACTCGAACTTGCGCGCCTCGAGCAGCGCCTCCGAAGCGTGCACCTGCGCGAGGAAGCTGCCGACCTGCCGCGCCGCGGTCTTGAGGAGATCGCGCACTTCCCAGTTGACTTCGATCTTGGCGCGCGGGGTGGCGAGGACTGCGAATCCGGTCAGCTCCTCTTCCGCGATGACCGGAACGACCAGCCAGGCGGCGGGCAGCGCCCGCAGCCAGGGCGGAAGCTCCGGGGCGGCGCTTTGCTGCGGCGCCTGCAGCTCGACCACCCAGCCGGTCTTCGCGAGAAAGGCGGCGAAGGCGCCGTGCACGGGCTCCCGCGCCTCGACCGAAGGCATGTTCCAGCGCGCCGCCTGCACGTAACCGTTGCCGTCGGAGTGCAGCCAGATCGCGCCGCCCGGGCTCTCGACCAGGTTGGCGAGCGCCTGGATCGAGCGCTGCGCGGAGCTCATGCCGGCATCGCGGCTCGACAGGAGGCTGGTGAAGCGCAGCCATTCGTGGCGGTAGTCGTAGCGGTACGAGAAGAAATGCTTGTTGATGAACACGCGCAGCCTGGAGCGCAGAGTGCCGGACCAAAGCAGCAGGGCCAGCACGAGGAGCGCAGCGAACATGAAGCCGACCTGAAGGGTCTTGCCCCAGCTGCCGCCGAAGTAGCGCACGTAGTAGCCGGCGGCGGCGACGGCGAGGAGGTACAGCCCGCAGGCGAGAAACGCGGTGGAATGAAACACCACGCCGCGCGAGAGCGCGATGTCGATCGTCCATTCCTTGTTCCGCACGGTGGCGATGGCGATGAAGGGAATCGCGAGCGCGTGCACGAAGCCGCGGGCCGCCCACACCCCGGCGTCGATCCGGCCGAAGAGCAGCGCATCGGCGAAGAGGTAAAGGTCCAGCGCGAAGCACGCGCCCAGGCCGAGGCAGAGCGGCTTCACCGCCCAGCGCGCGCCCGGCAGCGCGCGGCGCAAGACCTGCTCGGTGAGGACGAGGCCCGCGACCGGCACCGCGAGGAGCGCGCCGAATGCAAGCCGCGAAGAATGCTGCAGGCCGCCCGGGTAGAAGAACCAGGCGGCAACCGGCAGGGCGAGGACGAGCGCAGCCGCCTTCAGGCCGGGGCCGGTGCCCTGCAGCAGCACCCACAGAAAGAGCAGCCACCCGGCCATGCGCAGCGCGTCCAGCACCGCCTGCACGCTCCACAGATGGTCGAGCTCGGCGAGCGAAAAGGCGAGGTTGGCCGCTGCCCAGGCCGCGCTTGCCGCGACCACGCCGAGAAGAATCGACGCTTTCGCCCCGCCGCGCCAGCCCAGGCCCAGGTGCACGGCGAAGGCAAGGAACGCCAGCGCGGCGAAGCCGTAGCCGAAGACGCCGGGGTCGCTCACGCCGAGTTGGCTCATCTGGAGGCTCAGCGCGAGCCGATCCGGAAGAGAACGATCTCGACCGTGCGCAGAAGCACGATCAGGTCGAGGGCCAGGCTGTGGTGCTTGACGTAAAAGAGGTCGTACTCGAGCTTTTCCTGCGCATCCTTCTCCGAGGCGCCGTAGCTGTAGCGGACCTGGGCCCAGCCGGTGACGCCCGGCTTGACGAAATGGCGCTCCTCGTAAAACGGCACCTTGCCGGCGAGCTGTGCCACGAATTCCGGGCGCTCCGGCCGCGGTCCGACGAAGCTCATGTGGCCGAGCAGCACGTTGACCACCTGGGGAACCTCGTCGATCCGCAGCCTCCGGATCCACGCTCCCACCCGGGTGACGCGCGGGTCATCGCGCCTTGCCCACACCGCGCGGCCGTCGACCTCGGCATCGACGCGCATGCTGCGGAACTTGATCATGCGGAAGGGGCGGCCGTTCTGGCCGGTCCGCAGCTGGCGATACAGGATCGGCCCGCGGTCCTCCAGCCAGATCGCCGCCGCGGCAGCGAGGGCCACCGGCGCGGCGGCCACCAGGATGGCGACGCCGACCACCACGTCGAAGGCGCGCTTGGTGGCGAGACGCAGGAAATCGCAGCGAAAGCCGCTGGAGAAAATGAGCCAGCTCGGGTGCATCAGCTCGACGCTGACGCGCCCGCTCTCGCGCTCGAGGAAGGTGAGGAGGTCGCTCACCCGGATGCCGCGCAGCCGGCACTCCAGCAGCTCGTCGGTGGGAAAGCCCTTGCGCCGGTCGTCCATGGCGACCACGATCTCTTCGATCCGGTTGCGCAGCGCGAGGCGCACCAGGCCGCAGTTGGCGCGGAACATCGGCCCCTTGGGAATGTCGCCGCCGTCTCCCGGCGCGCGCACGTACCCTACGATGCGAAAGCCGCGCTGGTCGGTGCGCCGGCGAAGCCGCTTGCCGATGGCGCGCGCGCGCGCGCCTGCGCCCCACACCAGCACGCGGCGCTTGAAGAACTCCTCGTCCACGGCCCGCAGGAAGATGTAGCGGGTGATCGCCAGGCCGGTGAGCGCAAAGGCGCCCGTCAGGCCCATGACGGCGCGGCCGACGTCCAGGTTCGGCGCGGCGTAGAAGATGAGCGCCAGCCCGACGTAGGCGACCGCCATCGAGATCAGGAGGCGCACGAACACTCCGGTGAACCGCACGCGCTGGCGCAGCTGGTACAGGCCGAGCGCGGCGAGCGCGACGATGAATACCGCGGCAATCACCAGGGCCCGCGGCCACAGGGCCCCGCGCGCTGCCTCGAAGGCGGCGAGGGTGTCGGAGGAACCGGCAAACCGGATGAAGATGGCCGCGTGGAGCGCGACGATGACGACGGCGGCCTCGCAAAGCGCAAGCAGGCCCAGCCGGTGGATGTTGCCGCTGAAGATGCGCAGCGTGACGATGCGTTGCGCGCCGAAATCGGCAGCGCGTTGCGTGGCGGGTACCGCCACCGAAGTGCTACTCACTCGCTCCCCCGCAATTCTCGTTTACCCGGCCCCGCCTCTACGGGCGGACGGCTCGGGCCGCTTGGACAGCGGCGACTGTAGCGGCCGCACACCCCCCGGGCAAACATAGTCTCTTTGCACTAAATCTGAATCCGGGTCAGGCCGTTTAGCTCCAATTAGCCATTGCCGCCCATTCGGCCGGGGTCAAGAATGGTTCTAAAACCGGCCCTTGCTTTGGCCACCTCGCTTAGAACCTACAACTATGGCTACGCTTAAATGTCTCGCGTGCGGGCACGACAACAAGGTCGGCGACGAGTCGTGCTCGTCGTGCTCGTCTTCCCTCAATCTCAGGCTGTGCAGCGTCTGCGAGGCGATCAACGCCCACAGCGCCGAGCGCTGCCACGGCTGCAAGGCAGAATTCCGCCCCGAGCCGGAAATCACGACACTCGAGGCGGATGCACCTCCGGCGGGAGGTCTTGCGCAGGAAGCACCGCCTGTCGCCAAGTATCTCCCCGCCGCGTGGCGGATGGCGGCGGAGCGTGCCCGCAAGCGGAGCACGAAGTTGGCCGCGGCGCTGTGGCTCGTGTCGGTGCTGGCGGTGGGCTTGGGGTCCTACTTCTACGCCGTTTCCCGGGTGGCCGCGCAGAGAGTGGATGCGGCCCAGACATCCGGGCCGGCCGCGAAACCCGAGGTCGGTCCCAAAGAGCTCGCCAGGCCGGAGACTGCCGAGCCCAAGCAGGCGCAGGCACCGGCGGCATCGGGCAAGATCGCTCCTGCGAGGACACCGGCTGCGCCGACTGCCCGGAGCACGCCGCCCTCGGAGGCGAAGCGTACGACGGCGGGTGTGACGCATACGCGAGCGGCCGGAGCCGAGGCGTCGGCGAGGACCACCGCGGTGGCGCTGCCTGTGGTTGCTACGCCGGCAGCAACCACGCCGGCAGCAGCCAGGCCCGTGCCTGCCGCCAGCGTTCCCATTCTTCCGGTGAGCGAGCCGCCAGCGGCGCCGGTCACGCATACGAAAGCCGTCCTGACGCAAGCGGCGGCCGCCACCACGGCTGCAGCTGCCGCCAGCGAGGGCCGCAGTGCCGTGGCCGAAACAAGGAACGACGAACCAGCCGGATGCGCGCCCTCAGTGGCGGCGCTCGGCCTTTGCAGGAGCAAGTGACAACTGGAAGGGGGACGAGATGGTGAAAATCGCATACATCGCAGTAGTGGTCTGCGCCTTGATGCTGCAGCAGGCGCCGGCACAGGCAGGCATTCCTTACAAGATCGTGACCGCCAACACGACCGGCACTTACTACGCCATCGGCAACGACCTCGCGAAGATGGTGGCGCCCGGCGCCAATATCGACCTTGAGGTGGTGGCAACCTCGGGCTCGGCCGAGAACGTCAAGCTGCTGCGCCACGAGCCTGGGGTAAAGCTCGCGATCGTGCAGGCGGACGTGTACCAGGCGTTCGTCGAGCGCGGTGCCGGTCCGGACAAGGAAGCCGCGCGGATCATCCGCCCGCTGCGCGTGGTCCTGCCGCTCTACAACACCGAGATCCACTACATCGCGCGCGCCGATTCCGAGCTGAACTACCTGCACGACCTCAAGGGCGCGAAGATCAACGGCGGCGTGGTCGGAAGCGGGGCCGCGTTCATCACGCATACCCTGTACCGGATGATGTTCAACGGCCCGATTCCCGAAGCTTCGGCGAGCTACCTAGCCAACGACCAGGCGCTGATCAAACTGATCACCGACAAGTCCGTGGACGTCGCAGTGGTCGCGGCCGGGGTGCCGGCGCCGATCATCGCCAAGATGACGCCCGAGGCGCAGAAGTACATCAAGCTGCTCAAGTTCGATCCGAACCACCCGTCGAGCAAGGCGGCCATGAAGGTCTACGCGCCGGCGACTGTGCGCGCTGGCAGCTACCCGAACCTGCTGAAGGAGGACTTCACCACCGTCTCGGTGGGGGCGTTCCTGGTGACTTACGAGTACTCGCTGCCCGGCACGGTGGATAACCTGACGAAGTTCGCGCGGCAGCTCTGCGAGAAGTTCCCGGAACTGCAGAGCAAGGGCCACGAGAAATGGCGCGAAGTGAGCCTCAGCCTGCCGCCGCTCAACGACGGCTGGACCTACTACGGGCCGACGGCGAAGGAGCTGCGCAATTGCCGTCCCGGACAGCAGAAGGTGGTCGCGAAGCCCGCAAGAGCGTGCTCGGCCGAAGAGAAGATTCTGGGCTTCTGCAAGTGACGGCCTCCAAGTGAGTCCGGCCCGGGACCTCAGCATGCGCTCGGTGGATCACGCCGCCGAGCTCGCGGGCGGCTACGAGGCGCTCGCCCGGCGGCTGGGCGTGCGTACGGAACAGGTGATGGACTGGTCGCTCGGCCTCGACAGCCCGGACACGGCGACGTTTCTCTTCGTCCTCGACCTCATCATGCAGGAGACGCAGAAGCTCTCGCAGGCCGCGGTGGCCTTCGAGCTGGCACGGCAGGCGCTCGCCAAGGCACGCAGCAGCAGCAAAGCGCTGTAGGGTGGATTTTCTCATCGCGAGGAAGGCGCTCGCGGCGCTCGTCCTGCCGCCGACCGGGCCGCTGCTCCTCGCGGTCCTCGGCCTCGCCTTGGCTGGCCGCCGGCCGCGACTCGGGCGCGCGCTCGCCTGGCTGGGCGTAGGCGGTCTTCTGATCCTGTCCCTGCCGATGGTCTCTCATGCGCTCGTGCGCTCGCTCGAGCCGCCGCCCCTCGATCTGCAGCGCACGGGAGATGCCCAGGCGGTCGTCATCCTGGGCGGCGGCGTGCGACGCAATGCCGCGGAGTTCGGCGGCGACACGCTCGCACGGCTCACGCTCGAGCGCGTGCGCTACGGCGCGCTGGTGGCGCGCACGACCCGGCTTCCTGTCCTGGTGAGCGGCGGCGCGGTATACGGCGGCACGGCCGAGGCGACGCTGATGAAGCGCGCGCTCGAGCAGGAGTTCGGCGTCCAGGTACGCTGGTCCGAAGACCGCTCGCGCGACACGCGGTCGAATGCGGCGGAGTCGGCGGCGATGCTGCTGCCCGCCGGCATCGAGCGCGTGATCCTCGTGGCGCACGGCTTCGACATGCCGAGGGCGAGCCGCGAATTCGCATCCGTCGGCCTGCAGGTGAGGCCGGCGCCGACCCTGCTCGCAGGAGAGCGCTTCAGCTTCGACCATGCGGCCGAGCTGCTTCCGGGCATGAGCGCCCTGCAGGCGAGCTACTACGCCCTCTACGAGCTTCTTGCCGAAGCGGCGCGGCGCGCGAGGCAGCGCCTCACGGCCTTCCACGGT
>Ga0247825_10002147_pt1 | contig 13049 bp, 12 predicted proteins | sample 13C_Vanillin_Day_FD_194413 | JGI IMG/M metagenome (GOLD analysis project Ga0247825, IMG submission 194413) | Soil microbial communities from agricultural site in Penn Yan, New York, United States - 13C_Vanillin_Day48 | ecosystem: Environmental > Terrestrial > Soil > Agricultural land | place...
ATCAGGACTCGGCCGGCATCGGGGTGGACTGGAACAGCTCGAGACGGATTCTGTCGTCGTATCGCCGCCAGACCGCGGTGGCGCGGGCATGGATCTGGCGTGGACCGGTGGGGAAGATCAGCTGCGCGTGCATGCGGTAGGTGAGCGCGATGGTTGATCCCAGAGCGGTTACGTGAGGATTCTCCGCGGTGACCGCCGCATACCTGAATTGGCCGGTGGCCAGCTTCGTCAGGTACTCGCGCTTGGTGTCGATCTCGCCCGAGGAGTGAATGTAGCGCGCGCCGTCGGCGATCAGCGCATCCAGGGTGTCCAGGTCGCCATCGGTCATCGCCACGAGCCGGGCGCTGTCGGCGTCGAGAACATCTGTCCGGTAGCCGGTGTCGCAGAATTCGGTCAGGTGTCCGGTCACCGGGTCGGCACCTGATCGCTGAACGGAGCGTCGGGCAGTCTGTTGCGGCACAATCCGGTGAGAATCTCGCGGACACCGTGATCGAGACGGGTGTGGCCGTCGCGGAGGATCTCCGCAAGCCGTCGATAGAACGTCGCAGGCGTGATCCCGAACTGGGGAAGGATGTATTCGTCACCGCTGTCGAACGGCGCCCAGCGCAGGGCGAATCCGACGATCTCGCGTGTCCCTCCGCTGGAGGAGTGTGAATGCTGTTCTGGCTGCAAGATCGTCGCCATGGTGTTCACCTCTGGTGTGTCGCGTGATGGACCGGCGCGGAACCGTCGGCAGAAATGGTCGCCGACGCATGGCGGGCATACGCTTCCCGTACCGCGGGAAGCAGCCCGGCGGCGGCCACGGGATCTGCCCGTTCGGTGACGAGTTTGAGGATGTTGCCGCTGCGCCGGTCGGCGGGAACGTCGTCCCCTCGGGCGGCGATGAGGGCATGGAAGTGCTTGTGGTTTTCCCCGAAGACCATCAAATAGGTCGCGGGGGCGCCGGTGACCTCGGTGACTGCTGCGGTCAGATCGCGCGCCCGGCGGCCGAGGGTGTCCAGTTCGGTGTCGTCGAGGCCGGTGATGCGTTCGGCGTGCCGGCGGGCTCGCAGCACGAACCAGCCGGGCACCTCCATGCCGGTAACGATTTCCCCGGCCCACAGGTTGTCGCGGAAGACGGCCGCGTCTTGACCGGACTTCTCTTGGACGCACATCAGGCAGTCGGGATGGGTGGTGTTGTCGGACATGGCTTTTCTTACCTTCGATTCGGTGAGTCAGCGTGCAGGAGCAGAGACGCCCCGGCGTGGGCGCGTGGAGTGGGAAGCCAAGGCACAGTCGAGGGCGAAGGCAAGCTGCCGCAGATGCAGGGCAGCGCCGGTGAGGTGGTGGTCGAGGCAATGGCCCACACCTGGGACGATCTCGGACGTGACGCGGAGCTCGCCGGGGAACTTCGAAATGAAGAGTTCGCGGGCGTCGCTGGAAGAGTCCCAGAGTGCATCGAATTCGGCGAGGGCGTGGTGTACCGGGACGTCGATGTCGGCGGCGACAGGGTCGAGCCGTGTGGCCGCCCACCTCGGTGCAGCGGCCAGTTCTACCATGGGCGCCGGGGCATAGGAGTGCCGTGCGGCCTCGACTGCCGCCGCGGTGTAGCTGCCCTCCGGTCCGTACCACAGCTTTTCCCGCTCGGGTATCGGGACGTCCACGATCCCGTGCAGGGGCAGGGCGCCGAGTTCTTCGGCCGCGCCGTGAGAGGGAATGCGTGCGCCCATCCCCGTGGCCGAGATCCCGAACAGACACCAGGAAGGACGCCGGGCGGCGATCTCGAGGCCAATCATCCCGCCGATGGAATGCCCCACGAGTACGACACCGGCAGCGTTGTCGTCCGAGGCGAGTAGTTCTTCGATGCCGTTGTCGAGTAGTTCGGCTTGCCGGGCGAACGTGTTCTCTTCCGCGAGAAGAGGGTCACTGTCGCCGTATCCGGGGCGGTCGATGGTGATCAGGTCGAATCCATTGCGGTTGGCGATTTCCGCGAACGATCCGGCAGCCGAGCCCGGCACATCGAAGTACCGCCCGGTGTAGAGACCACCGTGCAGGGCAACGAGCAGCGGCACTTGCGGGTTCCGGTGCTCCGAGGGATACAGGTGCGCCGCAAGGCGGTGGCTCTGTACCACAGTGCTGAGTGTACGCATGAGGTCGTCTCCGTTCGAGTGAGGCGGATGCGTGTGAGCGCCGTCGGCCGCCTCACCCGCGGGTTGGATGGTCAGATGAGAGGAGTGATCTGGTCGTCGCGGCCGAGGAGGGCCTTGCCGTAGACCTCGTAGTTGACTGCCGGCAAGGTGACCGCATGGCGTGCAGCGACATTCGAGTCACGCCAGATGCGTTGCAGCGGGTTGTTTTCCCCGAAGCTGCCGGCGCCGTGTGCGGAGACGAGGATGTTGATGGCCTTGGTGATGTGGTCGAGGACCCAGCCGGTGTCGGCGCGGACACGGGTACGGGCGATCACGTCGGGGTAGACGCCGCTCGCCGCGGCGGTGTCGATGTCGTCGGCGGCCCGGTAGGCGTGCAGGTGGGCGGTGTCGATGAGCATCGCGGCCTCGGCGATCTGGAGCTGGAAGGCCACCGAGTCGGACTGGGCGGTGTAGAAGGTGTAGGAAATGGCCTTCGTGTCGGCTTTGGCGGTGACCAGTTCGAGGGCCTTGCGTCCCATGCCGAGCTGCGGGCCGGCAAGCACGAGCGAGAGCAGCGGAACGAACGCCGACCGGTACAGGATCTCGTCGGTGTGCTCGGTGGCGTAGTCGCCGCCGATCGCGGCGGGGACGGGCAGGATGCGGTGCTCGGGGACGAATACGTCGGTGGCGATCAGGCAGTTCGACCCGGAGGATTTCATGCCGGCGACGAACCAGGTTTCCTCGAAACCGAGATCCGTGCGGGGGATCAGCGCGAGTCCCTGGTCGATCACCTCGCCGTCCGCGTTGGTGATCGGGATGCCCAGGACCGCCCAGCTCGCGTGCCAGGAGCCGGAGTTGTAGTACCAGCGGCCGGTCACCTTGAAGCCGCCATCAACCTTGACTGCCTCCGAGGTCGGGGAGAGCACTCCGGACACCTTCGCATCAGGCGTGTCGGCCCAGACGTCGTCCTGTGCCTCTTCGGGGAACAGGCCGGTCAGCCAGGCGCAGACGTTGCAGAGGGTGACCACCCAGGCGGTGCCGCCGTCGGCCTCGCCTACTGCCGCGGACACGTCGAGCATGATGCGCATCGAGGTCTCGTAGCCGCCGTAGCGGCGGGGCTGGGCGATCTTGAAGGCGCCGGCGTCGGTGAGGGCGGTGATCGACTCCTCGACGACGCGGCGGTCCGCTTCCCCTTGGGCGGAGTTCTTCGCCAACAGCGGTTGCAGATCGCGGACGCGGCCGACGATCTCGTCGGCACTGGGGACGGTGGTGTGCGGGGTATCGGTGACGGTAGTCATCGGGAATTCCTTCGAAGTTCTTCGGACGGGGGGAGGGCGGCCTGACCGGACCGAACGGGGGCGTCAGTCCGGGGTGCAGGCGGTGATGTGGTCGATGATCGGTCGGCGGGGACGTTCGGTGAACCGGGAGTGGGTGCCGAAGGTGCGGTTGGCGTAGACCAGTGGCGGCCGTTCGACGTTGCAGGCCTTGGTGACCAGACCGATCAGGAGCAGGTGGTCGCCGCCCTCGACGGTGTCGCACAGCTCGCAGGTCACCCAGCCGGCGGCATCGTCGAGGCGGGGAAGTCGGGTGTCGGTGTGCCAGGAGGTTCCGGTGAATCGTTCGCCGCCGGTTCCACGGCTGGCGAAACGCATCGCGAGGTCCTCTTGCCCGTGGTGGAGCAGGTTGACCCCGAACCGGCCCGCGGCCACGATCCTGGCCAGCAGTGCCGACCGGCGGTCGAAGGCCACGGTGATCAGCGGCGGATCCTGGGACAGGGCCGCGAACGAGCTCGCCGTCGCCCCGTGCGGGCCGTCGCCGTCGGTGGTGGTCACGATCGTCACCGGTGCGCAGACCCGGGCCATCAGATCCCGGAAACGCTTCGGATCGATGCCGGACTCGGTGGTGGGCGCGATGTCGGAGGTGGTGGTCATGATGGGCCTCCCCGGGTCGTGGGTGGGTGGGTCAGGTCAGTGGGCGCCGACGAGGACGGTCATCGGGTCGGGCAGATCGGCCTTCAGCGCCCAGGCGCGGTTGGTGAGCTCGTCGACGGATGCACCGCTGCGGCGGGAAACCAGCATCGCCTCGGGGTCGAACGCGGGCCCGACGGAGTCGCCGGCGTATTCGGGACCGTGCATGTACTCGGTGGCCTGCTCGGGTTCGGCGAAGTTGTCGATCTGCATCTCGACGAAGTTGTCGTCCGGGTCCTGGTAGTACAGCGAGGTGGTCACCCCGTGTGCGATGGAGACGGCGGGCAGAACCCCTTTGCCGCGGAGCAGCTCGTATCGGTCGAGGAGGTCGTCGAGGTGGTCGAAGGTGTAGGCGACGTGATGTGCGGCCGCGGTGATCGGGCTCTTGCGTTCGAGGGGCATCGGCGGGGTCAGCAGGGCGACGCGGTGGTGCTCCTCGTCGAAGGTGATGAAGCACAATGCCTTGTCCTGGTAGACGACGTGACCGTCGAGGACGGCGCAGTAGAAGTCCCGCATTTCGGTGGGCTGGGCGGTCTGGAAGACGACGTGCGCGAATTTCGGGGTTGCCGACATGACGGTTCACTCTCCTGTGGAGGGGTGCGCAAAGCACCGCTGGCTACGTTGGTGAGACGGGTGAGCTTGTCCGGCAACGGGTTCGCGCGTGCATCCCAGGGCCGGGACCCCTTCGGGGCGATCGGTGACCTGAGACGGCCTCTTCGTTTCCTGTTACCTAGCTCACTTCCGGTTGAGATTCACGTTAGAGCCGGCGCAGGGGTCTGAATATCCGGTTTGCGCTACTGTTCGTCCAGTAGGCGAACCGGCGCAGAGAGCGTCGCTGACAGGGCAACGGCGCCGTCGTCAGCTCTGGCGGGTGCCGAGTGTCCGCGAAGGAGTTTCGCCGAATTTCTGCTCGTAATACTGCGCGAACCGGCCGAGGTGGTTGAACCCCCACCGGAACGCGACCTCACTCACCGTGCAGTCGGGGTCGCGTTCGAGCAGATCTGCCCGCACCCCGTCGAGGCGCAGATTGCGCACATACTCCGACGGGCTCATCTCGAACCGATCGAGGAACAGTTTTTGCAGTTGTCGCACGCCGACCCCGGCGGCCTCGGCGAGATCGGGGACAGTGTGCTGGGCCCCCGGTGCCGCCTGAAGTAGGTCGAGGACTTTGCGCACCGCTGCCGGATTGTCGGAGTCCTCGCCGCTCCTGAGGATCGCTTCGCTCATCGAGTGCCCCTGATTGGCCAGCAACCCGCTGATCAGGGCACGTTCCAGGTGGCCGATCTGCGCGATCAGGGCAGGATCAGGAATCGGCCCGGGGTCGGCGATCGTGTCGAGCAGGATCTGCAGCGTCGACGCCCACCGCCGGCCGGCGGTGGTGGTCAGGTCGAAACCGATGTCGAAGCGCACTCGCCCGTTCACCGGTCTGCCGAGGATCCGACCGAGTTCCTGTTCGAGCGCGGCCCGATCGATCTTGATGCTGACCTGGGTGTTGTCGGCGGCCCATCGCGACAGGAAGGTGTGCTCGCCGGGGGTGTACACCGCCGCCCGCTGCGGGGTCGCCACCACATTCTGCGGGCCGCAGCTGGTTTCCAGCGAACCCGTGAGCGGTAGGTCGATGTGATAGCCGCCGACGGCGCCCGGGTCGATCAGGACATCGGCGCCGAATCGGACGATGCCGACGGTCATATGGGTCAGGCGTACCGCCAGCATCCGCGCATCCGACAGCTGCTGAGTCCCACCGACGATCTCGAGCCGCGCCGGGTAAAAGGCCTCGTTGATGTTGGCCCGATAGACGTCGAAGTCATCGGTGGCGCAGAAGATCCCGCGCCGAGACCGAGCGGTCTCGTCGGTGAATGCTGACGCCGGCACATCAACCATGGTTGATCCTTGCTTTCTGGTGTTCTCGGTCCCATGATACGAGGCCCGGTTGTGACGGAGCCCACAGTCCCACCGGTAATACTTCGCGGGTCGGACGTTCCGGTGCGCGTATCGGATAGCCGCGGGGGCGGGTCTCCGCTTAGGTTCGAGTCGGCCATGACCTGGGTCACACTTTATAGCCCACTGTGCGGGACGTTGTCATCCCGCCTCTGGCAGTACCACGACGAAATTGAGGATTTCATGCGTTTAGCCAATATCGACGATCGTGCCGCTCTGGTGGCAGGCGAGGTCGGAGCCGAGCGGGCGGTGGATCTGGCCACCGCGTCGCGGGGCCGATTCGGTCCCGCACTGGCCGACGTCTACCCGGTGTGGGACGAGGTCATCGCGTGGGTGGAGGGCGAGGACCTTCCCGCCCTCGCCCGGGACGCGGTCGCGATCGACCGGAGCCGGCTCGGGGCCCCGTCCCCGGCCCCGCGGCAGGTGTTCGCTATCGGCCTGAATTACCACGATCACGCGGCCGAATCCGGATTCGACTCACCCACTGCGCTGCCGCCGGTGTTCACCAAGTATGTCTCCAGCTTCTCCGGACCGGACAGCGCGGTGAGCATCCCGGTCGGCGGTAATGTCGATTGGGAGGTGGAGTTGGTCGTCGTCGTCGGCCGCGAGACGAGCCGCGTCGCCGTCGCCGACGCCTGGTCGCACGTGGCGGGTCTGACGGTGGGGCAGGATATCTCCGAACGCATCTCGCAGCTGCGTGGCCCGGCAGCCCAGTTCGGCCTGGGCAAGTCCTTTGCCGGTTTCTCCCCGCAGGGGCCGTGGCTGGTCACACCCGACGAGTTCGCAAACCCCGACGACCTGGAGTTGGGCTGCGCCATCGACGGCGAGGAGGTCCAGAAGAGTCGCACCAGCGACCTGATCTTCCCGGTGTCGTCGGTGATCGCCGCCCTGTCGGAAACTGTGACCCTTTACCCGGGAGACGTTATCTTCACCGGCACTCCCGCCGGAGTGGGTATCGGGCAGAAGCCGCCGCGGTTCCTGCAGCCGGGTGAGCAGCTGACCAGCTGGATCGACGGAATCGGCGAGCTGCACCAGCGGTTCGTCGCCGATCGAAGTTAACTGGCAGCCAATAGGTTCGCCCCGGACGCTTGGTCCAGGGCGAACCTATGTTCGGTCATCGAGCCCAGGAACTGCCGGGTGTCTACCGGCAGAGGACCCTCTGCGGCAGCATCATTGGCGAAGCCGGTGAGACCGTATCGTCGTCGGGCACTGCGGAACGTCCGCCTCCAGACTGTGGTGGTGCGCGAGGTTCCAAGCGATGCTCACCACGGTCGGGCGATTTCACTCCTCCGTTGCGGACGGTGTCTGCAGCGGTCCGTATTCCGCTGCATCTTCGTCGTCGTCGAAGAGGGGGCGGATGTCTTTGGCGGCCATGATCTGGTCGTTGCTCGCGCCGGCGGCGATCATCGGCCACACGAGGGCATCGTCGCTGACGACGAAGTCGATCACCACCGGCCGGTCGTTAATCGCTCGCGCTTGTGCGATGACGGATTCGACATCGTCCTCCCGCTCACAGCGCAGGGCGACGCAGCCGAGTGCGTCGGCCAGTTTGACGAAGTCGGGTATCCGACGCGAGTGGGTGGCGAGGTCGATGCTGGAGTAGCGTCCGTCGTAGTGGATGGCCTGGAGTTGCTTGACCATGCCGAGGTTGCCGTTGTTGATGACGGCCACCTTGATCGGAACACCTTCGATCGCGGCTGTGGCGAGTTCCTGGTTGGTCATCTGGAAGCAGCCGTCGCCGTCGATCGCCCACACTTCGCGTTCGGGCGCAGCAATTTTCGCGCCGAGCGCGGCCGGGACCGCATATCCCATCGTGCCGAGGCCGCCGGAGTTCAGCCATGTCCGAGGTTTCTCGAACCCGATGAAGTGGGCCGCCCACATCTGGTGCTGGCCGACACCGGAAACGTAGATCGCGTCGGGGCCGGCCGCCTTCCCGACCGCCTCGATGACCAGTTGCGGTGAGAGCGTCCCGTCGGCCGGCCGGTCGTAGCTCACCGGGTAGGTGTGTCGCACCTCGTCCAGCGAGGCCCGCCACCCTTCGCGATCCTGGGCGGCGTCGGTTTCGAGGCGGAGGGCGTCAATGAGTGCGCGGACGATCTTCTTGCAGTCACCGACGATGGGGACATCCACCCTTCGGTTCTTGCCGATCTCGGCGGGGTCGATGTCGGCGTGGATCACCTTCGCGTAGGAGGCGAAGGATGCGGCGTGACCGGTGACGCGGTCGTCGAACCGTGCGCCGAGGGTGATCAGCAGGTCACTGCGCTGCATAGCGGCCACGGCGGCCACGGTGCCGTGCATGCCCGGCATGCCGTAGTGCAACCGATGGCTGTCGGGGAACGCGCCGAGCGCCATCAGTGTGGTGACGACGGGAATGCCGGTCAGTTCCGCGAGTTCACGCAATTCGGTTGCGGCACCGGCCTTGATCACGCCGCCGCCGACGTAGAGCACCGGGGCGGCGGCGGAGTTGATCAACGCGGCTGCCGCGCGGATCTGCTTGGAGTGCGGTGTGGTGGTCGGGCGGTAGCCGGGCAGACACCGCTCCGGCGGCCACGAGAACGTGGTCGTCGCTTGCAGGACGTCCTTCGGTATGTCGACGAGCACCGCGCCGGGCCGACCGCTCGACGCGATGTGGAAGGCCTCGGCGATGGTTCGGGGAATGTCCGCGGGGTCGGTGACCAGGAAGTTGTGTTTGGTGATCGGCATGGTGATGCCGCAGATGTCGGCTTCCTGGAAGGCGTCGGTGCCGATGAGCCCGCGGCCGACCTGTCCGGTGATCGCGACGACGGGGACGGAGTCCATCTGCGCGTCGGCGAGTGGGGTCACGAGGTTGGTTGCGCCGGGGCCTGAGGTGGCCATGCAGACCCCGACCTTGCCGGTGGCCTGGGCGTAGCCGGTGGCGGCGTGCCCGGCGCCTTGCTCGTGGCGGACCAGCACATGCCGCACCCGGGTCGATTCCAGCAGTGGGTCGTAGACGGGCAGGATCGCTCCGCCCGGAATCCCGAACACGCAGTCGACGTCGAGTTCTTCGAGGGACCGCACGACGGCCTGCGCTCCGGTGACGCGTTCGGGTAGGTGTCGGATCTCGGCGTGGGTTTGCTGTTCCTCACGGAGTCGGGTGGGTGCACTCACGGGGATGTCCTCTGAATCTGGTTCGGCTGTCGAATCGGCACAGCCGGGCGAAGGAGCAGATTTCTGGCTTCGCGGCCTGCCGGACATCCTCGGGATCGGAGGATGGTGCGCAAGAAGGGTGCAGTGCTCGCGGATGGGTGAGCACGAGTGCCGAGTGAAACACGAACTTCGTTCGACGGCAATCGGCTCCAACGAGTTTCAGCAATCTGCGCGAAACCTCCGCGTCGAGGCGCGTGACCGTGGGCAGAATGCCCAACGCGAGTTGAGATCAGGACGGATTGGCGAGTGAGGTCAGCAGCTGCGTCACGCGGTAGTCGACTAGCTTGCGCATTACGAGAGAAGTGGTGGTCTGCTCGACGCCGTCGATGTCGAGTATGCGGCCGGCGATGCGGTAGAGGTCGTCGGCGTCGCGGGCGACGACATGTACGAGAAGGTCTGTGGCGCCACTGAGCCCGTGCACCTCGACCACTTCGGGAACGTCGTCGAGGGCGTCGGCGATTCGGGTCAGTTTGCGCTGGGTGACGCTGGTCAGAATGAACGCGGTCAGCGGGTATCCCAGCGCACCGGGGTCGATGCGGCGCTCGAATGACTGCAGCACACCCTGCTTCTCGAGTTTGCCGAGGCGCGCCTGGACCGTGTTGCGGGACAAGCCGGTCTTGTCGGCAAGGGCGATCACCGTGGCCCGGGGTTCCTCTGTCAGGGCAGCGAGGATCTTCGCGTCGATCGAATCGACGGTGGTCGTGGTGGGCATTCTGCCAACCTCCAGCAGGGTCCATGAGTGGATGGTTCGCAGAATGCTGAAATTCTGCGGTCGGTATTGCGGAAGTGTATGCCGGTGGTCGACTGTAGCGGGAGATCTGCACATGAGATCGCAACACACGGACGGTGCCATGCCGCCCGCAGGTCGGTTCGGTGCCCACAGGTCCGACTACCCGTCACCACCTCTCCGCCTCGCTCATGACCTGGGCGCCGCGGAAGTACCGGCCTCTTGTGGTTCTCGACGTAACACCGAGGCAACGATCGCAACGGTGGACACAGTTCGTCTAGTGGACGGCTCATCGCGCAAACCGGCTAGTTGCGACCGTGGACCGGCCCTAGCGTAAGACTCGAGCGTGACCTAGGTAACAACCCGTCGTAGACCGCACCACGGTGAGGCCTTCTACCGACCAAGAGATATCGAAAACACACCCGCAGCCCCGCTGCGCTACAGCCAGGAAGTGACCCATGACCGCGACGACCTCGTCCGCCGACACGCACGCCCCGATCGCCGGTGACAACTTGGAAACGCTGCGTGACATCGAGCAGCGCGTGTTGTGGCTCTCGACCGCAATGATCCACCACGCCAACCGGGTTCGCCCGAACCCGACGGGCCTGAAGGTGGGTGGGCATCAGGCGTCGTGCGCGTCGATCGCGACCATCATGACCTCGCTGTGGTTCGAGCAGCTCCGGCCGGGGGATCGGGTGTCGGTCAAACCCCACGCCTCCCCGGTGCTGCACGGCATCAACTACCTGCTCGGCGAGCTGGACGAGAAGTATCTGACGACGCTGCGGGAGTTCGGTGGCCTCCAGTCGTACCCCAGCCGGTCGAAAGATCCTGATCCGGTGGACTATTCGACCGGTTCGGTCGGCATCGGCGCGACCGCCCCGATCTGGGGTGCCATCGCCCGCCGCTACGTCGACACCACCATCGGCGGCGCCGGGACGGGCCGGCAGTACTCCCTCGTCGGCGACGCCGAACTGGACGAGGGTGCGGTCTGGGAGGCGATCCTCGACACCTCCGTCGCCGAACTCGGTGAGATCGTGTGGATCGTCGACCTGAACCGGCAGTCTCTGGACCGGGTGGTGCCGAACATCGCCGCGGGCCGGCTCGAATCGATGTTCGCCGCCGCCGGGTGGCAGGTGCTCACCGTGAAGTTCGGAACCCTGCTGGAGTCGCTGTTCACCCGGCCGGGTGGCCCGGCGCTGCGTTCCCGGATCCTGGACATGCCCAACCCCGAATACCAGCGGCTGCTGCGCTGTGACGCCGAGGAGTTGCGGCTGAGGCTTCCTGGTGCTGATGGGGACGCGAAGGCTATCACCGAGTTGATCAGTGAACTCGACGACGACACCCTCCTCGCGGCTATCCGGAACCTCGGCGGCCACGACCTCGACGCCCTCCGCGCGGCGTACGGGCAGATCGACGACACCCGCCCCACGGTGATCATCGCCTACACCATCAAGGGCCGCGGCCTGCCCACGCAGGGGCATCCGCAGAATCACTCCTCGCTGCTGACCGTCGAACAGTACGAACAGCTCGCCGCCGAACTCGGGATGGACCCGAACGATCCGTGGGCCCGGTTCGACACGGACAGCACCGCGGGCCGCGTCTGCGCCGCCTCCGCCGAATGGCTCACCCGCGAGCCCGTCGAACCGGCAACCCCGCCTTCGGTGCCGGCGGACATCGGCCGCACCCCGTCCGGGACGTCCACCACCCAGGCCGCCCTGGGTCGCGCGCTGCTGGACCTGTCCCGGGAGGCCCCGGAGGCGGCGAAGCGGGTGGTCACGGTCAGCCCCGATGTCTCCTCCACCACCAATCTGGCGGGGTGGCTGAACAAGGTGGGGGTGTGGTCGCCGAACGAGCGGCGCAACTGGTTCGACGACGACGCCGAGACGATCATGCACTGGCGGGAGAAGCCCACCGGGCAGCACATGGAACTCGGCATCGCGGAAACCAACCTGGTCGGGTTGATGGGGGAGCTCGGTGCCACCTGGAGTCGGTGGGGGCAGCCGCTGTTCCCGATCGGGGTGATGTACGACCCGTTCGTCGAACGCGCCCTCGAACCCTGGTCGTACGGGATCTATGCGGGTGGGCAGTCGATCCTGGTCGGCACCCCGTCCGGGGTCACCCTCGCGGCGGAAGGTGGGGCACACCAGTCGATCAAGACCCCGTCGATCGGCCTCGAGCAACCCGGGTGTGTGAGTTACGAGCCGGCGTTCGCGATCGATGTCGAATGGACGTTGCTCGACAGCATCTCCCGGTTGGGCCGCCCGGACGGTTCCTCGTCGTATCTGCGCCTGTCGACCCGACCGGTCGATCAGACCCTCGCCGCCGTGCCGTCGGATCCCGCCGCTCGGGAACGCCGACGCCGTCAGGTGGTCGCCGGCGCGTACACGCTGCGGCACACCGACAATCCGGCCGTGACGCTGGTCGGGATGGGTGCGATGATCACCGAAACCCTCACAGCCGCAGACCGGTTGGCCGAGCAGGGCATCGCCGCGGATGTCGTGTGTGTCACCAGTCCCGGGCTGCTGTTCGAGGCGGTGCAGGCCCGTCGAGGGCTCGCCGACGGGCCGTCGTGGATCCTCGACCAGGTGTTCCCGGTCGATCGGGCGGCGCCGATGGTGACCGTCCTCGACGGGCACCCGCACACCCTGGCGTTCCTGGCCGGCATCAACCACGTTCCCGGTGCCGCGCTTGGTGTCAGCCGGTTCGGGCAGGTCGGATCCCTCGACGACGTCTACCGCTACCACGGCATCGACACCGACAGCATCCTCCGTGCCGCCCTCAACCTCGTCGACTGACCCCGAAAGACGTGACATGACCACAACCCACAACGGCACCGCGATGGTATTGCCGTCACTCGGCGAGAATGTCACCGAGGCGACCATCACCCGCTGGCTCAAATCCCCCGGTGACCGCATCGAGCACGATGAACCGTTGCTCGAGGTGGCCACCGACAAGGTCGACACCGAAATTCCGTCCCCCGCAGCCGGCATTCTTCTCGAGATCGTCGCGCAGGAAGACGCGCTGGTCGAGGTTGGTGCGGTGGTCGCGGTGCTCGGCGCGGAGGAAGGCGCCGCCGCGGCCACACCGGCTCCGGCTCCGGCCCCCGTGGCCACGCCGACCCCGGCACCGGCAACGGACCCC
>Ga0247825_10002148_pt1 | contig 13047 bp, 37 predicted proteins | sample 13C_Vanillin_Day_FD_194413 | JGI IMG/M metagenome (GOLD analysis project Ga0247825, IMG submission 194413) | Soil microbial communities from agricultural site in Penn Yan, New York, United States - 13C_Vanillin_Day48 | ecosystem: Environmental > Terrestrial > Soil > Agricultural land | place...
ACGCGGCGGCACATAATAGTTTGAATGGCCCGCACCGCTGCCACGATCGTGCGAGATTGTCTCGAACGCCTTGAACAGCCGGGGATGGCTGGCTTGCGTGACTATGGTCATGTTCCCTTCTCCGTTTCGTCGGCGGGGAAGTGCAGGAAATTGCCTTGGCGGTCGGCGCGCCGCGTTATGTATTGGCGGAGACACAGATACGCCAAGGCAAGCGCCACGCGTTGCGAGTCCTCGTCCAGGACCTTGGTTATTTCCCCGGCTGTACGCGCACCGCGGCAGACTGCCTCGAACACTTCGGCGTGCAAACCTGTTAATCCTGGCAACATCGTCCTCTCCTCCTGCTGGGTCGGTGCAGGCGGTAATAGACCGCCTCGACGAACTTGGGTTCCACGCCGTACGCTTGCAGGCGCGCGACGCATTCATGCGAAAGTATACCATGAGTGGTGAGCTGATTAAGCGCCCATTCCCATAAGATTTCGATTTCGTTCATCGCACGACTCCACGTCGCCGATTGTGAGGCTGGTAGCGTGCCCACAAAAGGGTTCGCCCTGTAAGGGCTTGTGCGAAGCGGGGACCGTGTTGATTGTAACGACCCCAATAGCAGCGCGACCAGCGATGGTACACGCGATAATGCCCGTGATTGACGACACGGGAAACACCTTGAAGATTCATTGTCAGCTCCTGTTGTCGTGCAGTGCACGATCATGGACCAGCCGTAGCCGGCCCATGGGCTTGCACTCACAGCATGCCACCCCGTCGCATCCAGCCGATCGTACGGTCAGACACTCCGGTTCTTCGCCAATGCGCCGCTCGGGCTTTCTCCCGCTTCTGGCGCAGATAAGACTGTACTCGAGATTCCAGGAGTGCTCCATGGAGCGGCTCCCAGACTCCACCGCGCTTCGCGTGCGTTACGTAGCGGGGCAGCTTAGGTTTCTGGTTCATGGTGTTACCCTATGCGATGCACTAAGCCGGTGCGGAGCAGGCCACGCGCCAAGCGTTGCGCCGTAGTGCCATCGACTGGCTGACCGGTTTGCGTTTGTGCGCGCTCGGCGCAGTCACGCATCCACTTGGTGAGCGGCAAGCGAGCACGGCTCGCCGCCCATAGCTGAATTATCAAGTCGGTGTGGTTGCGGACGGAGAAAACCTCTCCGTCCTTCGTTTGATACTTAGGCATATTCGCGGTCCTCACTTTTCCAGCAGAAGCACCCATCGGCGTCTGCTTTCAGAGGGGCGAAGCCACGCCACCGACGCACGCCACCCATGCCAATATACATCCACGCCTTGAACACTTCGGCGTGCGAACCGGAGTCATCACACACGCTGACTTGCTGGCGTTGGTACATGTGACCGTTGCTTTCCATACGATCCAGGCTGGCAAACGTATCGTCGTCAACACGCCAAACCTCGCCGACCACGTGGCCATCGTCCCCCGGCAGCACGACCGGGAAGCCTGTACCACCACGCATGCAATAGCGATCTACGGTGACCGCGTGGGCAACGAACGTGGCATCCTCCAGCATATAGGCAGCACGCTGATCTGACTTCAACGTGCCGTAGACAAAAACAAGATGCTTAGACATTTTCATCTCCTGCCCATGGGCGCATTCGCCCTTCCACATAGTATGCGATCCAAGCGCCACATTCCTCACACGTTTTGGCGTCGTGAACCGGGAGCCAATCGTTCTTGATGAAACCAAAGTAAAGCAGCCAACGACCGATTGCCGTGTGGTATTCGCCACGCCATCGGACTTGGACGCTCCATGGTTTCCATTCAGAAAGACTGGGATCGTGTACGATCCGAAAGTCGTAATGTGTTGGCATGATCAGTTCCTGTTGCTGTGCATTGCACGATGATGGGTCGCGTTATGCGGCCCATCGGCTTGCAATCACAAGTCTTCACCAAAGCCGTTTTCAACCGTGTCCTCTTGGACGCGCGTCGGCGTTGGCGTCGTCGTATATCTCACCATAACGAAGGGACGAACGCGGCGGCGACGCCGCACACGCGGACGCGGTGCAACTGCCGGAGCATCCGGTGCAGGTGTCGCCGCTTCCTCGCCCCATGGCAAGCCATAGTGACCAGCACAGATTGGGCCATATCCTACGGTCGTGCTGCGAGCGTCGCTCAGCGGACGCATGCAGAAACAGCAACTGCCGTGCAAATGACCGTACTCGGCGGCGACCGTTGCTGGGTCCGCAGCGAGCGCCACGAGGCGCGCGGCAATCGCATCAGCGTTGGTGCAACTGGCGGAAGGTTGCCAGTTGCCATCGACGACGCGGCCGAACCACGCGCGACGCGGACCATTGTGGTCCACGCTGGTCACGTTAAGGCTCCCCGGCACGCGCGCCGCGGGACCTGCTACAGTAAGGCGAACCGCAGTGTGCGGATCGATCTGCAGCACGATCGCCGGATGTTGCAGGTGCTGGCGTGCGCGCTCGAATAGCGCCATGACGCCGCTCAGGTTCCCAACCTGAGTGGACACGGTCGGCGCCGCAGTGCGCTGTTGCTGCTGTGCGATGAGCCGGTTGACCCAATACATCTGCCGATCGGACAGAGGACGCGTTTGCCGGCAAAGCGACGAAGCAAAATCCCGATCGCGCTCGGGCATCTGGTCGATAAGACCGCGCAAGGTCTCGACTGGGGTTGCAGTCATGGTCATCTCCTGTTGTCGAGCAATCGCTCGATGATGGGTCGCGTTGGATGCGGCCCATCGGCTAGCGATTATTTGGTTGGTCCAACGCGAAGACGCCGAGCAGGTTGCCAGCCTTTGTAGATAGCATCCAGCCGCAGGCGGATCGCCAACGCGGCACCCTCGGTCATTGTGCGTGAACGCCGCGGATAATTGCCGCAAAAATCCAACCATGCCCAATAGGCTTCCGCATATTGCTGCTGGTTGAAATTGCGCAGGCTGGCGATATATTGCGTTGCAGTCATTGTAGTGCTCCCGTTGTGTGCCAATTGCACGATGATGGGCTGGCGTGTGACCAGCCCATCCGCTTGCAATCAGGCGGCAGTACCGAACGCCGCGGCGCGACGCGAGAAGAACGTCCACTCGGTAGCGTCGGCACCGATCAACTGCATCAGCCCGTCGAGCGTGATGGGCAATGCTGCATCGGTGGCCGAAGCCACGTCGGGACGCCGCGCGTAGAACCGCACTTCGCCGTTGCGGCGACGCCGCACGACGATGAGGTTGGCCGCACGCGTACGGCGCGGCAAACGTGCGCCACGCTGGCCAGTGACGGCCATAACTTCGGCGCGCGTCGTGCCTTCCGGACGCAACAGCATTTCCACGACCGTGTTTAACCAACGATCGCGACCAGCACGCAACGGCGCGTTGGTAGCAGCCGGCATGCCTGCCGTCTGCGCCTTGGCGCGCAACACCATCCGCAGGCACAGCTTGATCCAGTGGATTGCCTTGGCGCTATCCACTGTCCCCTGATGGTGCCGAAATTCCACCGTACCATGGCGGAAGTAGGCAGTCAGGTTCAGCTTGCAGTACCGATCGGCGCTGTTGACGGCCGACGTAACAGTACGCATGTCGGCCGCGCTATCCAGCATCGTCTGGTTGATCGTAACGCTGCGGCAATAACCATTGCCACCACGCGGACCACGACGGCTAGGTGCGAGCAGCGTGTCGAGGACCGCCTCGTACGCTGCATACAGCTTGGCCAAGCGCTTGAAGAAATCCAGCGGCTGACCTTGCGCGCCGACGTGCACGTGGAAGCCGCACGAGCGATGCACGGTGCAGCCTGCACCGCGCGCCGTGTCGAGCACGACCTGCACTTGCCGGAAGCCTTCGTCGCCCCGCAGGACCGGGGAAACGATCTCGGCGCCGCGATTGTAATCGCCCAAGCTGCCGTCGGTGGTGATCTTCCACGCGACCGGTGTAACGTGACCGTAACGCATCTCGCCGCAGGTCACGCCAGCGTTGGTGATCATTTGCGCCAAGGTAGCGCGCGCCATGCCCACGGGCATGAAAATTTCAAACTCGCAACCGAACGTTAATTCGTTGATCGACATGGTCAGCTCCTGTTAGTTGGCCATCGAGCAATCGCTCGATGCTGCACCGGACCAGCCGGTGCAGCCGCTAGCGATCAATCGTCAAGCTCGCGCGTTGCATAGTTGGTACGTACAAACATCGTTCGCTCCTGTTGCACTACGATGCAGCCCCGTTAAGGCAACGGGCTGCATTGCAGTGCAGCCCGCATTGTGCGCGGGCTGCATTTGGCACCACGCTAAAGCCTGTACGGCGCACACTGGCACACGGCCATGCCCTAGGGGCAATTAGTGGCGCTTAATTAGCTTTAGCGTTGTGGGTAGCTAAGCCCCGTACAAGCTGTGCCTTGCACTTTGGCCATAAAGGCGGCTGTACACTTTGTATTGCACGGGGCATTTTGCCTACTACGCCGCGTTTGCCATTGTGTGCTGTGCACCGGCCGCTAGGGCATATGGCCGCGTTGGGAGTAGGCTGACACCACAGGGCTAGGCCGCCGGGAGTACCTTGGGGGTTTCTTCTTGCCAACCACCAACAATGTCATCATAGCAGTCCTGCTACGGGTAGCAAGGCTAATCTCGCTAATTTTATTGCTATCTTAGGAAGCTGGGCGCAACAATATTTCGCCCCCTAGGAGTTGTAGCCTAGGGACGGTACAACCCGAAAAAGTCTCGTATTTATTGGAGTTTTAGGAGTTTCTGGTACCGCCTGGGAGTGGTAGCGACCTCGACCGTATAATGCTCCAGGGAACATTCCGGGCATATACGATGGCGCGCCACCAACGTCGGCGCCACGCGGCTCGTGCGGTATACAAACGTCGGCGCCTTGCAATGGGTGCAGGTAAACGTTGCACCGCCACGCGCACGCTTTTTCACTCGGGGCATCGCTTGATCGCTTTCTCGCCATTCTTATCCACGTCATCATAATGGTCAGTTAATCGCAACGAACACTCACTGAACATACGCGTCGCAGCGAAGAGGCCTGCCTTGTAGCCAGCGAGAAAGTTGTCGCGCTCTGCATCAACTATCTTTCTCAGCTTGAGTATCTCTGCGTTCTTTCGGCGAATGCTGTCCTCATGTGCATAGATGATCTGCTGTTGCATATCATCGTTCACTGGCATTGTGCGGCGGTCCCAGTTTGGCATGGCTAGTCCATCTCATGCTTGTGTGAAGGTGGTAACTTGTCGCGACATTCTAGGATGGCTCGCTCTACTACGTATTGCAAGTCACGTAGATCCTCGTGACTGAAACCGGGACCATATTCCATTGTCATTCTCATGCCGTCATAAAAGAGATGACACCACATAGGATATGGTTCGCTGATCTCGAGTCGCCATTTGCCTGCGGTTTTCATTTGGGCAACGCCACCGAATGGCCGGGGAGTTTCTCGATCTGGTGCTCGGCCTCGTGCAGACCAATGATCTGTCCATCGAGAGCTATGATCTGTTCCCATAGCTGTTGTCGTTTGTGCTGGCGGTTCTGAATCTCTACACGGATGCATGTGAGCGCCAGACTCGCCACGATCACGTCTGTCATTTCTTCCATATCAGTCCTCCTTGCTCACTGGGAGTTTTTTCAACAGAGCAATCAGCTTTAGGATTTGGCTTTCATATTGCGAAAAGGGAACTCCTTGTAACGCCACCCAAGAAGCCGGTGCTGTGACAGCCAACAAGCGCGCCCTATGAATTATGTCTTCCCAATACGCAATTGTCTCAGCCATTTCTTTTGTGGTCATCACTATCTTTGATCCCCCACTTATGCGGAGTCATCTGTTTTATCCCCAAGGTGGCCATGGTTCGAAGTCTTCCCCGCTGTAATATTTGAAGGTAGTGCGTCCGTCCTGGTGAAAGCGAATGCGCTCACGTGGAGTATCTCCTCCAGGTGGTGCGGTGTAGAAGACAAAGTGTGCCTCAACTTCGTCGGCCAGGTTGAAACGGAGGACATTTTCTTCACACACATGGACGTCAATGTCACTTACCTCGATTGGATCTTCACTCTTGCATTCTGGGCATCGTATAGTCCCTGGGAAGCGCACCGGCACCAGCATTTGATGGGCTGGTCCCTTCCAGCCACATTTGGTGCATCGCATGATCGTATGCCAGTCAGATCCAGTCATGGTTTCACTACCAATGCCTCAAGGCGTTTTAATTCGCTCTTCTAAGTCAGATAGGCGACGGTCTACCCATTTCATGTCAGATTTCTGGGTAAACTTGATCTCGTCGTCAACACGCTTGTCTTCGACAGAGCGGAAGCCGCTTATGACAACTGCTGCAAAAAATATGACGGGAAGTATGACGGCAGTGAACCTAATCATTGTTTACTCCTGATCTCCGTCCAGTGCTGAGCGCGCCTCGATAGTTGCCCGCCCCGGGTCTAGATAGATATTGCCCAACGCAAGGCGTAGCTTTTTGATACGACTCAGTAGTTTTAATTCCCGAGAGGAGATGCAACCCTTTGGCACCACGTTGGCCAACTCGAGATACAGCTTGCACAGCGTCTCGGTGTCGCTCATGTTTCTTCCCAACCCTTCGCGGCGAGTATCATGTCACGAATTCTATGAAGTTCCTCCTGACGGTCCTCTATGCGATGGTTTTCACCGTCCACCGTTCTGATCACAATCCAACCACTCGGATCGTCATCATCCTGGAACAGCGATGTTTGCACCGAGACGATGTAGTCCGGATCGATCCAGAGATGCTGGTTAATTCTCATGCGCGGTACGCCAGCCTGCGACCCATGCGGTACGCCAGAGGCCAAGCTTGTCGGTCGCATCCATCGGCTTGCCCTCCTTGGCAGCACGATAGCCTTGCTGCCAGCATTCGTCGTAGTAGTTCTGTTCTTCCGTATTCATAGTCGTCAATCCATCGGCACAACGACCTTGCCATGCACGGGACAATGCCATACCGGTAGATGGTGTGGCTTCTCACAATGGCACACTATGACGCCTCTTTCGATGTCGCAGCCATTGTCTCCGCAGATGAAACCATCCTGACGTCTGCATGCTATCGAACTGCATTGAGTAACGAGACGGACAAGTGTTCTCATAGCTGCTCCAGTTCGGCAGCATGATAGATCGTGGCGATGGCTACTTTCCCTGATGGACAGATTTGATCGTTCCATCTGATGATCGAGTCGCCGCCTATTACGCCGATCAAGGCTCTGACCACAGCGTGTCTTGCTTCACTATTGTGACCTATGGCGATGCTGACAGCTTTCCCGATGCATACGTTGCCCCTGTCGTTTTCGAACTTGCCGCAACACCATCCGCGTTCCTCGAGGACGCGCGCTACTGCAACCAAGTCACGCTGTAGCTGGGTCAGTTGTCTGTTGCTCATCTCGGTTTTCCTTTGCCTTTAAGAGTCGCTCGGCTGTTCGTTGAAAGTCTGCAAATATCTTAGGGTTCTCGTGGTACCAAGCGAGTGCGTGGCGACCTTGTTGCTCAATGATCAAAGCATCTGCAACGGCATCTATGCGCGCCTGCGATATATAGTTCCGCTCATGTTGCACGACCGACTTGAGCACTGTCGTCGCAGCCATGGCCACGGCCAACCGGAAGCTGGGCAGATAGAACCACGCCTTATCATCCGCCTCCAGAGCATCACGCGCTTGGTCTGCGATGCGACGGCCAAAGCCTTCCAGGTCTTCGTCGGTCAACGTGCGGTCCACTACATTGCTCCCAGTATCTTGGCTATCACGAGCACCGGCAGTGCTGCGGCGGCAATGCACACACCGAACAGCAGCGCACAGCCCACGGCTATTATAACACAACCGAGGTTCGATTCGAGTTCTCGTATATTATGCATCTCCATCTTTTTCCTCGTATCCATGCTGGCGCTGCATCATTCCCGTCGGGCATGATTCGAGATGCGGGTAGTCGGGGCCGCAGCCGCAATGTGGGCACACTTCCGGCTCCGGTGGTTCGATTCTGGCTCGCAGTCGCTCATTCTCGGCGCGCAAGCCATCACAATCACGTGAGAACGCACGCAGATGGGAGATCGCCTCCGTAAGCCGATTGATGAAGCCTTCGACTTCCCATCCAGCGCGCTTGTCCTTGTCCTCTGTCAGCAGGCGTTCGTAATGGAACAGCCGGTGCTGATCCCCGGCCCGATCAGCCTTCAGCTTCTCATTCTCAGCCTTCAACTTCTCAATCTCAGCTTGCCGATAAACAGCCGCTTCGGCACGGGACTTGTAATCATGCCACAGCTTTTTGTTTTCTGTTTTCAACCCACTGATCTCGGCATTCATTGTGACACGTTCCGCCTTCAGCTTCTTGTTCTCAGTCTCCAGCCGGTCGATCTCGTCCTGGTCGGCCTCGGCCTGCTGTGCATCGTGCACAGCAGCCGGCGTTACACTGTCACCACCTATTCCCATGTCACGCTCCGTAGGAGATGTTCGGTGGTAGCATGTATCCCGGGTCATTCGGCTGACCACGAGATTGAAGCAGCGCTTTCAGTCGCTCGACCTCGGCGCACAGCTTGATGTTGGTTTCTTCCAGCGCGTGACGGTGCGCTTCTCCAGCAGCAAGACCAGAGTCATAACCGCGCGAGTAATCATTACTCATAGTTCAATACCCACGTCCTGGGTTGTCGCAATAGCCGTCGCGGTCGTAGTGCTCATGGAAGCGCCACCATCCGGATCGGCTACCATCAATGACGACACGCCATTGGCCCATGAAGAGCTCGACACGGCGACCTTGCGGGTCGTAGACCTTGCCGTCTTTCTTGGTATATCCATCAGGGATCTGTTTCATTTCATCCTCCATCGTAAGCCCCTGGACCTGAGGACTTAGTCCTAGTCTTGATAACTCTATACGGCATGCTGCTACGGCCGATGCCGGTGTGAGGGCGCAATCCCAGCAGGCGCCTCAACTCATTCCATTGCTCCCACGTCATTATGCAGATCGCGCCGCCGCTGTCTGCGGACTTGGCCGGATAAACTTCGTCTACCCATTTGAGAGCAGCCTTCAACTGCGCGAGCTCATCACTCATTGCAATGCCCCCGGTGGTGCAGGCTCTACGAGCTCGATCAAGTTGAACGCCATGTGACCCGGCTTGAACTCTTCGAACCATGCTCTACATGGTGGACCTGCTACATCGGCTCTACCGGCAATTATATTGACCGTTGACTGGGAATAGCCGAACGCCTCAGCAATCATCGACATCACCAGGGGATTCGGTACCCTGCCAGCCCTCGCGCTCGAGACAGACAGATGCCGCATGATGCCGGCCGGCTGCTCCTCGAAGCTGAGGGCGCAATCGTAAGTGCCAAGCTGAATGCGTTGAACCGGAGGATGTGGTGGACCAGCCTTGCGATCGGCGAGCATCAAGGTTGGCTTGTCATCGGCTACCGCAGTCGGCGCCATCACAGCCCATGGCACCACGTGCCGGCGCGCCTCGGCGATCATAATCTTGATGCGCTCCATGTCGGTATCGGTGATGAGCAGTACGCCAGTCATGGCAGTAGTCCCTCCCGCTCGAGCCACTCGCGGAACAATCTGCTGGACGCATTACGCCATCCCAATTCATTGACGTGCTCTTCGATCTCCTCGAACGTTGGCAGGCTGCTCCGGCTGGCGATAAACGACTTGACATCGTTGCGCAGCTTCGCAATGTGAGCAGGCGTCATCGATGGAGTCATCGGTTTCATGGCTGGTATCCGCTCAGTTTGAAGTAAGCTTCTTTCCATGTTTCAGCGGCTTGCCTCCATTTCCTACAATTCCATTCACCCACGGACAGTCCGAGAACGAGGCCAAAGGTGAAGGCTGCAATGATCAGTGCATACTCTATCATCGTCTCTTCTCCTTGACGCATTCGCTGTAGGCATATTTCCTTGGGCATGGGCGAGGCGGATTATCGTCTGGATGGCAGGTGCAAGGACGCCTACCCTTCCACCAGAAGTATATGAATGCAAACGGAGATATCATTGCGCTTAGCACGAATGGCGCAGCGAAGAGGATCAAGAAGAACGTTGTAAACTCTTGGATCATCGCAACAGTGTCCACCAGATTATGAAGCCAGCGACGGCGCCTATGACGGCGAAGGCGAAGACTTCTGAACTATACCATTGTTGCCGCTGTTCAACTATGTACAGGTCGGTCGTGGCCCAATCCGTGGCACCACAACTCGGGCAAGCATACGGCGCAGTGTTCGACATGGACAGCCTCTCGAGTCGCAACTCATGCTGACTGCGACTGTGCGCGGCCCATGCTCGGCAAACGGTGCATGTCATTTCGCGGCCTCTTTCTTAAGATGAGCGATGATATCATCACAGCGACCGCTACGAAATTGACGAACAAGTTCCTGGTACGCGGCGTATACACGCAGCAATTCCTTCACCGTCTCGTCTCTGGTCTGATTGACTGGGACCAGAAACGAATCAACTCTTCGGTAAATTTCAACGTCGATGGTGGGCTCAGGCACAGTATCAGGTCGCCAGTCAATGGCCGCTTTTCTACGGATGGGAACCTGGAGCACGTCTCCATGAGTGAGCGGTGTCGAGACATCTGTGCCGGCTGCACGGCCACCAACGCAGAGCATCATGGTCTCCTTACGATGCGGCGAGCCGCATGGACGTCCGCTACTGTGATGTGGTCGTTGGGGTGACCATCCCAGATATCAGGTCCATCTGGATAAGTGTCGCGCCAAAGAGGGATGGCCGCAACCTTGGCAACAATGTCGCACGTCGCAGTAGGGTCGTGGCGCTGGAGGAGTTGGATCAACTCAAGGATCGTCATTCCTCCCCCCGTGGTCTGTTGTCGTAGAAGATCTCGCGTACTCTGCTCACAGATATATTGTGCTGGGCGGCGATCGCTGTGAATGTCTTGCCATCCAAACGATCGGCAACGATTGCAGCGTTGCGAATCTTCCTATAGTTATGCGCACTTGGTTTCTTGGGAATGTTGCAGCCGCTCCTACGTAGAATGTATAGGATCGTATCTGTATTGGCGTAAAAGACACCAATATCAGGAGTATGCACAACAGCCAGTATCTCTGAAGTTGATTTGCCCTCCCTATGCATTCTTAGAATCGTGGGCACGTGCTCCTTGTACGCTCCCCGATAATTGTACGGTCTATCGGCTAATGGAGGACGAGGACGATGGCACCAATGGGTTGGTCGGTAGGTACCATCCCATTTCGGGTCGTACCATCTATTGTTATTCTCCCACATCATCTCGAAGACTGAATAATCCTCGCCCTCGCCTTGACAGCCGAGGAGGATCGTGCCGTCCTTTGGCGCAGTGGATATGGGGTGCCACTTCATCTCAGTCTCTTCAACGCGGCGCGTGCGCGCTGGGCCGCGGCGCCGAACGTGTGTGGATACTTGGCCGCCACACCGCAGCCGCCCTCCAGCGTTGCGTATCTTGATCCCAAGGAATCAGGATCAACCCCTATTGAACGGCAGTATTGCCCGATGCAGCACACGCGGCGGTTCGTCCACTCATAGGTCTCGGTCGCAGGCTTCGCCTCGCAGAACACAGCGAGGCCCTCTAGCGTTGGATCAAACCATTTCATCGTATCACTATGTAGTTGCGGCGGAGGGCCCATCGTAACACACGACCAGGGCAACCTGTTGCCAGTATGTCGGCGCGGGTCATACCCTTGCGCATGCGTTGCAGCCACAACGCTCGTTTAGATTTACGTGTTGGTGGAACGATCTGCCTGATCCGGGGGACTACGACGGGAGCAGGCAGCGGCTTAGGTGGTCGCGGCGCGATGTGTTGTATCTCGATCATGGTGTTCACCGCGTCTGTATAGCCACCACGTAGCAACGCCAGCACCACATCCGCCTGACTGTAGCCGCCACGCGATAGCACAGTATACAGGTCGCAATGGTCTGGTAGCTCAAAGTAGCGGAACAGGTACTCGGTCTCTGCTTGTGGCAAAGTACGGACACGCATCTTGTAGCGTGGGATCATATCGAATCAGCTCCTGTTACCCGTAACAGCATATAGCAATGGCATAGGTTGACAAGGTGACGCTGGGTGATTCGGAGTGCCGGGCGTTTTAAGGGCGATAAGGTCTGTGTAAGGGGCAAAAGCTTAAAAACGAAGGTGCGGTTTGTTGACGCAGGTAAAGTCTATGTACAGGAAGGTTTTGTTACTCTCTATGCGTGCTGGATGTGGTGCGGCGCAGCCTATGCGAGTAGATAGGTATCAAACAGGGGTCTAACATCTACGTTAACAAAGTATGCTAAGTCATTGTAATCATTATCCGTGGTGTATTTGCTGTATAGTATATCTCGTTGTACGGTCAGGGGATAAGCAGCGGTAGCAGCAACGTAGCAGAGGATTTTTTCGTTAAGTGATTGTATGTACAGGGGATAAGCAGCGGTAGCAGCAATACGCGCGCGTATGTACGTAGCACACTCGTCCCGCCGCGGGCGTTACACTGCTTAGACGCTATGGATGCTAGAACCGTTTGGAAACAACGGTTTAGGGGCAAGCAGATATGTAGCAGAGAAGTTTGGCGCCGCTAGGATCGTTTAATTTCAGGCGCTTAGTAGGCACTTCCGAAAAAGCCCATAATTTTCGGGCTGTTGGATGAATTGTAGCACGTTGCCCCCGGCTGGCCAAACGTGTTAATCGGAGGACCCATGGGTTCATGGATCGCAGTTCGCACAAAGCCTCGGCAAGAACGCACAGCGTGTAGCTGGATCTCTGATGGTGGGTTCGAAACTTTTCTTCCACTCGCTGCATGTTCTCGACGCAAGAATCCCTTCCCTCTTTTCCCCGGTTATTTGTTCGTGCAGATAGCACATCACTGGCGCACTCTACTCGGCATGCGTGGTGTGCTTGATGTGGTACGGGTGACTGATGGTGTACCGGGCAGGCTACCTGAGCAGGAGATAATGCGGTTGCGTGCGTTGGGTACGATTGATCTTGATGTGCCACGGTTCAACAGTGGTGATCGTGTACGTGTAGTGCGTGGTTTCTGTGAGGGTGCACAGGTAACGTTTGATTGCTACCGCAACAGGGATCGCGTGCGTGTACTACATGCCCTACTCGGCAGGATGGTACCTGTAGAGTTGGAGGAGTCAGCGCTGGAATTGGTCTGAAC
>Ga0247825_10002149_pt1 | contig 13046 bp, 15 predicted proteins | sample 13C_Vanillin_Day_FD_194413 | JGI IMG/M metagenome (GOLD analysis project Ga0247825, IMG submission 194413) | Soil microbial communities from agricultural site in Penn Yan, New York, United States - 13C_Vanillin_Day48 | ecosystem: Environmental > Terrestrial > Soil > Agricultural land | place...
GGACTCGGAGAAGCCGATCATCTTCGTCGCCGGCTCGACCGGCTTCGCGCCGGTGAAGAGCATGCTCGAGTACGCCTTCGCGCGCGGCATCCAGCGCCGCATGTTCCTCTATTGGGGCGTGCGCCGGCCGGAGGACCTGTACCTGCGCGAGCTGCCGGAGCGCTGGGCGCGCGAGCATGAGAACTTCACCTTCGTCCCGGTGATCTCCGGGCTGGTCCACGAGAAGATCCTGGCCGACTTTGCGGACCTCGCCGGCTACCAGGTCTACGCCTGCGGCTCGGCCGGGATGGTGCAGGCGGTGCACCCGGCCTTCACCTCGCACGGGCTGGGCCCGGACGACTGCTTCTCGGATGCGTTCGTTCCAAGACCGGAAATGGTGCGGCTCGGAGGCGCGGCATGAAGGCGCTGCGCGTCGCCGCGCAGCTCGCGCTCTACGCGCCGCTCATGGCGCTGCTCGGCTACTTCTCCACGGAGCCGCGCTTCTCCACGGTGGCGGCCGACCAGGCGCTGCTGCGCGTATCGGTGATCCACGCGACGCAGCGCAAGGCCGCGTGCCGCGAGCGTAGCGCGGAGGAGCTCGCGAAGCTCGCGCCCAACATGCGCGCCGCGCTCGATTGCCCGCGTGAGCGCGCGCCGCTGCTCATCGAACTGGAGCTCGACGGCAAGATGGTGCTGCGCCGCGAAGCGCAGCCATCGGGGATGCGCCGCGACGGCAATGCCACGGTTTATGAGCGCCTCGCGCTGCCGGCCGGGCGCCACCGCATCGTCGCGCGCCTGCGCGACCGCGCCGAGGGCGATTTCAACTACGTGCGCGACGAGACGCTCGAGCTGCCGGCCGGTCGCGTGCTGCTCATCGACTTCAATGCGGGCAAGGGTGGATTCGCATTCCTTCTCTGACCCGGCACCTCGGCGCGCTCGGCTTCCTGCTGTTCTGGATCCTGGCGGCGAGCGGCGCCTATCTCTACCTGCGCTTCGACACCAGCGCGGCCGGCGCGTACGCATCGATCGGCGCGCTGGAGTGGTGGTTCGGCGGCGTGCTGCGCAGCCTGCACCGCTACGCGGCCGACGCGTTCGCCGCCGTTGCGGTGTTGCATCTTTTCCGGGAAATCTGCCTGGGTCGCTTCCGCGGCTGGCGTGCATTCACCTGGATTTCCGGCATCCCGTTGCTGTGGCTGCTCTACGCCTCCGGGCTGATCGGCTACTGGCTGGTGTGGGACGCGCGCTCCCAATTCTCCTTCCTGGCGACGATGGAGTGGCTCGGCCTGGGCGCGCGCGCCGCGGCGGCGCCGGATCGCCTGTTCTCGCTGTTCGTCTTCCTGCACATCGGCCTGCCGCTCGCGCTGCTCGCCGGCATGTGGGTGCACGTGCAGCGCCTCGGCCAGCCCAAGACGCATCCGCCGCACGCGCTCGCGGTCGTGGCGATGCTGGCCGGGCTCGCCGTGCTGTGGCCGGCGGCTTCCGAGCCGCAATGGGACGCCGCGCTCGCGCCACAGGGCGTGGCCGTGGACTGGTTCTACCAGTTCCTCCATCCGCTGATGTACGCCACGTCGCCCCGGTTCCTGTGGCTTGCCGCCCTGGGATTCACGGCCGCGCTGGCCTTGCTGCCTTATGTCTCGAAGCAGGCGGTGACGGCGGCGCGGGTCGACCCGGCCAACTGCAACGGCTGCGGTCGCTGCGTGGCCGACTGTCCCTACAACGCCGTGGAGCTCAAGACCAAGGCCGTCGTCACGCCGGATCGCTGTGCGGGTTGCGGCATCTGCGCCGGCGCCTGCCCATCCTCGACGCCGTTTCGCAGCATCCGCGAGCTGGTCTCCGGCATCGAGCTTCCCGACCTCACGATCCGCGAGCTGAGGGAAAGGATGCGCGGCGCGCTTCCAGCCGCGCAGCTCGTGTTCTGCTGCGAAAAGGAGCCCGTGCGCGGCGCGCTCGCGCTGCGCTGCCTCGCCATGCTGCCCCCGGCGTTCGTCGAGTATGCGCTGCGCAACGGCGCGGCGAGCGTGAGGGCGGTGGGCTGCGAGGGCGAATGCGCCTACCGGCTCGGCCTGGAGCTGAGCGAGGCGCGCTTCGCCGGCCGGCGCGAGCCGCACCTGCGTCCCACGGTGCACGTCGAAAGGAGCGGCCGTGAGTATCGCTTCGTCCTGGTTCGCTGAAAAAAGGGTCCTGACCCGTTTCTCGCTGGCAATTCCCACCGACGCGCGCAAAGCGCTCGCGACCGGCTGGCTGCTGCTCGCGATCGGCGCGCTGCTCGCCTCCGGCGTGTTCTCGATCCTGCTCGTGCTGTCGCGCGCGCCTTACGTGAAGGACGTGTTCCCGCTGGTGGACTTCTTCCGCGTCGCGCTGGTCGTGCACGTCGATCTCTCGGTGCTGGTGTGGTTCTCGGCGTTCGCCGGCCTGCTCTGGAGCCTGCACGGCGCGCCGCGCCTGCTGTGGCTCGGCTGGGCCGGGCTCGGCGGCGCGGCGGCCGCCACGGCTGCGATGTGCGCCGCACCGTTCGTGCAGTCCGGCCTTCCGTTGATGAGCAACTACATCCCGGTGCTCGACAGCCCGCTCTTCCTGCGCGCGCTCGTGCTGTTCGGCGTGTCGTGCGCGCTCGTCGTGGCGCGCGCGCTCGCGGTGGCGCCGCGCGTGGGCGCGCGTCCCGACGGCGCGGCGGCGCTGCGCTTCGGCCTCAACGCCGCGGCGGTGTCGGCGGCGGTCGCGCTGCTCGCATTCGGCTGGTCGTACGCCGAAGTCCCCGCCGCGATCGAGCGCAAAGCCTACTTCGAGGTGCTGTTCTGGGGCGGCGGGCACGTGCTGCAGTTCACCTGGACGCTCTTCATGTTCGCCGCCTGGCTGTGGCTCGCCGAGGCGATCGGCGCGCGCAACCCGCTGTCGCCGCGCATCGCCATCCTGCTGTTTGCCATCGCCCTGGTGTCGGTGTTCGCCACCCCCCTCATCTACCTGGCGTACGACGTGGTCTCGGTGGAGCACTACCGCATGCAGACCTGGCTGATGCGCATCGGCGGCGGCCTCGCGATCGTGCCGTTTGCCGCGGCGCTCGCCTTCGCTCTCGCCAGCGCGCCGAAGCCGTCGTCGGCGACCGCGCCGCTCAAGGCCGCGCTGCTTTGGTCGCTCGTGCTGTTCGGCTCGGGCGGGCTGATCGGCCTCGCGATCAGCGGCAGCAACGTGAAAATCCCGGCGCACTATCACGGCAGCATCGTGGGCGTGACGCTCGCCTTCATGGGACTGGTGTACTACCTGCTGCCGCGCATGGGGTTCGGCCGCCCGCAGGGCCGGCTCGCGCGGCTGCAGCCCGCGCTCTACGGCGGCGGGCAACTGCTGCACATCGCCGGGCTGCTCTGGTCCGGCGGCTACGGCGTGCAGCGCAAAGTCGCCGGCGGCGAGCAGGTGCTGCGCAGCGCCGAGCAGGTTGCCGGCATGGGCCTGATGGGACTCGGCGGCCTGCTCGCGGTGGCCGGCGGCGTGGTGTTCGCAGTGGTCGTCCTACGCTCTCTATGGACCTCGTCTACTTCACGATCGTAGCGATCGGGCTGTATTTCGGCGCCGACTGGCTGCTCGAGCGCATGGAGCGCCGGCGCGGCAAGCGCTTCGAGAACCGCCAGGTCGCCTTCTTCGCCATCATCCTGCCGCTCGCGCTCATCACCTTCTGGCTGCTGCGCCGCTAGGTTACGCTGCGCGCCATGCTGCGCATCGTGCTGGTTATCCTGTGCCTGGCCGCCGGCGCGGCGCCAGCCCAGGATCGGTACTTCGACTCGGCCGGCGCGCGCATCCGCTACGTGGACGAGGGGCGCGGGCCGGCGGTGGTGCTGATCCACGGTTTTACCGGCACGATCGAGCGCTCGTGGGTCAACACCGGCGTGCTGCCCGGCCTGGCGCGCGATTACCGCGTGGTCGCCATCGACTTGCGCGGCCACGGGCACAGCGACAAGCCGCACGACGCGGCGGCATACGACGAGCTCGGCGAAGACGTGATCCGCCTGCTCGACCATCTGAGGATCGAGCACGCGCACGCGGTGGGCTATTCGCTGGGCGGCATCATTCTCGCCAGGCTGCTCGTCGCGCACCCGCAGCGGTTTCGCAGCGCGGTGCTCGGCGGCGCCGCGTACCGGCGCTCGCGCGGCGCGGACAGCGACCGCGCGGCCGAGGAAGCGGCAAGAGAAATCGAAGCCGGCCTCTATCGCGCGCTGATCGTCTCCACGGCGCCGACCGACGAGCCGCCGCCCTCCGAGGAGGCGATCCGCGCACGCTCGCGCGAGATTGCCGCGTCGGCGGACGTGAAGGCGCACGCCGCGCTGATGCGCGCGCGCCGGGCGCTGCTGGTGAGCGACGCCGAGATCGCCCGGGTGCGGGTGCCGAGCCTGGCCGTGGTCGGCAGCGCCGATCCGGCGCTTCCTCGCATCCAGGCGATGAAGAAACGCTGGCCGGGACTCGAGGTCCAAGTGGTGCAAGGGGCCGCGCACCCCACGGTGCACGAAAGGGGGCTGGCGCGGCATCCGGAATTCCTCGCCGCGATCCGCCGGCATATTGGAAGCCGGCGCTAGCGCCCTTATATACCCGGGATGAAGTACAAGGACTATTACAAGATTCTCGGCGTTGAGCGCACCGCCTCCGAGGACGAGATCAAGAAGGCCTACCGCAAGCTCGCGCGCAAGTACCACCCGGACGTGTCCAAGGAGGCGAACGCCAAGGAGCGCTTCCAGGACGTGTCGGAGGCCTACGAGACGTTGCGCGACAAGGAAAAGCGCGCGGCCTACGACAGCCTGGGCAGCGGCTTCCGCCCCGGCCAGGACTTCCGCCCGCCCCCCGACTGGTTCGACCGCTTCGGCGGCGGGCGCAGCGAGGACCTGCACGGCGTCGACCTCGGCGAGCTGTTCGAGTCGATGGGCCTGTTCGGCCGCGCCGGACGGCGCTCGCGCCGCTCGTTTGCCGGCGAGGATTACGAGGTGGCGGTGCGGCTCACGCTGGACGAGGCGGCGCGCGGCACCGAGCGCAGCGTGCAGCTCGACGGCCGCAGCTTCACCGCGCGCATCCCGCGCGGCGCGACCGACGGCCAGCGCCTGCGGCTGCGCGGCAAGGGCGCGCCGGGCGTGAACGGCGGTCCGCCGGGCGATCTCTACCTGCAGATCGCGCTCGAGCCGCATCCGCTGTTCCGCGCGAACGGCCACGACCTCGAGATCGAGGTGCCGATCGCGCCGTGGGAGGCGGCCCTCGGCGGCGAGGTGGAGATCCCGACGCTGGAAGGCCGCGTGACGATGAAGGTGCCGGCCGGCACGCGCGCCGGGCAGAAGCTGCGCCTCGCGGGCAAGGGGCTGCCCAAGCCTGCCTCGGCCGCACATCCTTCGGGCGGCGCGGGCGACCTGTATGCCGCGCTCACCATCGCGGTGCCCGCCACGCTCACCGAGCGCGAAAAGGCGCTCTACGAGGAGCTGCGCACCGCCTCGCGCTTCGACCCGCGGGCGCGGTTCAGATAGGCACGCTGCTTGCGGCGCGGGGTCGCATGGCACTCACCCCACAGCAGACGCAGGAATTGCAGGCCACCATCGAGCGCCGGCGAGCCGCGCTCGCCTCCGAGCTGCGCGAGGACATGGAGCGCGTGCGGCGCGACCGCCACGAGGACCTGGCCGGCGCGGCGCCCGACCCGGGCGACGAATCGGTCGCCACGCTGATCGCCGACCTCGACCACGCCGACGTCGGGCGCGACCTCGACGAGCTGCGCGGCCTGGAAGCGGCGCGCGGGCGCATCTCGGACGGCAGCTACGGTATGTGCCTCGATTGCGGCGGCGAGATCGGCTTCGAGCGGCTGCGCGCCAGTCCGGCAGCGGTGCGCTGCATCGATTGCCAGACCGTGCACGAGAAGACCTACGCCGGTCCTAGCGGCGGCTCAAGCCTTTAGCACGCACTTCTCGTAAAGCCGCGGGAACGCGCCGGCCGGGTCGTACTTGCGCTTGAGCGCGTCATACGCCGCGCCGCCGTAGCGCTCGAAGAACTGCGCCTCGGGGAAATACGAATCGGAGTAGAGGGACTTGATGCCCCCGAGCTCGTGCACCTTGTCCTCGATCAGGCGGTTGAAGTGCCCCGCGGGATGCGCTGCGCGCGTGCGCTTCACGTCCCAGAAGCCGAAGTTCACGTACCAGCCCGGCTTCACCGGGTAGAGCACGAACGCGCTCTTTTTCACGCCGATCGGGCAGATCCACAGCGGCCACAGGCCGATCTCGCGCGCGTAGAACTCGAGGAACTCGTTCGCGCGCGCGATCGGGATGTCGACGTCCTGGATCACCGATTCCGAGTGCAGGCCGAGCAGCCGCTCGAGCTTCTTCGTCACCCCGACGCGGCTGTTCCAGCGCATGATCTTCGTGTAGGTGCGCGAGCCGAGCCTCTCACGCCCGTAAATGCGCCGCACCAGCGGGTTCTGCGCAAGAACATTCTTGGAGCACCAGAACCAGTCGGTGTCCCAGCGCCAGATGTAATCGTTGACCGTCAGGTAGTCCTCGCGCTTCCCGGCGATCGAGCGGTAGTAGATGTTCTCGTAGGTGTAGTCGCTCGTGTACGGCGCCTGGCCCGCGAAGCGGCCGAGCGTGATGAATTTCTTCTGCGGCGCGAACACCGTGCCGTCCACGAAATCGGCGTCCCCGGCGTCGAGCTGCTTTTCCAGCTGCGCGAAATCGTCGAAGGGAACGTGCGTCAGATGCACGTAGGGCTTGACCGGGACGGTCTTCGCTTTCACGCGCAGCGCGTAGCCGAGCGTGCCGTACGAGTTCGGGAAGCCGTGGAAGAGCTCGGCGTGCTCGTTGGCCGGCGTGCAGCTCACCACGCGCCCGTCGCCCAGCAGGACGTCCAGCTCGAGCATGGTGTCGTGCACCAGGCCGTGCCGATGCGAGGACGACTCGATGCCGACGCCGGCCACCGCGCCGCCGAGCGTGATGGTCTTCAGCTGCGGCACCACCGCCGGCATCACGCCCTGCGCGAGGCACGCGCTCGTCAGGCGCTCGTACGGAATCATGCCCTCGGCTTCCACCCAGCCGGGGGAGATTCGAAGCACCTGGTCAAAGCCCCTGACGTCGAGGCGACGGCGCTTGCCCGCCTCGCGGTCGCGGAAGAGGTTGGAGGTCTCCTTCGCGAGCGCGACCGGGCCGCTGCCTTGCCTGAGGGATGAGACGAGGGACTGCCGCTTGGCGGCGTGCGCCGCCAGCGCGTCAGCCATGCCCCGACGCGCGCCGCGGCACGGCGGCCTCGCGCACCTTCTCGTAGAGGAAGTCGCGCGTCATCGGGTAGCTCGTGGTGTTGCCCTTGGAGAACACGACCTGGAACAGGTGCGTCTTGCCGGTCGGGGCGCGGAACATCTCGGCGCAGCCGTACAGGTAGACGCGCCAGATGCGCCGGAAGCGCTCGTCGAAGCGCTTCGGGTCGAGCGCGCGGATCTTCTCCCAGTTGCGGTCGAAGCGCTCGGCCCACACGTCGAGCGTGAGCGCGTAGTGGCGGCGCAGGTTCTCGATGTCGAGGATCTCGAGGCCGGCCTTCTCCATCTCGACGATCACGTCGGCGAGGCTCGGGATCCAGCCGCCCGGAAACACGTACTTGCGGATGAAGAAGTCGGTGTCGTAGTGCCCGACGTGGCCGATGAAGTGGATCAGCCCGACGCCGCCCTTCTTCAGGTAGCTCGCGTGCGCGCGGATCAGCTCGGCCAGCGAGTCGCGCCCGGCGTGCTCGAGGCAGCCGATCGACACCACCTTGTCGAACTGCCGCTCGGCGCCGCGGAAGTCGGCGTGCATCTGCACCGCGTTCTTGATGCCGAACTTCTCGATCTGCCGCCGCGCGTGGTCGGCCTGCGAGCCGGTGGTGTTGATGCTGGTGATGCGCACGCCATAGTGCATCGCGGCGTGCATCAGGAAGCCGCCGAAGCCCGAGCCGACGTCCACCACCTCCTCGCCCGGCTGCAGCATCACCTTGCGCGCGACGTGGTCGGCCTTGGCGCGCTGCGCTTCCTCGAGCGTGCGCGTCTCCTCGGTCCAGTACGCGCAGGTGTAGAACATCAACGGGTCGTCGAGCCAGAACTTGTAGAACTCGGGCGGCAGCGCGTAGTGCGCTTCGGCGTTGGCGCGCGCCTGCGCGCGCGCGGTGTTCGAGTGCATGAGCTCGTGCCAGCGGTTGCGCAGCCAGATGAGCGGCCCGCCGCGCTGGTCCATGCCGGCTTCCATGCCGGCGGCCAGCGTCCTCGCCAGGCTGCCCTCGATGTCGAGCTGGCCTTCGAAATAGGCCTCCAGCACGCCGACGTGGCCGTAGGCGAACATGCGCCAGTAGGCGCGCGGATCGCGGAACACGATGGTGAACTCGGGCGCTGCGTCGCGCGTGCGCAGCTCGGCGCCGTCGGGAAACCGCACCGCGAACGAAATCGCGGTGCGCTCACCCACGGCGCGCAAGGTTCTTTCGACCCAGGCTCTCACGGCAGGCGAATTTTACCGTCCGCCCCGGCCCCGCGTGGTAGGCGGGGCGTGTCCCGCTCCGGTGGAAGGCGGGGCATGACTTCTGCTAGCCTCGCCCCTAAGCACCTGCAACGCAAGGAGTTACCCATGGCAGTCAAAAAGGAGTCGGAGCGCCGTTCCGCGGAACGCCGCACCGCGCCGAAGGCCGCACCCAAGGTCACCCCCAAGCCCGCCGCCTTCAACAACACCGCCCGGGCCGACCTCTCGCCCGATGAGGTGCGCAAGCTGATCTCGGAGGCGGCGTACTACCGCGCCAAGCAGCGTGGCTTCCAGCCCGGCCACGAGCTGGAAGACTGGATCCAGGCGGAAGCCGAAGTGACCCGCCGCCTGAACGGTCCCGGCCGCTAACGCCCGGTCCAACCGGCCTATCGGGCCGGGTCGGCTTATTGCTCCGTTCCTGCGTTGCAGGAGCGTGCAATGAAGATTTGTGTATGGAGCCGACCGACGCGCACCCGGGACTGCGTGCCCCAGGAATTTCCGCGCGTCTTTCACCTCGGACAGCGCCGCCACCCGGTGGTCGCGGTCCTCGAGCAGTGGACCGAAGCGCAGTACCAGTATTTCAAGGTGCGCGTCGAGGACGGGCGCCGCTTCGTGCTGCGCCACGATGCGTCCACCGGCTCGTGGGAGCTCGCGGCCGCCTACGGCGGCGGGCGGCTTGCCGCCGCCGCCGCATTGCGGATCTAGCGGCTCGTCGATCCGGCGCCGCCGGTGCTTCCGGCGCCAGCGGGTGACGTCGTGCCCGCGACCTGGCGGGTGCCGAGCACTTCGATCTCCACCCGGCGGTCCGGCGCCAGGCAGGCCACCAGCTTCTTGTTGCTGCCCTTCTCCGGGCCCATCTTCTGGCAGTCGCCGCCGGTGACCGGCTGCGATTCGCCCTTGCCCTCGGCGGTGATGGTGTTCGCCCGGGTACCGCGCTGCGCGAGGTAATCCTTCACCGCCTGCGCCCGCTGCTCCGAGAGCTTCTGGTTGTAGCCCTCCGACGCGATGCGGTCCGCGTGGCCCACGGCGATGATCTCGTCGACGTCGGCGTCCTTGATCTGGTCGGCGAGCTGGTCGAGGCGCTGCTTGCCGGAGTCCTTCAGCTCGGCCTTGTCGAAGTCGAACAGCACGTCGGTCGACAGGGTCAGCTTCTGGATCACCGGGCGCGGCGGCTCGGGCTGCGCGATCGGCTGCGGCGCGGGCTCGGGCGCAGGCTGCACTGCCGGCGCGGGCGCGGGGGCCGCGGCGACCGGCGGCGGCGGCACGTCGGCGCGCGCGATGCGATCGCACGGCTCGGCGGCATTGGCGGCGGTCCAGTGGCCGGCGCGCACGCAGTTGCCGAAGCCGCTCAGGACCACGCGGCCGTCGGAGGCGGTGGCATAGCCCGGAAGGCGGCTTGGCACCGTGGCCGCTTCGGTCGAGCCGGCTGCGGCGGCGGACGAACCGGCCGCGGCACCGGTGGCGGACGGCCCGGTGGCGCGGCGCGGCGAATCGGCCTGCGCGACGCGCGGCGAATCGGCGACGCGCGCGGCGCTCGCCGGCGCGCAGGGTGCGCTGGCAGGCTGCTGTCCCGAGCGCACGCAGTCGCTATAGGTGCTGCGCACGGGGTTGGCGGTGCTCGGCGCTTGCGCGCTCGCCACGCCGGCGAACGCGACGAGCGCGGCCGCCACGGCAATGGCGCTGACGCGCTGCGCTGAGGGAGGGAGGGTTGGCTTGGTCATGGTTTGCTTCCTTTCCGGGTCGGCATGCAAAAAGTTCCGCGGCGAGCCGCGCTAAAAGTGGCTCCCGGGTATCAGCAACTAACGTGCCTCTCGGACTACGTCGCCGTCGCACGGCATGCTGCACTGCGCACGTAGGCTCGCGGCCCATGAGCTACGCCTACACCGCGTTCGGCATCGTGTGCATCGCGCTCCTCCTCGGCCTCGCCGCGTGCGAGCGCGAAGGCCCGCTGGAGAAGGCCGGCCGCAGCGTCGACCGCGCGGCGAAGGACGTGCGCGACGCCGCGCGCAAGTAGTTGTTTCCTATCAATCGAATTATTAAATTCGATTTGATCTATTGAGCGCGCGCGCCTAGGCTCGTCCTCCCTACTGGAGGACTCCATGGCAAAAGCGCTCAAAGGCAGCAAGACCCACGACAACCTCAAGGCCGCGTTCGCCGGCGAATCGCAGGCGAACCGCCGCTATCTCTATTTCGCCGCGAAGGCCGACGTCGAAGGCCACAACGACGTATCGGCGCTGTTCCGCTCCACCGCCGAGGGCGAGACCGGCCACGCGCACGGCCACCTCGAATACCTCGAGCAAGTGGGCGACCCGGCGACCAACCTGCCGATCGGCCGCACGCGCGAGAACCTGAAGGCCGCGGTGGCGGGCGAGACGCACGAGTACACCGACATGTACCCGGGCATGGCCAAGCAGGCGCGCGACGAGGGCTTCGGCGAGATCGCCGACTGGTTCGAGACCCTCGCCAAGGCCGAGCGCAGCCACGCCAACCGCTTCCAGAAGGCGCTGGACGGCCTGTCGGACTAAGCAGTGAGAGAAGGCTCGCTCGAGGCTCCGACCCGGCATCCGCTCGCCTGGAAGGGGGCGGAGTTCTGGGATCAGCAGAAGGCCGAGAAGGAGCTCGAGCGCATCTTCGACATCTGCCACGGCTGCCGGCGCTGCGTCAGCCTGTGCACGGCGTTTCCGACCTTGTTCGACCTGGTCGATTCCTCGGCATCCCTCGAAGTCGATGGCGTAAAGAAGGAGGACTACTGGAAGGTCGTCGACCAGTGCTACCTCTGCGATCTCTGCTACATGACGAAGTGCCCGTACGTTCCGCCCCACCCGTGGAACGTCGACTTCCCGCACGTCATGCTGCGCGCCAAGGCGATCAAGTTCAAAAAGGGAATCAAGTTCCGCGACCGCCTGCTCTCCTCCACCGACGCGATGGGAAAGCTCGCGGCCATCCCGGTCGTCGCGCAAGCCGTCAATGCCGTAAACAGGAATCCCCTCGCACGGAGCGCGATGCAGGCCGTGCTCGGCGTGCACAGGGAGCGCGAGCTGCCGCCCTATGCGCCGAAGAAGTTCCGCTCCGCGGCGCAGGCCGCTTCCTCGTTCGCAGTGCGCGACGGCCAGAAGACGCCCGGCAAGGTCGCGGTGTTCGCCACCTGCTATGCGAACTACAACGAGCCCGCGCTCGGCCACGACCTGCTGGCGATCCTGCGCCACAACGAGATTCCGTACGTGATCGTCGAGAAGGAAGCGTGCTGCGGCATGCCGAAGCTCGAGCTCGGCGATCTGGATGGCGTCGATGCCTTGAAGAAGACGAACATCCCGGTGCTCGCCGAGTACGCGAGAAGCGGGTACGCCATTCTGGCTGCGGTGCCCTCGTGCGCGCTGATGTTCAAGCAGGAACTGCCGCTCATGTACCCGGACGACGCCGATACTCTCGCGGTGCGCGATGCGGTATTCGACCCGTTCGAGTACTTCGTGCTGCGCAAGAAGGACGGCCTGTTGAAGACCGACTTTGCCAAGCCGCTCGGCAAGGTCTCGTACCACATCCCCTGCCACTCGCGCGTGCAGAACATGGGCCAGAAGACGCGCGAGCTGCTCGAGTCGATCCCCGGCACGGAAGTGAAGACGGTCGAGCGCTGCGCCGGACACGACGGCACCTGGGGAGTGAAGACCGAGTACTTCGACAACTCGATGAAGATCGGCCGGCCGGTGTTCCGCATGATGGCCGAGGTAGAGCCCGCGGGGGCGTCTTTCTATATCGCCTCGGACTGCCCGATCGCCGCGCGCCACATCAAGCAGGGCATGGGCGAGGACGGCGCCCGGGCCGAGAAAAGCCATCCGCTTTCTCTGCTGCGCAAGGCTTACGGCATTTAGCCTGCTCGCCGCCGGCTGCGCGCATCCCGGCGCGAGCGGCGAGCCTGCGTTCGGCGTGCTCGGCGATGCGCCCTACACGCCCGGCGAGATCGCGCGCCTGGATCGCGTGATCGACGAGATGAACGCCCAGCCGCTTGAATTCGTGGTGCACGTGGGCGACATCGGCGGCAGCGCCGCGGCGTGCGCCGACCCCTGGCTGCTCGAGCGCAAGGCGCAGTTCGCGCGCATCCGGCACCGCTTCATCCTCCTCCCGGGCGACAACGAGTGGAGCAACTGCCGCCAGCCGCTCGAGCGGCTGCGCCGCTGGCGCGAGATCTTCTGCGAGCGGCCGGGCGAGTTCTGCGAGCACCAGCGCTGGGAAAGCCACGGCTGGGTGTTCGTCGCGCTGAACGTGCCCGGCCACGACAACAACGTGCGGCACCCCGAGCATGGGCCGCGCATGCAGCGCGTCCTACTGGACCTCCACGGCGCAGCCGCCGCGGCGCGCGACAAGGAAGGACTGGTGATCCTGATGCAGGCGAATCCGTTCCTGCCGCGCGGCTTCGGCTCGCTTCGCGAGGACCTGGAAAAAATCGCGGCGCAGCGCCCCGGCCGCGTGGTGCTGATCCACGGCGATACGCATCTCTACAAGGACGACGAGCCGCTGCCGGGGCTGCGGCGCGTCGAGGTGTGGGGCTCGCCGTTCGTGGACTGGACGCGCCTGGGCTTCAGCGCACTACCG